>WNGA01005141.1_pt1 | contig 19872 bp, 18 predicted proteins | sample 5400061 | NCBI WGS metagenome assembly WNGA01 (sample SAMN13153366, study PRJNA577476) | soil metagenome | isolation source: 100 cm soil or saprolite under grassland replicate 2 | place: USA:California | collected 2016-06-15
GTGGACGTCATCGCCCACGCTTGCTCCTCGCACGCCGACCGAGCGTCTCCGCCCAAGGAACCCGAAGCAAATCGCGCGAAATTCGAAGCCGTCCAAGCACACTTGTCGGTTGCGTTGGGAGTGTGAGCATCGCGACGACGCGGTCCGCCAGCACGGCGACCCGCTCGGCGTCTTCGGCCCGCGCATCGCCGAGAAGAGCGGCGATCTCGACGGCGGCGGCAGCTTCGACCGCTTCGCCACGCGCGACGGTGAACGCGCGGGCTTTGTCCGCCCGGGTGACGCGACCGGCGCCCTCGGCGCAGTTGAGACATGTCCCCTTCGCGGCGCGAAGAGCTTCGTCCCGGAGCTTGGCGTCGCGAATGTGGGCGTCGCGAACGGCGACGAGCATTTCGCGGGCGAGTCCGAATACGTGCAGACGATGATGAGGGAGAGAAGGTGCGTTCTTCATGGCTTGGGTCCTTTCGCCCCGTCGAAGGACCCAAGCCATGAAGAACACCGACGACCAGAAACTCACCGGAGCGGCAAAATCGTGGGCGCGCCGCCGCATGCAAGCTCGTGACAAGCAAGGAGATGCGCGCCTTCCAAACGATGCGTCACGTCGGCTTGGCACGAGCTTGCCGGCGGTGGCGCGCAGTGATGCGATGGGGTCGGTGCCAGCACATGGGTAACAGGATCCGCGACCGCGACCGCGACCGCGAACCCGCGACCGCGACCGCGACCGCGACCGGGTGCGGTATCGACACCGCGTTGGCTCGCCGGAGACGACGTACCCGATGTAAATTGACCAGATGGTGAAGCTCGCTCCCTATCACGACTTCCAACCGCTCGCCTTGGAACCGACGACGCGCGTCTTCGTGCTGACGGGCGCCGGGATCAGCGCGGAGAGCGGCATTCGCACGTTTCGCGACGCGAACGGATTGTGGGAGCAGTACCGCGTCGAAGACGTCGCGTCGCCCGAGGGGTGGGCCGCCAATCCTGCACTGAAGACATGTTGGGCGAGCGACTGTTTCTCTGCACACAGAACGTCGACCCGCTTCACGAACGCGCGGGGTCACGGCGCGCCGTCCACATGCACGGCGAGCTGATGAAGAGTCGCTGCGAGCAAGACCACGCCCCACCATTCGACGACCACGCGACGTACCTCGACGGCGAGCCCCTTCCGCGTTGCTCTTGCGGTGGTCGAATCCGACCGCACATTTGTTGGTTCGGAGAAATCCCGTTCGAGATGGATCGCATCGTCGAGGCGCTTCGCGCATGCGATCTATTCGTCACGATTGGTAGCTCCGGGGCGGTGTACCCCGCCGCGGGGTTCGCCGAAACCGCGCGGAGGGCCGGCGCGAAGACCGTCTACGTCGGCACGGAAGAACCGGACAACGCGCGGGGCTTCGACGAATGCCGGCTCGGCAAGGCCGGCGACGCCGTGCCGCTGCTTTTTCGGGCCGCGGTTGGGTGAAGGCTCAGGCGGACGAAGAATCGATGAGAGCGAACAGAGGCGCCGGATCGGAAAGATCTCGGACCACCACGTCGGCCCCCGCAGCCCGCAACTCCTCGATGCCATAACGTCCCGTAGCGACCGCGAACGCGACACAACCGTGGGCATGGGCGCACGCAACGTCGCGCGGGGTGTCGCCGACGACGATCACGTGGCTCGGGTCGGGCGCCCAACCGAAGCGCTCTGCACAGCGCTTGAGCGCGAGAGCCACCAGATCAGGACGGGTCCGGCCGTCATCTCCGAAAGCTCCGACCTCGAACCAGGCGGGGTCGAGGCCACACGCCCGAAGCTTGAGCGGCGCCGCGCGCGAATAGTTACCGGTGACGAGCCCCTGGACGACGTCTTTCCGATCGGTGCTTCGCTGGAGGAGCGTGGCGATGGCTTGTCGAATTCCGGGCATCGCCCGGGCTCGCTCGCCAGCGCACGAAAGCTCGCGCTCGAGCTCGACGAGATAGACGTCGTGGAATCGCCCATGATCCTCGGGCGCCGGCAAGATTCCGCTCTTGGCCAGAGCTTCTTCGAAGATGATGGGGTCGAGCATGCCGCTCACCTGGATGCCATCCCATCGAAGCGCATCCCCGTAGAGCGCGCGCCCCGCCCGTGCCATGCCCCTCATACCCGCACCGTCGGTGAGAAGCAGCGTTCCGTCGATGTCCCAGAGAACCAGCGAACGTTTCATACACGAGCCGAAGGCGCAAAGTATCCCACGCTTTGCGGCGGTCGGCGAATTAGAAGTACCCGAGCACGCCGGCCGCGAGCCCGAAATTGGTGATTTTGGTGGGAACTTCGACGCTCACCTTGGCCCCGCCGACCGTTTCTTCTATTTTCGTGGTGCCCGAGAGCGGGATGTCGGCGACCAGTCCCAACGTGAAGCCGAAATGGGGCACCGGCGAGATGACCAGCTGCGGATCGAGCGAGAATGCGAATCCGCTGAAAGTGCTGCTCAAGGTTCCGCTGGGCTCTTTCTGGCTGGCACTGAAATACGTCACTCCACCCCGCGGCCAGAGGGCGACGGTTGGGCTGAGGCTCAGGGCATATCCGATGCGTGGATTGATCAAAAAGGCATTTCCCGTGGCACGGTCCGCGGAGGTAGTCACACCGTTGGCGGTGGTTTCCCTCTTGGCCGATCGATGCAGGTAACCAATCGCTCCCCCGACCGTCAGACTTGGAATGACCGCGTAATCGAAGGCGAGACGCGGAACGGCATGGGGATCTATCTCCTCGCCGGCGATGCCCGAACCTCCGCCCCACAGCAGATTGATGGAGGTGCCACTTTCGGTGGTCCTGTCGGGCGTGGGATCCGCCGGCGTAGCGTCCGGCTGCACTTTGAACGACCAAAAATTGATCCCGAAAAGGCGGTCGGCGCTCACGATGAATTGACCTTGCCCCCCGAATGCGTCGGCGCCTTGCGCCTGGGAGACTGCGGCGATCGAGATTGAAGCCAAAGCCACCGCAACCGACATCGTGGTTCGCATCGTCATGGTTCCTCGATCTTTCGATGGGCTGACATCCGACTCAGAAATATCCGAGCATACGTATCATGGTTCGTTCCCTCGCCTTTCGATGAAGGCAGCGACTGGCTGGATCGACCGCTCGCAAAGACGGCGCCCCGGCCATTAGCATTACTGCGTCAGATCGTCGCTGCCAGATCGTTTCATCGGAGTAGCCATAGGCCCACTCAAGTCACTGACCGGACAGGCGGAACGGGCTGTCGGCGAAGCCGAAGAGGCGAGGTCTGGCGGCCATTCCGGTCTGATGCGCCTACCGACGGCCTCGCCGTAATTTGCGTGGGCGAAACGCGGCAATTGCTGATCGTGATCTGTCATCGCCAAGATCGGAGGCAGTAATGTTAGACGAGATCAGAACTGGTTGTCCAAATTTTGCGCTCTTTACAGCCGCCGCTCGAGCGCGTCGGCCACCGCGCGGCATGCTGCCGTGCGCGCGTACCACTTGCGCTCGCCGGCGATGGCGATCCAGGGCGCCCTGGCGGTGCTCGTCTCTCGAAACATGTCGTCAATGGCGACGGCGTACTCCGACCACTTGCGGCGGTTTCGCCAATCGTCAGCTGAAATCTTCCAGCGCTTGTACGGATTCTGTTGCCGCTCGTGGAAGCGGCGAAGCTGCTCCTTTTTGGATATGTGCAAGAAGAGCTTCACCAGCGCGACGCCGTCCTTCACGAGCATCTTCTCGAAATCGACGATTTCTCCGTAGGCGCGCTTCCATTCCGCTTTCGAGCACAGCTTCTCGACGCGCTCGACCAGCACACGCCCGTACCAACTTCGATCGAAGATCGCCCACGTTCCGGCAGCCGGAAGCTTCTGCCAGAAACGATAGAGATAGTGGCGGCCCTGCTCCTCCGGCGAGGGAGGGCCGATGGGCCAGACGTGTATCCCGCGCGGATCGATCTTTTCGGTCAAGCGACGGATCGCGCCCCCCTTGCCGGCAGCATCCCACCCTTCGAAGACGATGATGGCTTGCCTCTTGTCGCGATAATAGCGCTGTTGCAGACGAAGCAGGCGGTGCTGCCCTTTTTCGAGAGCCTCTTCGTAGGTGTCCTTGTCGGGTAACTCGAGGGAAAGGTCGACCCGCGAAAGCCTGGGGTGCTTCATGCCGAGCCCAGCGCCGCCCCAGCGCCCGGTCGTACAGACGCCGCATGCGTACCGCGGCGGCGCCGCACCAGCAGTGGAACACCCCCGCTCGGGCGCAGCGTGATGAGCGGTTCGGGCTCGATGACCCGATCGTTGGGAGCTTCGAAGGTCACCCGTTGGGCCAGCGCGGCGAGCACCAGGTGCCCCTCGAGCATCGCAAATTGGCTGCCAATACAGCTCCGTGGTCCGCCGCCGAAGGGAATGTACGACGAGCGCACCATCTGCTTTTCGGCTTCGATCTGGAACCGATCGGGGTCGAACTTCTCCGGATCCGGGAAATAGAGAGCGCGCCGGTGCATGCCGTAGATGTTGATGAACACCGTCGTCTCCGGCGGTAGCCGGTGGGGTCCTATCGTGACCTCGCGAATGGCCTGCCGACCAATGATGTAGGCAGGTGGAAAGAGCCGCATCGCCTCCTTGAAAACCTGAAGGACATACGGAAGCCGAGGAAGATCGTGCAGGGCGGGTCGACGCCCTTCGAGCTCGCGGTCCACCTCGGCGCGGAGCCGCTCGTATACACCGGGGTGGCGCGACAAGAGATATAATGTCCACGCAAGCGCGTTCGCCGTGGTCTCGTGGCCGGCGAGAAACAGCGTCATCGTTTCGTCGCGCACCTCGCGATCGCTCATCTTCGATCCGCTCCCCTCTTCCTCGGCGTTGAGCAGCATCGACAAGATGTCGCCGGGGTCGTCGCCCGAGGTGCGCCTTTCACCGATGATGCGGTAGACGGTCTGATTGAGGCGTTCCACCGCTTGCCGGACGCGCCGATTTTTGGGAGTGGGCCACCGGATCGGCAGCGGCAAGAGTGCGCTGATCTGCTCGTTGACATGGCGATTGGCGATCGTGAGCGCTTCGCCGAGCTCACTCGCCTCGTTTTCCAAGTCGGCGTTGAACATCGTCTTGCCGGCAATGGCCAACGTGAGCTTCGTCATAGCGGCGCCCATGTCGACGAGCGCACCGTCGTTCCATCGAGCCTGAGCGGCTTCGGCGTAAGCTGCCATCGTGTCGGCGTAAGTCGCGACGCGGCGGTGCTGAAAGCCCGGCGAGATGAGCCGCCTTTGCCGGCGATGAAACTCGTGCTCGCTCGTCAGAAGGCCCTCGCCGAGCAGGATCTTGGTCGCGCGAAGCCCGCGACTTTTGACGAAGCAGTGAGCGTTCTCGACCAAGATCGAATGGGCCAGCTCGGCGCTGCTGATGAGCAGGGCGGCAAATGGCCCCATGCGTGCGCGACATACATCCCCGTATTCGGTCATCAACCGCATCTGCCAGGCCAAGCGCTGATTGCGGAAGCCAAGCAGCTGGCGCAGCCAAAAATCGGGTACCTCGGGAACCGTCCTGATCGCGTTCATAACGTGAGCAGCATACCGCGGGCTCGCTCGCCGGTCGCCCGCGCAACGGCTTCGGCATAGAGACCGACCTGCCGCTCGTATTCATCGCGCCGCCCGGCGATCTCGACGTCGGTCTTGAAATCGACCACCGTCCACACGGCGCCACCATCTTCGACTTCTCGAAACGCCAGGTCGAGCACTCCCTCGACCATCGATCCGTCGGACGAAAGGAGCACGATCGGCGATTCGCGCCGGCAAGCGCTCGCCCCGCTCGCCCGCACGAGCACGGGGTGCATCAGCGCCTCGCTCACGGCGGTGCAGGCCGCGTCGATCTCTTCTGGGGTCGCCGCCATGAGTCGAGCTTCCGCCGTCGCGACGCGGCGCACCGCCTCTCGGTCGGCGCCGAAATCGATCGTCGAGAGGACGGCGTGCACCAAGATGCCGAACCGGCGGCCATGGGGGCGGGCGCCGCGCGATGCTTGCGTCGTTTCGATGCTCGCCGACGCCGTGGGCAAATGCTCGTGCTTCAGCTGCGTCACCGTGGCGATCCGGAACGATGGCTTGGCGCCCTGCGCGAGCAGGGACGTGCGCCGCGCCTCCCATTCAGCGTGCAGCCTCTCCCCCTCTGTCGCCACGGCACCCCCTTCGTCGGCCGCAAGGATCCGCTGCTGCCGCAGTCCCACATCGTCCTGCTTGTCGAGATCGAGTGACGCGGGATCCCAGAAGACGACGCGATGCTCTCCCACTTCGGGTCGATGGAGGCCCGGGCGCACCGAGCCTTCCGGCCCGCGGTGGGCGCTCTCGGGTCGCTCACGCACGCTGTCTTCGCCGAAGGAGGGGCAGCCCGGCGCCGGCGCCGAGTTTCGCCGCTCCGATGGCCGGGGGAAGATCACCGGGTAAAGGACGTCGAGCCAACCCGAGGTGTCCTCTTCCCACGCCGAAGCGTCGCCGACGACGGGAACGACGAGCATTTCTCGAGCGCGGGTGGCGGCCACATAGGTAACTCGCACCGCTTCTTCGCGATCGTGGCGCAGCACTTCCTCGCGCTTTTCGAGCAGCTCGATGGGAGCGCATCCGGCGAGGGGCATCGCCCACAGCTTCTTGTCCGGGTCGATGTAACGCGACGGCTGACGAACGGTGGAGGGCGCGGTCGGATCGACGAGGATCACCACGGGAAATTCGAGCCCCTTGGCCTTGTGTACGGTCATGATCCGCACGCCGTCGGTCCCCTCTTCGACGACGGGAGCTTCGGCCGCGCCGCCGCGCTCGGCTTCTTCCTCGAGCCGCCTCACGAACGAGCGAAACGATGTCGCTCCCGAGGCTTCGAATCTGCGCGCGAGATCGAGGACGCGAAGGATGTTTCCGAGGGCCTGCTCGCCGGTCGGCCAGATCGCGACGCCGGCGTGAGCGCGCGTTGCTTCCAGCAGCTGAGCGAGCGTATCGGCGATCGGCCGCCGATTGCGCCCGCGGTGCAGCCTCCCCAGCACGAATAGCGCGTCCGCCACGTCTTTGGTGAGCGGATTGAGCTCCGCTTCGTCGACGCGCCGCAAGGGGGAGAGCCGGCTGAAAGTGTGGCGATAAGCCAAGAGGGCATCATCGCCGATCGCGAAGAACGGACCGCGAAGCGTCGCGTACACCGAAAGCTCGTCGTCCGGCCACTCGATGGCCGAAAGGGCGTTGCGCAAAGCGAGAACCTCTTCGCGCGCATGAAACGAACGTCCTCCCACCAGCACGTGCGGCAGGTGGCGCACCTCGAGCGCCCTCACGTAGGCCCGGGTGACATCCTCGCCGAACTGCTGAAAGCGCTTGAACAGCAAGCAGACGTGCCGCGCCTGGACGGGAACGTTTTCCGAAGGCCGTTCACGTTCGGTCACCGTGAAGCCGCTGTCGTGGATCAAATAATGAACGAAAGCGCCCACCGCATCGGGGATCGACTGCTCGATCCGGAACTTCACGATTCTTCCCCAGTCCGAGTACGGCCGCGGAACCGGAAGAGCGACGATCGTCGGCCGACCCTGCGGCTCGTCCCGAAACGGCATGAGCGGCACGTAAGTCGCCTGGCTACCGTCCTCGCTCCCCTGCATGAGCGGAGCGAAGGCGCGGTTGACCGCTTCCTGAAGAGAGGGAACGCTGCGAAAGCTGGTGGTGAGGTGGACGACCTCGGCGCCGGTCGCCACGAGTCGTCGCTTGGTGGCTTCGTAGAGGGCAACGTCCGCGCGCCGGAAGCGATAAATGGACTGCTTCGGATCGCCCACGACGAAAAGCTTTCCCCCGATCGGCCGGGCCGAGCGAGGATCGCGCTCGGCGGGGTCGTCGGCTGCGAGGAGCAGGAGGATGTCGGCTTGCAGCGGGTCGGTGTCCTGGAACTCGTCGACGAGTAGATGCGAAAAGCGCTGCTGCAGCTCGTTGCGGACGGCTCGATTGTCGCGCAGAAGATTGCGGGTCAGAAGAAGCAGATCGAGAAAATCGAGCTTGCCCGCGCGTCGCTTCAGCTCCTCGTAAGCGCTGACCAGCGGCCCGAGCTCGTCATGGAGGCAAGCGGCGAGATCGGCATCGAGGCGATCGAGCAGCACGCCAATGTCCTCGCGAAGCGCGTCGCGCCGATCGAGCACCTCTTTGCGAAGCGCGGCGTTGCGAAATCCGCGCGAGCTGCCCTTCCAGTTCCAGCTCTTGCCCGGTTTGCCGCGGACGAGATCGCGCAGCTCCGCCTCGAGCCCGTCGTGGTCGCGCGATCCCCGGACCGCCTCCTTTGCCCGCAGGTCAGCCAGGAAGCGCCGAACGTGGGCGAGGTTTTGCACCAGGTAGTCGTCCTTGGCATCGGCGCGGGAAACATATTCGGCCAAGACCGAAAGGCGCTCCACGACCTCGTCCAGGGCTTGTCGGCGCTCGAACGGATCGCGTCGCCAGCGAGCATCGAAGTCGCGCTGCTCGATCAAATCGGCCCCCGCCCTGCGCAAAACGAGGCGCGGTCCGAGCGCGTCGCGATCGCGCGCGCGGCGGCGCAGGATCCGCCGCACGCCTGGAGGGGGATTCGAGAGTACGGCTTGAAACCAGCGCTCGAAGCTCTCACCGTAGAGCCTCTCTTTTTCTTCTTCGGCGGCCATCTCGAACTGCGGGTCCACGCGAGCTTCCACCGCCCGCTCGCGCAGGAGGTCCGCGCAAAAGCCGTGGATCGTGCCGATGCGCGCTTCTTCCAGCTCGGCCAGCGCGCCGTCGAGCCGGAGTCGCTCGTCTTCGCTCGTCGCCGGCAGGGCCCGCGCCTTCTCGATTTCCGTGCGCAGGCGGAGCTTCATTTCACCGGCCGCTTTTTCGGTAAACGTCACCGCGACGAGGCGTGAAAGGCTCGCCCGGCCGCTGCGCAAGAGGGAGAGTACGCGACAAACGAGCTCGGTCGTCTTGCCGGTTCCTGCCGCTGCCTCGACGACGAGTGTAGCGTCGAGATCGCTCCGGATGCGCCGGCGTGCCTCTTCGTCGGCCAGCGCTTTCATACTCTTTTCCTCAACGCCAAGAGAGGAGCCAGCTTGTCCTGCTTCTTGACTTTGGTCGTTCGAAGCTCCTCGTAGGGACCGCACACCGGCTGGTAATCGCAAAACTCGCATCCCCGGCTCACCGGGGCGGCCGGCAAAAAGCCTTCGCGCAGTGCGTCTCCCACGGTTTTCGCAACATCGCCTGCCGCGCGGCGGGCTTCGTCATCGAGCGGAATGACCACCTCCCGAAACTCTCCGATCGACGTGCAGTAGTAGAGACGTCCCGATTCGACCTTCTCCTCGGGAAAGAGCTTCTCCAGCGTGAGGGCGTAGAGAACCGGCTGCAGCATCTCGCCGCCCCCGATGATCATGCCGTCCGTTGCGCGGGCTTTGCCGGTCTTGTAGTCGGTCGCGCGCAGGGTGCCGTCGCTGCGCCTTTCGACGAGGTCGATCGAGCCCCGCAGCCGAAGACCGCAATCGAGCAGAGCCGGCTCATCGACGCTCTTCGGATCGCGATCCCGTCGCTCGACGAGCCCGAACGAGAGCTCGAAATGCGCGGGGATCCACTCGGTTTCTTCGGTCGCGCGCCGGAGCATCGCCCGCAGATCGGCGCGGATCTGCGCGATGCCGTCCTCCCACACTCGATCGATCGCTGGAGCGAGCTCGTCGCGGTAGCGTTCGGCTACCTCGTCGAGAACTGCGTCGAGCATGGCCTGCGCGCTTCGCAGGTTGGCCGCGGTGACCGGCAGAAGCCCGGCGTCGCGCAGTTTGCCGAGCAGCGCAAACTGCACCTCGTGAATGAGCGAGCCGCGCTGAAGCGGATCGAGCTCCTCGAGGGCGAGAGGCTCCTCGCGCGGCGCGAGCTTGTGAATCGCGTTCAGCACGAACTTGTAAGGGCAGATCGCATAGTTCTGCAGCGCGGTCGGCGAGAACGACCGCATTTCGAGTTGGTGCTGCTGGAGCGCCGGCCCGGCCAGCGGATCGGGGTCGACGAGACCATCGGCGCGCGTCCAGCTTTTGATCCACCGGCGGGCGCGAAAGCGAAGAGCGCGCTCGAGATGAGGATTGGCCGACAACAGATAGCGAGCCATCCCCACCGTTTCTGCCGCCGGCCGTTCGAGGATCGAGTGCAAGAGCGCCAGATCGTGCTCGGCCGCGTCGATGGCTTGTCCGGGGCGAAACGGAGCCGGCCATCCGAGCCGCGCGCCGCCGACGCGCTCGGCTCGCCGGGCGAGCTCGTCGAAGCCTGGAAGCTTGCCTTCGGCCGCGCGCAACACCTCCAATCCGTAGAAGGACGGCGTGCGGGGACGCGACTGCTCGATGTCGATGCGCGGATAGCAGAGAACGAGTCGCCGATGCGCGGCACCGACCGCGAGCCGCAGCATGAGCCGCTCGGCGGCCGACCGATCGGCGTTCGTTTTCAGTTTCCCCGCGAGCTTGGCGCGCTCCCGATCGGGCAAGATCGGATCTTCGGTCACCTTTTGCGGGAAGAGGCGCTCGGCCAGACCCGGCACGAACACGATGTCGAAAGAGAGCCCCCGCGCTTCTTCGACGGACGCCACGTACACCCGCCCGAACGGGCGCTCGGAGGGGCGCACCATGAGATCGGCGAGTCGGCGCTCGAGCACCAGCCGGACCTCGGTGAGGTCGACCGGACCCACGTCCGACATGGGAGCAAGCTCGGCCAGCACGGCAAGGACTCGCTCGGGGCGGCGCAGCGCGCGCGTCGCGAGCGCCGTCAACTTGTCGAACCAAGTCCCCCACTTGGCGGCGAACGGCGGCGCAAGCTCCTCGAGATCGGACAGGATGGGAAGTGCGTAGGTCCGAAGATGATCGAGCGCTTCGATGTCGCGATCGATCCGGGCCGCCAGCGCGTCCTCGCCACCGCGAAGCTCGTTTCGATCGGCGATGAGTTTTTTCTTCAAGCCCGCCAGACGCCGTTCCCATCGCAGGCGTCCGCCGATGACGGCCGCATCGACGATGAGGTGCTCCCAGAGCCGTGGGGCGCGAAGGGTACCTCCCATCGTCGCCTCGCCGTCGGATGCCGGAGGCCGCGACGCCCAAGGTTCGTCGAGCTCCACTTCGGGAACCGCACGCGCGAGCGCCTGGGGCAAAGTTTCTTCGTCGGGAGGAATCCAGCGCTCGGACGCGGGCAGCGCGGAGGGCGGCGTACCCTCGGCATCGGCATCGGCCACCTCTCCGAGCGAGAGGTATTCGGCGAAGCGGCGCGCCGAGAGCCCCTCCGCCGCGCAGCCGAGGAGGGCGAGAAAAGCGCGCCCCGCCGGATCGGGCCGAATCGTGCCGCGCGCGAAGTGGGCGGGGATGGCCGCGCGCCGAAGGGCCTCCTCGAGGTGCGCGCGGTACTGCTGAGGGGACCGGAGCAAAATGGCGATCCGATCGAACGGCGTGCCCCGCTCGGCCTCTTGCTGCAGGAGCCTCGCGATCTCCACGCACTCGCGGCTCTCCCCCGGCGCCGACAAGATCACGACGTCGTCGCCCATGGTGCCGGGCACAGCGGTCGGCGAGAAGAGACCTGCCTGCAGTCGCGCGAGCGCAGTGGCGCCTGCTTCCGAATGGGTAATCACTCGCACACCGGGGAGGGCCTCGGCGCGCTGGAGCGTAGGCTCGTCGCCGGTCGGCGCGGTGAGTAAGACTTGGGCGGCACGGTCGGCGAGGATGGCGACGAGAGCGAGCTCGCGCTCGCTGCGAAGGGGGACGTCGAGCAGGAGCAGCGGCTTGCCGACCAGATCCGGCGCGGGTTCCGACCCGGCCGCCGCCGCTGCGATCCGCAGAACTTCCGCCCGGTCCACGACGGCTGCGCGCGCGAGCTCCTCCTCGTAGACGCCGAGAAGGCGAGCGACGTCCTCATCGGGAACGGCTTCGGCCGACAGGCCCGCCATCCTTAGCTCGTCCAACGTTCGCGCGAGCGCGCGCGGCAGGCCGGGACGATCGGCAATCGAGGCGAAGCGCCCGAGGCCATTTTTCGCCAGCCGATGAACGATGCGCGCGCAGATAGCTTCGAGCGGCAGCGGTCCCACCGGAGTGAGCCCTCGTTCCCCGAGTTTTCGCGATGCGAGCGCGCCTGCCAGCCGCGGCAACGTGAATCGATGCCACCCGAACGCACCTCCCCCTCTTTGCGCGGCGGTCCGCGCCACTTGCGCTGCGGCGTCGGCGGAGGCTCCCACGACGAGCACCTCCGAAGCGCGTCCGCGCGAAAGAAGGAAATCCACTGCGACGCCGACGCGCGCCGACGCTGCTGGCGAACGGAAAACGAGTTTCGCTCCCGGCGCGAGTTCAGGCGGAGCGGTCATGGACGTCGGTTTAACATTTCTTCACACGCTGGACCGTACGCGCTTAACGGGCGGGCAACAACCTACGGATGGGCCCGCGAACCACTCGAACGGGCCCGAGGAGGATGAAATGTTTCTCGGTTTTTTGATCGGCACGATTTGTCTCATTGCCCTGATTCGCGTGCTCACGCGGCGCCGCTGGTACGGCGGCTACCACCACTGGGGTTACGCGCACGCCGGACCCTATGGATGGGGTTACGGCGGTCCGCGCTGGCACGGGCGCGGGCGAGGGTTTCTCTTCTCGATCTTGGCGCGGCTCGAAGCCACGCCAACTCAGGAGAAAGCCATTTTGGGCGCATTCGACGAGCTCAAGGACACCGCCCGCGAGCTCCGGGGAACGGTGCGCGAGACCCGCGGGGACATCGCCCGCACGGTGCAAGGACCCGCTTTCGACGAGTCCGCCCTCGCGGCGGCATCGTCACGCATCGATGAATCCACCCACAAAATGCGCGCCGCGATCGCCAGCACGCTCGGCAAGATCCACGGCGTGCTCGACGACAAGCAGCGCAAGACCCTCGGCGAGCTCATCGAATCGGGCTGGGCGGCCGGGTGTTAAGGAAAGGAGGTTGACATGAGACGCTCGCTAAAAATCACTCTCTTGGCTCTGGGCACGGTTCTTGGGTACGGTTTCGCATTCCACTCGATGCGCTACCATCGCTACCGTCACGAGGCTTTCGAACATCACGTCGCCGACATCTGCGTTCGGGCAGCCGACTCGGTGAAATCCGAAAAGGCGGCACCAAAAACCAACGAGCCTGCACCGCAGTAGACCCATGCCTCGCGTTTTGCTCATCGACGACGATCGCCGTCTCCACGAGTTACTGACCACGTACCTCGAGCAGAACGGGTTCACAGTGACGGGAGCCCCCGACGGGCAGCGGGGGCTCTCGCATTTGGACGCCGAGCCGTTCGACATCGTGCTGCTCGACGTGATGATGCCCGGCATGGATGGGCTGGAAGTCTGCCGTCGTATCCGCGCCAAGAGCCGCGTGCCCATCCTGATGCTCACCGCCAAGGGGGACGAAACCGATCGGGTCGTGGGCCTCGAGCTCGGCGCCGATGATTACATCGCCAAACCGTTCGGGCCGCGCGAGCTGGTGGCCCGGCTTCGCGCCGTTCTTCGGCGCACCAACCCGCCGGAGGAGTCCGAGCTTCTGATGGTGAACGAAATTGCCATCGATGTGCCGGGCCACAAGGTGCGCGTCGACGGCCACGACATCGAGCTCACCGGCATCGAATTCGACATCCTGCTCGCCCTCGCGCGACGCGCCGGGCGTGTCGTCGCGCGCGACGCCCTTCTCGCCGAAGCCGGCCGTGGCGACGTCACGGTGGGCGATCGCACGGTCGACGTCCACATTTCGCATCTTCGGCAGAAGCTCGGCGACGATCCGCGCTCGCCCAAGAAGATCAAGACGATCCGTGGGGTCGGCTATGTCCTAGTGAAAGACCGCCCGTGAATCCGTTCCGCTTCTATTTTCGGGGGCGCCTGCACCGCAAGATCTTTGCCTGGTTCGGCGTCTCCATCATGGCCACCGCGATGGTGGTCTTGTTCGTTTCGGCGAGCTCATTTTCCCACGGAGGCAGATGGGGTTTGGAACGGGCGCGTACCTTCGTGAGCGGACAGTTCGCTGAAGCTTGGGACGAGCCCGCTCGGCGGGACGCGCTGGCCTCCGCCCTCGCCCGCGACATGGACGTGAGCGTCCATCTGCGCGACGCCGGCGGTGCGACGATCCATAGGTTCGGCGGGTTTTGCGAGCACCACCCGATGCGCATGCAAATCGAAAGGAGCGGCCATCTCCTCGGGCAGGTCGACATTTGTGGGCAGTCGCAGTTCCGCCCGCAGTTCCTTTTACCGATCGTCGTCGCCATGACGATGCTGTGGGGGGCATCGGGCGCGATCGCCCGCCGGCTCGTCCGGCCGCTCTACGAGCTGTCGCGCGTGGCGCAGGACATCGGTCACGGCCACCTGAAGAGCCGCGTGCACCTATCCAGGAGGCACGGCATGGAGTTTTGCATGGTGGGCAATGTGATGAATGATATGGCGTCGCGGATCGAGAAGCAGCTCGCCGATCAGCGAGCGCTGCTCGCCACCGTCTCCCACGAGATCCGCACGCCGCTCTCGCGCATGCGGCTGCTCATCGAGTTTGCCCGCCAGAAGACCGAAGAGAACCTCGCCAAGCTTCCGCAGGCTCGGCACGCTCTCGGGGAGCTGGAGCAGCTCGAGCGCGAGGTTACCGAAATCGACGTCCTGGTGAGCGATCTTCTGGCAAGCTCCCGCATCGACTTCACCGCCATCACGAGGAGCCGGCTCGACGCCGTCGAAATGGCAAAGACGGCACTCGAACGAGCCTCGGTCGACGCCACGAAGCTCGCTGCTCCGCGCGAACCCCTGTTTTTCGAAGGCGACCCGACGCTCGTGGCGCGTGCGGTGTCGAACCTGCTCGAAAATGCCAAGCGACACGCGGGCGGCGTCGAGCGCCTGCTGGTGCAGACCTCACCAGGGTTCGTCAGCTTCATCGTGGAAGACAACGGCCCCGGCTTCGAGCCCGGCGAAGAGAATCGCGTCTTCGAACCTTTTTACAAGCGCGCCGCCTTCGATGCTGGGGCCAACGGGTCCGTTGGACTCGGCCTCGCCCTGGTCAAGAAGATTGCCGAAGCGCACCACGGTCGCGTGCACGCCTCCACCCGTCGGCAAGGAGGCGCCCGCGTCGCCGTCGAATTCGCGCGCTAAAGATTGGCGAACAGTGTTCCCAGTCACTCGCTTTGTTTAGAATGTCCTTGTTTCCGACTTCTCGACACCTTGCATAGTTTCAATCAACCCTGGTGTCGTCGGGAGGGGCGACCGTTCGGACATCCAGCTCACGGCCGTCGGCGGGCTCGGTGTGGATGATGACGTCGGCGACCTCGGGAAACGCTCTTCGGACGGCACTCGCCACCTCGTGCGTTACGCGATGGGCGCGATCGACGGACATCGTAGGATCGACGTGAATGTGGAGGTCGACATGCACATGATCGGCCGAGCCGCGAGATCGGATCTTGTGCGCGCCGCGGACTTCTTGCACCTCCATGGCGATGCGACGCACTTCGTGCGGGTCGAGCCGGGCGCTGTCGGCGAGGATCCCGACGTTCGATCCGAGGACCTGGTAGGCGGTGCGACCGATGAGGACGACGACGATCATGGCGGCGATCGTGTCCGCCCATCGGAAACCGACGGCGATGGCGGCGAACGAGGCGAGGACCGCGATCGCCCCCAAGGTATCGCTCATCGTGTGTCCCGCATCGGCAGCGAGGACGCCGCTTCTCAGCTCTGCCGCACGCTGCGACTCGTAGCGGCTGATCGCGAAATTCGCCACGATCGTCAGGAGCACGAGGCTCGCCGATGTCCAGCTCACCGCGGGAACGGCGCGTTGTCCTGCAATGCTCAGCCAGAGTCCATTCAGGATCCCCGCCATTCCGCCGAGAATCAAAAGCCCAATCGAAACGCCAGCCAACGTCTCGAATCGCCGGTGCCCGTAAGGATGACCGGCGTCCGCCGGCCGCGAGGCGACGGCGATGCCCACCAACCCTACGACGTTGGACGAGGCATCGAGCAATGCATGAACGCCGTCTGCGAGAAGGGATAGCGCGCCGGTCGCGACGCCCACGATCAACTTGATCGCCGCCACGCCCAAGTTCATGCCGAGCACGATCCAGAGCACCCGCGCAACACCCCGATCCCGCTCGAAGCGGCTCACCCCTTGGGGCAGCTCGGCCATGGCACGGGAGCATGCTCCATCGCCAGCCGGCCGGCCAGCCGCAGTCGGGCGTGGTGGCAAGCGAGCGGCCGATCGGGTTTGCCTCGAACGACCACTGACCAGTCGGCACGCCCGATGCACCGTCGGTGGGAGTTGGTAGCTAGGGTGGCGTTTTTATCGGTCGGCCGTACACCCGCGGTCCTTCAGCAGCCCGGCCGTCGCGAGGAGGAACACATGGGCACAATGACGAACGGCCAGACCGGCACAGCGTCGGTCATTCTCGTGGGCATCGACTTCTCCCAGCCCTCGATGCGCGCCTTGCGCACGGCGGAGAACATGGCCCGCGCAGCAACGTACGCCGAGCTGCACCTGGTTCATGCCTTCGGCTCGCCCATCGTCCCGAGCAGCGGGCGCGAGGTCGCGGTTCTCTCCGGAATGGGGTTGATCGAGAACCCCGAAAAGAGTCAGGCCGAGCTGGACAACCTGGTGTCCTCGATTTCACACGGCATCTCGCGGGTGACCGGGCATTTGCGCCTCGGGAGCCCCGCTTCGGTGATCGTGAGGCTCGCCGCCGAAATCAGCGCCGATCTCATCGTCGTCGGAACCCATGGCCGCACCGGCGTGAGCCGGCTGGTCTTCGGGTCTGTGGCGGAGAAGGTGGTGCGCACCTCGCCTTGCGCCGTGCTGACCGTGCGGCCCAAGTCCATTCCTGCATGGGAGCAGATCGAGCCGCCCTGTCCCGATTGCGTTCGGATGCAACGCTCGACGAGTGGTGACAAGATGTGGTGTGAGCGTCACTCGCGCCCGCACGTAAGGCCGCATACGTACCGCGACGGTGCCTCCGGCTATGGCCTCGGCGCGCAAAGTTTTCGCAACATGTGATAGCAGCGAAACATCCAGAGACGGCCGGCAATGCGATAGATTCTTTCTCTCTCGATGCCGGCCACCATCCACGTTCTTCGCCAAATCGACGTGGGCGACTCCATCGAGCTCGAGCGTCTATCGGGCACGCTCGAAACACGTGAGCTGACGCGTGGTTCGACCGAGATGCGCGGACCCGATCGATCGGCGCCGGGCGTCGTGCTTCGGCGCGAGCCGCTCGATCTCAAGCTCGGGCGGGCCGAAGTCGGCTCGTTCGTGACCGACGTACGCGCGCGCATCTTCGATTTCGGCGTCATCGCCCTGCGCTTTTCTTTCACCGTGGCCGACCCCTCGTCCGCAGCTCTCATCGACCTCAGCAGTCGACTCGCACGCGAGAGCGGCACCTTCGACGCCAAGGCACGAACCCTCTGGCAAGGGTTGAGTGCTCAAATCCGCGGAGGCGTTCTGCCTTGGGAAGAACCGGGAGCCACGGAGCTGATGGAAGACTTCACGGTGTTCGTGCTTCCCCCGATTTCTACGACCGAGGCGGGATGGGATCGAACCTTCACCCACATGTTGACGGGCGAGCCGGCCATCCGAAAGCTCGCCCCGTCGATGGTTCAGGAGATCGCCCGCCGCACCATTCGCTATTACGACGATGACTTGGTGATCGTCGACTACGACGCCGCGATCATCGTGGACAAGGAAGAGGCGACGGATCTCGTCGACATCTTCGAAATTGCTTCCTCGCAGCTTCTCGAGCTCCGTTTCTATCACGCGATGCTCGGTCGCGCGCTGGAAAGCCTCCTCAGCGACATGCGGCGCGCGCGAACGGGCGGATGGTTCTTCCGCAATCCCTTTCGCCGGTTGGCGCGCCGCGCGGCGATCCTGGCCCTCGAGCTGAGCGAGCTCACGGATCGACTCGAACGCACGATCACCTTGGTCGGAGACACCTACTCGACTCAAATCTACCGCGAGACGGCGGTACGCTTTCGCCTGCCCGATGCGGGCACGTCGGTGCGCGAGAAGGTCGAAATGATCGCTCGCGTGTCGGAGGTGTTGGGACACGAGATCTACGCTCGCCGCGATCTCGTGCTGGAGATCTTGGTGATCGTGCTCATCGCGATCGAAGTCGCTATCGCATTCCGGCCCTAGCGTGACAGCCGCAGTCTTGGCATCGGCAGATCAGCATTTGCAGATTTGCCGATTTGGCGCCGACCCATAAACCGTCGAGCTAGAGCGATTACCTGCGAAACTGCGGGATGCGGGTAGGGACGACCGGGCTACTGGTGGGGATGGTGGCCGACGCCGGAGGAAAGCTGCTGCTGCGGCGAACCCGTAGCCGCGCCTCCTCGAGCGCGGAGAGTGCCTCCTCCATGGTTTCGACGTTGAGCGTCACGTCGTTCGCCGGCGTGGCGCGCCGCGCCAAGCGATCGGCCTGCCATTTCTGCGTTGCGTTATCGGTCAGGTGAACGCAGAACATGACGCCCCGCGCGCGGGCGTAACCGATACCCCCCTCGAAAATCTGCCCTACTTCCGGCAGCAAAGGGGCCATACCCCGCATATCGGCCAGCACCAGGTGCTGTTTTCCCTGGTACTCGTCGGTGATGCGCCCGTACTCGACCGCGAACTCCCGCATCAAAGCGGCGTCGAATCGACCGGACATGCGAATGTAGATCGTCCGTTCGTAGAGGACATTTCGAATCGAGTACTGACCTAACATCGGTGGATTACTTACACCATTTTCGGCAAATGCCCAATCAGGGGTCGTTCGGTCCGCTCAAGAGCGGCCGTAGACCTAAGCCGGGTCGTTCACGAGCACCGCTGCGCCGGCGACCTCGCCGCGACGAAGCCGGTCGAGAGCGAGATTGGCCTGTTCGAGCGGGTATGCGTCGAAAGCGGTGCGCACGGGAATCCGCGCCGCGAGCTCCATGAACTCGGCGGCGTCCCGGCGCGTGAAGTTGGCGACGCTCACGATGCCTCGTTCCCACCAGATCTCTTCGTAAGGTAACTCCGGAACTCGATCGAGATGGATGGCGTTGATGGCCACCGTGCCGCCGCGGTCCATGGCGCGCAACGCCGCCCTCACCACGTCTCCGGAGGGCGCGAACGTCACCGCGGCATCGAGCGGCTCGGGCGGCCGTTCGGAGTAGTCGCCCGCCCACTCCGCGCCGAGCGTACGAGCCCGCGCCCGCTCGCGCTCGGAGCGCGTTGCGACGAAGATGCGGCAGCCCCAGTACCTCGCCACCTGGATGGCGAGAAGCGCCGAAGCACCGAACCCGTACAGTCCGAGACGCCCGCCCGGCAGAATGCCGGATCGCCGCAGCGATCGATAGCCAATCACACCCCCGCACAAGAGCGGAGCCGCCGCCAAATCGTCGAAGGCCCCCGGAATGCGCACGGCGAAATCGGCGCGCACGGCGATGTGCGTCGCGTAACCGCCGTGGGTGTCCCAGCCGGTGAACGTTGCTTTTTCACAGAGGTTCTCGCGCCCCGCGCGACATTGCGTGCACACCCCGCAGGTTGCCCCGAGCCATGCCGCACCGATGCGATCACCGGGGCTCCAACCTTCTACACCTGCGCCGATCGACTCGACCCGGGCGACGGCTTGGTGGCCCGGGACAATCGGCAATCTACGGGGGGCAATGTCTCCTTCGCACAGCTGAAGATCGGTGCGACATACGCCGCAAGCCGCCACCCGGGCGACGAGCATGCCTGGCTCGGCTCGTGGCGTCTCGAGATCGGTCATCGAGAGCGGCCCGGCCGAGGCCGGCGCCGAACGCTCGAGAAGCATCGCTCGCATGATGCCACTCTGCCACCTTCCCTATCCCAAATCGATGAGCCGATCGGCGCGGCGAGGTCGTCTATCCTCGCCAACGATGCTACGATGAAAGTTACGTTCGGGGAGGGCGAAATCATGAACGTTCGGTGGGGATTTCTCTTATTTGGCGGCATGCTCGCGAGCTGTACCAAGACGAGCTCGGAGGGGCTT
>WNGA01008846.1_pt1 | contig 19872 bp, 19 predicted proteins | sample 5400061 | NCBI WGS metagenome assembly WNGA01 (sample SAMN13153366, study PRJNA577476) | soil metagenome | isolation source: 100 cm soil or saprolite under grassland replicate 2 | place: USA:California | collected 2016-06-15
GTACGCGGCAGCCACACCGGCTGGGAGGCCGAGCAAGAGAAGGAGAGTGACCCCTCGGGCTATCGTCCGGTGGCTTCGCATAGGTGCTCCGGTTCGCGCTCGAAGGGCAGAACCCTAGCGAAGTGATCGGAACGATGTGTCCTCTCACCAGCGACGCTCTTGGCCGCCGGGTGACCGGAGGCGTGGGCAGAGCCCCCGCCTCCTCTCCCAAAGGGGAACCCGAGTGGTTCCCCGTTTGGGATCCCCTCCTTCGACCCTCGGAGCGCTACGTCGGAGCTTGATTAGAGTCCGAACCGTGAAGATCGCCGTGTGCGTCAAACAAGTCCCGGATGCCTCGGCTCCCAAGCGGATCGACCCGCAGACCAAGCGCCTCGATCGCTCGGTCGAGGCGGAGATCAACCCGTTCGACGTCCACGCGGTCGAGGAAGCGCTGCAGATCAAGGAGTCGCAGGGCGGCGGAGAGGTCGTTCTCGTCTCGCTGGGGCCCGAAAGGGCGCTGGAGTCCCTTCGAAAGGCGCTCGCGATGGGAGCCGACCGTGCGCTCGTCGTCAGCGACGAGCAGGCGGCGGGATCGGACCTGGTCGCCACGTCTGGGATCCTGGCCGGCGCCCTCGAGCGAGAGAGCCCGGATCTCGTCCTATTCGGCCAGCAGGGAAACGACTCGGACGGCGCCGTGCTCTGGGCGGCCGTCGCGGATCGCCTGCGGATGCCCGTCGTCTCACAGGCCGCCGAGCTGACGCTGGAGGACGGCAAGGTGCGCGTGAAGCGGCAGACGGAGTTCGGGTACGACGTGATCGAGGCCCCGCTCCCGGCCGTGGTCGCGGTCTCGGACGCGATCAACGAGCCCCGCTACGCCTCGCTGAAGGGGATCATGGGCGCGAAGCAGAAGCCGCAGGAAATGGTGTCCCTTGCAGACCTGGACATCGATGAGGGCCAGGCGGGCGAGGCTGGCTCGCGCACCGAGGTCTACGCGCTCGGTGATCCACCGGCGCGAGGCGACACGGTCAAGATCACCGACGAAGGAGACGCCGCCGAGAAGATCGTCGAGTTCCTCGCGGAGAAGAAGGTGTTGTGAGCACACTCGTTTTCCTGGAGCACCACGAGGGCGAGTTGCAGAAGGGCTCGCTGGGTGTGCTCTCGAAGGCGGCGGCTCTCGGCGCCGGCGACCCGGCCGGCGTCGTCCTCGGCTCCGGCGTCAAGGAGCTGGCCGCGAAGGCGGGGGAGTACGGCGCCCGGACGGTGTACGTCTTCGACGATCCGGCGCTCGAGGCGCCGCTCCCGCAGCCGAGAGTGGACGCGCTGGCAAAGCTCGTCTCCGAGAAGGGCATCGACGCTGTTCTCTTCGCCGGCTCGGTGCTCGCCGCGGACGTGGCCGCTGGGCTGGCAGCCAGGCTGGACGCCGGCCTGAACTGGGATCTGACCGATCTCGAGCTCCAGGACGGGAAGCTGGTCGGGAAGCGCCCCGCGCTCAGCGATTCCGTCTACGTGGACGTGGGCTGGACCGCCGAGCCTCGCCTGGCGCTGATCCGGTCGGGCTCGTTCGACCCGGTCGCGTCCGGTGGCGAGGCCGAAATCGAGGAAATGCAGGTCGAGCTGGAGGACTTCTCCCGTGCTGCGACGATGGTGGAGCAGGCGCACGAGGAACAGGCGGGCCCCTCGATCGAAGACGCCGACATCGTCGTTGCGGGTGGGCGTGGGCTCGGCTCCCCGGAGGCGTTCTCGCTCGTCGAGGAGCTCGCCAAGGCGCTGGGGGGCGCCGTCGGCGCGACGCGCGCGGTCGTCGATGCCGGCTGGTATCCGTACGCGACACAGGTCGGACAGACGGGGCGCACCGTCGCGCCGAAGCTCTACATCGCCTGCGGAATCTCGGGGGCCATCCAGCACAAGGTCGGCATGCAGGGATCGGGCGTGATCGTGGCGATCAACAAGGACCCGAACGCCCCGATCTTCGAGTTCTGCGACTTCGGGGTCGTCGGCGACCTGCACGAGATCGTGCCCAAGCTCACCGAGCTCGTCCGGGCGCGCAAGAGTTGAGACCGGCCGACTATCCGCCTCCCTTCGACCCGGCCGAGTTCGTCGCCGCTCCCGCGGCTGGAGCAGATGAGCGAATCGACGTCGGGGTACTGATCGTCGGAGCGGGCCCGGCGGGGCTTGCCTGCGCAATCCGGCTCGGGCAGCTGCTCGAAGAGAATCCTGGCCTGGCCGAGCGGCTGGGGGAGGTTCCGGTCGCGGTGCTCGAGAAAGGCAAGCAGCCGGGTTCGCACCTCGTCTCGGGAGCGGTCGTCAACCCTCGAGGCCTGCGGAGGCTCTTCCGCGGCCGCAGGCGCATCGAGGACATGCCTTTCTACGGGCCCGTGGAGCATGAGTCCGTGTACATGCTCACCTCCAACTACGCGCTCCGGATCCCCACGCCTCCGACCATGCGGAACGACGGCAATTACGTCGCCTCGCTCTCGGCACTGGGCCGCTGGCTCGCAGAGCAGGCCGAGGAGGCGGGCGCGGTGATCCTGTCCGAGACGGCGGCCCAGAAGTTGCTCGTCTCGGACGGTCGCGTGCTCGGCGTCCGCACCGGCGACAAGGGCCGCGGCCGTTACGGCGAGGAGCTGGCGAACTTCGAGGCTGGCTCCGAGATTCAGGCGCGCGTGACGGTGCTCGCAGAAGGAACCCAGGGTCACCTCACCGGCATCGCGCTGGAGCGGTTCGGGCTCCAGGGAGAGAACCCGCAGGTATGGGCGCTCGGGGTCAAGGAGGTGTGGAAGGTCGCGAAGCCGCTCGACCGCGTCATCCACACCATGGGCTGGCCGCTCCGCGGGCGCGCCCGTTACCGGGAGTTCGGCGGCTCGTTCATCTACCCGATGGGAGAGGACATGGTCACGCTCGGAATGGTCGTCGGCCTCGACTACCGGGACGTCGAGCTGTCTGTGCACGACCTCCTCCAGGAGCTGAAGACCCATCCGTTCATCGCCCGGATCCTGGAAGGAGGCGAGCGGGTCGGCTGGGGCGCGAAGACCATCCCGGAGGGAGGCCTCCTCTCGCTGCCACAGCGCCTGCACGCGCCCGGCCTCCTGATCGCGGGTGACGGCGCCGGGATGGTCAACGTCCCCGCGCTGAAGGGGATTCAGTACGCGATCGAATCGGGCAGGCTCGCGGCCGAGGCCGCGGTCGGCGCCCTCGGCCCGGGGAAGACCCCCTGGACGCCCGGCGTGCTCGGCTCCTACGACGAGGCCGTGCGGAAGAGCTTCATCTGGTCGGAGCTCGAGCAGGTGCGGAACATGCGCCAGGCTTTCGGCAGCGGGTTCTGGATCGGCGGAGCGCTCGCGTCGATGATGACGGCAACGCGCGGGAAGCTTCCGCCGGGGCCCTTCCGCACGGAGCCCGATGCAGATTACGAGTTACTTCGGACCGGCCGGGCGGCGGGCTATCCCAAGCCCGACGGGAAGCTCACCTTCGACAAGCTCTCGAGCGTCTTCCTGAGCGGGAACAAGACCCGCGACGACGCGCCCAACCACCTCCGGGTGCGCCGCGGCGTTCCGCGCGAGCTCGCAGAGACGTGGGAGTGGATGTGCCCGGCCCAGGTCTACGAGGTCGGCGAGGGCGACGGCGAAGAGGTCACGGTGGAGGTGACGCCGTCGAACTGCGTCCAGTGCGGGGCGATCACCGCGAAGGGCGGCCGGCTCACGCCTCCCGAGGGCGGCTCGGGCCCCGAGTACACGCTCACCTGAGGGGGCAGTGGTGCCGGTCACATACGAGGACGCGCTCGCCGCGCGCGAGCGGATCGGCGACCGGCTGCATCGCACGCCGACGTTCTCCTCGGCGACCCTTTCCGAGCGAACCGGAGCCCGCGTGTTCCTCAAGGCAGAGCTCTTCCAGCGCACGGGCTCGTTCAAGCCGCGCGGAATCCTGAACAAGATCGAGTCGCTCTCGGCGGACGAGAAGAGCCGTGGAGTCGTCTCGATCTCGGCGGGGAATGCCGCGCAGGCCGTCGCGTGGGCGGCCGGGGAGGCGGGTATCGATGCGCTCGTCATCATGTGGCAAGGGGCCAGCGAGCAGAAGATCGCAGCCACACGCGGCTACGGCGCGACGGTCGACCTCGAAGCCGAGAATCCGACCGAGGCCTTCGACCGCCTGTACGAGGTCGCGGAGAAGACCGGCCGCACCGTCGTCCACCCCTACGACGATCCGCTGGTCATCGCCGGTCACGGCACGCTCGGGCTCGAGCTGCTCGAGGATGTTCCGAGCCTCGACGTGGTTCTCGTTCCGGTGGGCGGCGGCGGCCTCGTCTCCGGGGTCGCGACGGCGGTGGACGCCCGGGTCGTTGCGGTCGAGCCCGAGCGCTCGGCTGCGCTGCACGAGGCGCTCGCGGCCGGCCACCCGGTCCCGGTGCGTCCGGATTCGATCGCGGACGGGCTCTCGGGCCCCATTGCCGGCGAGCACTGTCTCGAGATCTGCAAGGCGCGGGGAGTGGAGAGCGTGCTCGTGAGCGAGGAGGACATCGTCGAGGGGATGCGCTTCCTCTACGAGCGCGCCAAGCTCGCCTGCGAACCGGCCGGCGCCGCCGCAGTAGCCGCCTTGCTGGCCGGAAAGGCGCAGCTCGAGCCGGGCTCGACGGCGGTCGCGGTTGTCTCGGGCGGCAACGTCGCCGTCGAGACGGCCGTTGCTATCCTTGGCTCATAGTGAAGCCGGACATCCATCCCGATTACGTTCTCGCCACTGTCCGCTGCTCGTGCGGCAACGAGTTCCAGGTGCGCTCGACCAAGCCCGAGCTGCACGTCGAGATCTGCTCGAACTGCCACCCGTTCTATACGGGCAAGCAGAAGCTGCTCGACTCAGGCGGCCGCGTCGAGCGCTTCCAGCGCCGGCTCGAGAAGGCCGGCGGCGCCCGCCGCGGCTAGCACCTCAACAAACATGGCTGCTCCTATTGGAGGACAAGCGGTCCTGGAAGGCGTGATGATGCGCGGTCCGTCGGCCTGGGCACTCGCTGTCCGCAAGCCCGACGGGGAGATTGCGGAGGTCAACCGCTCCATCTCCTCGCCGATGGCCCGCCACTGGGTCTTTCGCCTGCCGGTCATCCGAGGCGTGATCGCGCTCGGCGAGTCGCTCGCGATCGGCTTCCGCGCGCTCGCAATCTCCGCGAACTACGCAGCCCAGCAAGAAGGCGAGGACGAGAGCGAGGTGAAGGCCGAGCTTGGCCGCGGCGCCATCATCTTCGCGTTCGTCGTCGCGATCGGGTTCGCGGTCGTGCTCTTCAAGGTCACGCCGGCCTTGATCACGAACTGGCTTCCGATCGACACCACCGGCGTCTTCGTGATCGTCGAGGGCGCCATCCGGGTGACGCTCTTCGTGCTCTACCTGGCGCTGATCTCACTCCTGCCCGATCTCCGCCGAGTCTTCCAGTACCACGCAGCCGAGCACAAGGCGATCAACGCCTACGAGGCCGGCGAGGAGCTCGTGCCGGAGCGAGTGCAGCGCTTCAGCCTGATCCACCCACGCTGTGGAACGGCATTCCTGCTCTGGGTGATGGTGATCGCGATCTTCGTCTTTGCGTTCTTCGGCCGGCCCGCCTGGTACTGGCTGATCACGACGCGGATCCTGCTGCTGCCCGTGATCGCGGGGCTCGCCTACGAGCTGATCCGCTTCGCCGGGAAGCACTCCCGCAACCGCGTCCTCATGACTCTGCTCGCGCCGGGCCTGTGGCTGCAGAGGCTGACGACCCGGCAACCCACGCTCGACCAGATCGAGGTCTCGATCGCGGCCCTGCGCGAGGTGCTTCAGCTCGAGGGGCGGCTCAGCCCCGAAGAGCGGCGCGTGAGGTGCTTCAGCTCGAGGGGCGGCTCAGCCCCGAAGAGCGGCGCGTGGAGGTAATGGCGTGAACGCGGCCGCAGTGTCTAAGGGAGAGGGGAGTCTGTCGCGTCACTCGAGCCTTGCGAAACAGGCGGAGGAGGGCTCGGCCCTCCGGACGCCTGTTTGGCGCGTCGAGGTGATGGCTTAGATTTGACCCGCGCCGCGTTAGCGAGTGTGGCCGCTGCGGTTGCCTGCGGTGCGCTCGCGGCGCCGGCCTGGGCGGGATGGCACGAGGATGCGGCACTCGCGCGAGAGGGAATCGCGCGGGCAACCGCAAAGGGATGGATGACGGCCGACCAGGCCGCCACCTACCGCCAGACGATCGCGGACGCCGACGCGACGCGGCGCAAGGTGGACTGGGACCGAAGGGCGAATCTCGGCGGCGTCCTGCACGACGTGGCCGCGCAGCGGCGGGCCTACAAGCCTCCTCGCGGGCGGGCCTACAAGCCTCCTCGCGCCTTCGCACTGTTCTGGATGCTCGACTTCAACGCGACCTACCTGGCCTCGAATCCGCTGCCGCCGCCCGGCACCGACGCGCGCGACGAGGACGGTGTCGTCTACCGCGCGGTGGCGGGACACGGCCTGCAGTTCCATCCGCTTGCCAATTTCTCCCACCTGAACGCCCTCGTCAACAGCGGCCGGCAGACAGATGCGGAGGTTCTCGCTGCCTCGCTGCTCGACCGCGCCGTGCAGATCGGGCCCGGGCTCGTGTGGGAGTACTACTTCCCCTACGGCGGGGCCGCCCCGTGGACGTCCGGCATGGTCCAGGCCGTCGCGGCCAAGGCTCTCGCGGCCGCCGGCAGCCTGGGGGAGGCGCACGAGGCTTATCTCGCACTGCCGCCTCTCCTCCAGCAGCTTTCGGCGGGCCCCTGGGTCCGCCTCTACAGCTTCAGCCGAGACGCCGTCCTGAACGCGCAACTCCAGGCCGTGCTCTCGCTCTACGGCTACGCCGAGCTGGCTCAGAACGAAGCGGCAAGGACGCTCGCCGACCGGATGCGCGCGGCCGCGAACCGGCTCTTTCCGCGCTTCGACACGGGCGCCTGGTCGCTCTACTCGCTGGGGGGAGCCGAGGCGCCGCTCTCGTATCACCGCTACGTCATCTTGCTCCTTCGCAAGCTCGAGATCCAGACGGGAGACCCGGTCTGGGCCAAGCGCGCCGACAGGTTCGACGCGTACCGGTCCCAACCGCCCGAGGTGAGGCTGAGCGTAGGGCGGCGACGGATAGCGATCTGGGTCTCGAAGCTCTCCACCGTCACGGTCCGAATCGGCGGGTGGAGCACCTCTTTCACACTCGCGCGTGGCTCGACGTCCGTTGCGACACCTTCCTCGGGTCGCGCGCTCGTTGTCGTCACGGCGAGGGACGTGTGCGGCAACGAGGCGGTCGTGCGGCGTCGAATAACCTGAAACCGATGAGCACCATGGAGAAACTGGTCGACGATCTCGACCGCTCGTACCACGAAACGCACGAGCGGATGAGCGACCCTGCCGTCTACAACGACCACCGGGAGGCGGCGCAGGTCGCCAGGCGCCTCAAGGAGCTGGAGGGCCCGCATCGCCTTGCGCATCAATGGCGCGCGGCGCTGGAGGACCTCGAGGCGGCGCGGGAGGATCCCGAGCTCTCGGAGCTCGTCGCCGAGTACCAGGAGAAGGCCGACCAACTCGAGGAGGAGCTGAAGCTCGCGCTCGTCACGGGGGATCCCGCCGATGCGAAGGACACGATCATCGAGATCCGCCAGGGGGTCGGGGGAGACGAGGCGGCGCTCTGGGCCGGCGATCTCTACCGGATGTACTCGCGCTACGCGGAGCGGCGCGGGTTCAAGACAGAGTCTCTCTCCTCGAGTCCCGCCGACGGCGGAGGTTTCAAGGAGATCGTGTTCGCGGTGAAGGGCGAGGGCGCCTACGGGGTCTTCAAGTGGGAAGGGGGAACGCACCGCGTCCAGCGCGTTCCGCAGACCGAGTCGCAGGGACGGACACACACTTCCACGGCCACAATCGCCGTGATGCCGGAGGCCGAAGAGGTGGAGATCGAGATCGATCCGAACGACCTGAAGATCGACGTGTACCGATCGACGGGCCCCGGTGGCCAGAGCGTCAACACGACAGACTCGGCCGTCCGGATCACGCATCAGCCGACCGGGCTCGTGGTCTCCGTCCAGGACGAGAAGTCCCAGCTCCAGAACAAGGTGAAGGCCATGCGCGTGCTGCGCTCGCGGCTTGCCGAGCAGGAGCGCGCGCGCCGGGAGAAGGAGCTCTCGGAGACGCGCCGCTCTCAGATCGGATCGGGTGAGCGCGCGGAGAAGATCCGCACCTACAACTTCGCCGAGAACCGCGTCACCGACCACCGGGTCAAGCTGACCCTGCACCGGCTCGACGGGATCCTGGACGGCGAGCTCGACGAGCTCACCGAAGCTCTCGTGGCGGAGGATCGCCGGCAGGCGCTCGAGACCGCTGCGCCGGAGTGAGAGTTGCACGCCTAGCAGCTGTGGAGCTCACTCACGTTCCTGGGGCGCCGCTGGCGGTGCGGGGCCGACGCGGACAGTATTTCAATACGGCCGCGGCGAGCACCGTGCCGTCCAGCGGCGCCAGGCGGCCCAGCGGGCGGGCTTTGCTCGGCCGGGGCCGCCGACCAGGGACATGAGAGTTGCGGAGGCGCTCCGCCACGGCGAAACCTTCCTCGCCGAGCGGGGAATCGAGACGCCGCGTGTCGACGCTGAGCTGCTGCTCGGCAAGGTGCTCGGGGTCGGGCGGACGCAGCTCTATGCGGACGGGAGGAGCGAGCTCGCGGAGCCGCAGCTCGAGGAGTACAGAAGCCTGCTGGAGCGGCGCGGTGGAAGAGAGCCGGCCGCCTATGCCCTCGGCGAGTGGGGCTTCCGGCGCCTCACGCTCCGCGTCGATTCGCGCGTCCTGGTCCCGCGTCCGGAGACGGAGTCGCTCGTCGAACGCTGTCTCTTCCTGCTGGAGGGTTTGGCCGCGTCTGAGGTGCTGGATGTCGGCACCGGCTCGGGGGCGATCGCGCTTGCAATCGCCGACGAGCACCCCGGCGCGCGGGTAACCGGCTTCGAGAGCTCGCCCGCGGCTCTCGAGGTTGCCCGCGACAACGCGAGGCTCACCGGGCTCGAGGAGCGCGTCCGCCTCGTCGAGCACGACCTTGGGGACGGGCTCGGAAGCGGCTCCTACGATCTCGTTGTCTCGAACCCGCCCTATGTCCGCGAGGAAGAGCTCGCCGGTCTCCAACCCGAGGTGCGTGATTTCGAGCCCCGGGCGGCCCTCGTCGACGCGGGGCAGACCGAGGCGGTCGCGCATGCGGCGCTCTCCGTGCTCAGGCCGGGCGGCCACGTCGTGCTCGAGGCGGCGGGCGGGAGAGCCGGCGAGGTCGCGGCGATGCTCCAGGCGCTCGGATACGAGGACGTCCGCGTGACCCAGGACGAGGCCGGGATCGAACGGGTTGTGGAGGGGCGGCGACCGTGAGCGCGCTCGCGGCGCTGCAGGCCGGGCAGCCGGTGGTCCTGCCGACGGACACGGTGTACGGCCTCTGCTCACTGCCCGACCTGGAGGCCGTCGAGCGCCTGTACCAGCTCAAGGGACGCACGCCCGAGCAGCCAACCGCGCTCCTCTTCGCCGAGTTGGACCGTCTCCTCGCCGAGTTTCCGAGCCTCGACCCGAGGCTTGCCGTGGTTGGACCATTCACGCTGGTGATCGCGAACCCCGAGGGGCGCTATCCGTGGCTCACGGGCGCACAGCCCGAGGCGATCGGCATCCGCCTCCCGGAGCTGCCACGCGAGTCGGCCGAGGTGATCGCACAGCTCGGCTGCGTGGCTGCGACGAGCGCGAACCTTCACGGCGGCTCCGATCCGCGCAGCCTCGACGAGGTGCCCGAGGAGATCCGCGCCGGCTGCGGTGCGGTCGTCGACGGGGGAGAGCTCCCGGGACGGCCTTCCACGGTAATCGACCTCACCGGGCCTGAGCCGAAGATCCTGCGCGAGGGCGCCGTGCCGGCCGGCGAGGCCCTCGCCCGCGTCCAGGCGGCGCAGTAGCATCCTGGTGGTGGCGGTCGCTCAGGAAACACTCCAGCATCTGCGAAGCGCGGGGCTCGCCGAGGTCGATGCGGATATCGCCGAGCTCCTCGGCCGCGAGCTCGAGCGGCAGCGCAGCCAGATCGAGCTGATCGCCTCCGAGAACTTCACCTGGCCGAGCATCCTCGAGGCCGTCGGGAGCGTTCCGACGAACAAGTACGCCGAGGGTTATCCCGGCCGACGGTACTACGGCGGCTGCGAGGTGATCGACGAGATCGAGCAGACCGCGATCGACCGCGCCAAAGAGCTGTTCGGAGCCGAGCACGCGAACGTGCAGCCGCATGCGGGAGCCCAGACGAACATGGCCGTCTATTCGGCCGCGCTGGACCCCGGCGACACGATGCTCTCCCTCGAGCTTCAACATGGGGGGCACCTGACGCACGGGCTCAAGGTCAACTTCTCGGGGAAGCTCTACAACGTCGTCCACTACGGCGTCTCGCGAGAGACGATGGTCGTGGACTACGACGATGTTCTCGCGCTGGCGAAGGAGCACCGCCCCAAGCTGATCGTCTGCGGCGGCTCGGCCTATCCGCGCACCGTCGAGACGGACCGCTTCCGCGAGATCGCGGACGAGGTCGGCGCTCTGCTGCTCTGCGACATGGCCCACTTCGCGGGGCTCGTCGCCGCGGGGCTGCATCCCAACCCGGTGCCGCACTGCGACTTCGTCACGTCCACGACGCACAAGACGCTCGCGGGCCCGCGCTCGGGCTTCATCCTCTGCGCGGAGGAACACGCGCAGGCGATCGACCGGGCCGTCTTCCCCGGGATGCAGGGAGGCCCGCTCTGCCACGTCGTCGCCGCCAAGGCGACCTGCTTCAAGATCGCCTCCACCGAGGCGTTCCGCGACTACCAGCGACAGGTCCGTGCGAACGCCGACACGCTGGCCGAGAGCCTGCAGGCGGGTGGGCTCGACGTGCTCACCGGTGGAACGGACACCCACCTGCTTCAGGTCGACCTGCGTGCGAGCGAGTGGAGCGGCAAGGAGGCCGAGGAGCGGCTGGCCGAGGTCAAGATCACGGTCAATCGCAACACGGTGCCGTTCGACGAGCGCCCGCCGATGCAGGCCTCCGGGATCCGCATCGGGACGCCGGCGGTGACGATGCGCGGCTTCGACGAGGACGACTTCCGCGAGGTTGCAGACATCATCGTGCAGGCGCTCGGGTCGAGCCCGGACATCGCCGCTCTGGCGGCGCGGAGCGACGAGCTCTGCCGCAAGCGCCCGCTGTACCCCGGTTTTAGAGGCTTCCCGAGCTACACCGCCTAGCGGCGTCAGGCGGCCGAGCGGCCGGGCTTCGCCCGGACGGGGCCGCCGACCAGGGACGATCTAGAGCCGGCGGACGTTCGGACCGTCGGGCACGGCGTTGCGCGTGTCCACCACCATCCCGGCGTGCTCCCAGAGCGGCTGCTCGACGAACTGCCGGTGCGGCGTCAGCAGCACGACGCAATCCGCCTGGTCGAGCATCTCCCCCGACCACTCGACGCTCGAGTGCAGCACTCCGTCGAGCTCGATCTCGGGCACCCACGGATCGCAGTAGGAGACGTCGCCTCCGCGTGAGAGCAGCTGGCGCATGACCTCGAAGCTGGGTGACTCCCGCGTGTCGTGGACGTCGGCCTTGTAGGCGACGCCGAGCAGCAGGATCTTCGAGCCCTTGATCGGCAGGCCCGCGTCGTTGAGCGCGTCGCCGATCTTCTGGACGACGTAGACGGGCATCCGCGCGTTGACCTCGTGCGCGGCCTCGATCAGCTGCGCCGAGTAGCCGTATTCGCGCAAGCGCCACGCGAGGTAGTGCGGCACGATCGGGATGCAGTCGCCGCCGAGCCCAGGGCCCGGATAGTGGGGAAGGAACGCGAACGGCTTCGTCGCGGCCGCCTCGATCACTTCCCACGGCGAAATGCCGAGCTTGTCGCACATCAGCGCGAGCTCGTTGGCCAGCGCGATGTTGACGGCTCGAAACGTGTTCTCGTGCAGCTTCGCGGTCTCGGCCACTTTGGGAGAGGAGAGGGGGACGACCGTGTCGACGATCTGCTCGTACAGGAGCTGCGTCCTGTGGAGGCACTCCGGAGTTACTCCCGCGACGAGCTTCGGCGTGTTGTGAATGTTGTAGGTCTTGTTGCCCGGGTCGACGCGTTCGGGCGCGTAGCCCAGGAAGAAATCCTCTCCGACCTTGCCGTCGGCGGCGTCGAGGATCGGCAGGACGATCTCCTCCGTTGTTCCGGGATAGGTCGTCGATTGGAGGACGACGAGCTGCCCCGGGCGGAGGTTGGCGCTGACCGACTCGACCGCCGACACGATGTAGGAGAGATCGGGAGTCCGTGTCTTCGAGAGTGGGGTGGGAACGCAGATGGTGAGGGCGTCGAGCTCGGCGACTGCCGAGTAGTCGGTCGTCGGCCGGAGTCTGCCGTCGAGCTTCTCGTAGCGCTCCGCCGGTACGTCCACGAGGTAGGAACGGCGCTCCTCGAGCGCGCGGACGCGCTCTTCGTCCAGGTCGATCCCGGTGACTTCGAACCCCGCTTCGGCGAAGGAGATCGCCAGCGGCAGGCCCGCGTAGCCGAGGCCGATGATGCCGATCTTCGCCGTGCGCGTGCGAATGCGCTCGTCGAAGGTTTCAACCGATGAGATGACTTCTGCCAAAGCGTCGCGATCGTAGCCAATAGGGCTGTCAAATCCCTTTGCTATAAGGGACACATGTCCTTCCCGGACTCCCTCCGGGCGCTGCTCGAGGACAGCTCCGCGCCTTGGGGGTTCCTTGTGGCCGTCGGCCTCGTGCTCGTGCTGACGCCGCTGGTCGCCCTGGTCGCGCCGCGGATCGGAGGACTGGACGACGCGACCGACCGGCCGCGGATCCACCAGCGCCCGGTGCCGCGGATCGGCGGTCTCGCGATCGTGGCCGCGATCGTCATCCCGCTGGCCATCTTCATCCCCGTCCGGGACGGCTACCTCGGCATCCTCATCGGCGCGCTCTGCGCGGCCGGCCTCGGGCTCGTGGACGACATTCGCGGCTTGAGCCCGGTCACGAAGTTCGCCGGGCTCATCCTGATCGCGCTGATCCCCGTCGCCGGCTTCAACGTCGCTTTCCACGACCTGACGCTCCCGGGGATCGGCGTCATCCACTTCGGCTGGGGCGCGTACGTCGTCACGGTGCTGTGGATCGCGACGCTGGCCAACCTGGTCAACCTGATCGACGGCATGGACTCCCTGGCGGCGGGGATCGTCTCGATCGCCGCGTTCTCCTTCGCGGTTCTCGCCATCTCGTTCGGGCGTGAGAACGCCGCTGTCCTGGCCGCAATCGTCTGCGGAGCGACCCTCGCCTTCCTCCGCAGCAACTACCACCCGGCCAAGATCTTCATGGGCGACTCCGGAGCGTTCGTGCTCGGTTTCGTGCTGGCGACGGTCGCCGTCCAGGGCGTGCTGAAGACCGCGGCCACGATCGCGGTCGCGGCGCCGATGCTCGTGCTAGCTGTGCCGATCCTGGACACGTCCTTCGTCGTCCTGAAACGGCTCAAGTACCGCCGACCGCCCTGGCGCGCCGATGCCAACCACCTGCACTACCGCTTTCTCCGGATCGGGTTCTCGCAGCGGCGGACCGCCGCCTACCTGCACGTCTGGGCGGCCCTGCTCGCAGGCCTGGCGCTCGTCATTCGCTTCGTGCCGCCTCATCCTCGCGGACGCTGGGAGCTCGAGAACAGCCTGATCGTGTCCGGCTGCGCCCTGGTCGTGCTCGCCGCGTCGATCTGGATGGTGTACACGCTCGAGATCCTCAAAGCGCGCCACCTGCAGGTCCTCGGCTTCAAGCGGCCCCTCGAGCCCGACGAGGAGAGCGAGGAGGCAGTCGAGCGCGCCCTGACGGCCGGGCGGCGCGGCTAGAGCCAGGGCAGCGCGAGCCGGAGCAGCTCAGCAGGGTCGCGCTTCACCCGGTCCTTGTAGGCATCGGCGGGCTTGCGCTCGATCGTGAGCAGGCCGGGATCGGAGAGCAGGCGAAGGCGCCCGTCGCGCGCCAGAGCCTCGTCCACCGCGCCGAGCCGCCCTTCGAAGATCGACCAGGCCGGCGTGCCGAGAACTGCCGCCTCGCGGATCATCGTCCCTCCCGCCGAGACGACAAGGTCGGCGAAGGCGACCAGGCTGCGCCCGTCCACCGCCCGCTCGGGGACCGTGATCCCAGGCAGGCCGAGCCCCGCGATCGCCTGGCGCTGCTCGTCCGTGCGGGGGAGGACCACCGTCTGGACGTCCTCGGCGGAGAGCCGCTGCAGCACCCCGGTCAACAGCGGATTCTCCGATCCTCCGAGGTAGAGGGCATAGGAGGCGGCCGCGCGCACGACGCAGATGATCCGCTCGCGGTCGAGGCCGAGCTCGCGTAGGACGGTGTCGTCCGGCTCGAAGTCGGCGAGGTAGTACTCCTCCTTCAGGCCCGGATAGCGCACGAGCTTCGGAGGGCGTGCCCCGTAGCGGGCGAGGCGCCCGAGTGGGATGGCGTCGGGAACGAGCACACGGTCGGCGAGGCGGCAGTTGACGTGATGCTGAAGCGACGCCCACTCGTAGTCGAACATGGTCGTGTTCGGAATTCGCAGTAGCCGGCAGGCGGGTGGAAGGTCGGTCGAGCCGTGGGCGAGCGCCGCGCCGAAGCCTTTTCCGCGGCCGAAGCGCGCGAGCTGAGGCGTCCGGCCGACGGCGGCTCGCGCCTTCCCGAAGCGTCCCGCTCCGCCGTAGTGGCCGAGCACGGTGTAGGGGTGTCCCCAGTCGTCGAGCAGCTCGATCGTGTGGGAGAGCGGCCGCGCGGTGAGCTCGACCTCGTGCCCCTGAGCCTCGAGAAGCTGGACAAAGGGTCGCAGCACGAGCACGTGGGCGGTGTTCGTGAGATCCATCCAGACCCGCACGCCGCCGATGCTACTGGGCGCCGTGCGTGTTCCGTGACGAAAGCTCAAGTAGCCTCAAGGGGGTCTGACCCCGTTGTACAAAGTCGAGCGGTTTCCCTGCAAAGAAGCCGCTTTCCGCTGTCACAAACTCGGGAACTCGTTTGCTATGCTCGCCGCGCGGATGGAGCCTGCCTCTCGATCGTCGTTCCAGCCTGCGGGAGCAGGCGCGCTCCTGGCCGGGACGACGGCGGCCGGAATCGGCGTCGGAGCGCTCATCGGCTGGGCTGCGGGATCGACCGGGCTGGGAGTGCTCGGGGGCGCGGTGGCAGGCGTTCCGGCGGGCGTATTCGCCGTTTACCGGCGCTACCGAGGCTTCTTCACATGAAGCTGCCCGCCGTTTCTGGGGCGCCGCTCGCCAAGGAGGCACGCGCGAGGCGCGCAGGACAGTACAAGTCAGTACGGCCAAGCGTCGAGCGCGCCGCATCCTGCCGCGAGCGGCGTCAGGCGAGCTCGGAAGGCCGGCTTTGCCGGCCGAGAGGGCTCGCCGGCCAGGAGCGGCGGAGGGGCTTCTTCACATGAAGGCGACGGTTCTCAGCCCAAGACCTGTGCCGCCTCGGCTCGCGCCGGCCCTCTCGGGGGCCTTCGTGGTCGCGCTCGCCCTCCCGGTCTTCCTCATCGCCGGCTGGCGCGTCTCGGGCTGGGGCCTGGGAGCCGTGCTCTGGGCCGCCAGCCAGGGCTTCTCGCTCCTGCTCGCGCATCTGCGCCTCGGGCTTGGGAACCTCCGCTCCTCCGGGCTCGCGGCCTTCGGGATGATGTTTCGCGCCATCGTGGTCATGGTCGTCGTGATCGTGGTCGCCGTCTCGGACGCTCACCTCGCGCTCGCAGCCGCGGCCGTCTACGCGCTCGCTTACACGCTGGAGCTCGGCGTCTCGGTGATCACCTACTTCTCGGGCCCGGGCGAATGAGGCGGGCTCTCCTGCTCACCGGCGGGATTGCGCTTGCGCTCCCCGCCTCGGCGTTTGCCCGCGGCACCTTCGAGCCACAGGATGAGTTCGAGCTCAAGGAATGGGTGCCGATTCATCTCGGCCCGCTCGACCTGTCGATAAACAAGGCGGTCGCGTACGTGCTGCTCGGCTGCCTGCTGACGATCCTGCTCGGCTTCGTCCTCATGCGCTTTCGTCTTACCCTGCGCCCGGGACGGCGCCAGACGATCGGCGAGTGGATCTACGACATCGCCCAGTCCAACATTGCCGAGCAGGGGCTCCCTTCGAAGGCGATCTCCCTCTGGTTCCCGTATGTGGCCACGCTCTTCCTCTTCATCTGGGTGCTGAACATGGTCGGTTTCATCCCGCTGCCGCTCTCGGACCAGACCTTCCACCTGTTCGGGATCAAGCTTCCGACGCTGGCTATCTACGCCGCCACCTCCCAGCTTTCGGTCACCCTCGCGCTCGCGTTCATGACCTTCTTCTTCACCCACATCGAGGGAATCCGCTTCAACGGGCCGATCAAGTACTTCAAGAGCTGGATTCCCGACGCGCCCAAGCCGACGCTGATCCTGATCGTGCCGCTCGAGATCCTCTCCCAGTTCATGCGGCTGATCTCGCTCAGCGTCAGGCTCTACGCCAACATGCTCGCCGGCCACATGCTGATCCTCGTCATGATCGGCCTGATGTTCGTGCTCGAGTCGGTCGCTCTCGCGATCGTCTCGGTGCCGGTCGCAACCGCGTTCTACCTCTTCGAGGTGATCATCGTCGTCACGATCCAGGCGTTCATCTTCTCCGCCCTGTCCGCCATCTACATCGGCTCGGCCATCGAGCCCGAGCACTAGAAAACGAAGGAGGTCGTTTTGCTTACACATCTGATCGCAGCAGCCGACGCCAACATCAAGGCCGGAAAGGCGATCGCCTTCGGTCTCGGCGTCGGGCTCGGGGCCGTCGGCGCCGGCATCGGCATCGGCACCATCTTCGGCTCCATGATCCAGTCCGTCGCCCGACAGCCAGAGCTGCGCGGGGAGTTGCAGGGGATCATGTGGCTCGGCTTCGCGCTCACCGAGGCGGTCGTCTTCTACGGCCTCCTGGGCGGCCTGCTCGCCTACGTCCTCGTCTCTTAGATGACGCACCTCGTCGCCTCGAACTCGCTGATCAAGGTCGTCCCCGGCCTGATGATCTGGACGCTCGTCGCCTTCGGGCTCACGTTCTTCGTCCTGCGCCGGTGGGTCTTCGGGCCGGTCCAGAAGATGATCGACGAGCGCCGGAAGCGGATCCGCGAGTCGCTCGAGGAGGCCGACCGCGCCCGTGAGGAGGCGAGGAAGCTGCTCGAGCAGCACCGGAAGCTGATCGCCGACGCCCGCAGTGACGCAGACCGCATCCTGGTGGAGGCCCGCCGTGTCGCTGACGCTCAGCGCGAGCGGGTGAAGGAGGAGACCGAGGCCGATCGGCAGCGACGGCTCGAGGACACGCGGCGCCAGATCCAGGCCGAGACGCAGCGGGCGCTGGAGCAGATCCGCGCCGAGGTCGCGGAGCTGAGCCTGATCGCGGCCGAGAAGGTGACGGGCAAGGTTCTCGACGACAAGGACCACCGGCGTCTCATCGAGGAAGCTGTTCAGAGCCTCGACTTCTCGGCGCTGGAGGAGCGCGGCCGTAACTGATGTCGGTAGTAGCCCGTACCTACGCCCGCGCCCTCTACGAAGCGGCGAAGGATCGCGACCGCGTCGAGCCGGTGCGCGAGGAGCTGGCCGACTTCGTCCAGTCGATGCACGACGTGCCCGAGCTAAGGGCGGTTCTGCGCGATCCGCAGCTCGAGCCGAAGGCAAAAGTGTCGGTGCTCGAGGAGATCCTGGGCGGCGCCGACGAGCTGGTGCGCAACTTCCTCGTGGTCCTCACGGAGAGCGGCCGCGCTTCCGAGCTGGAGGAGGTGCGGCGCGAGCTGGAGCGGATGGTGGCCTCCGAGGCCGGCCAGCTCACGCTCGAGCTGACCACGGCCGTCGAGCTGTCGGACGCGGAGTTCCGCAAGGTCGTGAAAGAGATTGAGAAGGCGTCCGGGCGAACCGTCGAGGCCACGCGCAAGGTGGACTCCGACCTGATCGGCGGCATCGTCCTGCAGGTGGGCTCGCTGCGCGTCGACTCGAGCGTCCGCGGACGCCTGGACCGCCTGCATCGCCGGCTCGCTACAACGTGACGACAACGGAGAAGGAGAAGACTTGAAACTGCGTCCAGAAGAAATCACCTCGATCCTCAAGCAGCGAATCGAGGAGTTCGACGTCGAGACCGACCTCGCGGAAGTCGGCACGGTCCTGCAGGTGGGCGACGGCATCGCCCGCATGTACGGCCTCGAGAACGCGGTCGCAATGGAGATGCTGGAGCTCGAGCACGGCGTTATCGGGCTTGCGTTCAACCTCGAGGAGGACAACGTCGGCGCGGCGCTCTTCGGCGAGTGGGAGCACATCGGCGAGGGCCAGCCCGTGCGGCGCACAGGACGCGTCGCGAGCGTCCCCGTCGGCGATGGGCTGCTCGGCCGCGTCGTCGACCCGCTCGGCCGCCCGCTCGACGGCGGTGGTCCGGTCCGCACTGACGAAGCGCGGCCGCTCGAGTTCAAGGCGCCCGGCGTCGTCGACCGGCAGCCGGTCAAGGAGCCCATCCAGACCGGGATCAAGGCAATCGACTCAATGACGAACGTCGGCCGTGGCCAGCGCGAGCTGATCATCGGCGACCGCTCGACCGGCAAGACCGCCATCCTCGTCGACACGATCCTGAACCAGCGGGGCGAGGACGTGACCTGCATCTACGTCGCGATCGGACAAAAAGCCTCGACGGTCGCGCAGGTCTACGAGCGCCTGAAGGACGCGGGCGCAATGGAGTACACGATCATCGTCACCGCGCCGGCGCACGAGGCAGCGCCGATCAAGTGGATGGCCCCCTTCGCGGGCTGCGCGATGGGCGAGCACATCATGTTCAACGGCGGCCATGCGCTCTGCATGTACGACGACCTCAGCAAGCACGCCGACGCGTACCGCCAGATGTCGCTGCTCCTGCGCCGCCCGCCGGGCCGCGAGGCGTTCCCCGGCGACGTGTTCTACCTGCACTCGCGCCTGCTCGAGCGCGCGTGCAAGCTCTCGGACGAGCACGGAGGCGGGTCGCTCACCGCGCTTCCGATCATCGAGACGCAGGCCGGCGACATCGCTGCGTACATCCCGACGAACGTGATCTCGATCACCGACGGGCAGATCTTCCTCGAGTCGGACCTCTTCTTCTCGGGAGTGCGCCCGGCTGTGGACGTCGGCCGCTCCGTCTCCCGCGTCGGCGCGAGCGCCCAGACCAAGGCGATGAAGAAGGTCGGCGGTCGTCTACGCCTCGACCTTTCCCAGTACCGCGAGCTCGAGGCCTTCGCACAGTTCGGTTCCGAGCTGGATGTCACGACCCAGAAGACGCTCGCCCGCGGCGAGCGGATGGTGGCGACGCTCAACCAGCCGCAGTACGACCCGTGGCCGATGGAGGAGCAGGTCATCGCGCTCTACGCCGGCATCCACGGCTTCCTCGACGACGTGCCGACCGACCAGGTCTCGCGGCTGCAGGACGAGCTGCGCGAGTACATGCGCACCGAGGGCTCGATCCTCAAGGAGATCCGCGAGACGAAGGACCTGCCCGAGGAGTTGGAGAAGCGGCTTGACCAGGCGCTCGAGAAGTTCAAGGAGACATTCGCCGTGCAGGAGGATGCGCCGGTCGCCGCCGCGTAGATGGCTCCGCTTCAGGACATCAAGCGCAGGATCCGCTCCGTCCGCAACACGCGCAAGATCACGAAGGCGATGGAGCTCGTCGCCGGCGCGCGGCTGCGGCGGGCGGAGGCGCGAATCGTGCAGATGCGCGACTACGCGGACCGCATGCAGGAGCTGACCGCGGGGACGGCCCGAGCCGCGGCATCGCTGCGGGGACTGACCCTCCTACAGCGGCGCGAGCCCGGGACGGTCGCGATCGTGCCGCTGACGGGCGACCGGGGACTGGCCGGCGCATTCAACGCACAGATCCTTCGGCGAGCGATCGCGCTGTCGGCCGGCCTGGGCGAAGAGGGCAAGGACGCGCGCTGGCTCGTGGTCGGCAAGAAGGGGCGCTCG
>WNGA01012210.1_pt1 | contig 19868 bp, 17 predicted proteins | sample 5400061 | NCBI WGS metagenome assembly WNGA01 (sample SAMN13153366, study PRJNA577476) | soil metagenome | isolation source: 100 cm soil or saprolite under grassland replicate 2 | place: USA:California | collected 2016-06-15
CAATCGAGCTCGAGACCCTGAGCTTCTATCTGGCGCAAGGGACGCGCTAGCCAATCGGAGGGGGCCTCGACGGTCCCCTCCGAGACCTCCCCCAGGACGTAGTGCGAGCCGCAGGACGTCGCGGGGCTGGGGTCCCCGCCGTCCGAGGCGAGCAATCTGAAGACGGCGCCGGCAAAGTCGGCGCTCGAACGGGGGCACGTTTCGCGCGCGTGGCGGAGAGTCCCTCCAAGCTTCCGCACGCTGGCTGAGGATCGCTCGTTGACGGCGTTATGATCTTGATGATACCGATAGACCGTGTTCCTCGTCGGCAGTCGGTCATGACCGTATCCGCCCCTGAGTCTCTTCTGTCTCGGTGGACCGCGCTTGCTGACCTGCGCGCGGCCCTCGCCCAGGGGGTGCCCTGCCTCGAGGCCAGCGGGCTGTGGGGCGCGGCCCGCGCCCTGCTGATCGCCGCCCTCGTCCAGGCGACGCGCCGCCCCGTGCTCGTGGTCACGGCCGGTGGCGCCGAGCGCCATCGGGCGGCGCGGGATCTCGGGTTCTTCCTGTCGGCCTGGCCGTCGGCCACGGGAGGTGGTGATCCCCCGCCGGGCGCGATCCTGGAGTTCCCACCGGCCGAGGCCGGGGCCTGGCGCGGCGCCCGGCATCGCGAGCAGGCCGCCGAGCACGCGCTCTGCTGCCACCGGCTCCTCCGGGGCGACGCCGTGCTCATCGTCACCACGCCGTCGGCGCTGTCGGCGCCGCTCCTGACGCCGGCGGAGTTCCGCGCGCGCGCAAGCCGGCTCGCGGTCGGGGAGAGCGTCGCGCGGGACGACCTGCTGGCACTCCTGGACCGGGCCGGATACGAGCGCGTCGAGACCGTCCTCGAGGTGGGCCAGTGGAGCCTCCGCGGCGGCATCGTGGACATCTTCTCGCCCGCCCGCGAGGCGCCCGTGCGCGCGGAGTTCTTCGGCGACGAGGTGGAGTCGCTCCGCCTCTTCGATCCCACCACCCAGCGCTCCGTGGAGACCATGGCCGAGCTCGCCGTACTGCCGCTCCTGGCCAAGGACGCCGCAACCTGTACGGTGACGACCTATCTGCCGGCCGCCACGCTCGTGGCCTTGGAGGATCCGGGGCTGCTCGAAGCGCCGCCCGATGACGCCCCGGCGGCTACGCCGCTGCACGCTCTCCTCGCCGCCTACCAGCGACTCGAGATGCCCCTCTTGCAGCGCCGGGGCGCCGGGCCGGTCCGCTTCGACATGGCGACGCGCTCGGTGGGTGGCGTTCGCGGTCAGTTCAAGGCGCTGGCCGAGGAGATCCGGGACTGGCGGCGCGAGGGATTCGCGGTGCGGCTCGTGGTGGACGACGAGCGGCAGGCCGATCGCGTCCGGCAGATGCTGGCCGAGCATGAGCTCGAGCCCTGGCCCGAGGCGACGCTCTGGAGCGAGGAAGGGCTCGGGGTGCTGGTGGGCGAGTGCGACACGGGGTTTCAGCTCCCCGCCCTCGGACTCGTCCTCCTGTCCGAGCGCGAGATCTTCGGGGCTCAGCGCCGGCGGCTCCGCCGGCCGCTGTTCCAGCGCGGCGCCGCCATCACGACCTTCACGGATCTCCAGCCCAACGACCTCGTGGTCCACGAGGACCACGGCATCGGGCGCTATCACGGCTTGCGGACGCTCCCCACCGATGGCCGCAACGCGGATTTCCTGCTGATCGAGTATGCCGACGGCGGGCGGCTCTATCTCCCGGTGGAGCGGCTGGACCTCATCAGCAAGTACATGGGCGCGCCGGAGGGCGCCGCCCGCCTGGACCGTCTCGGCGGCGGCGCGTGGCAGCGCGTGAAGGAGTCGGTCCGGGCCGCGCTGCGCGAGATGGCGGAGGAGCTGCTCCGGCTGTACGCGGCTCGCTCGGTGACGGAGCGCCCCGCCTTTCCCGGCGACACGCCCTGGCAGGGCGAGTTCGAGGCGGCGTTCCGGTTCGAGGAGACGCCGGATCAGATGCGCGCCATCGAGGAGGTCAAGACCGACATGAGCGGGTCGCGCCCCATGGACCGCCTCGTGGCCGGCGACGTCGGCTATGGCAAGACCGAGGTGGCGCTGCGGGCGGCCTTCAAGACGGTGGCCGACGGCCGCCAGGTCGCCCTGCTGGTGCCCACGACCGTGCTCGCGCAGCAGCACTTCAACACCTTCAGCGAGCGCTTCGGGCCCTTCCCGGCCCGCGTGGAGCTGCTCTCCCGCTTCCGGAGTCCCAGGGAGCAGAAGGCGGTCATCGAGGGCCTGGCGCGGGGCACGGTCGACGTCGTGATCGGCACCCATCGGCTCCTCTCCAAGGACGTGGTCTTCAAGAACCTCGGGCTGCTCGTGGTGGATGAGGAGCACCGGTTCGGTGTCGGCCACAAAGAGCGGATCAAGCGGCTGCGCACCTCGGTGGACGTGCTGACGCTGACCGCCACGCCGATCCCGCGCACGCTCTACATGTCGATGTCGGGGGTCCGCGACCTCTCGGTGATCGAGACGCCGCCGCTCGATCGGCTGCCGGTCGAGACCGTCGTGACGGGGTTCAGCCGCGGCGTGATCAAGGAGGCCATCGAGCGCGAGCTCGGGCGGGGCGGGCAGGTCTTCTTCGTCCACAACCGCGTCCAGTCGCTGCCGTCCATGACGGCCTTCGTGCGGGGTCTCTGCCCCGAGGCGCGCGTCGCCATGGCCCATGGCCAGATGGCGGAGCGCGAGCTGGAGGCGGTGATGGTCAAGTTCGTCGACGGCCAGATCGACGTCCTCGTCTCCACGGCCATCGTGGAATCGGGGCTTGACATCCCGGCGTCCAACACCATCATCATCAACCGGGCCGATCGTTTCGGCCTCGCCCAGCTCTACCAGCTTCGCGGGCGCGTGGGGCGCGAGCGGCAGCAGGCGTACGCGTACCTGCTCATCCCGGCCGACGGCCGTCTCGACGAGACGGCGCAGCGGCGGCTGCGCGTGATCGAGGAGATGACGGAGCTGGGCGCCGGGTTCCGGCTGGCGATGCGCGATCTGGAGATCCGCGGCGCCGGCAATCTGCTCGGCGCCGCCCAGCACGGTCACATCGCCGCCGTCGGCTTCGATCTTTACACGAAGCTCCTGGCGGAAGCCGTGAGAGAATTGCGAGGCGAACCGTCATCCGAGCAGGTCGAGCCGGTGATCTCGGTGGACGTGGAGGCGTTGCTGCCGGAGAGCTACGTGCCCGAAGTCAACCAGCGCCTGGCGCTCTACCAGCGTCTCGCCGAGCTCACCGAGGAGGACGAGGTCGCCGGGATCAGAGCGGAGCTGGGAGACCGGTTCGGACCCCTCCCCGCCGCCGTCGCCGCTCTGCTCGAGGTCGTGACCTTGCGCGTGGCGGCCCGGAAGCTGGGCGTGGAGCGCATCGAGGCGCGCGGGGGACGGGCCTCGCTGACCTTCGCGCCCTCGACTCCGGTGACTCCCGAGCGCATCCTGGGTACCATCGCGCGGGGCCGAGGGGGCATGATGCTGAGAAAGGAGTACACGCTCGACGTGCGGGTTCCCGAAGGGCCGTGGCCGGCCGTCCGGGACGCTCTCACGGCCGTCCTGAAGGAGCTGTCGTGACGCGGGTCCGGCGGTTGCTGGCGCCGGCGATCGGGGCGGCGCTCACCCTGACCGTCTCGGGCTGCTCGATCCCCGCGCGGGTTCCGCTGATCGGCGAGGACAAGCCGCTCCCCGCCGGCAAGCCACCCGCCGCCGAGGCGTCCCGGCCCGCCACGCCTGCCGCCGCCAACCTCCTCGCCCCCAGCCACGAGCGGCTTCCCGACGCGGCCGACGTGCTCGACCGGGTGATCTGTGTGGTCAACAACGACGCCATCACCCTGTACGAGCTGCAGGAGGCCGAGGCCCACTACCTCCACGAGAACAAGGAGCGGGCCCCGGACGGTGAAGCCCGCAAGGCCCTCCGCGAGCGCCTGCTCAGCCACATCATCGAGAGCCGTATCCAGCTCCAACAGGCGGAGCGGGAGAAGGTCACCGTGGAGGACGTGGAGGTCTCCGAGCAGGTGGACGAGATCATGAAGAAGCTCAACGCCAAGACCCAGCCGGAGTTCGAAGAGATGCTCAAGGGTCAGGGGCTCACGCTGGAGGCCGTGAAGAAGCGGATCAAGGACCAGATCATGGTCCAGCGGCTGACGCGCCGGAAGGTCGGTCTCCGCGTGTCGGTCACCGAGCAGGAGATCGACAAGTACCTGGAGGAGAACCGGGAGAAGCTCGAGGTCGGGCTCTCCTTCGAGGCCCGCCACATCCTGTTCCTGCCCGAGGCCAGCAAGGGCGAGGAGGGCTGGGAGGCCGCCCGGCAACGGGCCGTGCAGGTGTACGCGCTCCTGCTCGAGGGGCAAGCCTTCGACGAGCTGGCCAAGAAGTACTCCGAGGACGCATCGGGAAAGGACGGGGGCAGCCTCGGCAGCCTGAAGCGGGGAGAGCTGGCGCCCGATATCGAGGCGGCGGTCCTCAAGCTCGATGCCGGCCAGGTCTCCGAGCCGTTCCGGTCCCAGGTCGGGTACCATCTCTTCCGGCTGGACTCCAAGGAGTCCCTTGCCGGCGAGGCGCGGGTCCAGGTCCGGAATCAGATCCGTGACATCCTGTACCGCCAGAAGTACGACGCCCGCCTGCAGGAATGGCTCGCGGAAATGAAGCAGCGGGCCATCATCGACATAAGGATGTGAGGCGGCGGGCCAGGTCAGGGTCGCGGGACGACCGAGAACGAGGTCCGGCGACGCAAATCGGCGCCGCACCCCCCCTGCAAAATGAAGTTGACACGCCCGCACCCGTTATGACAGATTGGATGCGTAATCCGGTCCAAATCCCAAGCGCATCCCGCCGAAGACGGCTGTAACCCCCGATCCGAAGTCGCCGGACAACGGTGGGGGAGGAGGCAAGAGGATGAACCTGTCCGAACTCAAAGACAAGACGATCACCGACCTGAACAACGTCGCCAAGGAACTGGGTGTCCAGGGGTTCAGCGGGCTCCGGAAACAGGAGCTCATCTTCAAGATCCTCCAGGGGCAGGCCGAGCGGGACGGGCTCATCTTCGCCGAGGGCGTGCTCGAGGTACTGCCGGATGGATTCGGATTCCTCCGGGCGCCCGACTACAACTACCTGCCCGGCCCCGACGACATCTACGTGTCCCCGTCCCAGATCCGTCGCTTCGACCTGCGCACGGGGGATACGATCTCCGGGCAGGTGCGGCCGCCGAAGGACACCGAGCGGTACTTCGCCCTGCTCAAGGTCGAGGCGATCAACTTCGAGACCCCGGAGCAGTCCCGCGACAAGACGCTCTTCGACAACCTGACGCCGCTCTACCCGATGGAGCGGATCCGCCTCGAGCATGACGCGGACAACCTGACGACGCGGGCCATGGACCTCCTCTGCCCCATCGGCAAGGGGCAGCGGGGGCTGATCGTCGCCGCGCCGCGCACCGGCAAGACGGTGCTCCTCCAGAACCTGGCCAACGCCATCGCCAAGAACCATCCCGAGATCTACCTCATCGTGCTCCTGATCGACGAGCGGCCCGAGGAGGTGACCGACATGCAGCGCTCCGTCAAGGGCGAGGTGATCTCCTCGACCTTCGACGAGCCGCCCCAGCGGCACGTCCAGGTCGCCGACATGGTGATCGAGAAGGCCAAGCGCCTCGTGGAGCACAAGCGCGACGTGGTGATCCTGCTCGACTCCATCACCCGCTTCGCGCGGGCGCACAACGCGGTGATCCCGTCCTCGGGCAAGGTGCTCTCGGGTGGCCTCGACGCCAACGCGCTCCAGCGCCCGCGGCGCTTCTTCGCCGCCGCGCGGAACATCGAGGAGGGCGGCTCGCTGACCATCATGGCCACGGCCATAGTCGACACGGGATCCCGCATGGACGACGTGATCTTCGAGGAGTTCAAGGGCACCGGCAACATGGAGGTGCATCTCGACCGGCGGCTGATGGACAAGCGGATCTTCCCCACGATCAACATCGAGCAGAGCGGCACGCGCAAGGAAGAGCTGCTCCTCGAGAAGGACGAGCTTCAGAAGGTCTGGCTGCTGCGGAAGGCGCTGTCCCAGCTGAACCCGGTGGAGGCGATGGAGCTCCTGCTGGACAAGCTCAAGCTGACCAAGACCAACAAGGACTTCCTGAACCAGATGAACCAGCTCGCGTAAGAAGCCCGGGGGGGCCGCGTCCCCCTTCGACGCCTCTCCCCCGGCGCCCGCCCGTCCCGGGATCTGATTCCGGATCCTGGTGCTGCTTCCCGCAGTGTCCGAGTTGGGACACTGCCCGATCCCCGGTTTACCTCCGGTTTTGTTGCGTTTTTCCCCTCCAGCTGTTAGCATGTAACTCTTCATCCAGGAGGTGAGCCGTGAAGGCTGGCATTCATCCCGATTACGTGGACACGACGATCACCTGCAACTGCGGAGAAGTCATTCACACCCGCTCCACTCGGCCCCACATCCGGGTGGAGATATGCTCCAAGTGTCACCCCTTCTTCACCGGCAAGCAGAAGTTCGTGGACACCGCGGGCCGCGTCGAGCGCTTCCAGCGAAAGTACAAGAGGAAGCCTCTCGCAGAGGGGTAGGGCCCGGTTCGGCGCCACGGCGCGCCTCGAGCCGACCCCTCCTGGCATGTCGTGCTTCTCTCACCGGCGCCCGGCCGAACGCCGCCCCTCGCCCGTCCCTCCCCTGAGGAGCCTCGATGTTTGACAAGCTTCGGCAGATCGAGGAGCGCTATCGCGAGCTCAACCGCTCGCTCTCCGACCCGGCCGTGATCGGGCAGCCGCCTCTCTACGCGCGCACGGCCAAGGCCGCGGCCGAGCTGGCCGAGACCGTCCAGAAGTTCGACGATTACAAGGCCGTCCTCGCCTGCATCTCCGAGGCGCGTCACATTCTCAACGAGGACTCCGACCGCGAGATGCGGGAGATGGCCCAGGCGGAGATCGAGGAGCTCCAGGGCCGGCAGGCCAGGCTGGAAGACGAGCTGCGCGCCCTGCTCATCCCGCGCGATCCCAACGACGAGAAGAACGTGTTCCTGGAGATCCGGGCCGGCGCCGGCGGGGATGAGGCGGCGCTCTTCGCGGCCGACCTCGCCCGGATGTACACCAAGTACGCCGAGCGCCAGAAGTGGAAGGTGGAGGTCATGGACGTCCACCCGACCGGCATCGGCGGGCTCAAGGAGGCGGTGCTGCTGATCCAGGGGCGAGGCGCCTGGAGCCGGCTCAAGTTCGAGCGCGGTGTCCACCGCGTCCAGCGCGTGCCCGTCACCGAGTCCAGCGGTCGGATCCACACGTCCACCGTCACCGTGGCCGTCCTTCCCGAAGCCGAGGACGTGGACGTCAAGATCGATGACAGGGACGTCCAGGTCGACGTCTACCGCTCGTCGGGTCCGGGCGGCCAGGGCGTCAACACCACGGACTCCGCCGTGCGTCTCACGCATCTGCCCACCGGGCTCGTGGTGACGTGCCAGGACGAGCGGTCGCAGATCAAGAACCGGGCGAAGGCCCTGCGCGTGCTCAGGGCGCGACTCCTCGAGCGCGCCCAGACCGAACAGGCCGCGGCCATCGCCGCCGACCGCCGGAGCCAGGTGGGTTCGGGCGACCGGAGCGAGCGTATCCGCACCTATAACTACCCCCAGGGGCGGGTCTCGGATCACCGCATCAACCTCACGCTCCACCGGCTCCCCGCCGTCCTCGAGGGCGACCTGGACGAGCTGATCGACGCCCTCCGGGACTGGGAACAGAGCCAGAAGCTGGCGGAGACCGTGTTGTGACGCGCGCGGTCTCGGAGGTGAGCCGGCTCGGGGCGCTGAGCGAGGCGACCGTCGCGCTGGCGGGGGTGGGGATCGAGAGCGCCCGCCAGGACGCCGAGTGGCTGCTCGCATCGGTCCTGGGGCTCGAGCGCTTCGCCCTCTATCTCGATCCGGGGCGGGAGCTGTCCCCCGACGAGACCGGCCGCTACCGGGCCCTCGTCACGCGACGGGCCGCGCGGGTGCCGCTCCAGTATCTGCTGGGCTTCGAGGAGTTCCACGGCCTCCGGCTGGCCGTGACTCCCGACGTGCTCATCCCGCGCCCGGAGACCGAGGGGCTCGTGGAATGGGCGCTCGCGACCCTGCGGGATCAGCCGGCAGCCGTCATCGCCGACATCGGGACCGGATGCGGCGCCATCGCCTGTGCGCTGGCGCGGAGCCTGCCCGAGCTCCGCGTGCTGGCCGTCGAGCGCTCCCTGCCGGCGCTGGCCGTCGCCTCCCTCAACGTCCGGAACCTGGGACTGTCCCGGCGAGTGACGCTCCTGGCCGGCGACTTCCTGGACGTGCTCGGCCCACGTGGGCTCGACCTGGTCATCGCCAACCCACCCTATATCCCGAGCGCGGTCGTGGCAGCCCTGCCACCGGAGGTGTCGGGCTTCGAGCCTCGCCAGGCGCTGGACGGGGGAGCGGACGGGATGGCAGCGATCCGCCGGATCATCGCCGGGGCGTCCTGCGCGCTCCGACCACGAGGCCGGCTCATGATGGAGATCGGCGAGGGGCAGGCCGGCCCGGTCGCCTCGCTGATGGCCGCGGAGGGCTTCACCGGCATCCAGGCGCGTCACGATCTGGCCGGGCGGGAGCGCTACATCGCCGGCCACTGGGCCGACACGTCCTCGCCCGCACCGAGGAGGACCTGCTGATGGCGACGCGCCTGGTCATCGACGGTGGCAGTCCGCTGCGAGGCGAGGTGCAGGTGAGCGCCGCCAAGAACGCCGCGCTGCCGGCCTTGTGCGCCGCGCTGCTCACCTCGGAGCCGGTGATCCTCGACAATGTTCCCGGGCTGGCCGACGTCGCCACCACGCGTTTGCTCCTTGAGCGTCTGGGCGCGGAGATCTCGAGCGATCGCGGCGGCGGCACGGAGGTCCGAGTGGGCAGGCTCACGAGCCACGAGGTGCGTCCCATCGACCAGCACCTCAAGGGCTTCCAGAAGCTGGGCGCGGACATCGCGATCCAGAACGGCTACGTGGAGGCGCGGTCGAGTCGCCTCAAGGGGGCTCGGATCACGACCGATCTGGTCACGGTGACGGGCACGGAGAACCTGATGATGGCGGCGGTGCTGGCCGAGGGGACGACCGTGCTCGAGAACGCGGCGCGCGAGCCCGAGGTGGCGGACCTCGCCCGTCTCCTGGTGGCGATGGGGGCAAGGATCGACGGGGCGGGGACGGAGCGTATCGAGATCCAGGGCGTTCCGGAGATCGGAGGGGCGCGCCACCGCATCATCCCCGACCGCATCGAGGCGGGCACGCTCCTGGTCGCCGGCGCCATCACGGGCGGTGACGTCACCATCACCGGCGCCGCGCCGCGCCACCTCACCGCCACCCTGGCCAAGCTCGAGGAGTGCGGCGCGACGATTTCGGTCGCCGGGGACCGCGTCCGGTGCCAGGGTCGTGAGCGGCCTCAGGCGGCCGATGTCATCACCAGCCCGTTCCCGGGCTTCCCCACGGATATGCAGGCGCAGTTCATGGCGCTGCTCGGCCTGGCGGACGGCCTCTCGAAGATCACCGAGACGATCTTCGAGAACCGCTTCATGCACGCCGCCGAGCTCAACCGCATGGGCGCGCGGATCGAGACCGAGGGGTCGACGGCGGTGGTGCGGGGCGTGCCCGCCTACCAGGGCGCGCCGGTGATGGCCACCGATCTCCGGGCCTCGGCCTCGCTCGTCCTGGCCGGGCTCGCCGCGCGCGGGACGACCACGGTGTCCCGCGTCTATCACCTGGACCGTGGGTACGAGCGGCTCGAGGTGAGGCTGCAATCCCTTGGCGCCTCGATCAGGAGGCTGCGATGACCGCGGCCCTCACGCTCGCCCTGCCCAAAGGGCGGCTCCTCGATCCGGCCCTGGCCCTCCTCGGCGGCATGGGCGTCAAGGGGCTGGGCGCGGACTCGCGGCGCCTGCTCCTCGCCGACGAAGCGATGGGCCTCCGGTTCATCTTCCTCAAACCGGCCGACGTTCCCACGTACGTGGAGTACGGCGCGGCCGACCTCGGCATCGTGGGCAAGGACATCCTGCTCGAGCAAGAGCGCGACGTGTACGAGCCGGTGGACCTCGGCTTCGGCTTCTGCCGTCTGGTGGTGGCCGAGCCCAAGGAGCTGTGGGAGCGCGACGACCCGGCCAAGTGGTCGTGGGTGCGCGTGGCCACCAAGTATCCGACCCTGACGGAGCGCTACTTCTCCGCGCGCGGCATCCAGGTCGAGATCGTCCGTCTGGACGGCTCCATCGAGCTGGCCCCGCTGGTCGGGCTGGCCGAGCGCATCGTGGACCTGGTGCAGTCGGGGGAGACGCTGCGCGCCAACGGCCTCGTCGAGGTCGCCGAGATCCTGACCTCGACGGCGCGCCTGATCGTCAATCGCGCCTCCCTCAAGACCGCGCACGCACGGGTCAACGCGTTGATCCACGCGATGCGCCAGGAGGTGTCTCCGGCGCCTCCGAGGGCGACATGATCCGCCGTCTCGACGCGCGTTCGCTGGGCGTGGCGGGGGTGATCCGCGCCCTGGAGCGGTCGCCGTCGACCGTGGATCCCGGGATCCGGCGTCGGGTCGCCGAGATCCTGGCCGCCGTCCGTGACAAGGGCGACGCCGCCCTGCTGGAATTCACCGAGCGCTTCGACGGGGTCTCGCTGACGGCGGAGGAACTGGCGGTAAGCCCCGCCGAGTACGAGGCGGCCGAGGGCCGGCTAGGAGAAGCGACCGTGCGTTCCCTGCGCTATGCGGCCGAGCGCATCGAGGGCTTCCACCGCGCCTGTGCCCCGCGATCCTGGAGCATGCGGGATGCCAATGGCTCGCGCCTCGGTCAGGAGGTGCGGCCGCTCGGGCGCGTGGCGGTGTACGTCCCGGGGGGGCGTGCGGCGTACCCGTCCACGGTGCTGATGACGGTGGTGCCCGCGCGCGTGGCCGGCGTCAGGGACATCGTCCTGGCATCGCCTCCGGCGCGGGACAAGTCGCTCGACCCGGCCGTGCTGGTGGCCGCGCGCATCGCCGGCGTCACCGAGGCGTACCGGGTGGGGGGCGCCCAGGCCATCGCCGCCCTGGCCTTCGGCACCGAGACCATCCGGCGGGTGGACAAGATCGTGGGGCCGGGGAACATCTACGTGGCCCTCGCCAAGAGTCAGGTGTTCGGCGAGGTCGGCATCGACATGGTCGCCGGTCCCAGCGAGGTGGTGGTCGTCGCCGACGAGAGCGCCGATCCGGCGTTCGTGGCGGCCGACCTGCTGGCGCAGGCCGAGCACGACCCCATGGCCCGGGCCGTGCTCCTGACGGCCTCGGCCCGGCTCATCGACGAGGTGGCCGCCGAGGCCCTACGCCAGCTCGCCCGGCTTCCGCGGCGGGAGATCGCCCGGAGCGCGCTCGAGGCCGGCGGCGCCCTGGTGCTGACGTCGAGCCTCGACGAGGCCATCCTGGTGGCCAATGGGCTGGCGCCCGAGCATCTCGAGCTCCTCGTGACCGATCCGGGCGCGTTGCTGCCGCGGGTCCAGAGCGCCGGCGCCGTCTTCCTCGGGCGGTTCACGCCGGAGGTCGTGGGGGACTATGTGGCCGGGCCGAACCACGTGCTCCCGACGGCCGGGACGGCGAGGTTCGCGTCCGCGCTCTGCACGGACGACTTCGTCAAGCGCCTGAGCGTGATCGAGTACTCGGCCGAGGGGCTCCGGGAGGCCGAACCTCATGTGGCCGAGCTGTCCCGCGTCGAGGGGCTCGACGGCCACGGCACGGCGGCCACCGTCCGTCTCACCGGAGCGGGAGGAACGGCATGAAGCCAGCGCGTCGAACCACGGCGCCGGAGATACCGCGCCAGGCCCGCATCGAGCGGAACACCAAGGAGACGCAGATCGTGCTCCAACTCAACCTGGACGGCGCCGGCGCGTCCAAGGTCGAGACCGGGATCCCCTTCTTCACCCACGTGCTCGAGGCCTGGGCCAAGCACGGCCTCATGGACGTGAGCGTCGACGCCAAGGGCGACCTGGAGGTGGACCTGCACCACACCGTGGAGGACGTGGGCATCTGCCTCGGGAAGGCCTTCAAGGAGGCGCTCGGGGACAAGAAGGGGATCGTCCGCTACGGCGCCTCGTTCCTCCCCATGGACGAAGCGCTGTTGCACGCGGCCGTGGACATCTCGGGCCGGCCGTACCTCGTCTTCAACGTGCCGCTGCAGCGGACCCGGATCGCCAACTTCGATCTGGATCTCCTCAAGGACTTCTTCCGCGCCTTCGCGTTCAGCGCGGAGATCACGCTTCACGTCACCATGCATTACGGGGAGAACCTGCACCACATCGCCGAAGCCGTGTTCAAGGCGGTGGGACGCGCCCTCGCCGAGGCGGCGCGGTTCAACCCGCGCGTGGCCGACGTGCCGTCGACGAAGGGCACGCTGTAGTGACCAAGGGCACGCTGTAGCCAGGATCATTCGTATGATCGCCGTCGTCGACTACGGCCGGGGCAATCTGGGCAGCGTGGAGAAGGCCCTCGATGGTCTCGGCATGCGCGCCGTCGTCACCCAGGACCCGCTGGCGGTCGGCGACGCGGAGGCGGTGGTGCTGCCCGGCGACGGCGCGTTCCACGACGCCATGGCGACCCTCCAGGCCCTCGGGCTGCTGGAGCCCATCCGCGGCTGCCTGGACGGTGGGCGCCCCTTCCTCGGGATCTGCCTCGGCTACCAGCTCCTCTTCACCGAGAGCGAGGAGTTCGGACAGGGCAAGGGGCTCGATGTGATCCCGGGCGCGGTGCGCCGCTTCCCGCCTGGGCTCAAGGTCCCGCACATGGGGTGGAACGAGGTGGAGCATCGGGGCGACCTGTGTCTCTTCGACGGGATCCCGACGGGCGCGCACTTCTACTTCGTGCACTCGTACTACCCGGAGACCACGGACTCGTCGCTGGGCAAGGCCACGTGCACGTACGGCGTGACCTTCCCGGCGGCCGTGGAGCGGGGAGCACTGTTCGCGACGCAGTTCCATCCCGAGAAGAGCCAGCGGTGGGGCCGGCGGCTGCTCGAGAACTTCGCCGCCTACGTGAGAGATCGACGGCGGTAGGGCGGCGTTCGACGACGCCATGGGGTTTGAGATCGTTCCGGCCGTGGACGTCAAGCGCGGGCGCTGCGTCCGCCTCCTCCAGGGGCGCGCCGAGGCCGAAACGGTGTTTGCCGATGATCCGGTGGCCATGGCCGGCAGGTGGCAGGCGGTCGGGGCCTCGCGCCTGCACGTCGTGGACCTGGACGGGGCGTTCGAGGGCAGGCCCGCCCAGACCGCCATCGTCCGCGCGATCATCCGGGCGCTCACGATCCCCGTCCAGGTGGGTGGCGGGCTCCGCGAGCTCGCGGACGTGGAGGCGGTGCTGGAGGCGGGGGCGCGCTGGGCCATCGTCGGGACCCGCGCCGCGCTCGAGCCCGCGTTCCTCGGTGAGGTGTGTGATCGGTTCGCGGACCGTATCATCGTCGGCGTCGACGCCTGCGACGGCCGCGTGGCCGTCGATGGCTGGACGCGTGTCCTCGATGTCGATGCCCTCGCGCTGGCCCGGGAGGCGGCCGGCGCTGGCGCCGCGGCGATCATCTACACGGACATCGCCCGCGACGGCACCCAGGAAGGACCGAACCTCTGGAGCACCGCGGCAGTGGCCCGCGCGGCAGGGGTCCCGGTCTTCGCGTCAGGCGGCGTGGGCTCGGTCGACGACATCCGACAGCTGGCCATGGTGCCGGGCGTGGCCGGCGTCATCGTCGGCCGCGCTCTCTACAGCGGCGCGGTGGACCTGCGGCGCGCGCTCGCCGAGGTGGGCTGATTCGCATGCTGTGCAAGCGGCTCATCCCCTGTCTCGACGTCAGGGATGGACGGGTGGTCAAGGGCGTCCGGTTCGTGAACCTCCGCGACGCGGGCGATCCGGTGGCGGCCGCGCAGGCGTACGACGCCCAGGGGGCCGACGAGCTGGTCTTCCTGGACATCACGGCGTCGCATGAAGGTCGGGCCATCATGCTGGACGTGGTGCGGCGCACCGCCGAGGGCATCTACATGCCGCTGACCGTGGGCGGCGGACTCCGCACGCTCGAGGACGTCCGCACGCTCCTGCGCGCTGGCGCCGACAAGGTCTCGCTGAACACCGCGGCCCTCGAGCGTCCCGAGCTGGTCGGCGAGGCGGCGCGCGCCTTCGGCAGCCAGTGCATCGTGGTGGCCATCGACGCCAAGCGCGAGGGGCCCGCGGACAACGGAAGGCGGTGGGGCGTCTACACCCACGGGGGGCGCCGGCCCGCGGGTCGCGACGCGCTCGAGTGGGCCCGGCTGGTCGAGGAGCTGGGGGCGGGCGAGATCCTGCTGACCAGCATGGACCGCGACGGCACGGGAGGCGGCTATGACCTCGAGCTCACCCGGGCGGTGTCCGAGGCCGTGTCGGTGCCGGTGATCGCCTCGGGCGGCGCGGGGACGCTCGAGCACCTCCGCGAGGGGGTCACGGAAGGCAAGGCGGACGCGGCGCTGGTGGCGTCCCTCTTTCACTTCGGCCGCCACACCATCGCCGAGGCCAAGGCCTATCTGCGGCAGTGCGGGGTACCCGTGAGGCTCGAGCCGTGAGCCCGACCGACGAGCTCCGCTGGGACGAGCGCGGTCTGATCCCCGCCGTCGTCCAGGAGACGGAGACCGGGGAAGTCCTGATGGTCGCCTGGATGGACCGGCACGCCCTCGAGGCCACCACGAGGACCGGCCTGAGCCACTTCTGGTCGCGGTCGCGCCAGTCGCCGTGGCGGAAGGGCGAGACCTCGGGCCATGCCCAGCACGTGGACGGCATCTACGCCGATTGCGATCGGGACACGCTGCTCCTCCAGGTCCACCAGGAGGGCGTGGCCTGTCACACGGGGGCGCGCACGTGCTTCTTCACGCGGCTCTCGGAGACGGGCGCCGACTCCCCGCGCGCGGGCGGCGCGGGTCCCGCTCTGCTCGAGGTGGTGGAGCGCGTGCTGCAATCGCGCAAGGCTGGGCATCCGCCGGACTCCTACGTGGCGGGCCTCTTCGACAAGGGCGAGTCGCAGATCTGCCGCAAGATCGGGGAGGAGGCCATCGAGGTGGTGACGGCGGCCCTGGGGGGCGAGGGGGATGAGCGGCTCGTCTCCGAGGTCGCCGACCTCTGGTTCCACAGCATGGTGCTGCTGGCCGGGCGCGGCATCCCGCTGCGGCGCGTGTTCGCCGAGCTCGACCGGCGGCATGCCGAGCGGCGGAGCGCCGGGTGATGGGCCAACCGTGCGTGAGCCGGGTGACGCAGGCCCTGGGTCTCGGACTCCTCCTGGCCGGCTGCAGCGCGAGCCGCATCGAGAACGGGACGTTCTACTCGGCGAAGGGCTACCAGGTCGGGCTGCCGCGGGATGGCTGGCGGGCCGAGCCGGGCGCGAGGGTCGACCTCGAGCTCGCCCGCACGGCCCCGCCTGGCGGCATGCTCGTCGACGCGACCTGCGGGGGGGCCGCGCTCGAGCGGCCGCTCGCCGTGCTGGCGCGCCACCTGACCTTCGGCCTCACGAACCGGCTCACGGTGGAGAGCGACACCTGGACGGTGGGAGGGCGCCCCGCCGCCCACGGCGTGATCCGGGGCCGCCGCGACGGCGTGGAGGTGGCGGTGGAGGCGGTCGTGCTCAAGGGCGAGCGGTGCGTCCACGACTTCCTCTACGTGGCGCCGGTCGACGGGTTCGAGGCCGGGCGGAGCGACTTCCGGGTCTTCGTCGAGAGCTTCGCGGGAGACCCGTGATGACGCTGGTGGAGTACGTGAAGATCCAGGGCCGCGACGCCGCCATCTGGTACGGGGGGCTGGGGCTGCTCGCCGCGCGCGTCGCGCGCAACCTCGCGCTGCCGCCGGCCTATCTGTGGCTCGTCGCGCGCGAGATCGACGTCATCGGCGTGCGCTCCCTGGTCGTGGCGCTCACCGCCGCCCTCTTCACCGGCATGGTGCTGGCGCTGCAGAGCGCCGTCAACATGGCCCGGTTCGGGGCCGAGAACTACGTGGGCCCGGTCGTGGCCCTGTCGATCCTGAGAGAGCTGGGACCGGTGCTCACGGCCATCCTCGTGGGAGGCAAGGTCGCCTCGGGCATCACCGCCGAGCTCGGCTCCATGAAGGTGACCGAGCAGATCGACGCCCTGCGCGCGCTCGGGGTCAACTACATCAAGCGGCTCATCGTCCCCCGGCTCCTGGCGGCGCTGCTCGTCTTCCCGGTCGTCACCGTCCTCGCCGACGGCATCGGCCTCGTCGGCGGGATGCTGATCTCGGTGTTCGACCGGAACGTCGACGCGTACCTGTACTGGAACACCATCTCGTACTGGGTCGTGCTGAAGGACTTCCTGACCGGCGTCGGCAAGAGCGTGGTGTTCGGCGCCATCGTCACGCTGATCGGCTGCTACAACGGGCTCGCCACCGAGGGAGGAACGGAGGGGCTGGGACGGTCGACGACGGCCACGGTGGTCCAGGTGGCCATGGGCGTCATCATCTCCGACTTCTTCCTGACCAAGCTCTTCCTGTTCCTGTTCTGGTGAACCGGCCATGCTGGCGCCGCCCCTCGTCGAGCTGCGGGACGTCTGGAAGTCCTTCGAGGCCAACCATGTGCTGCGGGGCATCAGCCTCGAGCTCCACCGTGGCACCACGCTGGCGGTGATGGGCGGCAGCGGGGCGGGCAAGACCGTGCTCCTGAGGATCATCGCCGGCCTCGTCCGACCCGATTCGGGCGAGGTTTCCCTCTTCGGGACCCGGATCGATCGCATGCGCGAGGAAGCCATGCTCGCCCTGCGCCGGCGCACCGGGTTCGTCTTCCAGGGGGCCGCGCTCTTCGACTCGCTGTCCGTCTTCGAGAACGTCGCGTTTCCGCTCCGCGAGCACACCACCCTGTCCCTCGGCGAGATCACCGACCGCGTCCACCGCTTCCTCGCGCTGGTCGGGCTGCCCGATACCGACGGCCTGTTGCCGGCGGAGCTCTCCGGCGGCATGCGCAAGCGCGTGGGCATCGCGCGGGCGCTGGTCATGGAGCCGGAGGTGGTCTTCTTCGACGAGCCCACCGCCGGGCTCGATCCGACCAACGCGCGGCTCGTCGCCGAGCTGATCGCGGAGTTGCGGACGGGGGTCTGCGACACGGCGATTGTCGTCACCCACGACATCGAGTTCGCCGACATGGTGGCGGACCGGATGGCCATCCTCTACCACGGACGCTTCGCCGGCCTGGGCCCGCCGGCCGAGATCCACCGATCGGCGAATCCGGACGTCCGCCGCTTCCTGGCCGGCGAGCTTCGGGGAACCTAGGATCACTGTAAGCATGCCAGACGGCCGTCAGTTCTCGCTGCAGATCCGGATCGGCAGCTTCATCCTGGCCGGCCTCGGGGTCTTTCTCGCGATCATCTACTTGCTGGGTGCCCAGGCCCGCTACTTCGAGCGCAAGTACGAACTGATCGCGGAGTTCACCGAGGTGGGCGGGCTCATCGAGGGGGCGACGGTCCGGCTGGCCGGCGTCCAGATCGGGCGGGTCACGGGCGTCAGCCTGCCTCCCCAGCCCGGTGGCAAGGTCCGCGTGACGCTGACCATCGCGCAGCGGTTCGCCGACCGTATCCGCCGGAACTCCGAGGCCCGGATCGTGACCCAGGGCCTGCTCGGCGACAAGCTGGTGGAGCTCACCATCGGAAGCGTCGACTCGCCGCCGCTCAGGCCGGGCGAGCACCTGACGGCGCACGAGCCTCTCGAGACGGGTCGGGTGCTCGCCGAGGCCGGCGAGGCGCTCGCCAGCGTCAAGCGGCTCGCCACCGCCCTGAACGTCGCGGTGGAGCGGGTCGACCGGAACGGGACCCTGGACCAGATCAACAAGCTGGCGGGGGCGCTGAACGCGGCGGTGGAGAAGGTGGAGCGGGCCGGGACCCTCGACGACTTGGGCGCCACCGCGAAGTCGGCGCGCCGGATCACCGCGCAGGTGGAGAAAGGTCACGGACTGCTCCATGCGCTGGTCTACGAAGAGCCGGAGGCGCTGCGTCGGCTGAACACACTCCTGAGCTCGACTCAAGATCTGCTGTCGAGGGCCCAGGCGGGCGACAGTGCGGTGTCCGCTCTCCTGTCCCCGGAGAGCGGCAAGGCGGCGCGCTCTCTGCTGGCCGCGATGGAGGCCCTCGGACGCGGCGCCGAGAAGGCGGGGACCGGGGAGGGAGTTCTCTCGGCCCTGCTCTTCGACCCCGAGTACCGCGTGGTCGCCGAGGACCTGCGGACGGTCGCGCGGAACTTCCGGGATGTCTCCGAGAAGCTGGCCAACGGTCAGGGTCTCCTGGGCGAGCTGGTGTATGGTGGCGGGGAGACGCCCCTCGGCCAGGCGACGACCGACTTCCGCGCGGCCATGGCCAATCTGCGCGCGCTCAGCGATCGTCTCAAGACCGGAGACGGAACCTTGGGCGCGCTCATCGACGATCCCACGGTCTACGAGAACCTCGTGCAGTTCCTTGACGGCGCGCAGCGGAGCTTCCTCCTGCGCGCCCTGATGCGGTCGACTCTCGGCGGCGGCCCGGGCCGTCCGGGGAGCGGCGCCGCCACGAAATGATGGGGCGGGTAGGAGCCTGTTGGAGGAACGCGACGTGATCCTCCGAGTGTCCTGATGGCGCGAGAGCGGTCCGTGTATCGGTGCCAGGAATGCGGTCTGGGGGCCGCCAAGCCCGGAACCTGTCCCGACTGCGCCCGACTCGGCAACTACGTTCAGCTGGTGGAGGAGCGTGTGGCGCCCTCTCGCGCGGGGGGGCGTCCGGCGGTCGCGGCGGCGGGGCGGCCGCTGCCGTTCGGCGAGATCGGCGTCGAGGGCGGGGAGCGGACGGCGACGGGGATCGGCGAGCTGGACCGGGTGCTCGGCGGCGGTGTGGTCAAGGGGTCCCTCGTGCTGATCGGCGGCGACCCGGGGATCGGCAAGTCCACCCTGCTGCTCCAGTCGAGCCGCGCCCTCGCCGAGAAGACGGGGCCCGTGCTCTACGTCTCCGGCGAGGAATCGGCGGGACAGGTCAAGCTCCGCGCCGAGCGGCTCGGGATCGCGCCCCCCGACCTCTACTTCGTCGCCGAGAACGACCTCCAGTTGATCGAGAGCCACGTGGCCGAGCTTCACCCCCGCGTACTCGTGGTCGATTCCATCCAGGCGGTCTTCCTCCCCGGCCTGGAATCGGCGCCCGGCAGTGTCAGCCAGGTCAGAGAGTGCGGGGCGCGACTGATGATGCTCGCCAAGGGAGCCGGCATCGCCACCTTCCTGGTGGGCCACGTGACCAAGGAGGGGGCGTTGGCCGGGCCGAGGGTCCTCGAACACCTGGTGGATACCGTGCTCTACTTCGAGGGCGAGCGTCACCACGCCTACCGGCTGCTCCGCGCCGTCAAGAACCGCTTCGGCTCGACCAACGAGATCGGCGTCTTCGAGATGGGGGAGACGGGTCTGGCCGAGGTGAAGAACCCGTCGGGCTTCTTCCTCTCGGAGCGCCCCCGGGGCGCGGCCGGGTCGGTGGTCGTTTCGAGTCTGGAGGGGACGCGCCCGCTCCTGCTCGAGCTCCAGGCGCTGGTGACGCCCGCCAGCTTCGGGACGCCGCGCCGCACGGTCCTCGGGGCGGACTACAACCGGGTCTGCCTGCTCCTGGCCGTGCTCGAGAAGCGCGTGGGCTTCCCGCTTCAATCCCAGGACGCCTTCGTGAACGTGGCCGGCGGCGGCCGCGTCTCCGAGCCGGCCGCCGATCTCGGCATCGCGCTCGCCGCCGCCTCCAGCTATCTGGACCGTCCCGTGCGCGGCGACGTGGTCGTGATGGGCGAGGTCGGGTTGACGGGCGAGGTGCGAGCGGTGACCGCCCTGCCGGTGCGGCTCAAGGAGGCCGCCGCGCTGGGCTTCGCCGCCGCCGTGGTGCCTCAGAACAATCTTGCCGGCCATCTGTCCT
>WNGA01012752.1_pt1 | contig 19862 bp, 19 predicted proteins | sample 5400061 | NCBI WGS metagenome assembly WNGA01 (sample SAMN13153366, study PRJNA577476) | soil metagenome | isolation source: 100 cm soil or saprolite under grassland replicate 2 | place: USA:California | collected 2016-06-15
CCAGCACAAATACCAATTTCCATTGGTAGGTATTGCCCCGGAAAGTTTGGTGACATGGCCTGGTGGACCCAAGTCATTTCGCTTTTTATGGTGGGGCAATGAAAGGTACGATCTGGCATCTGGCTACTCACATTTTATTCTTGTCCCGGGCAAGGAATTTGGTGATGAGTCTCCATGGATCACCAATGCAGCCAAAAACTTTTCGCAAGGGAATAAGTCAGTCACTGTATTGATGAATGGTGGCAAAATAGCCCGCTTGGATATTGAACTAAGCCTAAAGGATAACCGTCCCGTAATAGCAATTGCAGGCACAGGTCGTTACGCGGACGAATTAGCCGAAAATGGGCAAAGGCAGATCAAAATCGTATCAGCAAACGAGGAAGAAATCATAAATTCAGTTCGAGGCTTCCTGGCTTAGCAAAATTTTACTGTTTGTTGTGTGTTCATCCTGGGGCGATCATTTGCTATGGACAGTTATATAATCCTTTGAGAGAATAGACACATGCTTTCTAGTCTGCGTCGTTTTTTAAGCCCGCCTCTTTTTGAGAGTGAAGAGAAAAACCGCGTCGCGCGCTTTTTGAACTCCTTTTCCTGGAGTGCCATTGCCCTCCTGCTTGCCTTCATTCTAATTCGGATTATTCTTCAATTTGAAAATGACAGTGTTTCTCTGTTGTTCATTGGCTTAGTAATCTTAATACTGGGCATTGTCCAGCTTTTTATGCGCCTGGGCTACGTAAGAGGGGCAAGCATCTTTCTGGTTTTCAGTAGTTGGATATTAATGTCATATGAGGCATGGAGCACGGATGGAATCCGTGAAGCCTTGCCAGTGACGTACCTTGTCATTATTCTGCTCTCAAGTTTTTTGCTTGGTTGGCATGCGGCGCTAGCAACCGTTGTGATGAGTATTGCGGCGATCTGGTTTTTCGCCGTGCTAGAACAAGAAAGCATTCTTGCTATTGCTGTCAAAGATCCACTCAATCACGCCCGCGATTTAACTTTAATCTTTCTGCTGGCAGGCGCGCTGGTTTACTTGCTGATTAACAATCTGAACCGTTCCCTGTACGATTCACGACTGGAACTCAAAGAGAGGCTGCGCGCAGAAGAAAAACTTCAACGACAAACCAGATATCTTACGGCACTCCATGAGACTACTCTGGGATTAATCAACCACCTTGAGCTCCGACCTTTGCTCGAATCTATCTTGACCCGCGCCTGCGAATTGGCCGAGACGGAACATGGCCTGCTTGAGCTTGTTCTGCCAGATGGCTCTGCATTAAAGCAGGAATTAGGTCGGGGCCTATTCTCTCAATTTGATGACAATCTGACGCTAAAGGGTTTAGGTGTGACCGGAAATGTATGGAGTAGCGGAAAATCCTTAACAATCCAAAATTATGCTAAATGGGAAAAAAGCATTCCCGTTTATGTTACTGCGGGAATTCGGGCAATTATGGGAGTTCCGCTCATATCAGGAGAACGAGTCATTGGCGTATTAGCATTTGCCCATATAAAGGAAGGACAATTCTTCAGTGTAGAGCAAACCAGTTCTATGGAAAGATTTGCCGCCCTGGCTTCCCTGGCAATTGATAATGCCCATCTTTATGAGCAGGCACAGACTGAATTAAAGGAAAGGCGATCCACTGAAATCGCCCTGCGCGCCAGCGAAGAACGTTTCCGAAAAATATTTCATGCTAGCCCAGTGGCAATCTGTATCACTTCTTTGGATGAAGGTCGCCTACTAGATGCCAATCCCGCCTACTGGAATTTGACCGAGTTGGATCCAAAAACTTCTCTTGGACGGACGGATCTGGAATTGGATTTGTGGTCCGATCCCCAGGAGCGTTCCAACTTTTTAGATAAACTCATGCGTGCACGATCCATCAATGAGCCGGATTATCAATTTAAGTCATTCAAAGGTGAAGATAAAGCTGCGATTGCATTTTATGAATTAATCCACCTTGAAGGCCAATTATGTGTGCTTGCTATGTTCTATGATGTCACGGCACAGAAGATGGCGCAGGAGGCTTTGCTGCAGAGTGAAGCGCGCACCAGCGCCCTGTTGAATGCTATCCCCGATATGATATTTGAATTCTCATATGATGGCGTATTTTTAAACTTTGTCCCTGCCAAAGATATCCAACCGGCGATATCCCCAAAGCAATTCCTCGGAAAAAATTTGAAAGATTTGTTTCCCCCAGAAATCGCCGCGCAGACCCTGTTTGCGCTCGAACGCGCGATGGAAACCGGTCAACTGCATGCTTTTGAATATGGATTACCTCCTGGTGAAGAGTTGCATTTCTTCGAAGCGCGTATTGCCGCGGTAAGCTCTGAATCTGCACTGATGATGGTGCGCGATATTTCTCAGCGTAAATGGGTGGAGACCGAGCGCGAGAAACTAATCAAGGAACTAGAGGATAAAAACGCAGAGCTTGAACGTTTCACATACACGGTCTCTCATGATCTCAAATCGCCTCTGATCACGATTAAGGGTTTCTTGGGTTTTTTGGAAAAAGATGCAGCCAGCGGGAACACCACGCGCCTGAAATCCGATATCAAACGGATCGCCGATGCAACTGACAAAATGCACTTATTATTAAGTGAACTGCTTGAGCTTTCGCGTGTTGGTCGCCTGATGAACCCCTCCCAGCAAATCCCATTTGAAGATCTGGTGCATGAGGCGGTTGAACTTGTTCAAGGACGACTACAGGAGCGCGGCATTAAGGTTCAGATTCAGAGCGGCCTGCCCATTGTCAATGGTGACCGCCAGCGCCTGGTGGAAGTCATCCAAAATTTGGTAGATAATGCTGCTAAATTTATGGGGGATCAAGCTGCACCATGCATTGAGATTGGAGCCAGCGCGGGTCAAAATGAAAATTCTATATTCTTCGTGCGGGATAATGGGATTGGGATTGCGCCCGAATATCAGGAGCGTATCTTTGGCCTGTTCAATAAATTAGATGCAAATACCGATGGAACCGGAATAGGACTCGCTCTGGTCCGGAGAATTATCGAGGTTCACGGAGGCAGGATCTGGGTCGAGAGTGAGGCGGGAAAGGGTGCCATGTTCTGTTTTACACTAGGCAATTCTCCTGGCTAGCATTTCATCATTTTTTCTTGCATTTGACCTGCTGCTCCCGTGCTCAACGATAGACAACGCATCCTTGTTTTTCAAGTCCCACAATCCAATCTGGGATTGAAGCGAATCGATTCCAGCGCAAATCCAGTTTTTCAAGAGATTTCAAATCTTCAATACTTGGAGGGAGACTTCTCAACTTATTTGCTCGCAGGTCAAGGTGTGTGAGATGATGCAAGTTTCCAAGCGACTCAGGCACGAATTGCAATTGATTATTTCGCAATTCAAGATATCTTAGATTTTGTAGATTGCCAATGGATTCAGGCAAAGATGCCAATTTGTTGTTGAGCAGGCGTAATTCTTTTAGTGATAACAGTCCATCTATTGACTCGGGTAATGAGGTCAACCTGTTATTCATCAAGTGCAATTCTTTGAGGTTTGCCAGATTGCCGATAGTAGATGGCAATGAATCCAACTGATTGTTATAGAGCCTGAGTTCCTTAAGATTTTTTAGCCTTCTAATCTCCTCAGGCAGAGAAGTTAAGTGATTATCCGTGACATTCAGATAGTGGAGATTATCCAGATTCCCAATTTCATGAGAGATAGAGGTCAGTTGATTATTGCTGAGATACAGAAAGACCAAACTCCTTAAGTCCCAAAATGAATTGGGGATGGCCTCCAAAGCATTATGGCCTAAGTCAAGCGTATTCAGCCGAGTCAGGTTCCCAATGCTGGCAGGTAGGGAAATCAACTTGTTGTTATGAAGATAAAGCTCTCTAAGGTCTTTGAATTCACCCATGCTTTCGGGCAAGGAAGTCCATTCGCAATCGTGGATGGAGAGCACTGTGATCAGGTCATTTTCCACGCAATAGCCCGCTTTGCGCTCTTCGTTGTAAAGCTCATCCCTTGATACAACAGGGATAGTTTCGCCAGGCTTCAGACATCCCTGGGCACGAATGTGCTTCTCAAGATTTTTGATCGTATGACTCCTTGTCATTGTTAGTGATGAAAAATTATAACTGCTAGTTTAAGTAGAATGTAGGCAGGATCAAAGGATATACCAACTTGATGGGATATAAAATCGTTAAACAAATAGGCGGATGATAATATCCGCCTGTTTTTGATTTCTTTGATTTGTTCGTAGGGCGGGTTTGTAACTCGTCAAAGCTTATGTTTTCAAGGGACTGTCAGGTTACCCCCTTTCGGGGACTTCGCAAGCCTGACTTACATACGACTTTTGCAAGAGGTCTACTATAGACTTGTTGTGATGATTGTCAATCGATATCTATGGAGATCAAGGTTGAAGAATTTCTTTTTTCTAATAGGGTTGTGCGATCACAAACAGCCTGCCCCAAGAGGGGTCTTCGTCAGCAGAAATGCAGGTCTGAAAAATGACTTGGCCTGGTCTATTGTAAATCTCTGTAAATACTTCCGCAGCTGTTTCTAACTCACCATTCTCCAAATTTACGAATTCGCTTCGGGCATTGGTGGAGTCGATTGCCCGATAGCGCAGAATCTCCATGATCATAAAGGTTGATGCCCGCCCATCACCATAGATCAAATAAAATTGCTGGCCCTCCGTCAGCAGTGAAAAGCTCTCGCCAGCCAGATAGTTGTGTGCCAACAAGCCAATTGATCCAAACCTGGAGGCGAGCGTGAATTGAGTGACTACTTTTTTCATCGGTGAGACAAAAACATCATTTCCCTCTGGCTGGGGAACAACGCGTGCAGCCAGGATTCCTGGTACATATACAGCGCGTAGTTCTTCCGCTTGGCCGTTCATTACCTGGCTGATAAATATATCTGGTATAGGTAGGCTGACGGCGTGATGTCCCAATGCCTGTATAGTTCCATTTGGAATGGATGCCATAATAAGCATCAATATCAAACTAAAAGTCAAGATTGAATGAATGGATCTCGGCACCATATATATTCTCCCAAGGTGCCTAGTGGTACTGTTTGCGAGATACAAACATCCATTTCGGCAGCCTGGCTATCTTTACCAAATTATTGGTTTAGATCCATGGCTTTGCGTCACCGGCTTTCACCGGGTTTGCCTTTATCGAGGATCTTCTTTATATTGCAATTATAGAAGCCCGACGTCAATTTATCTTATAAACTCTGTTATGTAAACTTTACAGCTTTGCAAGCAATATTCCTACATAAAACATCGTGTTTTACCGCTGCCACGGCTTGTGATCAACTTTACTTATTCCTGAACTAAGTGAAGCACTGACTTGGGAGAAAAGAGGGGTATAGACGCACTTTTTAATGGAAAGCGCTGCTTTTCGTAACGAAATCACCTCGCTAATGGATACCCCATACTCGGAAAATCTAAAATTATATCGATTTTGCAATAAATTTCCTCTTGCATTTCATAACAGACCATATTAGAATGGTCTCATCACCTTACAAAAATGAAAGGTGATCCATCTTCAGAGTGATGGATACACATCGAAGAAATTGACATCGAAGCAACTTGCTCTGATCAAGGTGCGGAAAGGATACACAAAATGAAGCGCACGAACAAACTAACCATAGTGTCATTGGTCGTATTATTTTCCTTGATATTATCTTTCGTTCTTCCGATCAATGTTCTAGCCGATGACACAACACCACCGCCGCAAGAGACACCGGAGGTTGTTCCACCTAAGGAAGAGCCTGCGCCAGTCGAAGCCAACCCGGTGGCGCCTGCTTCCACCGAAGAGCCGGTAGTGGAAGAGGTAGCTACAACCGAAGAAACCGAAGTACCAGTAATAGAGGAGTCGACTGAAGCCACAGGTGCTATTGACTCGGCCCAGACTACCGAAATGCCGGTAATCGGCGAGTCAACTGCTACTGATGTCACAGATGAGGTTGACTTGACGGAAATCGTTCAAACGGCTGCGGAAAACGATCTTATATTAGCAGATCCCAGCGGGGATCCACTGACTTTGGCCACGGTTGAAACTGCTGAAACCCTTGCGTCAGGCGATCCATACTTCACCAGGGGTGGAACTACATACCGCTTCCTCCCGATTGGCGGTTGTGCAGCATACGGAGGTGTAAGCGCCACCTGTTTCGAATCCACTACGCCAATTCAAGCAGCCTTAGATAATGTACAGGCTAATGGCATTCCGGACGATAGTACGGTTTACGTTGGACCTGGGATATACAACGAACAACTTGTAATCAATACTGAGGGTTTAACCCTTTGGGGCGATCCGGGTGGTTTAACAACGGCTGGCGCTGGTCCAAATGCACCGGTCATTCAAGGATCAGGACCAGGTTCGGGGACTGGAGTTACCATCCATGCTGGAGGTGTCACCCTGACAGGCTTTGTCCTTCAGGGTTGGGATCAAGCCATACTGACGGATGTATTGGTCGGAAAGACTGCCGTCATTATCGAGAATAATACGATCCAAAATAATGAAAATGGTATCCGAGTCGAGGGCGGACAAGGAAAACCTGGAACTAATATCCACTACAATGTCTTCCAAGCCAACACAGGCTTTGATCTTGTCAACAATGTCCCGAATGACAACAATATTCAGGATGTGGATGCCAGGTATAACTACTGGGGTTGCCCAGAGGGCCCGGTGGTAGCCTTCAAAAACCCCAACCATAATAACGACTGGGACTATATTGTTTGGGCCGAACGTAATGGTAAAACTAAGGATTACGCTATCTATGACAATAATCCTCTTCAAAACTGTGGTGTATTGTATGGGAACGATACTCTTTGGAACCACGGGGGTGCTCCTTACAAACCCTACAAGATAATCATTGATCCATTTGTAACGAATAAGGAGTCAACTCCTACATCCACGCCTACGAATACACCAACCAATACACCGACAAATACACCTACCAACACACCAACAAACACGCCTACGAATACGCCTACCAACACACCAACAAACACACCTACTAACACACCAACGAATACACCTAGTAATACTCCTACGAGTACTCCTACGGATACACCAACGAACACGCCTACTAATACTCCTACCGATACTCCCACGAGTACTCCTACCAATACACCTACTAACACACCAACGAATACACCTACTAACACACCGACGAACACGCCTACTGATACTCCCACGAGTACTCCTACGGATACACCAACGAACACGCCTACTAATACTCCAACGAATACGCCTACTAACACACCGACAAATACACCTACTACTAACACACCAACAAATACACCGACGAACACGCCTGCGAATACGCCAACTGAACCGCCTGTCATTGTCAGTACTGCCACTCATATAAATCCTCCAGGCACAACTATATTAGGCGGCTACATCCCGATTACTGGTGGTGAGACACATGCCATTGCAGCTGGTATTGCACATACCTGCGCGATCACACCAAAAGGTGGCGTGCAATGCTGGGGTAACAATATTTTTGGCCAGCTTGGCGATGGTACCAATGTAGGAAGTAATATCCCAGTGAATGTACACGGCTTAGAGGGGGCGACGACGATCGTGGCCGGTGGCAACCATACCTGTGTCCTGACTGGAAGTGAAGTATGGTGTTGGGGCCAAAACTCAAAAGGTCAGGTTGGCGATGGGACAACAACGGACCGCAACATACCGGTCATGGTTCTGAACGGTGCAGTAAATATTACGGCTGGACTTGACTACACATGCGCTGTTATGCTTAATGGAAGCGTAATGTGCTGGGGCAACAATGATCAGGGACAACTGGCCGATGGCACAAAAACAGGTCATACAACACCGACTCTGGCGTCATTGATCAGTGGAATATCGAACGTGGACGCTGGCCAGAATAAATCCTGTGGCCTGACCAATACAGGCCTGCTCCGCTGCTTGAATGGTGGCTCTACTCAGGAACTTGGAGGAATTATCCCGAATACGGGTGGCTCCCCACTGACCAACCTAGATGTAGCGGTGAACCGCTTCGGCTCGCTTGTCATGGCGCTGACCGAAGACGGCGTGCCCGTTGCATACCAGGCAGGTAAGTTCAAGATGATCAACCATGTTTCCCATGCTACGGATGTAGATAGCGGTGTGGGTCATGCTTGTGCCTTGCAGAGTGATGGCACAGTCAAGTGCTGGGGTTCCAACTACTATGGACAATTGGGAAGGAACTCTCTGATCAGTAGTTCGGATCCTCAACTTGTGCTGAATCTCTCCGGCGCATGGCAGCTGGCTGTAGGAAAGTACCATGCCTGCGTACTGACCACATCAAAAGATGGTGTCTCGGATACCATCCAATGCTGGGGCCTGAATAAAGATGGACAGCTTGGGAATGGGACAAATATCAACAGCCCAGTACCAGTGTCTGTGCTTCTACCTAAATAGAAGGGCATGGTATTTTTGAGGTAACAGGGGATTCCCAACTTTTTGGGGCGTAGAATCGAGAGACCAGGATGGAAAGTCAAGGCTTCCATCCTGGTCTCTTCCGCTATCGCTATAGATTCGTTGAACTCAGCAACGATAGGCGGATTCTATTCATATCGAAACGAGTCGCATCCTACCCGGCCTAAAACAGATTCTATCCGAATAGCACTTTCAACACCTTAGACCAGCAGAGACATACCAAAATAACTATATTAGTATGCTTATCCTATCCTTTGAAGAAGCGCGTTAATTGCTGTATTGCACCTGGGATACAACCGGGTGACTCTGGGTTCGGTTCGGGTGTAGGAGATGGTGTGGGTTCTGGAGCAGGTTCGGGTCCCGGTTCTACCCCAAGAGGTTCGAACAGGTATCTATCTTTATTTACTTCCGAACCTTCCAATTGCGGCGTCTGCGGATACTCCGAAGAGGGTAATAATGTGCGCAGACCCGCGTAAAATTCCCTGTAGGTTTCATTCAAGTTTTGCTTGATGACACGGATCGCCAAGGCGGTCATAGCCCCGTTTGGGCGCCCGTCGAATTCAGCATCGTATGAGTATTCGCTATCGCTGCATCCAGTGATAAGGATTTCGGGCATGTCCACCTCGGGCAAAAGGAAAGGTCTTCTTGCCATCCTGCCGACGGTGGAGACAACTGGAGGAACAAAACGCGGCTTGTAACTTTGTGCTGCCAGCACCGCAACTCTTGTGACCGAGCCTGAAAAGCAACTATCACTGATCACCACCAGCGTGGCCTGAGGATGAATCCCTTTCAAGATGGCGCGCAATTCGTCGTCTATAACCGTGCCGTCATAGACGTAAATAGCTTCATCATACGGATCGCCCTCGTCGCTGTTGGCATCCACAACCTGTGTCCCGTGACCAGAATAGGTGAAGACGGCAATATCCCCGGCGTTCGTTGCATTCACCAGTCCATCCAGTGCTGCTTTGACGTTTTGACGCGTGGCCTGCGAATCAAGCATCAGGCTGACATCGAAACCTAAACCATTCAATAACTCCGCCCAATCGTTCGCGTCGTTGACACAGCCTTTTAGATCGTTGAATATACCGGGATAATTATTGATGCCAATACAAACTGCCCTTTTCATTTTTAGCCTCCTGCTAGAGATATGGACAAATATTGATATTGCGAGGGTGTGGCTGTATTATCGCATAAATCCGTTTATCATGCATCGCGAAAAGATATTGCTATTGGTATGGCGCGCCTCTCAATCTTACTTGCTCTGAATCGTCACCGCGCGCAGTTCATCGCGTGCATGATACAGAATCAGCTTCTATTTCTCACTGGTTTATGCCCTATGCCGCGAGAGAAAATCTAAGACAATCATTGTGAACAATTCGGCTCGAGTTTTGGGAAGCGAATGATCTGAATTTGGAAGAATGACAAGTTCAGATTCTTGTATGAACCGATGCATCTCCACTGCTTCCTCGACCGGTACCAGCCGATCTCTATCTCCAACCAAGATCAGCGTCGGAATTTTTATCTTTTGAAAATCATCAGCTGTGTAACCAAGAGGACTCCACCACATCTTGGAAATTTGGGTCGCCAGCGTTTCCCAATGGTCTGGTCCGTGGATTGGCGAATGCCATAAGCGCCACATCTCGGCCATTTGTGGCATAGCTTGCTTGATTCTTTCGATATTTACCACACCAGGAGATTCAAATCCTATTGCCTTCAATAGACCCTGATAAGTCTCCGAAAATTGATACCATGCTGCGCCGACTACCATACAATTCATTAGGTCTGAATAATGCATGCCAAGTTCAAGTGCAATTTGTCCACCATCACTCCAGCCGCAGATCGAAGGTCGGTCTAATTCCAAGGCATTAATGAAAGCTGCTATATCATCAGCCAATAATCGATAACTAAATTCCCCGCTTGGATTCTCTGTCTTTCCATGTCCACGAGAATCGGGTGTGATGACTCTAAATTGTTTGGAAAAAGCAGGGATGAGATGATCGGAGTTGTTACCCGCCCCCATTCCGCCGTGGAGAAGAACCAAAGGTCTTCCCGAGCCGTTCTCTTCATAGTACATGTTTAAGCCATTGGCTTTGACATATTGTCCGTTTTGGGAAGAGGTTGCTTGTGCCATGAAATTACCTCCTGTCTGATTCTTGACCTAATTACCATTTTGTATCAAACACGGAATCGGATATAGGGATACGAACTCCCAAATATTTGATCAGACTTTCATTAACCTCCCCCTTCGTCCAGTTGCCCCATCAGTCAACTGAAGGCACCAGCCTTATAAACAATAATTAATTCTTTGCATTTGTTTCGGCTTCGCGAATGAGAGTCAAGAAGATATGTACAATCTGTGGATCATATATTTTCCCAGTATTATCCTCAAAATAAGCAATAACATCTTCTCTTCCCCAGGCTTTTGATGGCTGTACGCAACTTCAACTGATGATTGAAGAAAGGAAACCTGGGAAAGCATTTGTTTTGCATAAACAGGGTGTTGTTGCAAGATCTTTCTTTCCTGATCATTCAACGCTCCAGGTTTAAGCAGAACATTATCGGGAATCGCCAGCTTCCCGATGTCGTGCAGTAATGCGCCACGTCGAAGATGAGTAATCCTTTCTGCACTAAGCCCCAATGCCTGCGCCAATCGAGTGCTGAGTTCAACTAATCGACGGCTGTGACCCTCCGTCTCTTTATCCCTATATTCCAGAACCTTCGCCCAAGCGCCCAGAGTCAAATCATAGTTTTCTCTGAGTTCAGCCTCGGATTCTTTGGCGCGTCCGAGATTCTTCTCCATGTTTCCCACTACCACCCAAATAAATGCAGGAGCAATCAACAATAAGACAACAATAGGGAGGAGAATATCAAACTGGGTTGCGCCAATCGTTGGATGGATATATCCGTGGATTTCCAAGTAAACGATCGCTACAAGGGATGCAATTGCGGCAAGGCTAAAATACAGTGTTGAACGTTTGCCAAAGAATAGCACCCCGACCATGATGAAGATTGGGTAAGCCAAGATACCAGAGTCATGGATCCCATCCCCATCAAATAGGTTTAAGTTTATGACCATCAGGACAATTATGCTAAGCATCAATGCCGAGAAGGTAAATTGTCCCTTTGAATTTAGCCAAAGGAGGGGGACACAAATGGATGCGAGGCTAAACAGCGCAATTACGGAGTTCCATGTTCTAAATTGTATATCGAGCAATCCAAGGGCAGCTGAAGTGATAAGCACGATCCAGATAATCGCTGAGAGCGTTCGAACCCGCTGGTTCTTCTCGTAGAGAATTAAGTTATTTGACATGGCATTTATCCATGAAAAAAGCGAGATAAGTGAGTTTGAGAGCGATTACATATCCCGAAGACCTCGCTGTCAACAAATCAGTGATGCTATGCAAATTGATTTGATTAGGCAAACCAGGCACCAACTAATCCAACTGATGAAAACATTATAGCATCCACTTAATCGACTTTTCTAACCTCCTCTTCTTCTAGTTGCTAAACAATCCCTGCGAATTTATCCATTCAATAGAGGGTCACACATTCCTTAATCGTTCAATGAACTCGCGTGCTGGAATAATGGGAATATCGCGAAAAGTCTCAAGTTCCAGCAAATGTCCGTCCCCGCTGATAATAAGAACGGCTTTTCCAGCGATTGCAGCTTCAAGGAATTTGTTGTCTGATGGGTCGGCAGGGATAGCATTGATTTCCTCTAAGGGAATGATAAACTCAGCCTGATCAAGAAGAAGCGCAGCGAAGTCATCCAATTCAGACTGTTCAATTTTGAATTTTGGCCGCTTCAGGACTGCAAGATATTCGTTTACAATCGCGGCGCTGACGATCAGTGTGAATTTCCCCGATTTCCAGGCAACGATAATAGCTTCCAGCGAACCGCCCAGGTACCCCGAGACAATGATGTTCGTATCAATGACAACCCGCATCATTTGCCTTCACGCACAGCGCGAATTTCGGCGTCAATATCTTCCTGGGTAATATTTAGTTCTTTTGCACGGGCACGAACACGCTTCCATGACTCATCGAAACGCTTTTCGATTTCTTTGCTGTCTGACAGGCCAAGTTTAATGAAGCGAATATATTTCAATATATCCGCTAGTTGTGACTCCTGAAGCGTGGAAATCTCTAACATGATGGTTCGTTCTAGCTTAGTCATAGCTTACCTCATAGTGATAATTATACACTCCTCCATCCTCCTTTCCCCCACCTCCCCCTTCGTCCAGTTGCACATTTAGTTAGATAGATTTATAGTTACAAGGTCAGGTGGTCGGGAACCTGTCTACCTGTTTACTTGTATACTCTCTAGACTATTCAACTAGAAGACTACTTAACTAGGAGACTTTATATGTGGCACGGTGGTGGTTGGTTTATGTACATGCGCTCGGGGGACGAAAAACCCAAACTTACGCGCGAGTTATTGTTACGGGTGTTGGCCTATGCGCGTCCTTACTGGTGGCACATCGCGGGGATGTTGGTGACCATTTTGTTCAGTACAGGCTTATCGCTGGTCGGGCCGCTCATCTTCCGTCAAATGATCGATGTGGTTCTGCCTGCCAAGAATGTCAACCAGCTCATCCTGTTTGCTCTGGCGCTCCTGCTCATCCCAATTGTTGACGGCGTGATTGGTGTCTTTCAGCGGCGGCTGAATGCAACCGTCGGTGAAGGCGTGATCTTCGACTTGCGCTCCGCGTTGTTCTCTCGCTTGCATCGCATGTCGTTGCGTTTCTTTACCAACACAAAAGTCGGCGAGTTGATGAGCCGCCTCAACAATGATGTGGTCGGCGCGCAGAATGCCATCAGCAACGTAATCACGGATATTATCACTGATCTAATCCGTACGATTGCCATTTTGATCGTCATGCTTACGCTGGAATGGCGGCTTACACTGCTCAGCCTCATCATTGTCCCTGTGATTATTTTCTTTGCTCGAAGATTGAGCTTTGTCCTGCGCGAAATCTCACGCAGGGCGATGGAATTGAACGCGCAGATGAACGCGCACATGAACGAGACTCTCAACATCGGTGGCGCGATCCTGGTCAAATTGTTTGGGCGCGGACGCGAGGAAGAGGCCCGCTTCCGCGAACGTGCTGCCGGTGTACGCGATATTGGTGTGCGCCAGGCGGTGGTTGGCTCATCCTTCTTTATCATCCTGGGACTCGTCGGCGCGGTTGGCACGGCGCTGGTCTATGGCCTGGGTGGATATTACGTCATCACGGGAGCGTTCACCATCGGTACCATTGTCGCCTTCGGTTCATATCTCGACCAGCTTTACGGCGCGTTGCAAGGTCTCACGGGCGCGCCCGTCTCGTTCAGCACGTCAATGGTCTCATTCGAGCGCGTCTTTGAAATCATTGACCTCCCACAGGACATCCCCGATAAAGAAGATGCAATCGTTCTGCATGACGTAAAAGGGAATCTCGAATTTGATCACGTCACCTTCAATTACAACGTGGATTCAACCAAACTCTTGAAAGAGGTTAAACGCTACGGTCGAATGGACAATGTGAGTGCGGTCTTGTCTTTAGCGACGAATATAGCGAAGGGCAACGGGAAGAAAAAGGATGAGGAACCCGCGTCACGCGATGGAGAGTCTGAAGCGACATCTCAGGCGCGCGAGGTCGCTTTGGAGGAAGTCTCCTTTATCGCGCGCCCGGGACAGTTGGTCGCGCTAGTCGGTCCCTCTGGTGCTGGCAAGACTACGATGACCTATCTCATCCCAAGATTGTATGACCCTACAAGCGGCGTCATCCGCATTGACGGGCATGACCTGCGCGATGTGACGCTCGATTCGCTTTCATCCGCCATCGGCATGGTAACGCAGGAAACATATCTCAAAGACCCGCGCATTCTCGTGCTCGACGAAGCCACCAGCCACCTTGACAGCGAATCCGAGTCCCTGATCCAGGACGCGTTGAAGCGCGTCATGGCAGGACGGACAAGTATTGTCATTGCTCATCGTTTATCTACGATACTTGCGGCAGATATGATTTTAGTGATGGATCGAGGAAGATTGTGGAGCGCGGCACGCACGAGGAGTTGCTTGCGCTCAATGGGTTATATGCTCAGTTGTATGAGACGCAATTTAATAGGGAGAGAGTTTAAGTCTCTCGTTGACTTCGTGACATCTTCCCCAAATCCAATGGATTTGGGGAAGATGTTTTAAAGAGCAATAGAGGGAAAGAGTTGATTTTTTTTGAAATCTAATGTAAAGTCAAGGAGGAGTCTTTGACCACCAAAGAGGTGTTTTCTGAAAGGGGAACACAATGGCAGACTATGCTCAAAGTCCTGAAGATAAAGCTAACCAAATAAAAGAACTGCTTGAAATAAATAAGTCCAGACAAACAATTGAAAGCGAGCTCAAGGAATTATTGATGATTCGTAGTTCGTTGTTTGCAGAGAATGGACCTTGTATCGGAATTCCATTAAATCCATTTCCAGATCAGTATTTTGTGGCCCAAGAATTTAACGAAACAAAAAATGACTTAAGGGAAACATTAGCAGCTTCTTTTAAGGAACTTGGCTTTTCTCCCATTTCAGCTGAAGATTTTATGTGGACAGAAAAACTGCTATGCAAGATTGCAGCCTTAATACAAGGAACACCATTTGGCATATATCAACTAAGCACAAGCCAAAACCGGAATGTTTATTTGGAATTAGGTATTGCTATTGGATTACATAAACCATTTGTGCTTGTTAAGGACAAAGAAGCTGTTCCAGCAACTATCGTACATGATATCGAATACTATCAAATTGATGACTACCTAAGCGCACGACATGAATTGGGGGAACGCCTTGAAAAATATATTACATCCATAGGACGTTATCAGCCAAAAGAAATTCCTGATTCCATCGCATTGCAAAATGCAGTAATTTCCCATTGGGAATCCGATTCTGTCGACATATCGATAACAATTGCCAAGCAACTAAAATCATCTGGTTACAACCCCATTATCATTGGAAAGCATGATCAGAAGTTAGAGAACTATCTCATTAGTGAAGTTAAAATTACTTCACCGCAGTTTGTGGGGACGAGGGACGCGATCTTTAAAGCTATCCGTACCTCCATATAGTGGATAAGGAAAATTAGACACGAAAACGGGCATAATTGAGGTGTACTTTCTGGAGAAAGAACATGCCCAAAGGAAAACGAAAATCCGCTAGTCTCAAGGCGCAAATCGTGCTGGAAGCGCTGCGCGAAGACAAGAGCGTGGCCGAGATCGCTGCGGAGAACCATATTCATCCGAACCAGATCCACAAATGGAAGAAGCAAGCGCTGGAGAATTTCATCCGGTTGTTTGAAGAGGATCGTCAAGGTGCGCGTGCCAGGGAGGCCGAACATGATAAGGAACTCAACGAACTGTACGCCGAGATTGGGCGTTTGAGTGCCCAGTTGTCCTGGCTGAAAAAAAAATCTGGTTTCAAACTTGAGGAGAGCTGAGCGATTGGCCATGCTGGAGAAAGATCATCCTGAACTGTCGCTGAGGGTGCAGGCGAATTTGCTGGGGCTCAGCTATGCGAGCCTGTTCTACAAGCGGGTGCTGCCTTTGCCGCGTGAGCTGGCGATCAAGCGCCGGATTGATGAGCTCTACACTGCGCATCCCTATTATGGCTCCCGCAAAATCGCCGTGATCTTGCATCCTGAATTGGGTGTTTCGAGGCCAACCGTGCAAGCCTATATGCGTGAAATGGGCATTTTTGCCATTGTTCCGGGTCCAAACACCAGTACCAGATTTATCCCTATTTGCTGCGAAATGTGATCGCTGAACGTCCCAACCACATCTGGGGCATCGATATCACCTATATTCGCCTGGCACACGGATGGCTGTACCTGCCTGCGGTGCTGGATTGGTATTCCCGTTATATTCTCAGCTGGGCTCTCAGTCAGACCCTCGAAATGGACTTTGTGCTCGCCGCAGTAGATACTGCACTGCTGCAAGCCACACCAGAAATCTGGAACAGCGACCAGGGCAGTCACTTCACCGTCCCAAGTATTTGGAGCGTCTGCAAAACACAAACATCAAGATCAGTATGGATGGCCGCGGGCGCGCCCGCGACCACATCTTCACCGAACGATTATGGCGCACCCTCCAATACGAAGAAGTCTATCTGCATGAATATGCCAGCCCAAAGAAGGCTTATCACCAATTAGCCAATTACATCCGTTTCTACAACCTCGAACGTCCTCATCAAGCGTTGGATTATCTGACACCTGCCCAAGTCTACGCGGTAGATTCACGAGTCCAGCTCGTGCTACACTCAACCTTAACAAATCAGACCACCTTAAAGTGACCCATTTTCAACTCTCAAGAGTCTTATCCACCTCAACCGTTTGGGTCGCACTTATTCTTTACTGTCCACGCCCATGAGGATATGGGCTCCAATCGCAGATATTGATGTTATTAGTAGTTTGTCCACTATTGACAACGAAGGACTTCATCAACAGGTTTGAGTCAACATAAGCACCTTCAAGGTTATAGCCAGATGCCCAAGCATAGGCATAGTATGTACCATTAGGCAAAAGGACTCTGTAGGACGGGTCATTTGCAGGGATCGAGAACTGGGTCACCTGACTTGTGCCTTTCAATTCGAAGTACAACGTGAGCGGTGGGTTGAACTCACTTGGGTAACAAATGTTCCCTGTCACTTCGCCATGCGGCAAATCTTTGACATAAATATCTACGTAAAAGGCTTCATCTGCCTGAGCACCCGTGCCGAACAAAGTGCCTGATGAATTTCGCAAAATCCAGTAGCCGACATAATGCCCAGGTGCAGAAGGCACTGTGAACGTGACAGCCACATCTACGGTTTGGCCGGGAGCAATATAACCAGGGACTTGCATCGTCGTGCCGCTCAATTGAGCACCGCTGTAAAAGACTACATCATAGTCTGGTGTCCAGGTACAAGTACCGCGGTTCTGCAAACGCCAAGTTTTGGTAAAAACTTCACCCGGTGAAAGGAGAGTCCCATCGGGAATGGTCACATCCTTAATGAACATCGCCCAATCACAATAAGAAACTGCAGTGGGAAGTGGCGTGTTGGTCGCTGGGATGGGTGTCGCTGTGGCGGGAATAGGTGTAGAGGTAGGGGCGTTTTGCGTCACGGCATATATCGTCTGTGTAACGATTGCTTGAATCGTTGCAGCTGAATTTGGCGATGATGTCTCTCTCGACTCTACTAATGGTAGAGTCAGAAAAGTAACCGGAATACAGGCCATAAAGACCAGGGCAAAAATGCCAATAAAAATTAAAAAGGATTTGGTTGATAGTTTCATAGTGCATCTCCTAACTCATAAAATATTTCTTAGCAGGGACGCACTAAAACAATGTAAAGTTCCGAGCGCAACAGGGTACTAAAGGGGGATATTTTGTTGTTTGATGTTCCGAACACGAATAAGTCTCAACGACATTGAGCATTGAGACCTGTCTAAACAAAATAGATTGGTAGATTGCTTACGGAGGAATACTATGACTTTTGTCTATCCATCCAAAGGAAGATCAACAAAATAACTTCGGCGGCTTTAGCATAGTAACCAATGGCACTGGATGTACCGGGGACAAAATTCTTATCTCCCAAGATGATCCATAAAATGATCGTGAGCACGGTATAGCCAAGCAAAACCCACCAAACCAGTCTATGCCTTTGTTGAAAAAATGGAATCGGCAGGAAATATGCCCCAAGCAAGGCAAGGTATCCAAAACCGTTCAGGAAGATAGGGTCGGTGAATCCAAATACACGGAAAAGGGAAAGATGAAGAAATGCGGTTGCCAGAGTGAACAGAATGATCCCGTAGTGTTTAAAGGTAAGATTCATAGTTTATCTCCTTCTTTCAACTAATCGCGAATATCTTTAAAGCTTGCGTTTAAGACAACGAGGCAAATATCACTCTTACAGTGGAAACACGCAACTATCTCTTATGTTTCGGTTGTTAACAAATACCTGAAGTACGAGTACAATAAGTTGTCTTATTTCCCCGTCGCAGTTCGGCGGGTACCTAGAGCTCAAAGGAGAATATCCCCATGTTCCACACTATCATCATCGTTGGTAATGTTGGCCGTGACCCGGAGATGCGTTATACACCTTCTGGCCAGGCAGTAACTTCGTTTTCGGTCGCCACCAACCGGCAGTACACCACTGGCAACGGTGAACAGATTAAAGAAACGATTTGGTTCCGCGTTTCCACTTGGGGCAAACAAGCCGAGGTTTGCAACCAGTATGTGAAAAAAGGTATGAAGGTATTAGTGGAGGGACGTCTAACACCCGATAAAGCCACTGGTGGGCCACGGATTTGGACGAAGGGGGATGGTTCCACTGCTTCATCGTTTGAAGTGACGGCTGCAACCGTACGCTTCCTATCCTCGCGTGGCGAAATCGGTGAAGTCGGTCCAGTCGCGGCAACCAGCAGTATGGATCTCGCCGAGCTGCCCCCAGAAGATGACATCCCCTTCTAACTCATACCCGCTTCCCTTTCCCTTCGAAGAGAGTGAACTGAAAAATTATGACCACTCCTCCCAAACCTCCTGGCCCAATCCTCGAAGTTCCCGCGGGGCTTGAGATTGCTTATGCCAACCTAGCGCGTATTTCCCACTCCCCTGCTGATATTGTGATGGACTTTGCACATCTTCTGCCCGGAGAAACAAAAGCCACTGTGCACGCCCGAGTCTTGATGACACCACTCAGTGCAAAGTTGCTCCTGCGGGCTCTCACCGAAAACCTTGCCCGTTATGAAGCTGCCTTTGGCGAAATCAACGTGCCGGTAAATAGTCCACTGGCAGAGCATCTATTCAAACCTTTTCAGCCTCCTGAACCGCCCAAACCCGAAGAAAAAAATGAATAGCCTCAATTTTCATGGAGAACACAAAGGATGTACCTTTGTGTTCTCTCTGTTTTATGGCGAGTAGACCAACCCAGCCTGGGACCCCGCACGCTTTATGCGGGGAATACGGGCGGGGCAACAACTAGAAGTTACAGCACGAGTGAATTATGAACAAACTTGTTACTATCGCGGATCAAATCCGTAAAAGTTTCGATGCCCGCACCGCTGCACGTGATCAGGCCCTGGCGCTCGCACGCCAGCTAACGCGTGCCTGTTCACTCTCGATACGTGCCGTCCATCGTGACGAAACCGACGTAATGTTCGAACATCTAGCAGAAGCGCGCAGACTGGCCGATGTGTTACGCAAAAATCTTGCGCGCCACCCCGATCTATTCTATGCCGGATACACACAGGATGCTCTCAAGGAATTCGTAGAAGCGACTATCACCTGCGCGCTAATCCAGAATGAGGCATTGCTTACTCCAGAGGAATTGGGTGTATCGGAAGCCACTTATCTCAATGGACTGGCTGAAGTTGTGGGTGAACTGCGCCGACGCACGCTCGACATCCTGCGTCACGGCTATTCAAAAGAAGCCGAACGCCTGCTCAGTTTAATGGATGA
>WNGA01004770.1_pt1 | contig 19858 bp, 25 predicted proteins | sample 5400061 | NCBI WGS metagenome assembly WNGA01 (sample SAMN13153366, study PRJNA577476) | soil metagenome | isolation source: 100 cm soil or saprolite under grassland replicate 2 | place: USA:California | collected 2016-06-15
TAACCGCGATTTCCGGGATCTTCTATCCGATCTTCGCGCTGCCCGGATGGGTGCAGGCGATCGCCCAGGTGTTCCCGATCTACTGGCTCGGACTCGGCGTGCGCTCGGCCTTCCTGCCGGACTCGGCCGCTTCGGTGGAACTCGGTGGGTCGTGGCGGCACCTGGAGACCGTCGGGGTGCTGGGGGCGTGGGCACTCGTCGGCCTTGTCCTGGCGCCGGTGGTGCTCCGCCGCATGGCACGTCGGGAGTCCGGCTCCAACATGGAGGCCCGCCGCGAGCGGGCGCTACAGCGCATCGGCTGAGAGGATGAGCTGCGATGGGCGAGACCATCCATAACCGCATCGCCATGCTGCGCGCGGAGCGGAGTATCTCGCGCCGCCAGCTCGCGGAGGCGCTCGGGGTCCACTACCAGACGATCGGCTACTTGGAGCGGGGCGAGTACAGCCCCAGCCTGTATCTCGCGTTGCGGATCGCGGAGTACTTCGAGGTGCCGGTGGAGGTGGTCTTCTCCACCACTCCCTTCCCGCGGATTGGCAGCACCGAGCGTTCGGCGTGATTCCCACAGGCTCGGTGATCGCGTACCCGCGGCCGCATCGCCCGAACCGACCACGCCCGGGCGTCTGAGGCCGGGGGCACTTCAGGCAGGGCGCCCGTCGGGCAGGTGCGGTTCAGGTAGGGCGCCGCGGTCGCGTGCCCGACCCGCTCGCCCGGGTGAGATCCCTGGTCCACCTATCACCCGAGAGCGGCGCGGTGTTCGTCAAAGAGGCCCGAAGCGTCCCGCGGATGCTCAGCGACAAGCCCGACCATCAGTCACAGCTCCTCAGGATTGTTCAAGTCGGAGCGACCGGCAGCGTGTTCAGCGCGCCGGACCTGTCGACAAGCAGCGCTCCTGGCTGTTCATCTACATCCGGAACCTACATCCGCACTGAAGGGTCCGCCTACAGATGAACATGTCCGCGTGCAGATGAACATAAGTTGAGCATTTGATCATCTGCCGCGGACGAGTTCAGGGGTAGCAGCTCCTTTCTTGGGAGATCGTGTGGCATCGCTGCCGGCGGTGTCCGATGTCGCCGCGCCGTGGAGGCCGTCTCAAAGGCTGGTACCGGCCAGATCTCGGGGACATGTCAGGCTCGTGGTCGAGGTCGGCTCGGCTGCCGGTCACCGGGCGAGCTCAGCCCGTCAGCCGGGTCTTCCAGATCTCCTCGCTGGGCCAGTTGTGGACACAGCTCGGATGGTCCGATAGCCACGCCTTCCCGGAGGCTGAGCGCCGTTGACCTGCATTAGTTCGAGCAAACGGCACGGGCTGAGAATCCGGGTCGCTGACGCCTGACCGTCATACCGCTGCCCCGACCCTCACGCGCTCCTCCTGAGTCAATCTCCGCAGAATTTCTGGTCGCTCGGCGCTGATCGAGTGGGCGATCATGGGTGGTGTGAACCTGCGCTTGGTCGTGCGGGCCACCCTCGTCGTTGTGGTGGTCGCTGTGATCGCCTCCACGTTTAGCGGGTCTGGCTCCTGGGACGCGCACCTGACCCCGCAGGAAGCGGTGATTGCCGCGGGCGGGCGCACCGTTGCGGTGGGGTCCGCCAGGGTCCTGCGCACGGAGCGGCAGACCGATTCCACTGGCAAGCAAGTCTCGGCCTCCACGAGTGAGGGCGTCGTCGACTTCGAGCGGAAACTGGTGCGGTACGAACGGTTCATGCCCAAGGGGGTGGCGGTTTCCTCACCGTCGTGCTGGCTGGTGACATGTTCTACGGGCGGCCCTGTCAGCTTAGGCTGACAACATGGAGAACATGGGATCGGTGAGAGAGCTGGCCAACGCGGCCGACAGCAGCGACCCGGCCACGGGACTGGCGGCCGTCGCGGCCCTGCGCAGGCTGCTCGAGGAGCTGGAAGCGTTGCACGTCCGCAACGCGCGAGCCAAGCGCTGGTCATGGGAGGCGATCGCCGCCGCCCTCGGCGTGACCCGCCAGTCCGCCCACAAGAAGCACGTACGCCGCATCGCCGCTGCCGTGCGGGAACCGAGGTGACGATGTTCGCGGAGTTCACACCGACCGCACGCCAGGCGGTCGTCCGCTCCGGCATGCTGGCCGCAGACGCCGGCCGCGGGGTGCTCAGCACCGATTTCCTGCTCCTGGGCCTCACCGAGGTCGATGACCTCGACCAGTCCCTGGAGAGCTTCGGCGTCACCGCGGCAGCGGTCCGCGCCGAGGTCGACAAGGGGCGCGGCGGCGCTCCGTCGCGTGACCGCGAGCTGCTCGCCACCCTGGGCATCGACCTCGACGAGGTCCGGCGCCGCGCCGCGGACGCCACCTCGACCAGCCCCGACGACCCGCGCCTGTGGCAGCTGCACCGCTCCCGCGTCCGGCCGCTCCGCGTCGAGCTCGTCGGCCCGGCCAGCCAGCTCCCGCTGGACGGCCGCAGCCGCAAGGTGATCGAGGTCGCGCAGTACTACGCCCGCCGGCGCCGCGCCCCGGTCACCGGCGAGGACCTCGTGATGGGGCTGCTGGCCGACGGGTCGAACGAGTCGGTGCGCATCCTCTGCCGCCTGCGGGTGGACCTTCGCCGGCTGTGGTCGGACCTGCGCCGCTGGCACATGGCGGCCTGAGCGCCCTCAGCGCCGGCGGGCGGCGGGCGGCCGGGCCACCAGCTCAGCGCTGCGCGACCACGCGGCGGAACAGCAGCACGATGACGGCCCCGATGACCGAGCCGATGAAGCCCGCGGGCCGCAGCTCCAGGTTGTGCCAGGCGATCAGCGCCCACAGGAAGCCGCCCACGAAGGAGCCGGCCACCCCGAGCACGGTCGTGCCGAAGCAGCCCATCGGATCGCGCCCCGGGACCAGGAAGCGCGCGACCGCGCCGGCCAGGAACCCGATCACCAGGAACCCGATCAAGACGAGCATCCGACGTTCCCCTTCTCCGTGATCTCAGCAGAGCAAGAATACCGTGACGCGCCGCGCGTACAGCGAGGGTCGGGAATCGGATGGCCTGAGCCAGGGTTGGCCACACATGAGCAACGGAGCAATCAGGTCACATCGTCACGGCCTCGTGGGGTGATAGATGATGCAATTCAGGAAAGCCAGGCTGACCCGGCGTGGAGCGCTGCCGGCCGTCGCCACCGCGCTGGCGGCCCTCGCGCTGGTGCTGGCCGGCTGCCAATCCTCGAGCTCCGGCGGCAGCCAGCGCGGCGGCAACAGCCCGAGCGCCGACCAGAGCGTGGCGTTCGCCACCCCCGCCGCCGGCGCGCAGGTCACCAGTCCCGTCAAGGTCAGCTTCGACGTCGCCGGCACCGAGATCGGCGAGCCGGAGACCGGCAAGATGCACCTGCACGTGCACGTCGACGACCAGAGCGAATACAAGATCCTGTACGCCACCCAGGGCGAGATGGAGGTGCCGCAGGGCAGCCACACCCTCAAGGCCGTGCTGGCCCAGCCCAACCACAGCGAGACCAGCGTGACCGCCACCCAGCGGGTGCAGGTCACCGGTGGCGGGCAGTCACCCGGGACCACCGCCGGCGGCGGCTACACCTACCCGTGAGCTGACACCCACACACCGATCCGATTGGTGCCGGCGGCGCGGCGGAGGGACGCACCGCCGGCACCTCCCCCAGCACCTCCCCGTCCCGCTGTACCCGGTCAACCCCAGCGCGCGGGAGGTGCTCGGGCTCGCGCCTACCCGGCCATCGCCGCGCTCCCCGAGCCGGTGGACCTGGCCGTGCTGATCGTGCCCGCCGGCGTGGTGCCCGCCATGCTGGCCGAATGCGCCGCCGCGGGCGCGCGGGCCGCGATCGTCTGCGCCGCCGGCTTCGCCGAGAGCGGGCCGGCAGGCGCCGACCTGCAGGAGCGGGCGCTGCGCGCAGCCAGGGAAGCCGGCATGCGCCTGCTCGGCCCGAACACCTCTGGGCTGGTCAACCCGGTCGACGGCGTGCGGGCCACCTTCCTGTCGACGGTGCGCGCGATCCCGCCGGGCGGGCTGGCGATCGTGGCCACCAGCGGCGGCGTCAACCTGGCCTGCGCCCACGCGGCCGGCGCGGAGGGTCTCGGCGTGCGGCTGGCGATCGGGCTCGGCCGAGCTGCTCGACGCCGCCCGCGCCCTGCTGCGGGTCAGGCTCTCGCCCGCGGCTTCGCCCGGTGTCGGCGTCGTGACCGCGCAGGCGGGCCCGGGGCTGCTGGTGACCGACCGCCTGCGGGCCAGCGGGGTGCGCGTGCCGGCGCTCGCGACCGCCACCCGCGAGCGGATCGGCGAGCTGTTGCCGCCCTTGACCTACCAGCGCAACCCGGTCGACACCGCGCGGCCCGACGAGCGCTTCGGCGAGGTGGTCGCCGCGGTCCAGAGCGACCCCGGCATCGACGCGGTGCTGGTGTACGCGCTGTACGAGCCGGGCGCCCTCGACCCGGCCGAGGTGCTGGCCGCGGCCGGAGCCGACCTGTCGACGCCGCTGCTGCTGGTCACGGGCGGCCCGCCGGAGGAGGTCGAGCGACTGCGGGCGACCGTGGAGGCCGGGGGCGTGCCGGTGCTGACCGCGCCGGAGCGCGGCGCCGCCGCGATGCGCGCCCTGGTGGCCGACGCCCGCGCCGCCCACCGGCGCCGCTCCGGCCCGCCCCTGGCGCTCGCGGGGGGCGCCGGCGCCCCCCGCGACGCCGGCGGCCACCGCGGCGGTCCGCTCGACGAGGACCAGGCCAAGCGCCTGCTCGAGCGGGCCGGTCTGCGCGCCCAGCTCGACGTCAACCCCCTGCGCGCCACCGCCGCCGGCCTGGTCGCGGCCGACGCGCTGGTGGTCGTGGACCCTACCCGGACCCTCGATCCATCCACCACTCCGTGAACTCGGTGCAGCGGCCGTCGCGATCCATGCGCATCACCCAGAGGTTGCTGTAGGTGGTCGGCGGCTCGCGGTAGACGGCCTCGCCCTGGACGATGGCGAGGTCGCCGGTGAGCACCAGCGGCTTCCAGGTGAACCGGGTCTGGCCGGGCTCGTCCTTGCGGTCGAGCCATCCGGAGACGATCGCCCCGCGCCCGCGCCACGGCTCGCGGTAGGGGGCGGTGTAATAGGTGGCATCCTCGCTGAAGAGCCGGCCGATATCGTCGGGACGATTGGAGTTCCAGGCCTCGACGTATCCCTCGATCCACGTCGTGACCTGCTCGAGGCTCGGCATGGCTTCTCCTTCCGGTCGGTGGCGCTCCTCCAGGCGTCGGCTCATCCTGTCATGTGCGGGCGACATCGCCGGACACATGGGCCATACCGAACCATGGGACCGGGCCGACCGGTCTTCACCGTTCGGCGGTTGCATACAGACCTGATAGGCTCTCTTGCCTGATCGATACGCTCGTTGATGAGGGGAGAGAGGTGCGTTGCTGGATGGGGCGGGTCTGGACCGCACTGATCACGTCCAACCCGAGCGGCGGGAACGGGATCTGGTGCTGGTCGCCGACGATGACCGTGACATCGTCCGCTTCCTGGAGGTGAACCTGGTCATCGAGGGTATCGACGTCGTGACAGCCCACGACGGCAGAGATGCCCTGGCCAAGGCCATGAATCTGCGGCCGGACCTGATCCTGCTGGACGTGATGATGCCGGGTATGGACGGTTACGAGGTCTGTGCGGAGCTGCGCGCTGATCCCCGTTTCGCCCGCACCCCCGTGATCATGCTGACCGCCAAGTCGCTCCAGAATGACCGGGCGATCGGCATCAACGCGGGGGCGGACGACTACGTGACCAAGCCGTTCGAGCCGCTCGAGCTGGTGGCAAGGGTCGCCGCCACGTTGCGGCGCAACGCCGGCCGCGACGGCTGAGCCGGACGACCGGCGGTGACGGTCCTGGCGGGGTTGGCGCTGGCCTCGCTCGTCGTTTGGTTGTACCTGGTGGCTGCCCACGGCTGGTTCTGGCGCACTGACCAGCGGCTGCCGGCCGCGGCCGAGCGGTGGCGGCCCGGCGCGGGAGGCCGCTGGCCGAGCGTGCTGGCGATCGTCCCGGCGCGCGACGAGGCGGCCATCCTTCCGGAAACGCTGCCCACCCTGCTCAGCCAGGGCTATCCCGGGGATCTTCGGGTGGTGCTGGTCGACGATCACAGCGCCGACGCTACGGCGGAGGCCGCCCGTGGGCTGGCGGACGGAGCTCCGCGCCACGTCGCGGTGCTGCGCGGCGGCGAGCCGCCGGACGGGTGGGCCGGCAAGGTCTGGGCCATGGCACAGGGCGCCGGCGCGGCCGCCGGGGGTGGGGCAGCCTCGGCCGCCGCGGCGGCCGGGACCACTGCCCGAGCCGCCGGGGCGCCCGACTACCTCTGGTTCACCGACGCCGACGTTGCGCACGCGCCCGGCACGCTGGCGACGCTGGTGGGCGCCGCCGAGGCCGACCGCCGCGACCTCGTCTCGCTGATGGCGCTGCTGCGCGCCCAGACCGGCTGGGAGCGCGCCGTCGTCCCGGCGTTCGTCTACCTCTTCGCCATGCTCTACCCGTTCCGGCTGGTCAACCGGCCGGGCGGTCGCACAGCGGCGGCGGCGGGCGGCTGCATGCTGGTACGGCGCCAGGCGCTCGAGGCCGCCGGCGGCCTCGAGCGCATCAAGCGGGCGCGCATCGACGACGTGGCGCTCGCGCGGCTCCTCAAGCGCCGGCCCGGTGGCGGCCGCGTCTGGCTCGGCCTCACCAGCGAGGTGACCAGCCGCCGTCCCTATCCCCGCCTCGCCGACCTGTGGTCGATGATCGCGCGCAGTGCCTACACCCAGCTCCGCTACTCGCCCACGCTGCTCGCCGCCACGGTTGCCGGGCTGCTCCTGCTCTACGCCGTCCCACCGGTCGCGGCCGCCGCCGGCACGGCCGGGATCGCGCCGCCGGGGCCTCCCGCCGCGGCGGGATGGGCCGCAGGCGCCGGGCTGGCCGCCTGGGCGCTCATGTCCGCGAGCTACCTGCCGATGCTGCGGCTGTACCGCCTGTCGCCGCTGCGCGGCCCGACGCTCCCACTGATCGCGCTGGTCTACGCCGCGATCACGGTGGACTCCGCCCGCCGCCACCACAGCGGCCATCCGGCGACCTGGAAGGGCCGGCCCGTCAGGAGCCCAGCGCCCTGACCTCACGGAGGTGAACATGCAGGCGGCCGAGGGCGGGTTCCCGCGGTTCTCGCGGGACGAGTACGAGCGGCGCTTCCGTCTGGTCCGCCAGCTCATGGAGCGCGAAGGCGTTGCGGCGCTGCTGCTGCACGGCAGCCCGGTGGCCGTGGGGCCCGTGCACTACCTGTCGAACTACCTGGCCTGGCGGCCGACCTGGCTGGTGTTCGCCCTCGACCAGCCCTCCACGCTACTGCTGCACTTCCACAACCACGTCCCCAACGCCCGCGCCGCCGGCATCGTCGAGGACGTGCGCTGCTACTGGCCGTCGGCGGCGGGCGCGGTCGCCGCCGAGCTGCGCCGGCGCGGCCTGGAGCGGGCGGCCGTCGGCGTGGTCGGCCTCGCGAGCACCATCCCCTACCAGCAGTTCGACGAGCTGCGCCGGCTGCTGCCCGAGGTCGGCTTCCGCGACCTCGCCGGCCCGTACAACAGGATCCGCTGGGTCCGTAGCACCGAGGAGCTCGGCTGGCTGCGGCGCAGCGCCGAGCTGACCGACCACACCTGCGAGCTGCTGGAGGAGCGCATCCGTCCCGGCCTCAGCGAGCACGACCTCGCCGCCATCATCCACGAGGCGTTCGTCCCCCAGGGCGGTCATGCCGGCCTGCACTTTGTCGCCACCACCTCCATGGCCGAGCCTGACCGCTCCGTGCCGTGGCAGTTCCTGTCATGGAGGAGGCTGCGCCCTGGCGACGTGGTGATCACCGAGATCACCGTGAGCTACTGGGGCTATGGCGCGCAGATCCACCGGCCGTTCGCGGTCGCCGCCGAGCCGACGGCGCGCTACCGCGAGCTCTACGAGGTGGCCCTCGAGTGCTTCGATCAGGTCCGCCAGGTGCTCAAGGCGGGCGCGACCAGCGACCAGGTGGTCGACGCCGCCAGCGTGGTCGAGCGGCGCGGCTTCGCCGTCCACGACAGCGTGGTCCACGGCGAGGGCGGCAGGAGCCCGGAGCTTGGTACCGCCACCTCCGCCCATGTCCTGGAGCCCTGGACCTTCCAGGAGGACCAGGTGATGGTCGTGCAGCCGAACCCGGTCACCCCGGACCACCGGGCGGGGCTCCAGCTCGGCTGCGCCGTCAGGGTCGGCCGCGAGGCGGCCGAGCCGCTGCACCGCTATCCGTTCAAGTTCCCGGTGTGCGGCTGAGCGGCGCGCCACGGCGTCGCGGTGGCGGCCGCGCTCATGTCTGGACGCGGGGCTGGTAGCGCTCGGGCGGGAGATCGAAGGTCCAGGCGATACCCTCCAACGCGGTGAGCACCTGCGGTGGGACCCGCAGCCAGAAGGTCCGCCGCGAGCCGTCCGCCTCCAGGGTGGCGTTCCTCACCTCGATCATCACCAGCGGCTCGTCCCCTGGGACCTCGGCCCGCCACAGGTTGCCGCAGTGGTCGCGCTGGACCACCGTGCGCTCGAACGGCCAGCACCACCCGGCGGAGCGCGCCACCTCGACGAACCCTTGAAGCTGCTCGAACCCGCCGACGCCGGCGACGCGCCGCAGCAGATCACAGCGGCCCAGGTCCAGCGCCGCTGGCTGGCCGAAGAACCTGCCCCACTCCAGCGCCTCCCACCGTGAACCGCCCAGCCGCGCCGCAAGCTCGTCCGCGATGTCGTCGTGGGGGCGCGGCCGCGGGCCGCCCGTGGGCGTGAGGGGCCAGGAGTCGATCAGCTCCGCCAGGTCCTCCCACGCCACCCGCGAGATGCGGGAGACGCGCGAGTCCCACGGCCAGGTGGGGTCAGGCGGGTCGACCAGGGTGTGCCGAAGCAGGACCCGGGACGCGCCCGTCAGCAGGTCGACCCGCTCCTGGCCGGCGGAGGTGAGCACCGCGGCGGCGGTCCGCGCGCCGGCCAGCGGTGATTCGCGCCACACGATGCGCTCGGGCGGCGGGAGCCCGGCCTCGCGATAGGCCAGCACCATCCCCCGCTCCGCCCGGGAGCGCTCCGCCGGCGCCGTGGACAGGTGGACGCCATTCCAATCCCGCCAGATGGCGTCCACCTGTCGTTGCCGCTCGTCGTCGAGCCAGTCGAGCACGGCCCTCAGTCCTCGAGGAACCGGGTCGCCGCCGGATGGTAGGAGCGCTGGCGCCGCACCTCGTACAGGCCGGGCGGCAGCGCGATCGGGCTGTGCTCCTCATGGGTGAGCTTCGATTCGGCGACCAGCCGTAGGAACCGCCGGCCAGTCAGGGGGTCGTCGAACAGCTCGGCGTCGGGATTGTCGATCACGTGCGCGTGCCCGCTCGCCTCGCCACTGGCGAGAACGAGCCGACCGCGACGATCGCGGCGGACCCTGAACGGCGCGGCGGGCGGATGCTCCGCGCGCATGACAAGCACGTCCCCTGTCGGTACTGGCGTGCGATAGCCATAGGCTTCACCCTCCGTGGTCGAACATGTGTTCGAACTATACCCTCGCGCAAGTGGCCGGGGAAGGGACCGAAGCCACTTTGTGGACAGACCGACGCGACCCACGCCGGGCGCGTTCAGGCGGGCCAGGCGACCTGCGGCGAGCGGTGGTAGCGCACACCCATGGCCGACCAGCGCGGCCCCAGCGCGGCCAGCCGTCGCCGGTAGTCCTCCCACTGGCGGCCGCTCGCCGGCGACCAGCCGATCTCAGCGATACCGGCGAGCCTGGGGAAGGTCATGAGCTCGGCGTCGGCCATGCTGCGCAGCGTCTCGCCCCACAGCTGCGCCTCCACGCCGAGCACCTGCTCCTCCGTGACGCCCTCGACTTCCGTCGAGGGGTCCCAGTCATACGCGTCCCGGACCTCGACGTACCCCGCCCAGGTGAGCCCCAGCTCGGTGCCCTCGTCGTACTTCATGTCGAGGTAGGCCCTGTTCCCGGGCGACAGCAGCAGCCTGGTGCCCCGCCGCGCCGCCCGCAGCAGCGCGTCGGCGTCCCTGCCGGTGTGCCAGTACTGGGCGACCGAGGTCGGCAGCAGCTCGGCCCGAGCGATCTCCTGCCAGCCGATCGCCCGCTTGCCGTGCGCGTGGACGATGCGCTCCACGCGCTCGACGAAGGCGATGTAGTCCCGCTCCCTCACGGTGTGGGCCTCGTCGCCGCCGATGTGGAGGTAGCGTCCCGGCGTCAGCGTCGCGACCTCGCCGATCACGTCGTCGATGAACCGCCGTGCTCCGCGAGCCTCGGCCAGCTGCTGATGGCGATCCGCCATCCCTGGTCGTCGGTGAGGTGCAGGTGCAGGACGTTCAGCTTGTAGAGCGAGATCAGGTCGACGTAGCGCTTGACCTCGTCGACGCTGAAGAAGTGCCGCGCCACGTCCAGCCCCGCGCCGCGCCAGGCGAAGCGCGGGCGGTCGACGATCCGTCCGCCTGGAAGGATCCACGGACCCGCCTGCACAGTGGCGCGCTCGATCGCCGGCGGCAGGAGCTGCCGCAACGTCTGGACCCCCCGGAACAGGCCCTCCGGTCCGCTGGCCCGCAGGGTGACCGACGCGCCGGTCACCTCCAGCTCGTAGCCCTCGTCGCCGAGGTCGTCGCCGCCGGTCTCCAGGGAGAGGCTGCCGCCGCGGTCCGCGCCGGCCGGCACGACCGGGAGCGGGTACCCGGTCGAGCGGCGCAGGACCTCCGCCAGGTGCTCGCCGACCCGGGCGGCCTCGCCGGACCCGGAGGGCGTCAGGATGCGGGTCGTCCCGGCGAGCGTGAACGCCACGCCATCGCTGGCCTGGACCGAGACGGGAGCGGGGATCACGCTTCGCAACAGCCTGGCCTCAGCGGGAGGGCGTCGTGATCATCGGCTCCGCCACATGGCGCGAGCGCAGCCGCGGCAGGCCGGCGGCGAGCACGGCCAGCCCAGCCCCGAGCACGCATGGCGCCAGCGCCCGCGTGGCCGAGAGGAAGCGGCCGAGCAGGTCGCCGTGGAGCAACAGGCCGTACCACGCCATCAGCATGCCGCTCCAGTCAAGCAGGCTCCGCAGCCGCCGGCTCCGTATCACCGCCACCACCAGCACCACGAGCATGCAGAGGATCGAGGCCGGCCCGAACGGTCCCACAGGAGCGTCGGCGACGTAGTCGCCGCCCGCCACCCGGGCCAGGGCGTGGGCCCATCCCGCCAGCGGCTGCGAGAAGGCCTGGACGGCGGTGCTGTCGCTGGGGCTGGCCGGCACCATCCGCGCCACGTACCACCACCACAGGCCGAGGAGGACCACACCTGGCGCGGTGAGCAGCAGGGCCGAGCGCACCCGCTCCCGGACGGCGCGCCGCGAGCGCACGAGCAGCCAGGCCGCCGCGGCGGCGCCGAAGCCGAGGAAGGTCTCCTTGGTCAGGCCGGCTGCGGCGGCCGCCAGCCCGGCGGCCACGAGCCGCCCGTCGAGGACCAGGCTCAGCCCGAGCGCGGCCAGGGCCAGGCCCAACGGCTCCGCGGTGCCGAACATCACCCCAACGGCGACGCCGGGGATGAACGCGAACCCAAGGCCCCACCAGCGGGAACGGCCGTAGGAGGCGAGCACGCGCCCGACCGCCGCGCAGCCCAGGGCGACAGCGAGCAGCTCCACCGCCAGGAGCGCGACCGGGATGGCCACGGGCTGGCCGCCGGCCAGGACCCAGCCGGCCATCGCGAACAGCGGGCGGCGGGCCCGGTAGCGCGGCTGGTCGAAGCCGTCCGCGAGGTGCTCGCGCAGCAGCGGGTCGTGCGCGAGGCCGAGGAACCATTGCCCGTCGTAGCCGGGCCCCTCGGTGAGCGCCACCCGGACGCCCCGCGCGGCCAGCTCCTCATCCAGTTGCCAGGTGGTGCCCACGATGAACGGCGCTGTCGCGCCGCTGCCGTTGTCGCCGGCCAGGCGGATGAGCTGCAGCGCGAGCAGGATCGCCGCGACGGCCAGCCCGGCGACGGCCACGAGCACGAGCCGGCGCCAGGGCGGCTGCGGTGCGGGGCGGTGCGGCACGGCGCTCGCGTCCGCCAGAACCGAGGTCCATCGCATGACGGGCGACAGCATCACAGGCCAGATGCCTCCGGCGCAAAACCGGCACCGCCGCAACGCCGGAGGGCGCGCCGCCGCGTCTAAGCCGCCGGCGGCGACGGCCGCCGAGAAATAGGTCGCCGGTGCGGGTCGACATGAGCATCCTCCCGATGTGGAGGCCCCTGCCTTAGCCGCACGCTCTTGTCGACGAAGAAAGCGGAGAAGTCACCACGGAGGCGAGATGCACCCGGAGTTCACCAGCCAGATGGCCACCCAGCACATCGCCGAGCTGCGCCGGCGGGCCGATCACGAGCGCCTGCTCCGCGAGCTGCGCTCCAGCCAGACGGGCAGCCCTCGGCGGCGCCGGCTGCGGCCGCGGCTGCGCCCGGTCCTGACCGGGTCCGGCCACACCCTCGCCTGACGGCGCGCCTCATCGCGACTGCGGATCCTGGGCCAGAAGGTCGGCGCCGAAGTCGCCGAGCGGGTCCCGCAGGACCGAGTGGACGTGGTTGACGCGGTTCTGGGTGTTGTCGTACTCGATGAGCAGCCGGGGGCCCTGGACCCGGTAGTAGTGCGGCTCGCCAGGCTCGGTCCCACCCGCCCAGGCGAAGTGGAGGACGCCCGGCTCCGCTGCCCAGACCCGCTCGGCCCGCACCGCGGCGACTTCGCCCGGCAGGCGGTCCAGGTACTGGCGGACGAGGGCCAGCAGCAGCTTTCGCTGGTCGGGGTCCATCTGCGCCGAGCCCAGGCCCTTGGGCTCGGCCGCGCTCAGCTCGACCACCGAACGGTTGGACTGCACGATGTCGGACGGCGCCACCGGTGACAGCGTGGCACTGGCCCGCTGGTCGGCGGCGAGCGCGTGGAGGAGCTGGCGGGCAAGGTCCTCCTCTCCAGCCAGCGGCCGCAGGACGCCTGGGCCCACCAGCGGCGAGCTGGCGGGATTGGCGCCGAGGAACAGCGGGCCGACCGCGAGGTGACGGGCCGCGACGACGGTGTAGTTGAGGGCCACGTGGTGACCGCCGACCCGCCAGCCCCACGCGCCGCTTGCCGGGTCGCCGAAGACGCTGACGTAGTAGAGCTGCGGGTCGCGGTAGCGGCTGGGCACCGCGCGACCTGGATAGGAGGCGCGCCAGCCCTCGACCGCGTCGAGCACGTTCTCGAGCCCCATCACGGTCGACGCGGTGACGTAGCCGGACCGGCTGAGGCCGCTGGCGACCAGCCGGTGCGCGAGGCGCTGCTGGATGGGGTCCATCTCGGCAAGGGGAAGGCCGCCCTGCTCTGTGGGGGTGTAGTACCAGCGGGTGCGATCGCGCGGCGCCGGGAAGTCGTAGGCGGCCTTGGCCCGCTGCGCTGGCGCCAGGGACGACAGCCACGCGGTCGCCGCCTCCGCCATCCGCTGGACCACCACGGCCAGCCGATCTGGCTCGGACGTGGTCGCCGCCGGTGTGCTCGATGTCATGCCAGACGACAGCTTGGCGGCATCACGCGACTTGCGCAATCCCTACGCTGGAGCCCGCCACGGGGCTCGAGTCGGCACGAGGAGGAAAGGCGGGAGGCACATGACGGACGGCACTGTGCGGGTGGAGCGCGATGGGCCGGTGACGGTTGTGACCATCGACCGGCCACAGCGACGCAACGCGGTCGACGACCCGACCGCGACCGCCCTGGCCGACGCCTTCCGCGCCTTCGACGCCGACGGCGAGGCGGCGGTGGCCGTGCTGACCGGAGCCGGCGGCGCCTTCTGCGCCGGCGCCGACCTCAAGGCCATCGCCGCCGGGACGCCGCTGCATGTCGCCCCGGACGGCGACGGGCCGATGGGACCGACCCGGCTGCGCCTGTCCAAGCCCGTGCTGGCCGCCATCGAGGGCCCCGCGGTGGCCGGCGGCTTGGAGCTGGCCATCTGGTGCGACCTGCGGGTGGCCGCCGAGAGTGCCGTGCTGGGCGTGCTGTCCCGCCGCGTCGGCGTGCCGCTGATCGACCTCGGCACGATCCGGCTGCCCCGGCTGGTCGGCCATGGCCGGGCTATGGACCTCGTGCTCACCGGCCGGGCGGTCGGCGCCGCCGAGGCGCTCGCCATGGGGCTGGTCGACCGGGTCGTCCCCGACGGCTCGGCGCGCCCGGCGGCCGTCGCCCTCGCGGCCGGGCTGGCCGCCCTGCCGCAGGCGGCGCTGCGTGGCGATCGGCTCCGTCCTGGAGCAGTGGGGCCTGGAGGAGGCGGCCGCGACCGCCAACGAGCTCCGCCGCGGCGCGAGCACCATCGCCTCTGGCGAGACCGCCGAGGGCGCGAGGCGCTTCGCGGCGGGCGCCGGCCGACACGGCGGCCCCATCACTTCTTGACAGACGCTCTCCGGCGCAGGTAATTGGGAGCGCGACAAGGCGTACGACCATCGCCGCTGCCGCGCCTACCTGACCCGCCGCGGGATCAAGGTGCGCATCGCCCACCGCGGAGTCGAGTCGTCGACCCGGCTGGGCCGCCACCGCTGGAAAGCCGAGCGCACGATCGCCTGGCTGGTAGGCTGCCGGCGGTTGCGCATCCGCTACGACCGAGACTCCGAGCGGTTCTTCGCGTTCGCCATGCTGGCCTGCGACCGGCTGTGCTACAACCGCCTGCCCGACACCGTCCAGCTCCACGCGCCGTCGCCGTGATCAATGGGCTGGGGACCGGAACCATCCTGGCCGGCTTGGAGTCAACCTGCTGGCGGGTCGCGGCCAAACAGCTGCGCCGCCGGGCTGAGCTCGCCAGTCAGCCGCTGGGCGAACCGCTGGCGGCGTCGGCGGTCCTCGGCGGCCAGCAGCCCGGCCAGGTCGTCGGTGGCGACCGGCTCGTGCCAGATGCCTTCCAGGTAGGGGCGCAGCTCGTCGTCGACGCGCAGCGGGCACCAGAAGTGCTCCAACGCGGTCAAGACCCGCTCTCGCAGTGTCTGGCTGCTGGTGGCTGGCGCATCGTTCATCGGACTTGCAGTGTGGCCGCTGACCGCGACAACGGCGGCGACCAGGTACGTCACCCGCTAGCCGACGCTGGCCAGGCCGATGAGGTGACCCTCGGGGTCTGTAAAGTGGCCGACGACGAGGTTGGCTCCGGGCGCCTGCTCCGGCCCCATCCGGCGCGTCCCGCCCAGGCTCTCCGCCTTCTGCAGCGCCGCCTCCACGTCCGGCACGCCGACATAGAAGATGACCTGCCCCGGATAGCCGGCGCCTCCGCCGACGCCTCCCGGGATGCCGATGACGTCTCCGGTCGAGCCTGCGTCCACGAATCCGTAGTTCCCGGACTCCGACACGGATGCTGCGACCGGGCCGCTGGTGTCGAACTCCCAACCGAACAGCTTGCCGTAGTAGCCCCGCAGGCGGGCCGGATCGTTGCCGATGATCTCGAAGTGCACCACTGGCCGTCCCATGGTCGATCCCTTCCTGTCGATCTCCTACGGACACCTCCATCGTAGGACGCAGCAGTTGTTAAAAACAACAGCAAAGTTGTAATCTAGCATCCAAGGAGGTCGCGATGCCGACGAGCCGCAGCTACGGGGACGCCTGCGGGATCGCCCGCGCGCTCGACGTCGTCGGGGAGCGGTGGGCCCTGCTCGTCGTGCGCGAGCTGCTGCTCGGGCCCCAGCGCTTCTCCGACCTGCGCCGGGCCCTGTCCCGCGCGAGCTCCAATCTCGTGGCCGACCGGCTTCGCGAGCTGGAGGCGCGCGGAGTGGTGCACCGCCGCCGGCTCGCGCCTCCCGCGGGCTCCTGGGTGTACGAGCTGACCGACTCGGGCCGGGAACTGGAGCCGATCGTGCTCGCCCTCGGCGACTGGGGCCTTCGCTTCCCGCCCCCGCCCGCGCCGGCCACGCTCAGCGCCACCTCGGTCCTGATCTACCTGCACGGCGCGGCCCGACCCGACCCCCGGGCGCCCGAGGCGACCTACCGGCTCGAGATTGACGACCGCACATGGACCGTGCGGACGGCGGACGGCAGGGTGGATGTCCGGCCGGGCGAACCCGCGACGGCCGACGCCGGCCTCAGCACCGATCCCGCGACCCTCAATGCCCTGCTGGAGAATCCGGCCGGCCTCGACGCCGCGATCTCGGACGGGACGGTGACTGCCGACGGTGATCTGCCGGCACTCCGCCGGCTGCTGCACGCCGTCCTCCGCGGCGCAGCCTGACCGCGGGTCTTCCCGGCGACCGCCGGTTGGTTCATCCTGTAGCGGTAGGCGAGAAGTTTCCGATGCCACGCCTGGGCGAGGTGTTCACCGACATCCGCGGTGACGACCGCACCATGCGCAGCAGCTTCCACCGCGACCCAGGCGCCGTCGTGGTGTCCCTGTGGGACAGCATGGTGTGGCGGGGGATCCGCCAGGCCAGCCGATGCTGCCTAGGTTCCGGAATGTCCTCTAAGATTTCATGGCTGTTGGCCGCCACGACGGATGAGAATGGTGGTGGTGCCCGGCCAAGCTCGGCTTTGCTTGGTGCGGTAGAGCCCGTCTCTAAGATTGACGCGGGGGCCTTCCCGGCACCACGAACTGTTTGCTGCGAGCACGCGTTTCAGCGTCGTTTCCTCGGTCGGCCCCGCCGGGCACCAGTAGCGATCCGGGCGGCGATCCACAAGGTCGGAGGTGGTGGCGGTGGAACTGGTGGTGGAACGCTGTAGCGGGCTGGACGTGGGCAAAGACGAGGTCGTCGCTTGCGTACGTGTCCCTGCCCCCCACAAGCGGGGACGACGCCAGGAGGTCCGCACCTTTGCGACGTTCACCGCGGGCCTGGAGGCGCTGGCCGACTGGCTGGCCGCCGAGGGCGTCACCCAGGTGGTGATGGAGGCCACCGGGCAATACTGGAAGCCGGTCTGGTATGTGCTGGAGGAGCGCGGGCTGGAACTGCTGCTGGTCAACGCCCACCACGTCAAGATCCTGCCCGGCCGCAAGACCGATGTCGGCGACGCTGCCTGGCTGGCGGAGCTGTTGGAGCATGGCCTGCTGCGGGGCAGCTTCGTCCCGCCACCGGCCATCCGCGAGCTGCGCGATCTGACCCGTTACCGCAAGCGGCTCATCCAAGCCCACAGCGCCGAGGTCCAGCGCATCCAAAAGACCCTGGAGGACGCGGGCATCAAACTGGACTCGGTCGCCGCCGACATCGTGGGCGTCTCGGGCCGGGCGATGCTCAAGGCCCTGGTCGCCGGGGAGCGCGACCCAGGCGTGCTGGCCGAGCTGGCCCGCGGCCGGCTGCGCGCCAAGCTGCCCCAGCTCCGCCAGGCGCTGCGCGGCCGCTTCGGCGACCACCATGGGTTGCTGGTGGGGCTGGCGCTTGACCATCTGGAGCACCTGGAGCGGGCGATCGCCACCCTTGACGGCCGGGTCGACCAGGTGATCGCCCCTTTCACAGCAGCCCGTGACCACCTTGACACCATCGTCGGAGTGGGCAAGCGCGCCGCCGAGTGCATCATCGCCGAGATCGGCGTCGACATGGGGGTGTTTCCCACCGCCGGGCACCTGGCAAGCTGGGCGGGCCGCTGTCCGGGCAACAACGTCACCGGCGGCAAGCGCCGCTCCGGCAGGCCCACCAAGGGCAACCGCTGGCTGGCCGAAATCCTGACTGAGTGTGCTTGGGCCGCCGCCCACAGCCGCGACACCTACCTGGCCGCCCAGTTCTGGCGGCTGGCCCGACGCATCGGCAAGAAGAAGGCTGCCGGCGCCGTCGGCCACTCCATCCTGGTGATCGCCTGGCACCTGCTGACCTACGACTGCGACTATCACGAGCTCGGCGGCGACTTCCTCGTCCAGCGCGACAGTGACCGCGCCCGTCAGCGAGCCGTCGCCCAGCTCCAGGCCCTCGGCTACCAGGTCACCCTCCAACCCACCGCCGCCTAACACCCGGGGATTCTCGTTTCAGCTTGCGTTTTAACCCTTGGTTGCAGGCCGTGAGACTACGTGGCGCGTGGGTGGTGACGGGTCGCGGCCACCGTGTGATCCTTCGGACAGAACAGAAGTAGGTCACGAAGGAGACGACGGTGGCCGCACCCTTGAGTGTGCACCCATCCGGGCCGGGCGCCTACCCGGCGCTGACGCGCCTGCAGGGCTTCCGCGCCGGGCTGCACGCCTGCTGCCTGCGCCGCGCGGATGCGCTGCTGGACCTGGCCGATGCGCTGCTGAGCGCCCCCGGGCCGGTCGCGTCCCTGCCGCACCTGAGCCTGGAGCCAGCGCACCGGCGCGGCTGGGGCAGCCTGTATGCCGCGCTCGCCGATGGCCGCATCGACGCCGAGCGGCTGCGGGAGCTGCTGGCCCGCCACCCGCTGGACGGCGGCGAGCCGATCTACGCGGTGGACGTGAGCACCTGGCCGCGCTGCGACGCCGAATGCTCGCCCGAGCGCGGCTACTACTACCATCCCTCCCGCCACTCGGCCGGCCAGCCGATCATCGCCGGCTGGGCGTTCCAGTGGATCTGCCAGCTGGGCTTGGCGCGGGACTCCTGGACCGCGCCGGTGGACGCCCGCCGGCTTGACCCCTTGGACGACACCGACCACACCGCCGCCCGCCAGATCCGCGCGCTGCTTGGGCGGCTACCCGTTGGCGGGCCGCTGCCCTGGTTTGTGTTCGACGCCGGCTACGACTCCGCCCAGCTCACCCTGGACCTGGCCCAGGTGCCGGTGGTGGTGCTGGTGCGGCTGCGGTCGGACCGCTGCTTTTACGCCGACCCGCCACCACGCCCGCCCGGCGCAAGCGGCCGGCCACGCCGCCACGGCGCCAAGCTCGCCTTCGCCGACCCCACCACCTGGCCCACCCCGACCGCCACCCTGGCCTGCCACGACGACCAGTACGGCACCGTGACCGTGCAGGCCTGGAGCGGGCTGCACCCCAAGCAGCACCGCCACCCCGGCCACGGCAGCGGCAAGCCCCGGCCGATCGTGCGCGGCACCATCATCCGGGTCCAGGTGCAGCGCATCCCCGCCAAGACCCGCCCACCCAAGGTGCTGTGGCTGTGGTGGGCCGGCCCCGGCCAGCCCGACCTCGACGTGATGTGGCGGGCCTACACCCGCCGCTTCGACTGCGAGCACACCATCCGCTTTGGTAAGCAGACCCTTGGCTGGACCACCCCACGCCTGCGGCATCCCGCCCAGGCCGAGCGGTGGACCTGGCTGGTGCTGGCCTGCTACACCCAGCTGCGCCTGGCCCGCCAGCTCGCCTACGACCAGCGGCTGGCGTGGGAGCGGCCCCGCCCACCCGGCCAGCTGTCGCCCTACCGGGTCCGCCGGGGGTTTCCGCGCCTGCTGTGCGCGTTGGGCTCGCCGGCCAGTGCGCCGAAACCCTCCGGGCGCTCCCCCGGCCGCCCCAAAGGCCGCCGATCCGGCCCCGCCCTGCGCCACCCGGCGATCAAGAAGCCCGCCACCAAGCCCCGCAAGAAGCCGAGCAAGACCGCCAAGGCCGCCTGAGCGGGCCCGCCCGCCCTCCACCACCCGCCGACCCCGAGCGACGGCCAGCCTGACATGCCCCCAGGGTTAAATCGCAAGCGTGCGACACGAAGCGGCACGCGACCAGTGGACACACCGAAAGGAGGATCGAGGATTCGAAGGTGTCGTTCCGGGCCAGTGTCCAACGGCCCGTCCCCACCTCGGCGTGCGTCGCGGGTAACTGCGGGGTGCGAAGCCCGAGGGAAAGCCCAAGGACCCCCGTCCCGTCCGGGGGTTACCGGCGAGGGGAAGACCGACAGGGTGAACATCAGTGAACTGCCGTACGCCTCGTCATTTAGCGGTGGTTTGTTGAGGTGGGGGTAGGCTGTGGTTGTACCCATGTCCTGCCCGCCGTCAGGAGCAATGCCGATGGCCACCCCCGCCGCCCTGCCCACCCGCACCTGGCCCGCTGGAGGACTACGCGGGCCGGTTCGACCC
>WNGA01004773.1_pt1 | contig 19852 bp, 11 predicted proteins | sample 5400061 | NCBI WGS metagenome assembly WNGA01 (sample SAMN13153366, study PRJNA577476) | soil metagenome | isolation source: 100 cm soil or saprolite under grassland replicate 2 | place: USA:California | collected 2016-06-15
ACTTCGCGGTCGTGGCTTACCAGCAGCAGCGCCGCCCCGTTTTCAGCGCAGGCGTCCCGGACGAGCTTGAGCGCGTCGCGTGCGCTGGCGGAGTCAAGGTTGCCGGTCGGTTCGTCGGCGAGGACCAGCCGGGGGCGGTTGGCCAGCGCGCGGGCGACGGCGACGCGTTGCTGCTGGCCGGTGGAGAGTTGTCGCGGGCGGTGCCCCAGACGGCTTCCCAAGCCGACGCGCTCGAGCAGCGCTTTGGCAAAGGACCGGTCGGACCCTGGACCGAAAGACATGCCGAGCAGCACGTTTTCCAGGCAGGTGAATGCAGGTAGCAGGTTGAAGGTTTGGAAAATGTAGCCCAGCGACATTGCCCGCACCCGATCCCGGCGCGGCTCGTCGAGCGCGGTGAGTTCCTGGCCCGCCAGCCAGATGCGGCCCGAGTCGGGCTTGAGGATGCCGGCGATCAGATGGAGCAACGTCGTCTTGCCGAGCCCGCTTTCGCCCTGGAGCGCGACTTGAGCCTGCTCCTCGAGCGCGAAGTGCGGCACGTCGATGACGGCGCACGTCGTGCCGTCAGGGGCACGAAACGCTTTCTTGAGCCGGGAGACTTCCAGCAGTGGCATGCTGGGTTACCAGGCGCGCGAGAGGATGGCCGGCTCCGCCACCACTGGCCCGCTCGCCCTGAGCTTCTGGAAACCGATGCCCTGGACGCACTCGCAGTATTTGGCGGCGCCGCACTGCGTGACGTTGAAAATGCGGACCAATTCGCGAAACCAGTCCGGAAAGCGGTTGGTAAACTTCAGTTCGAGGATGACGCTCCGGGGAAAGCACGCGACGGGATCGAACATCTCCGTCTTGATCGAGTAGTCGAGGTTGGCCTCGCCACAGACTTTTCGGTCCATCGTGACGCGCACGTTGTCATCGTCGCTGACGTAGGCCTCGCGCATGTAGAAGATGTGCATCTTGGGCTTGGCGTGAAGGTGGTAAGCCAACTCGCAGAACCTCTGGAGGGCGACGAGGCCGCTCGGATTCTTGGAGACCAGGTGTTCGGATTGAGGCAGTTGTCCACCCAGCAAAAGCGCCACACTGTCCTGGCGGACACCGCCGCGCTGCTTTTCGATGGTATTGTTCTTCCTGCGTTTGATTTCGAAGAAGACCGGCGCGTCCGGGTGAGTGGAATAATATCGGAGGCGCAGCTTGAAGCGGTTTTTCTCGCCGTTGATCGTGCTCCAATAGAGCTGCAGGTCGTCGGAGTCCACGTAGAGGCTGTGGACGGGGTAGGAGTAGTTGGGCTTGCCGACGCTGTACTCGTCGAATTCGAGGTAAGAGCGAACGAAATCGCGGATCATGAGCGCCGTCTCCTCAGGAATGAGGTACTTCAACTCGAACCGCTGTTTCTGCATCCGGTCGCGGGCCATAGCTGGATAACAAGTGGGCTGACGCCGTGTATGTCGTCCAAATCGACCGGGAAATCAACCACTTTTGTACGGAAGGTATGAGGTATGAGGGATGAGGTATGAAACGGCGCGCAGGGGCGACGGTTTTCGGTTTCATACCTCATACCTCATACCTTCTCCCGAAGCGGGCCGGCGGGACTGCGTCTCGAGCATTGCCTCGAGCCACTTCAACGAACCGGCCCCTCCATCCCGAGTTCGCGCACGAGAAATGCGAACCGGTCGGCCGCTTCTTCGATCACCTTGCTGGTGGGCTTGCCCGCGCCGTGGCCGGCCTTGGTTTCGATTCGGATGAGCGTCGGCGCCGGCCCCGCCTGGCACTGCTGCAAGCGCGCCGCGAACTTGAAGCTGTGCGCGGGCACCACGCGGTCGTCGTGATCGGCGGTCGTCACCATCGTCGCCGGATATTTCACGCCCGGCTTGAGGTTGTGATACGGCGAGTAGGCGAGGAGCGCGCGAAATTCCTCCGCTTGATCCGGCGAGCCGTAATCGCTCGTCCACGCCCAGCCGCGCGTGAATTTGTGGAAGCGCAGCATGTCCATCACGCCCACCGCCGGCAAGGTGGCTCGGAACAACTCGGGCCGCTGAGTCATGCACGCGCCGACCAACAACCCCCCGTTGCTCCCGCCGCTGATCGCCAGCTTGCCGCGCGAGGTGAGTTTGTTGGAAATGAGCCACTCGCCTGCCGCAATGAAATCGTCAAAGACGTTCTGTTTCATCAGCTTCATGCCCGCTTCGTGCCACGCCTTGCCGTATTCGCCGCCGCCGCGCAAGTTGGGCACCGCGTAAACTCCCCCCATTTCCATCCAGACCACCGTGCTCACCGAAAAGCTCGGCGTGAGACTGATGTCGAATCCTCCGTAGCCGTAGAGCAAGGTGGGGTTGCGGCCATCCAGCTTCAGACCCTTCTTGTGCGTGATGAACATCGGCACGCGGGTGCCGTCCCTGCTCGTGTAGAAGACTTGCTTCGTTTCGAACTCCGCCGGATTGAAATCCACCTTCGGCTGGCGGAACAGCTCGCTCGCGCCCGTCTTCAAATCGTAGCGGTAAACCGTCGTCGGCGTCGTGAAGCCGGTGAAGGCGTAAAACGTTTCCGTCTCCTCACGTTTGCCGCCGAAGCCGCCCGCCGTCCCGATGCCGGGCAGTTCGACGCGGCGCACGAGCTTGCCGGTGAGATCGTGGATGACCACATCCGTCCGCGCGTCCTTGAGGTAGTTGCAGATCAACTGATTGTTGACCAGGTTCACCCCTTGCAGCCGGTCTTTCGACTCTGGCACGACCTCCCGCCACGCGGAGCGCTCCGGCCTGGCGACGTCGATGGCGATGACGCGGCCGCTCGGCGCGTTCAGATCGGTCCGGAAGTAAAACACCGTGCCCACGTTGTCGATGAACGTGTAGTCCGCGTCAAAATCCCTCAGCAGTTCGACGACCGCCGCGTCCGGCGTTGCGAGGTCCTTGTAGAAAAAACGGTTCCTCGTGTCGGTCCCGTGCCAGACGTGCAAGGCCAGATAACGCCCGTCATCCGTGACGCCCGCGGCGAAGCCCCATTCCTTCTGGTCCGGCCGATCATAGACCAGTTTGTCCTCGCTCTGCGGTGTGCCGAGCTTGTGATAATAGACCTTGTGAAAATAATTCACGCCCTTGAGCAGGTTCGTGCCCGCCGGCTCGTCGTAGCGCGAATAGAAAAAGCCCTGGCCGTCCTTCGTCCACGCCGCTCCTGAGCTCTTGGCCCACTGGATGTGGTCCGGCAGATCACTGCCCGACTCGATGTCGCGCACTTTGAACTCCTGCCAATCGCTTCCCGCCACGTTGATGCCGTAAGCGAGCAGCTTCCCGTCCTCGCTGATGGCCGTCGGGCCAAGCGCCACCGTGCCGTCGGGCGAAAGCGTGTTGGGGTCCAGCAACACGCGCGGCGTCTCGTCGAGCGAGCGCATCGTGTAGAGGACGCTCTGGTTTTGCAGCCCGTCGTTCTTGCTGAACACGTAGCGCCCGCCCTCCCGTTGCGGCACGCCGTAACGCTCGTAGTTCCAGAGTTTCGTCAGCCGCTCCTTGAGCTGCGAACGCGCCGGGATTTGTTCCAGGTAGGCGAACGTGACCTTGTTTTGCTCCGCTACCCACGCCTTGGTTTCGGCCGAATTGTCATCCTCCAGCCACCGGTATGGGTCCGGCACGGCCGTTCCGTGGAGCGTGTCCACGTGATCGACCCGGGCGGTCGCGGGGTAAACGAGTTTCGAGTCAGCCGGCTTGGTGGAATTCATTTCAGTGGAACAGGACGCCGCCAGCAACGACGCGAGCGCCACGACGACAAGGGTGGATGGACGCATGACGTGGATAGATACCAGCGGGCAGCCAAATGCAGCAAAACAATTCAACCGGGAGTCAGGCCGGGCACATGCCATTTTCTGCGCAGCTCAGGCCAAACGAACCACCTGACCCCTCCTCCATCTCCCCTCGGCGGCCGAGGGGAGAGGGTTGGGGTGAGGGGGCAGCCGCGTCACCAGCGGATTGCCGCGACGCCCGCCGCGCCCCAGGCCCTGCTCGGATTGCACCCGCGAAAGTGGTGTATACTGATGGATGGGCGATTCCCGCCGTCCGACGCTTGTAACGTTCCAAACTCTTCCCCAACCTGACGCGCATGCCGGAGACCTGGCTGCTGCTTAACCACCGCCCGCGCTCGCCCGCCGAGAACATGGCGTGGGACGAAGCGTTGCTCGAATCGGCGCCTCGGCTGGGCCGGCCGGTCCTGCGATTTTATGGTTGGGCGGCCCCGGCGGCCACGTTCGGGTATTTCCAGAAGTTCGCCGAGATCGAGTGCCTGACGCCGCTGCGTCCGCTGATCCGGCGCTCGACCGGCGGAGGCCTCGTGCCACACGACGCGGACTGGACCTACAGCTTCGTCGTTCCGGCCGGTGATCCCTGGTATTCGCTGAAGGCAACGGCGAGCTACCAGCGCATGCACGAGTGGATTCGCGCGGCGTTTGCCGAGGTCGCGCTGACGACTGAACTCTCGTCCTACAGCCGGGCCGGCGCGCGGGGCTTATGTTTCATCGGCGCCGAGCGATTCGATGTTCTCCTTGGTGAAAGGAAAATTGCAGGGGCCGCGCAACGGCGGACCCGCTTGGGGTTGTTGATTCAGGGATCCATTCAGCCACCGGCAGGCGTGAAACGGAGCCATTTTGAAGCTGCACTGCTGGCCGCGGGCAGCCGCGCGTGGCGAATCGACTGGGTGAAGCTGGCGCCCGACGAGCCGCTCTGCAGCCGGGTGGACCAATTGGCTCGGGACAAGTATTCGCAGGAGGCGTTCAACCGCCGCCGTTGAATCATTGAACTGGGAGCGCCGGCATCCTGCCGGCGAGTTTCTCGCCCCACAGCCTGGCTATTCGCCGGCAAGATGCCGTCGTTCCCAGCGGACGCTTCATGCCGCGTCCAACCACGGTTGCTTAGTCAACGAATCTCCAGCGGACTCCGCTTCCCCTCGGCGACTCCGCCGCCGCAGCAAGCACCACCCGCATCCGGCAAGCGTCGCCATCGAGATCCAGGCCCCGGTGATAAACTGTCGATCCGAATAAGCGACGCGGACCTGGTGCCGTCCCGCCGGAACTTCGATCGCCTGAAATGCGTGGTTGGCCCGAAGCAGCGGCACGGGCCGTCCACCCACTTCCGCGTGCCAGCCGGGGTAATGGGATTGGCAGATGACGACCAGGCTCGGAGCGGCCGCCTCGACCTCCGCTTCGATGGAATGCGCCGTCCACCTGGCGGCGCTCACCGTCGCGCTGGATTGGTTCGTCACGCTCACCCGCGCTGCATCGTCCGGCCGCAGGAAAACTTGCTCGCGCGGGTTGAATCCTGGACCCGCGAGGGCTCGCAAGGTCTCTTCCGCGCCCGCGAATACCGGCGCCTGTCCCGCGGAAACCAGTGGGCACGCGTTGCTGAAAGCGATCCACCGGGTCGGATTCTCCATGGGGCTGAAACACCGCACGCCGAGCATTTCGAGGAGGCCGCTCTCAAACCGGTTCGTCTCGCCGTAAATGAGCGATTGCACCTGCATCTGTTCCCGCACCTGCAGCGTCGAGGAGCCGTTTACTTTGGGGACGTCTTCCAAAAGGTTCAGGTTCGACCAAAGTCCCAGGCGTTTTCCAAGGAAATCCGCCATCATCTCCGGCCTCGCGTCGCGGAGCAGCCGTTGCTCGGCGCCGGGGCTGATGAGCACCCGCCCCTCTCCGAGGCGCGGCAATTCCATCTTCTCCCGGGCCTGCAAGAGACCCTGGGCAAACGCGTCCGCGGGTACGGTCGGGTTTTGCGCAGGCACATGAGTCAGCACGTCGGCAAGGACCAGCATTGCGGCAACTCCCCCCAACAGAAACCGAGAACGCAGGGCTTGCGCCCTGGCCACCGCGAGCACGACCGCCAGCGTCCCGGCCAGGAAGGCGGCCCGGCCGAGCGCGTTGCGACCGACGAACCGCCACTCCGTTTGCGCGAACAACGCGTTCTCTTCGGCCGACCACTGTGACCATTGAAGCGGATGACTCCACGCCATCCAGACCAAACCGCCCATCCCCACCACGGTCATCGCACCGAGGATGATTAGGAACTTTCGCCGCCGAGTTTGCTCCCCATCCGCGCGGCTGAGTTCCCGCACCGCGAACGCCGCCAACAACGGCAGCGCGAATGCCGCCAGCAGGACGAACTTGATCGGATACCGCGCCACGCCCAGCAGCGGAATCGAGCGCTTGACCAGCGGATAGAGGAAACCATTCTCACCCCAGGCCATCAGCAGACTGAACACGACCACGCCCGCCAGCACCCATACGCGCCGTTGTCGCACCCAGGCCACCGCGCACGCCGCCAGCACCAGCACCGCGGCCCCGGGATAATAGGAGCTGAAGAAATGCTGTCCGGTCTGCACGTACGGTCCTTGCGCCGTTTCCTGGCAGTGAAATAACGGCACAATCAGGTTCGCCAGACCCCAGAGCGGCATCGGCCATTTCGAGGAAGCGAAGTTCCTGTCGCGCTGGGAATGTTCGAGCAACTCGAAGAAGGGCAGCAATTGCGCCGCGGCCAGGCCGGCCACGAGCAGTCCCACGACGCCGAATCGCCACGCCAGGCGCACGCGGCCTTCCCGTCTCCCAATCAGCTCGGCCGCCAGCAGCGCCGCCAGCAGAAGCCACGTCAACAGCACGATTTCCGGAACGCCGGACAACAGTTGCATCGCTCCGGCAAGGGCCGCGCCCACCAGCCAGCGGCCCCCTTCGCGCCAGCCTCGTTCGGCCAGCAGGACCACCCAGGGCATCCAGCCCAGCGCCACCGTGTAATTCGGCCACATCAAACAAGAAAAGGTCGTCCCGCAAAACACGTAAGTCATGCCGGCGACCCCCGGCGCAAAATCCCCGCCCACCCAGCGTCGCGCCAGTGCGAACATCCCCGCCCCGCCCAACGCCAGGTGCAGCAGGCAGAACACCCCCAGCGACCACGGCAGCGGCAGCAGCACGTAGAACAGCGAGCCTGGATACAACGTCATTGTGCCCCACTGCGCCAGAAACGGCGCGCCGCAACTGCTGTATGGATTCCACAGCGGCAATTCACCCCGCCAAAAGCTTTCGTGGAAGTAGTGGACGAAGGGATATCCAAGCACTCCGTAGTCGCGGTGGACGAACGAGTGCAACCCGAGCATCACCTTCGGGAACGCCACGAAGAGCAGCGCCAGCACCGCCAGTCCAAATACCCACGGCGCCCGGCCGCCGGAATCGCGGCGGGTTTGTTCAGTCGATGTCGTAGCCATGCCGAAACCCGATGAGCCCTTCATCGGCGGACTGCGCCGGGGCATTACTCATCTGGTTTCGGTGGGTGCGACCGCGAGGGCTTGTGCTGAATTCGCGGCGAGGCTAGCAGCCCGTTCAAAAACTGTAGCGGCGCTCTATGAGCGCCGAACAAGGTGCACACTCTGGCCCGATTTCGGCGGTCACAGACCGCCGCTACAACCGCACGTGGAGTTATTGAACGAACTGTTAGCGCGACTACTTGACGTCGCCGGGAAGGCCCGGAGAGCAGGTATAAGTCAGATCATCGAAATAGGCCGTCACGCTATTGCCGTCGATCCAGGGCGTGCAAATTCCAAACCGGTCGAAGGTCGCTCCGAGGTCTTTGTCGCCCGGCCCCAGATCCAGGGTGCAGGACTGCTCGTCCAGGCCGACCGTGATTTGGCCGTTCCCATTGGCTCCCGCAGGGTCGTAGCGCAAGAACCAGTCGTGAACGCGTCGATCGGGATAAATCCGCGGAGCTTTCCCATCGTTTGCGCCCAGCGCCTTTTCGGCCTCGCCATGAGTCCGATAGACGGGATAGAAGAAAAAGCCTTCCGCGGAGGGGCCCTCGATGTTGACGCCCAAGTAGTCCATCGGCACGGAGTGCTTTTGGGAAGGATTGCTGCGCATGCTGAAGGTGGAATGGTAGAAACCAATTGAAGCCGTGCTGTCGCTGACACCGCGCAACATGCAAACCTTGCCGCGGGCCTCCAACGAGATTTTCAAACTGAGAGTCTCCAGCCGGTCGCCATAGGAGGCCATCCGGTGGGGTTCGCGACAATCGCCGCGGAATATCAACCCACCCAATTCGCCGGCCAGCTTGCCGCCGGCGTAATGACTCGGGCTCCAGCCAAAATCAAACCTGGGTCGAACGTTTGTCGTGACGTAGGTGCGGCGATTGTTGAACGCCGCCCAATTCGGATCCTTGCCAAAGTCAAACGCGACTCCATTGATAGTCACATCGTCCAACCAAATCTCTCCGGGACCATCCCAGGCCTTCATCACTGGCAAAAGACCGAAGTGAGTGACAGTGACTCCTTCTCGACGGTGATCCGGAAGGATCTCGCAGCGCGCGCTTGCGCCGTTCAGGGTGAAGGTCAGCAGGCCGCGGCCGCCAGCGCCATTCGGATCATAGTCGAGTTTCCACGTACAGGGTTTGCCGCTCGGGATTAGCTTAGGGGAAAGCCGTTCCCCGGGGACAATCTCGCCAATGACACCCGCCCCGGCCCGCCAGCGACTCGTGCAATACTCCAGATGACAATGAAATGTGTCACCGCGATTGTTGATGCGCGCCACGATGGTGTTCGGCGTGCGCCAGCCGTCCAGCGTGTTCGTATTGAAGAAACCCACCAGGCAGTGGCCCGCTCCCGGCGCCGTGTACAAACGGCCCTCGGCGGTCATCGGCGAATCGAACGTGAGCGGCCTGGGCAAGGCGTATCCGTACCAGGCGGCTTCCGCGGCGGGATTGATCCGGCCGCCGATTTCTCCCGGTTGTCCGCCGGCGCGGCTGGAAGCCGGAGTATGGCCGAAATCCTGGGAAACAGTTTTGGGCTCGAAGAATTTGCCCCGGTGATTGATCCCTTCCCAGTTGGACGGTTCGCGATCGAAGTTCTCCTGCCGAACCGCAGCGTGGATTGATCCTTCGAGCATCGCTCCCAGGATGCATGAGGTTGTCGTGCGGCGCACCAGGATGCGCAAGTGCGAGAGAACTCCCCGAATTCTTACGCGAGGGGAGCCGCTGAGCCGGGACGGAGCGCCGAGCTCCAGCCCGGCGCGATCCAGCGCCTGAGCCGCGCCGAGCCGGAGCTCGGCGCTCCGGTTCCTGGGCAGGATTCTGGATTTCAGTCGAATTGCAGGATTCATGGCAAGATGTTGGGTTTTCGATGCGCACCCGTCGAGCATGGATACAACATAAACTGTACCGCGGGCCCATCTTGACACTTCCCCCGATTTTTCCCACTACTCGCGACGCAGAAGCGGGGAGGGCCGCGAGGCTTTCTCCATGTTTTCGGTGGACTAAGCCAGCCGCCCAGATGGCGCTGCCCCGGAGGGGCAAATGAAAGTAGCCGGGGCAAGCGAGTCCGCGAGCGCCGCCCCCGGTTTGGCGGCACCAAGGCCGGGCGCCCCGGAGGGGCGCGAGACTTCGCTCCGAGAACGCCTCTTTTCTTGCGCCCCTCCGGGTCCAACCCCGCCGTAGCCGCCGACGTGCGTAGAAACGACGGCCTGTAGCCGGCCATCTTCACCTTGACCCGGTAGGGCGAGGCTCCTGCCGAGCCGAAACTTCCGGTTTGATTACGGCTCGGCAGGAGCCTCGCCCTACCGGCGTCATGGATAGGCGAATGAACCAGGACGCGGGAACGCGTCCGCCTCCTCACGTCGGCGGCTACCCCCTATGGGCGGTCCACCCGAGGCATGCAATAAGTTCAGCGCGGGGCGGCCTTGAGGCGGAAGAAACGGCAGGCGGACGAGGGAGGGAGAATCACCGAATTCCAGCCATTGGCGAAGGCCGCCGTCTGCGCGACAGGTGTCCAGGGGCCAGTGAGATATTCCGCGGCTTCGAGAATGTAACCGGGCATCGGGCCGGGCCATTTCACAAGGACGCGTTCAGCGTCGCGAGCGACGGCCAGACAAGGGGCGTCCAGAACCTTTGCAACAAACGCATCCGGTTTGCCGGCGAGCCCGGCCTGGATCGGCCCGACGAGCGGCAGATTCGTCGATTCGGTGCGGCCGGTGATGTAGGCCGCCCCGGCGGAGTCGAGGGCGATGGCATACCCAAAGTCGCGGCTTTTGCCGCCAAGCAGGCCGGAGAAGAGCAGCGTCGCGCCAGCCGCATCGAACTGGACGAGGAACGCGTCGGTCTTGCCGGCGTTGGTCGCAGCGAGCGATCCGGGGTTGACGGTGGGAAAATTCGTGGAGTCCGTGGAGCCGACGACGTACGCGCGGCCCGCCGTGTCGACGGCCACACCCCAACCCTGGTCGGTTTTCTTCCCGCCGAAGGCCAGCGAATAGACGAGGCCGGAGCCGTCGGGCAGGAGCTTGGTCAGGAACACGTCGTTGCTGCCGCCGAACGAGTTGCTGCTGCGCAGGCCCGCGAAGAGCGTCGCCGGAGTTGTCGGATCAATGACAAGTGCCCTCACAAAGCGCGGAGCGAGGCCGGTATCGTTGGTCAACCAGTTCGCCCCGCCGTCGGTGCTCTTGAACAGGCCGTTGGTGGTGCCGGCGTAAAGCGTCGAAGTCGCCGCCGGGTCAATGGCCAGCGCCATGACGTTCGACGAACTGAGGCCGGCGCCCACGAGCGCCCAGTTCGTTGCGGCGTCGGTCGTTTTGAAAATTCCCCTGGAGGTGCCGAGATAAAGCGTTTCCGGGGCCGCCGGATCCAAGGCGATGGCGTGGGAGCGTTTCGTGATTAGGCCCCGACTGCTGGAGCGCCACTTGGCGCCGTTGTTGGTGCTCTTGTAAACGCCGCCATCGGTCGCGGCGTAAATGGTCTGCGGGTCGGCCGGGTGGACGGCGAAAGCGTTTACGTTGAGGTTTCCGAGGCCGGAATTGGCGGACTTCCAGTATACAGCGGCGTTCGTGCTGCGCAAAACACCGCTGCCGTGCGTGCCAGCCAGCAGCGTGTCGGCAGTCACGCCCGGGAACAGCAGCGCGCGCACGTCGCGGCCGGTGAGCGTGTAGAACCAGGTCGCGCCGCGGTCGATCGTGAAAGCGACGCCGAAGCTCGTCCCGGCGAAAACATTCGTGGGCGCCACCGGGTCGAAGGCGAAGGCGCGGGCCACGTCAGTCCCCAGCGAGCCGTTGCGCAAGGTCCAATTCTCGGCGGCATCGTCGCTGCGAAAGACCCCTCGCGGCGTGCCGGCGTAGAGCGTCGCGGGATTGCCCGGCTCGGCAGCCAGTGCTTCGATGATGGTGTGGGTGAAGCCGGCGCTCTTCAGCGTCCACGAGCCGGCGGCGTCGGTGCTCTTGAAGACGCCGCCACGATTGAAAGCGTTCGGCGTGCTCGGGAAGTCGATCGAGTTCTTTGCGCCGGTGATGTAGGCGCTGCCCGCGCCATCGACGGCGATGCGGGAGGGGATGTCATCCCCGGCGCCGCCGAGGTAGGTCGAATAGAGCAACGCGCCGGCGGGGTCGAATTCGGTCACGAACCCCTCGCGGTGAAAACTGCCAACGCGAATGGCTTCGGGCTGGAAGGCGTTCGTGCTCACCGGGAAGTCGGGGCCTTCCGTCCACCCGGTCACGTAGGCGTTGCCCGCGGAATCCAGTGCGATGCCGGTGCCGCTCTCATTGGCGGCGCCCCCGAAGTATGTGGAGTAGACGAGGGCCGTGCCGACCGGGTTGAGCTTGGCCAGAAAGGCGTCCTTTCCGCCGGCCAGCGTGCTCTGGAACGGGCAATCCGTGGGCACGTTCGTGAGGAGAATGACCACGTTGGTGGAGACGGGCGTTGTGTTCGTGATGGCCACGAAGCGGGCGACGCGGAGGCCGCAGTTGGTGCTGCCGAACTGGGCGGCCACAGGGAAGTTCGTGGACTCGGTGTTGCCGGTCACGTGCGCGCAGCCGGCGGCGTCGACCGCAATGGCCATGGCCGTATCGGCGCAGCAGCCGCCGAGGTAGGTCGAGTAAATGAGCGTGGAGCCGGAGGGGTTGAGCTTGGCGACAAACGCATCGGCCGGCCGGACCGTTGTGCGGGGAATCTTTTTCCCGGGCAGGTTCGTGCTCAACGCGCCGGGGGTGACCGGGAAATCGTCCGAATCGGTGTAGCCGGTGACGAATGTGTTGCCCGCGGAGTCGAGCGCGAGTCCCACGGCGCCGTCGAGCTTCGTGCCGCCCAGATAAGTGAGAAAATCGAAACCCGTGCCGGCGGGATTCAGTTTCGCGACAAATGCGTCACCCGCGTGGGTGTTGCCTCCGGCGAAGTTTGTCTGGAAACCCGCCAGCGGCGGGATGCTGAAAACGGAAAGCGTTTCGCCGGCGACGTGCGCCGAGCCGGCGCTATCGACGGCAATGGACCAGGCGACGTCCGCCTTGTGCGCGCCAAGGTAGGTGGAGTAACTGAGGACGGGATCGATGACGAGCGGCAGGTTCGTGTCGTAGTGGCCGACGGCGAAGCGGACGGTGCCATCCTTGAACTCGTAACGGCCCGGCACTTCGCGTCGCGCGCCGGCGTGGGTCTGGTAGAGCAGCGGCTTGTGCTGATAAACGCGCGAGCCGGCGGCCTCGAGAATGAGCTCGCCACCGGTGGAGAGCTCAACACGGTCCGCGCCTTCGAAACGCAGCGCGATGGCGCGCGGGTCGGCGCCGGGAGCGATGATGAAATCGTATTCCAACTGGCGCTCGTGTCCGTAGTAAACGAGGTCGACGCCGGGATAGAGGGATTCGACGCGGACGCGGGCGAAGGTCGGCACGCCCGTGCGCCAGCCCGAAGGGTCTGAGCCGAGGAAGTAGTTGACGGCGCCGGGAAGCGGTTCGAGACCGGCGGCGGTGGCACGCGCGTTTGCGCCGGGAAAGGTCATGCGCAGAAATCGAGCCGCAGGCTCCGCCGCGTCCGTCCGGACGAGGGCGACAACGGCCTCGGTCGGCGCGAGGTAAACGCCGTGCTGCCGGCCGCGGGCGATGAACTGGAAGCGCGAGTCGGCCTGGCCACGGTTGGCTTCGAAGTAAGCGGGGAACTGGCCGTAGCGAGCGGGCGGTTCAGTTGGAGGACGAGCGGCGTCCGAAATGAATGCGCACGCGAGAAGAAGCATCGGAAGGAAGCCTCGGATGACGTAGCTGCGACCGTGAGGTCGCGGGATCCCTGAACCGATTCGTAGGGCGGGCGTCTCGCCTGCCCAGCGCCGTAGGCGCTTCTCCGTTTGGCCGCTGCGCGGCCCGGGCAGGCGAGACGCCTGCCCTACGTTGACGGTGCGCCGGTTCAGGAGCGCGATCCGCGCAAATTGTCCGGGCTGTTCTCTCCCGGAGGGAGAGTTGAGAATAGCCCGGCAGTTTACTGCCGGGTTCTGATTCGCCGTTCCACAAGTCCCGAAGGGACGGCTGAATCGAGCGAATGTCAGTCGTCTGTTCACAATTTTAACTTAGCGGCAGCGATTCAGCCGTCCCGTCGGGACTTGATGCGCCTATTCCACGGTCCCACCCCTGAAGGGGTGGGCTATTCTCAGTTCTCCCTCCGGGAGACTGTTCATGGAGAGCCTCCACCTCCAACGTCGGACGCGCATCGGGACCGTGAACTCGGTCGGAGCGCCGGACTCCGATCCGGCTCGTAGCGAAGCAATTTCCATCGAGCCGCATCGGAGTGCGGCGCTCCGGTTCATGGAGGGCGTTACAGACACGGCTGAGTGTCCTGAAAGGTTGTGGCGGCCCCGATTCACTTCTTCTCATCCTTCCTGACTTCCTTTTTGTCGGTCTTGGGAAGGTCGTCGGGCGCATTGGCGTTGAGTTCCTTGAGCACGGACGGGGTGAGGTCGTCCTGGCCGTTGGTATAGAGGACGACGGAGGTGCCGCTCATCGCCTGGGCGGCGGAATCGACGACGAGCGCGTAACCGCCGGCCTTGGCCTTGTTGTTCACGATGGTTTGGATTTCCTTCAGGATTTTCTGGCGAGCGAGGCTCTGCTTCTCTTCGAGGTTGCCCTTGGCGGTGCGGTCGAATTGTTTGATGGACTGCTCGATGTCGTTAATCTCGATGAGCTTGCCCTCGGCGGCCTTTTTGCGTTTCTCGCGTTCGTCAAAAGAGATGGCCTGGTTGTTGGCGTCTTCAAGGGCCTTTTTGTAGTCGTCGGCCAGCTTTTGATACTGGTCGGTGAGCGACTTGCGATCCTTGTCGAGGCTGGCGGCTTCCTCCTTGATGGCGGCGTCGGCGATCTTCGTTTTGTAGAATTCGTCGAAGATCTTTTTGAGGTCGAGGATGGCGATTTTCTGTTCGGCCATCGCGGGCAGCGCCAGGAAGGCGGCGAGTCCAAACGCGGCTAGCAGTTTGTATTTTGTCGTTTTCATAAAAGGTCGGGGTCAAAAGTCGCGCTGGTAACCGACGCTGAATTGGAAGCGCCCGGTGCCGGCTTCGCCTGAAGAGTTGTGAATGGGGATGCCGTAGTCAAGCCGCAGCGGGCCGATGGGCAGGTTCAAGCGCAGCCCAAAACCCCAGTTGTCGGCATAATTGTTGAAGTTGATGTGCCAGGGCTTCTCGTAAACCATGCCAATGTCGTAGAACAGGGCGAAGCGAATCCGCTCGATGACGGGCACGCTGTACTCGGCGGTGCCGAACCAGAAGGTGTCCCCGCCCAGCGGCTCGCCAAATTCGTCCTGAGGGCCGACGTCGCGGTAGCGGTAGCCGCGCAGCGTCTCGAGGCCGCCGAGGAAGTAACGCTCGAAGATGGGCACGAAATCGCTGTTGCCGAACTTGTCCGCCACGCCGGTGCGCGCGCCCAGTTCGAGCAGATGGCCCTCGAAGAAGCCGCGGATGTAGCGGGAGTGGCGCAGTTCGAGCTTGTAGATGTCCACGTCGCCGCCCAAGACGCCTCCGGCAATTTCGGCGCGCAGGTCGGTCTTCTGTCCTTTAGTCGCGAAGAGGTAGCTGTTGCGGGTGTCGAAGCTGAGTGAGGCGCCGACCTTCGATTCGAGGAATGTGCCTTCCTCGCGGGCGATTTTCTCGGAGACATTCGCCGGCACAATGTAGATTTCGGGAAAGGGATTGAGCCGGGTTTTGGTAATCGGACCGTGGAGGTCCGGATTCAAGTCGATGTCGAATTGCTGGAGCGTGTAGGAGACACCGGCGATAAGCGTGGCCCTTTTCGTCTCCAGCAGCGCTTTGCGCAGGCCCAGCTCGAAGCCGGCGTCGCGCTCGGAGTAAGTGTCAGCGCGGCTGAGGTAATTCAAGTCGCGGTAGAACAGTTTGGTGCTCAGTTCGAGCTTGCGGCCAAACAGCCACGGTTCGATGAGCGTCAACTGGTAATCCTGGCGCTGGGTGCCGACCTGGAGCCGCAATTTGGCTCTCTGGCCGCCGCCGGTAAAATTGGGCGGGTTGAACAGGTCGAAGTTCGCCTGGCTGACTTCCACGTAGCCGACCAGCGCGTCAATCGAGGAGAAGCCGGCGCCGACTTGAACGTTGCCCGTGTTCTTTTCGGCGACGGAGATGACGAGGTTGCGGCGGCTCGGCACGTCGGTTTCCTCGGGCTGCGTCTCGACCTTCTCGAAGTACTGCAGCCCCTCCAGTCGGGCCTTGCTGATCTTGACGTTGACCATGTCGAAGACCTGGCCGGGATAGACGGTCAACTCGCGCCGGATCACCCGGTCCTTGGTCTTGGTGTTGCCGCGAATTTCGATTTTCTCGATCTTCGCCTGCTCGCCCTCGGTCACCTCGTAGCGAATGTCCATCGTGCCGGTCTGCGTGTTGGGGCGGCGACGGGGCGCGACGCGGGCGTCGATGTAGCCTTTGGTGCCGAAGGTGTCCTGGACGGCCTCGGTGTCCTGGTAAAGCCCCTTGGGCGTGAAGGTCTCGCCCACGCCCATCTTGAGCCGCTTGGTCAATTCGTTGGTCGTGAAGAGCGTGACGCCTTTGAACTCGACGGCACCGACCTTGTACTTCCTGCCTTCGGAAATGACGAACTTGAGGAGGACCTTGCGCGGCCCCTGCTGGAGCTGCTGGACCTCCTTCAACTCGAAGTCGATGTAGCCGGCGTCCCGATAGAACTCGGCCAAACGATCCTGATCGTCCTCGAGTTGGTCTTCTTTCAACACGCCGGAACGGGTGAGCCACGAAAGCCACCAGTGGCGCTTGGTTTTGAGCTGCTTGCGCAGTTTGCTCTGTGTGAAAATCTGCGCGCCCTCAAACTGGACGTCGACGACGCGCACTTTGGGCGTTTCAGTGATCTCGAAGGTGACGGCCGCCCGGCCGGCGCGCGTGTCGATGTTTGGGACGTAGACGACCTTGGTTTTGGGGTGGCCGGCTTTTTCGTAAAGCTTCCGGATGGCCTCCGCGTCGGCAAACAGTTTCGCCTCGTCCATGGGCTCGCCGGACTTGGACTTGACGTTCTTGGCCAGCTTCTCCTTCGAGAACTTCGTGTTGCCCGTGAAAAGGATATCCGTGATCTTCGGCCGGGCTTGCAGCACGTAGACCAACCCGATACCGTCATCCAGCCGGTCGACGAGGATGTTGATGTTGAGGAAGTAGCCGGTGGCGTAAAGCGAGAGCACGTCGTCGTCGAGGGCCCGTTGGTTGTAGGTGTCGCCTTCCTTGACGCGGATGTTGGCGCGGATGAGCGACACGCTGACCAGGCTCGGGCCGATGTTGGTGAGGGTGATGCGGGACACCTTGAGCTGCGGTCCCGGGACCTGCGCACGGGCCGGCCGCGCGGCTCCGCCCAGGGCAAGACACAGCACGCAAACAAACCAAAGCAGCCTCCTGCGATCAAGCATCCGTCGGAATATCTTCACCGCTGATTTTGGCTGCGCTCTCAAACCGCGTGTATGGCTTCAAAAAGGTCAGGTGCACGTCGCCCGTCGGCCCGTTGCGTTGTTTGGCGATCAAGAGGTTCACGGGCAGGGCCTCCTGTGACGGGTCCGGCCCGTCGTCGTCCTCGTTGGTGGCCCGATACAGCATCGCCACCAGGTCCGCGTCCTGCTCGATTGCCCCGCTTTCGCGCAAGTCGGACAGGCGTGGCTTGCGGTTTTTCTCCTTCTCGACCTCGCGGTTGAGCTGGGCCAAAACGATCACCGGTACATCCAGTTCCTTGGCCAGCGCCTTCACGCCGCTGGAAATGTCGGCGATTTCCTGCTGGCGGTTTTCGGTGCGGCGCGAAGTAGAGTGAAGCAACTGGAGGTAGTCAATGACGAAAAGCTTGATCCCGTGTTGCTGGTGCATGCGGCGGGCCTTGGCCCGCATTTGCAGGATGGAGAGGGCCGGCGAGTCGTCGATGAACAGCGGCGCGGCGGCCAGCTTGCCGGCCGTCCCCGTGAGTTTCGGGAAATCGCGCTCGGCCAGGAAGCCGCTGGTGATGTTGCGCAGGTTGACCCGCGAACGCGAGCAAAGCATCCGCAGCACGAGTTGTTCGGCGGTCATCTCCAGGCTGAACACACCGACGGGCAGCTTCTGATCGATGGCGACGGTCTCGGCGATGTTCATGGCAAGGCTGGTTTTCCCCATGCTTGGCCTGGCGGCGATGACGACCATCTCCCCCGGGTGCAGCCCGGTCGTCATCCTGTCCAGGTCCGGGAAGCCGGTGCCAATGCCGGTGAGTCCGCCCTGGTTCTGGTGGTACTCCTCGATCCGGTTGATGGCGGCGTGAACGAGATCCTTGATCGTCGACGATTTGTGTTCGACGCGCTCCTGCGCAATTCTCAAGACGTCTCGTTCCACCTCGTCGAGCAGCACGTCCACCTCGCCTTGCTGCTCATAAGCGCGCGAAACCGCGTCGGTGCAAGTGTGAATCATCCTTCGCAGGATGAATTTCTCCCTAACGATCTCGACGTAATATAGGAGATTGGCCGCGCTGGGCACCGAGTCCGGCAACGACGCCAAGTACACCACACCACCCACTGATTCGAGCTGGTCCCTGTCCCGTAAAGTCTGAAGTAAGGTGATCTGGTCAATGGCCTTCTTATTATCGTAAAGCTGAACGCACGTCTCGTAGATGGTGCGGTGGCGCAGGTCGTAAAAGACCTCCCCACCACCGTTGAACAGTTGAATGCACTCTCCCATGCATTCCTGAGGAGAAAGAAAAATACAACCGAGGACCCCTTGTTCCGCCTCGATCGAGTGGGGCGGAAGCCGTTCCACTTTCGCGCGATTAGCGAGCTCCGTCGTCTTGCGGGTGGAGCTTCTTGGAAAGACATCCGGCCCAGTTTCGGGCATCGATTCAGCGGCGGCGTTCACCACCCAGAGTGTGGTCAACTCTGAGCGCGTGTAAACTCAGAAAACCGAAAGCTTACAAACAATGCATATTCACAATGCGCAATTGAGCAGCGCTTACACTGGCAACGAGTTGGCACCTCGGCAGGTTGGAAAGTCATCGAACTTATTCACATTCAGCTCTCGCACTCAGACCAACTAAGCAGGTCGTACGGGATGTGAAGCCCTTTCACTTTTCGTCCCTGTTGCTCATCATCGAAATCGCCTTGGAATGCCCGTTCGGCTGCAAGCTCGGCGGAGCTAAAGCCTCCTTCAATGAGGTCATCTTCCAAGAACAAATCCCACGAATGAGCACCCCTGTGGTTCTTGACGATCATCAAAACCCCCTTCCACGTATCGTGGAAATAACACTTCCTGCGTGATCCGGGAACGCAGCCGGAGATTGTTTTGAGCAAGGCTTCCACCTTTGAGCGAATCGGCAGCACTTTTTGGCCGAAATTCAGCGGAATGAAGTTGGAGGGATTCTGTTTATCCATCACGCGCGCAGTGTCGCAGGAATCCGAGCGCCCGCAATACAGAGTTCGCAAGAATCGCTTCACAAGCTGTCCCCAGGAATGTTCACCGCGGAAGATCCCGAATGACACGGATGCAGAAGAGGCTCCGCTTTCCATCCGTGAAATCCGCGTAATCCGTGGTCAATCTTCTCCCCCGCTCCCTCGCACCACACGCTTCCACGCCAGTTTCGCCTCCTTAAAGTTCAAGAGCAGCGCCACCTCCAGCCCCGTGATGTTCAGGTAGCCCAGCATCTGGGCGATGTGCGTGTCGTTGAATGTCGTCACCACCTTCGGGTCCGCGATCACCTTGCCGTCCACGATGAGGTCGGGAGTGAGCTTCCCGATGAAGTGCCCACGGTAATGGACGGAGTACTCTCGCTGCTGCTCCACGGTGTGTCCGCGCGCGACCAACTCGATGACCAGCGCGTTCTCGTACAGCTTTTCGTCCAAGCCCGGCTTCAACTCGTTGAGCACTGCCATCGCCGCGCCAAGGATGTGGCCCGTCAATTCTTCGTGTTTCATGCGGGGAGATTAACCACGGATTACGCGGATAACACGGATGAAGCAGAGTCCCAACGAACGCAAAAGACGACGCGTCCTCAATCAGGACTCTTTGCGTTCTCTGCGTTCTTTGCGGTTAATGATTGGATTGCCGGGTCAGCCGCGCCGGGTTCCTTCGTGGTCGAAGCCTGTCGCCTGAAATGGCATTTGGATTCTGCGGTCAACCAGCCGGCGGCTACAGGCTGCGCGGTCGTTCGGCCCGCACCCGGAGGGTGAACGCGTCGCGCGGGTTGGCGACGAGCAACAGGCTCACTTCCTCCTCGGTGAAACCGTTCTGTCGCAAGGCGGGGATGAACTGTGTGAACAGCGTGTCATACGGCCGGAACTGCCCGCCGTCGGGCTGGCCGACTTCATACCAGCCGGCATCATGGGACACGAGCACGCGATGGAGGTAACCGCGGGTTTTCATGCCGAGCACCAGTTCGACGTGCCTCTCGACATCGGACGGACTGATGTGATCGAACTCGACCCACGCACCCGATTCCGCGGCGCGCCAGTGGAGCGTGGGATCCGATTCGTTCTGGGCATGCACCCAGATGAGCGCGGCGCCCGAGACGCCTTCGTCCTCCAGGAGCGCAATCTCCTCGAGCGCGGCGCGGCCATCCCCGCTGTGGGCCGCGATGGTCAGGCCGCTGCTCAGGTGCGCGCGGGCGGCGCCCCGG
>WNGA01019482.1_pt1 | contig 19851 bp, 15 predicted proteins | sample 5400061 | NCBI WGS metagenome assembly WNGA01 (sample SAMN13153366, study PRJNA577476) | soil metagenome | isolation source: 100 cm soil or saprolite under grassland replicate 2 | place: USA:California | collected 2016-06-15
CGGCACGGTTCCGCTCGCCCTGGTGCCTTGATGCCCGGCTGGTATCGTGATATCCGTGCGGTATCGCATGCAGTATCTCTGCCTGTTTCTCTAGCTGCCCTGCGCAGGAACGATCATGACAACAACGCCGCCAGATCCGGGTATCCCTGACCCTGTCGAGTCCTCCGTAGCCGCCGAGATCTCCGGTCTGGCCGGGGGCCATTACGGTGCGGCCGCCGCCGCTCCGGGCGGGGCTGCCGCCACGGCCGAGGCTTCACCCCATGCCCCGCAGGACTCCGGCCCGGCGGAACCCATCGAGAGCTCGACGGATCCGGTGCGCCTGGTGGTGCATGCCGTCGGCCAGCTTCCGCCGGAGCAGCGGGACCTGGTGCTGACCTGGCTATTGCGGCAGCGGCCGGGGCTGTCCCGGCAGTGGACGCTGGGCGTGCGGGCAAGCGAGCATGCCGCCGAACTGCAGGCCCTGCAGCTGTCGGCGGCCGGTCAGCCGGGCCGGGGGATGACGCCGACGGCTCAGCAGGTCGTGCCGGTCAGGTTCTCCGCGGAGCAGCATGCGCAATTGCGGGAGTGGTGCGCGGAGCACGGGTTCTCGATGGCGACGGTGGTCCGCGGCCTGGTCGCCCGCTTCCTGGAGAGTCAGCTGCCCGACCGGAACTGAGTAACCGCCCGGCGCTATCAGCGGCCGGCATCGCTAGCAGCGGCCGGCATCGCTAGCAGCGGCCGGCGATGCCCAGGCAGGCGACGCCCGTGCTGCCAGCCACGGTCACGCGACGGTAGGCGGCCGCGTCACCATTGCCGTGCGTGGTCGGGCATGGTGACGCGGCCTGCCGGTGCCGGCGCCCCCGGGGGATGCCGGCACCGGCCGCTGCGTGGTGCGCTAGCTGGAGAACTGGTAGATGGTCGTCGAGTTGAACGGATGCCCAGGCCGCAGAACCGTTGACGGGAAGTTCGGGTGGTTCGGCGAGTCCGGGAAGTGCTGTGTCTCGAAGGTGTATCCGTCGGTCTGCCGGTAGATGTGCCCGCTGATGCCTACCAGCGTCCCGTTGAGGAAGTTGCCGGTGTAGAACTGAACGCCGGGCTGGTCGGTCCAGACGGTCAGCTCACGTCCGCTGCGCGTGTCCCATGCGTGCGAGGCGAGCCGGAGGCCGCCCATCGTCGGGCCGCTCTTGTTCAGCACCCAGTTGTGGTCGTAGCCCTGCGAGATGAGGAGCTGCCGGTTGTTGTTCCTGATCCGGGAGCCGATCGTGTGCGGCGTCCTGAAGTCGAACGGCGTGCCCTTGACGGGCGCGAGAACCCCGGTCGGGATCTGGGTGGTGTCCGTTGGGTTGTAGCGGTTCGCGTTGATCTGCACCTTCTGGCCGTAGGTCGCGCCCGATGCCTCGCCCGCCAGGTTGAAGTAGTCGTGGTTGGTGAAGTTGACGACCGTCGCCAGGCCCTTGACGGTGGCGTGGTAGTGCATGAACAACTGGTTGCTGTTGTTCAGGGTGAACCTGACGGTCAGGGTGAGCTTGCCGGGGTACCCAGTGCAGTGGCAGCTGGGCTCGAAGGCCGAGCCCTCGTCGCCGTTCGGGCTCACCAGGGTCATGCTGACGCCTGCCGCACCGGACCGATGTATTGCGTGGGCAGTCCAGATGTGGTTGCCGAAGCCGACGAAGCCACCGTGCAGGCTGTTCACGCCGTTGTTGATCGGCAGCGTGTAGGTGTGGCCGTCCAGCTTGAAGGTGCCCTTGGCGATCCGGTTGCCGTACCGGCCGATGGTCTCACCGAAGTACGGCCCGCCCACCGGCGGCGGTGCGCTGTCCTCGGCGACGTACTCCTTGAGCGTCCTGAAGCCGAGGGTGACGTTGGCCTTCTTGCCGTGCCGGTCGGGCACCGTGATCGACTGCTGGATGGCGCCGTAGGTGAGGAGCTTGACCTGCATCCCGGCGCAGCTGGTGAGGGTGTAGCGGAACACCTTCGTCGGTTTCCCGGTGAACGGCTCGACGGCCGTGCCGAAGAAGTGCTTCGAGACGGTCGGGCTGCAGTGCCGTGCCGATGTCGCGGGCGCCCTGGCCATTCCGAGCGCGCCTACGGTGCCGAGTGCGAAGGCCGCCACCGCACCGATCCGGAGTGCTTTGTGTGCGGGTAGACGCCTCAAGGCGTTGAGCATGAAGACTCCCTTCCTATGCGTGTCGGAGGGGCCGACGTGTCCTCAGGACGGGTGCCGACATCACCCCCACCGGCATTGTGAGCGCTCACATCCGGAAAATCACCCGATTCCCGCAAAGAAATTTCCAACACTTTGGCACACTTTTTAGTCCACTTCGGCCTGTGACGGACGTAGGCGCAGCTTGCGGGCAGCAACCGCCCGGCTCGCCCTTCGGGTCGCGGACTGCCCCGGTACAAAAGTCTGGCCACTTGGTCAACAACCCTCGCCGAGTGCTGACCGCCCCGGCGGGGTCGGCCCCAGCGGCCTCGCCAGGTTCGATCCGCGGATCACTCGCACAGCCCGGCCAGCCGGTCCTGCCCGGGCTGGCCCGACGTCGCTGCCCGGTGTCGCCCGACCGCGGATCGCCCGACCTGGATCGCCGCGCCCGGGAGCGCCCGCACGAACTTGGCGCCAAGTTCGCGAGGCGCGGCGCCGTGCGGTCGGCTGGCATCCAGGCCAGTGTCAGGCTCGTAGCGCTCTCGTAGCATCCGCCGGGCTGGCCTGTCCAACGGTGACCCGAGGCTGTGGAAGAGGCGTCAAGTTGTCCCCAGCCGCCAGAAATCCTGGTGATCCACGTTGGTACCGATTCCAGGCTGGCCGCATGAGAGAAAATCCTCCGTCGAATCCCGCATTGCCGTCCGACTCACCTGCTGGCCCAGCCGCCACCGTGGGCAAGTCCGCTAACACTGACCCGCCCTGCCAGTCCGGCCCGCCCCGCCAGTCCGGCCCGTCCCGCGGTTCCGGCGTGTCCCGCCAACCTCGCCAGTCAGGCGGGTCCTCCCGCCAGCCTGGCGGCGTGTCGCGTGAGCCTAGCGGCGCATCCCGCCAGCCTGGCGGCCCGTCCCGCGAGCCCAGCGGCGCATCCCGCCAGCCTGGCGGCGTGTCGCGTGAGCCTAGCGGCGCATCCCGCCAGCCTGGCGGCCCGTCCCGCGAGCCCAGCGGCGCATCCCGCCAGCCTGGCGGCCCGTCCCGCGAGCCCAGCGGCGCATCCCGCCAGCCTGGCGGCCCGTCCCGCGAGCCCGGCGGCGCATCCCGTCCAACTGCCGAATCTTCGTCTCGCCGCTTCAGCGGCCCGTCCCCGGGATCCGCCAATTCACCTCCCAGCTCGTCCTCTCGCCAGACCGCCCGGCCATCTGTCGGCCAGCCAGCCCGGCGCGGTCAGCGGGCCAGCGCGCACGACGCCGGGTCGTCGGCGGTTTCGCAGACGCCACGAGTGCGGGTGGATTCGCCCGCGGGGGTGCTGGCCATCGTGCCGCACCTGCTGGGCTTCCGGCCAGCCCGGAGCTTCGTCGTTATCGGCCTGGCCCCACCGGCGGCCCGGGTCAAGCTCGGTTTCCGCTATGACCTGCCGGATCCGCCGGATGCCGCGGCAGCCGAAGCGATCGTCGCGCACGCGATCGCAATACTCGCCAGGCAGCGGGTCACGATGGTCATCCTGGTCGGCTACGGTCCGGGGTCGCTTGTCACGCCCGTCGCCGATGCATTCCGTGCCGCCGCAGGAAAGGCAAACCTGACGTTACGTGAGGTGCTGCGCGCTGAGAATGACCGCTACTGGTCATACCTCTGCAGAGAACCGGCCTGCTGCCCGGCGGATGGAGTGCCCTATGACTCAATTGCGCACCCGGCCGCCGCGGTACTCGCCAGCGCAGGACTGGCCGCCTACCCCGACCGGGAGTCGCTTGCCCAGACCCTGGCACCGCTGAAGGGCGCTGCCGCAGAGTCGATGGGCCAGGCGACCGAGCGGGCGCTCGCGCGGGTGGCCGCGCTGATCACGGAGCAACGACAGTCGAGGAACGGCGGGGACCTGCTGCGGCTCGTAGTCGAGAACGGCCGCCGCGCGGTCAGCGAAGCGATCAGCGTCTACCGGGGCGGAGGGCAATTCGCCGACGATGACCAGATCGCATGGCTCAGCGTGGCCTTGGCCGACCCTCTGGACCGATGTCGTCCGCCGGGCATGCCTGCAGTACGTGCCGGCACCAGCTTCCCTGCTGGCGTTCACCGCCTGGCAGGCAGGCGAGGGCACGCTCGCCAATATCGCTATCGGGCGCGCTCTCGACGCGGATCCGGACTATTCCATGGCGTTGCTGCTCAGCGACCTGCTCGACGCGGGCGTGCCGCCGTCGGAAGCACGACTGCCCATGACGCCCGAAGAGGTCGCCGAGAGCTACGCTCAGGCCGAGTCAGCCAGCTGAGCCGGCGTTCCGGCTCCGACTCTGGCTCTTGCTCCAAGGCCTCCTGCGCCTCGGGAGCCCGCGACGCTCCGCGCCGGCCCGGGTGACGCTCCGCGCGAGCTCGCGCCAACTCGAGAGGTTCCGCGTCAGCCCGCGGCGTTCCGCGCCGGCCCGTGACGCTCCGCGCCGGCCCGAGACGCTCCGCGCCGGCCCGAGACGCTCCGCGAGCTCGCACCAACTCGAGAGGTTCCGCGTCAGCCCGCGGCGTTCCGCGCCAGCCCGAGACGCTCCGCGCCGATGGATGTGCACTTCGGTAGGCATCCGCGCCTACCAAAGTGCACATCCATCAAGTACAGGAGGACCGCGGTCTGGCTGGCGATCCAGCGGCCGGATTGCCAGCCGCTGGCGGGCTGGGCGGCGGCATGCCAGCGGGCATAGCAGCAAGGAGGCGGCCTTCCGGGTAGCGCAAGGCGGCAGCCGGCAGGCTCGACGGCCGGCCGCTGAGCAGTACGTGCAGTGTGCCCACGCCCAGGCTGGGCGCGGTGCCGGAGTCGGGAGCGGTGCCGGAGTCGGGAGCAGTGCCGGAGTCGGGAGCAGTGCCGGAGTCGGGAGCAGTGCCGGAACCGGCAGCAGGGCCGGAACTGGGAGCAGGGCCGGGGCCATACGCTGCGGCGCTGCCGCCATCCGCGGTGCCGGAACTGGGAGCAGCGCCGGGGGCGCGTGGGGAGTTCCGGCTGTCGGCCAGGTTTGTGCTGGAGTCGTGCCTGGTGCTGAAGTCGCCTGCAGATCTGAAGCTTTGGGCATGGCTGAAGTCGTGCGACGGAAAAGGGGCGAGCGCGCTGTCGCATTCGTGGCCAGCACCGTTGGCCGCCGCCACCCTGCGCAACGTCTGCGCCGCGACCGCGGCCGCCGATCCGAACAGAGCGATGCCGGGAAGCGCATTGCCGATCAGGTCAGCGGCGAGTTCGTATTCGGTGCAGCCGAGCACGATCGCGCGGCAGTCGGTCGGCGTGCGGGCGGCAGCATCGGATACCGCGATACGGGCGGTCGGCTCGTCGCCCGCGTGGATCGCATCGGCCAGCCCGGGGCAGGCCACCTCCGTTACCCGCGCTGACGCCGCGAATTCGCTGATGAGCTGGCGCTGGTACGCGCTGCCCGTCGTCGCAGCGGTCGCCCAGATAGCGATCATGTCGCTGGCCGCCGCTGGCTTGATCGCCGGCACTGTCCCCACCACCGGGATCTTCGGCTCGAACTCAGCCCGCAGCGCCCCGAGAGCGTGCACCGAGCCGGTGTTGCAGGCGAACACAAGGACGTCTGGCTGGTAGGCAGCGGCCGCCCGGGCGCAGGACAGCGATCGCTGCGCGATGTCGGCCGGGGTCCGAGATCCCCATGGCATCCCGTCCGGATCCATGGCGAGCACCAGATCGGCATCGGGACGAAGCCGGTGTAGCCACGCGGCGGCGGCCAGCAGCCCGAGGCCAGAGTTGAGCAGCGCGATCCGCATGCGCCAACTCTAGGAGCCTGGCGGGCGGAGTCAGATGTGACTGGCCGGCCGGACGGAACGGGTTGCCATGGCCGAGTCCGCTGAGCCCGTTCTTAACAGCGGACTATCCGAGGATCCGCGCGCCTGGATCAAAGGACTATCAGGTGAGAAGGCCGGCAGAGGCGGGAAGCAGCGCCGCGCGGCATAGGCGGGCCGGGCGTCGCCTGGGCGCACCCGAATGGCCTGAGCGGTGGTAGATCGCGTGATCACGGACCATCGATGGCGTGATCCACCACCAGCCGGACGACCCGCGCCCCCGTACTTCGGCGACATGGATGGCACATCGCTGCTGTTGCAGCGGCGGTGTCCGTATGCACCAGCGAGCTTCATGGTCCCGGAACCGGCCGGAACGGCATTCCGCCTGATGGATGTGGCTGCGGTATTCGCCGGGCGCATACCTATCCGCCATCCATCAGGCGGAGCGCTCACCGTGTGCACCATCAGCACCACAGGCGCCGCAAGGTGACCAGGGTCAGCCGAGGGCGGGCAGGCCGTCGATGCTGACCGCGTTGAGCTCGGCACGGTACGCCGCGAGCTGTTCGGGCGTGCGCCGGTCCGACCAGCGGGTCAGCGTGTCACGCTCCTGGGCCGGTTCCATCACCGGGATGCCGTACCCGCAGGAGTCGGCGATCCGGTCCAGGTCGGCCACGATGATGGCACGCCGATTGCCCCGGTCCGCGCCCTGGCCGTCAGCGCCGCCGAAGCGCGCCGCGACACCGGGCCAGTCCGGCTCCGCGGGCAGCACGACCCGCCCGGCGCCGTACAGGCGGAGGATCTTCGGCGTCCGATCGAACGAGCAGAACATGATCGTGATCCGGCCGTTCTGCCGAAGGTGGGCGATCGTCTCCGCGCCGCTGCCGGTCAGGTCCAGGTAGGCCACCGTGCGCGGGCCGAGGATCGCGAAGGTGTCGCGGTATCCCTTCGGGGACACGTTGACGTGGCCGCCCTGGCCGGCTGCCGACAGGCACGGCGCGGTGGCCACGAAGAAGATCGGCTGGGCCAGGATAAACTTCGTGAGTCGTTCGTCCAGCTGGGCGTAGACCTTGGCCATGGTGTCCTCCTTCGTGCATTCTGCGCGGGAAGCGGACGTGGCAGCGAGCACGGGGAGTGCGTTGTGACCGACGTCACCGAAACCGGCGGTTCACGTGGTCGAGGCCAGCCGGAGTACGCTGCGCCGGCGTCGGCCGGCCCGCGTACTCCGGCCGGCATCGCCCGCCCGGTCATCCCGGCCGCACGACCCGCCGCGCACCGGACCGCCGTCCACCGCCTGCAGGCTGCCTACGCCGCGATCCCGCCGGGCAGCCCGGTACGGCTGGCCAAACGCACCTCGAACCTGTTCAGGTTCCGCGACGCTGTTGCCACAGGTGCTCGTAGAGCGCAAGTGGTTGCGGGGACGGGTGGTGAATCTGAGGAGGAAGGGGTTATTGGAGCCCGTAGCGCGCGGGATGGCTCCGAGACTAGAGGTGCTGCATGGGCCCGTGGGGCGCAAGTAGTTGCGGGGCTGCGGGGTGGCTCAAAGCCGAGAGGGGTTACCGCGCCGCGCAGGCCGGGCCCTGTCGGCCCTGGCCTGGACGTTTCCGCATTCGGGCGGGTGCTGAGCGTCGACCCGCGGTCCCGGACCGCGGTGACCGGCGGCATGACCACCTACGAGGACCTGGCCGACGCGACGCTGCGATACGGCCTGATGCCGCTGGTCGTTCCCCAGCTCAAGACGATCACCATCGGCGGCGCGGTGACCGGCCTGGGCATCGAGTCCACCTCGCTGCGCAGCGGCATGCCGCACGAGTCGGTGCTCGACATGGAGATCCTCACCGGCGACGGGCGGGTCGTCACAGCGGCGCCCGGCAACGAGCACGACGCGCTCTACCGGGGCTTCCCGAACTCCTACGGCACGCTCGGCTACGCGCTCTCGCTGACCATCGAGCTCGAGCCGGTCCAGCCGTTCGTGCACCTGCGGCATTTCCGCTTCGACAGCCCCGAGGCCTGCATGGACGCGGTCGCGAAGATCGCCGCGGACGGCAGCTATCTGGGGCACAGGGCCGACTTCACCGACGGCACCGCCTTCGGGCTTGACGAGCTGTACCTGACCGTCGGGTCGTTCAGCGACGCGGCCCCGTGGCGCAGCGACTACACCAGGGAGCGGGTCTACTACCAGTCCATCCGCGGCCCGCACGAGGACTTCCTCACCATCCGCGACTACCTGTGGCGGTGGGACACCGACTGGTTCTGGTGCTCGCGGCCGTTCGGCGTGCAGCGTCCGGTCATCCGGCGACTCTGGCCGCGAAGGTACCGCCGTTCCGATGTGTACCGGAAGCTGGTCGCGCTCGACCGCAGGCACGGGCTGTCCGCCACCCTCAACGCCCGCCGCGGCGTCGCCCCGCACGAGGACGTCATCCAGGACGTGGAGATCCCGGTCGAGCGCGGCGCGGAGTTCCTGCGCTCGTTCGCCGCGAACGTGGGGATGAGCCCGGTCTGGATGTGCCCGCTGCGGCTGCGCGCCGCCGGATCCCCCGGCGCGGGCCAGGGAGGCCAGCCCGCCGCCGACGGAGCCGCCCGGGCGGACTGGCCCTGGCCGCTGTACCCGCTGAAGCCGGACCGGGTCTACGTGAACTTCGGCTTCTGGGGCACCGTCCCGCTGCCGCCGGGCACGGCTGACGGCTACCACAACCGGTTCGTCGAGGACTTGGTCACCGGCCTCGGCGGGCATAAAGGCCTGTACTCGACTTCCTACTACCCGGAAGATGAGTTCCGGCAGCTCTACAACGGGCAGGCGTATGCGGCGCTCAAGGCCGAGTATGACCCGGAGGGCCGGCTCGCCGGCCTGTACGAGAAGTGCGTTCGCGGGCGGTGACGAAAGGATCAGGGGCTATGGCACTGGCCGACGTGTTCGAGAAGGTCGCGGGGCCAGACGCCCCGGTTGAGTTCCGCGCCTACGACGGGAGCACGGCGGGCGCGCCGGGCGCGCCGGTGAAGATCACCGTCCGTTCCCCGACGGCGGTGTCCTACCTGGCACAGGCGCCCGGCGGCCTCGGGCTGGCCCGCGCGTACGTGTCCGGCCATCTCGACGTCGAGGGCGACATGTACGCGGCGCTGTCCCGGATGCTCCAGGCGCAGCGGATGGACATGGACTTCGGCGAGCGGCTCCGGCTGCTCCGCCAGCTCGGCGGGCCGCGCGTGCTGCTGCCGCGGGTACCGCCGCCGCCGCAGGAGGTCAGGGTCAGGCGCCGGTGGCTGTCCGGCCGGCGGCACTCGAAGGGCCGCGACGCAAGCGCGATCTCGCACCACTACGACGTGTCCAACACTTTTTACGAGTGGGTCCTTGGCCCGTCGATGGCCTACACGTGCGCCTGTTACCCGAGCGCGGAAGCCAGCCTCGAGGAGGCGCAGGCGCACAAGTTCGACCTAGTCGCCCGCAAGCTCGGGCTGCGGCCCGGGATGCGGCTGCTCGACGTGGGCTGCGGCTGGGGCAGCATGGTGATGCACGCCGCGCGGGAGTACGGCGTCCGCGCTCTCGGGGTCACGCTGTCCGAGCAGCAGGCAACCTGGGCGCAGCGGGCGATCAGGGACGCCGGACTGTCCGGGCTGGCCGAGGTCCGTCACCAGGACTACCGGGACGTGGCGGAAACGGGCTTCGACGCGGTCAGCTCCATCGGGCTGACCGAGCACATCGGCAAGGCGCAGCTGCCCGGCTATTTTTCCTTCCTGTACGGCAAGCTGCAGCCGGGCGCCCGGCTGCTCAACCACTGCATCACCAGGACCGACAACACCGAGCCCGCCCGGCGGCCTGACGGCTTCATCTACCGTTACGTGTTCCCCGACGGCGAGCTCGAGGCACCCGGCCACCTGATCTCGCTGATGCACGATGCCGGGTTCGAGGTACGGCACGAGGAGAACCTGCGGGAGCACTACGCCAAGACGCTGGCCGGCTGGTGCGCGAACCTGGACGAGCACTGGGCCGAGGCGGTCGCCGAGGTGGGCGAGGGCACGGCCCGGGTGTGGCGGCTGTACATGGCCGGCTCCCGGCTCGGGTTCGAGCGGAACCAGATCCAGCTGCACCAGGTCCTCGGCGTGCGGCTGGGCGCGAACGGCGAATCAGGCATGCCGCTGCGGCCGGACTGGGAGCAGGAGGCCAGCGCCGTCAGGTAGCCGGGCGCCGGCGGGCGGGACCGGCACCCGGCAATCCGTTCATCGTCTTCATGGTTGTCCGTCGGGTGCCCGGCCGGCCGCGGCGGGCCGGGCGTAGCTGTCGGCCACCGTGAACGCCAGGTCGAGTGCCTGGCGGCGGTTGAGCCGCGGGTCGCAGAAGGTCTCGTACCGCTGGTGCAGGTCGGCAGCCGCGATCTGGTAGCTGCCGCCGACGCACTCGGTGACGTTGTCGCCGGTGAACTCGATGTGGATGCCGCCGGGATGGGTGCCGAGGCTGCGGTGCACCTCGAAGAAGCCCTGCACCTCGCCCAGCACGTCGTCGAACCGGCGGGTCTTGTGGCCGCTCGGTGCCTCGAAGGTGTTGCCGTGCATCGGGTCGCAGACCCAGGCGACCGGCGCGCCGCTGGCGGTGACCGTCCGGACCAGCGGCGGCAGCGCGTCGCGTACCCGGCCGGCGCCCATCCGGGTGATCAGGGTGAGGCGGCCGGGCTCGGCGCCCGGGTTCAGCCGCTCAATCAGCGCGAGCACGTCCGCCGGGCTGGCGCCGGGGCCGAGCTTGACGCCGACCGGGTTGGCGATGCCGCTGGCGAACCCGACATGCGCGCCGCCAAGCGCCCTGGTCCGCTCGCCGATCCACAAGAAGTGCGCGGACGCGTCGTAGCGCCGCCCGGTGCGCGGGTCGGTCCTGGTCAGCGCATGCTCGTAGTCGAGCACGAGCGCCTCGTGGCTGGAATACAGCTCGACGGAGCGCAGCTCGCTCGGGTCGGCGCCGCAGGCCCGCATGAAGGCAAGCGCCCGGTCGATCTCGCCGGCCAGCCGCTCGTACCGCTGGCCGGACGGGCTGCGCGCGACGAAGTCCTGGTTCCACGCGTGCACCTGGTGCAGGTCCGCGTAACCGCCGGTGGTGAAGGCCCGGCAGAGGTTCAGCGTGGCGGCCGAGCAGTGATAGGCGCGGATGAGCCTGCCCGGATCCGGGGTGCGGGCGCGGGCGGTGAAGTCGAATCCGTTGACGGCGTCGCCGCGGTACGCGGGCAGCGTGACGCCGTCCCGCACCTCTTCCGGCTGCGATCTCGGCTTGGCGAACTGCCCGGCCATCCTGCCGATCTTGACGATCGGCACCTGCGCGCCGTAGGTGAGCACGACGGCCATCTGCAGCAGCGTCTGCAGCTTGCCGCGCACCGCGTCGGCGGTCGCCCCGGCGAAGGTCTCCGCGCAGTCGCCGCCCTGCAGCACGAACGCCTCGCCGCGGCTGACGGCCGCGAGCCGCTCGGTGAGCGCGTCGCACTCCGCCGGGATGACCAGCGGGGGCAGCGCCGCGAGCTCGCTGATCACCTCGTCCACCCTGGCCTGGTCCGGCCAGCCCGGCAGCTGCGGCGCCGGGGCCGGCCGGGCGGTCGTGGTCATGGCCGGCCGCGCCGGGCGGGAAGGCTGTCGCTGGTCACCGCCTCACGCTACCGCCGGCCAGCGACCCGTCATGATCCAGGGGATTCACGGGGCGGCTGATGGCGGGCCCGCCGGGCGGGGCGGGGCCGGCGGCGGGGAGAATGGCGGGATGCAGGAGCCAGCGAACGCATCCCGCCGCGACATCGTCCTGCTCGGCTCGACCGGGTCGATCGGCACCCAGGCGGCCGACATCGTCCGGCGCAACCCTGGCCGCTTCCGGGTGGTCGGCCTGGCCGCGGGCGGCGGCAACCCCGGCCTGCTGGCCAGCCAGGCGCTGCAGCTCGGCGCCGAGGTGGTCGCGGTGGCCAGGGAGAGCGCGGCCCGCGACCTGCAGCTCGCGGTGACGTCGCAGGCGGCCACGCTGGGGCTGGGGGCCGGGCAGCTGCCGAAGATCCTGGCCGGGCCCGACGCGGTCGCGGAGGTCGCGGCGTGGCCACTCGGCGATCGCGCAGTGCCTGCGCAGCGGGCACGCCGAGGAGGTCAGGAAGCTGGTGCTGACCGCGAGCGGCGGCCCGTTCCTGCACCGCAGCCGGGCGGAGCGCAGCGAGGTGACGCCGGAGCAGGCGCTGGCGCATCCCACCTGGAACATGGGCCCGGTTATCACGGTCAACTGCGCGACCCTGGTCAACAAGGGGCTTGAGCTGATCGAGGCGCATCTGTTGTTCGGCATCGGGTTCGACCGGATCGAGGTCGTGGTGCACCGCCAGTCGGTGGTGCATTCCATGGTGGAGTTCACCGACGGGTCGACGATCGCCCAGGCCAGCCCGCCGGACATGCGGATCCCGATCGCGCTCGCCCTCGGTTGGCCCGGCCGGGTCGCCGATGCCGCGCCGGCGATCGACTGGACCGCGGCGCACACGTGGACGTTCGAGCCGCTGGATACAGCCGCGTTCCCCGCGGTGGCGCTCGCCCGGGAGGCCGGGACCGCGGGCGGGGCGGCTCCGGCGGTGTACAACGCGGCGAACGAGCAGTGCGTCGAGGCATTCCTGGCCGGCCGCATCCCGTTCGCCGGGATCGTCGATACGGTTGCGCGGGTAGTCTCGGAGCATGACGGTTCCGGCCGGACCATCGCGACGATCGAGGACGTGCTCGCCGCGGATCACTGGGCCAGGGACCGGGCGCGCGAGCTGACGGGAACGGGGCACCGCAGCTAGCCTGACACCGTGCGCGGGACACGTGGGAGCAGAGAGGTAGCCGGATGAGCCTGTTGCTTGGCTGGGTCATTTTCGTGGCTGCGCTGCTCTTCTCGATCATGCTGCACGAGGCGGGTCACTTCGTCACCGCCAAGAAGTTCCACATGAAGGTCACCCAGTTCTTCGTCGGCTTCGGCCAGACCCTCTGGTCGCGGCGGAAGGGCGAGACCGAGTACGGCGTCAAGGCACTGCCGGTCGGCGGCTTCGTGAAGATCACCGGCATGACGGCGCTGGAGGACATCGATCCCGCCGATGAGCCGAGATCGTTCCGCCGGCAGCCGGGCTGGCAGCGGGCGATCGTGCTCGCCGCCGGATCCTTCATGCATTTCGCCCTCGCCTTCTTCCTGCTGATCGTGCTGGCCCTCGGGATCGGGCTGGCCAGCGACAACTCGACGAAGATCGGCTCGGTCAGCAGCTGCCTCCCGGCCAGCGCGACCGCCTCCGCCAGCGGGACATGCCGGCCGGGGGAGAGTCCGTCCCCGGCCAGGGCAGCGGGGATCCGGGACAATGACAAGATCATCGCCATCGCCGGGAAGCGGGTGCGCAACTGGACCCAGCTCGGCGCGGCCATCCGGTCGCTGCCCGTGGGCAAGCCGGTTGCCATCACCGTCCTGCGCGACGGGCAGCAGCTCGTGCTGCACGCCAGCCCGGCGCAGATCCCCGGCCGCAAGGGGTCCTACCTCGGAATCGGCAACGCCGCCACCTTCCAGCGGCTGAGCCCGCTCAGCGCGGTGTCGTACGCGGGATCGACGTTCGGCCAGGTACTGGCCGGCTCGGTCACCGCCGTCGGGCACCTGCCCGCGGCGATCCCCGACCTGTTCGCCAAGGACCGGGCGCACACCCCGGCCGGCCAGGTGTCCAGCGTGGTCGGCGTCGGCGGGATCACGGCCCAGGTGGTCGCGGCGAAGGACAGCTGGAAGATCAAGGTCGCCTACGTGCTGCTGATCGTGATCTCGCTGAATATCTTCGTCGGGGCGTTCAACCTGCTGCCGCTGCTGCCGCTGGACGGCGGCCACCTCGCGGTGGTGATCTACGAGCGGGCGCGGGCCTGGCTGGCCAGGCTGCGCGGCCGGCCCGATCCGGGCCTGGTGGACATGCGCAAGCTGATCCCGGTCAGCGTCGGGGTGTTCGCGCTGCTTGTCGGGTTCGGGCTGCTGCTCATCACGGCTGACATCTTCAATCCGATTCATCTCGTGCAATGAGGCGGTCGTCTCCATGACAGTTGATCTTGGCCTGCCGCAGCTGCCGCCCGAGCCGCTCGCGCCGCGCCGTAAGTCCCGCCAGATCATGGTGGGCAAGGGCAAGCACGCGGTCCCGGTCGGCGGCGGCGCCCCGGTCTCCGTCCAGTCGATGACGACGACGGTGACCGCGGACGTGAACGCCACGCTGCAGCAGATCGCGGAGCTGACCGCGACGGGCTGCCAGATCGTGCGGGTGGCGGTGCCGTCACAGGACGACGCGGACGCGCTGCCCGACATCGCGCGCAAGTCGCAGATCCCGGTGATCGCCGACATCCACTTCCAGCCCAAGTACGTGTTCGCCGCGATCGACGCGGGCTGCGGCGCGGTCCGCGTGAACCCGGGCAATATCAAGGCCTTCGACGACAAGGTGGCCGACATCGCGCGCGCGGCCGGGCAGGCCGGCATCCCGATCAGGATCGGCGTCAACGCGGGCTCGCTGGACAAGCGGCTGCTGGCCAAGTACGGCCGGGCGACCCCGGAGGCGCTGGTCGAGTCGGCGCTGTGGGAATGCTCGCTCTTCGAGGAGCATGGCTTCGCGGACATCAAGATCTCGGTGAAGCACCACGACCCGGTCATCATGATCAACGCTTACCGGCTGCTCGCGCAGCAGTGCGACTACCCGCTGCACCTCGGCGTCACCGAGGCCGGGCCCGCGTTCCAGGGGACGGTCAAGTCGGCGGTGGCGTTCGGCGCGCTGCTCGCCGAGGGGATCGGCGACACGATCCGGGTGTCGCTGTCCGCTCCGCCGGTCGAGGAGGTCAAGGTCGGCGCCGCGATCCTGGAATCGCTCGGGCTGCGCGACCGCGGCCTGGAGATCGTGTCCTGCCCCTCGTGCGGGCGCGCCCAGGTGGATGTCTACACCCTGGCGGACCAGGTGACCGCCGGGCTGGACGGGCTCGAGGTCCCGCTCCGGGTGGCCGTGATGGGCTGCGTCGTCAACGGCCCCGGCGAGGCCCGGGAGGCCGATCTCGGCGTCGCCTCCGGCAACGGCAAGGGCCAGATCTTCGTCAAGGGCGAGGTCATCAAGACCGTGCCCGAGTCGCAGATCGTGGAGACCCTGATCGAGGAGGCCATGAAGCTGGCCGCCACGATCGAGGGCGGTGGCGGCGAGTCTGGTCCTGAGGTCGCCGTCTTCTAGGCTGCCGGGCCGCTGTTCCAGGCTGCGGGACACTCGGACGCTCGGACGGGCTGGCGGGCTGCCGGGCGCTCTCCCGGGTTACCGGGCGGCTAGGCCGCGCCGCCTGGCCCGGCATGGCCGAGGCTGGCCGGCTGGTCGCCGGGCCGTCCGTCCGCGATCACCAGCTCGCCGACCCGGTCGCTCAGCAGTGCGCGCGCCTCGGCGGGCAGCTCGCCGTCGGTGATCAGGGTGTCCACGTCCTCCAGGTCGGCGAAGGAACTCAGCCCGACGATCCCCCACTTGGTGTGATCGGCGATCACCGTGACCCGGCGCGCGGACCGCACGAAGGCGCGGTTCGTCTCCGACTCCGCCAGGTTAGGCGTGGTCAGCCCGGCCACCGGATCAATTCCATGGCAGCCGATGAAAAGCATGTCGAAATGCAGCGACCGGATCACGAGATCGGCGATGGGGCCGACCAGAGCGTCCGACGGGGTCCGGATGCCGCCGGTAAGGATCACCGCGAAGCGCGACGTGCCGCCACCCGGTGGCCTGGCGCCTTCCATGAGGCTCGCGGCCCGGACGGAATTCGTCACGATCGTGAGCCGGGGGATCTCGCGCAGGTGCCGGGCCAGCTCGAAGGTGGTGGTCCCGGCGGAAAGCGCGATCGCGGTGCCGGGCGAGACCAGGGCGGCGGCCGCCCTCGCGATCGCTTCCTTCTCCCGCCGCTCCAGCCCGGACTTCACCTCGAAGCCAGGCTCGTGGCTGCTCGGCACACCCGGCAGCACGGCGCCGCCGTGCACCTTCTCGATCAGCCCGGCCCTGGCGAGTACCTCCAGGTCACGGCGGATAGTCATGTCCGAGACGCCGAGCCGCTGGGTCAGGTCGCTGACCCGGGCGCTGCCCGCGCGCCGCACCTCCTGCAGGATGAGCGACTGCCGGTGCTTGGCGAGCATCTCTGGTGCCTTCCCGCGCCGCGGACTGGCCGGCTGGTCGCCGCTGCCTCGCGCCGGCCAGATCGCGAGGATCACATGTTCGTATCTGGTGAGAGTTGTTCATTGACGAGCAAGTCTGGCTGTTCTAGCTTATGGCATCACGGCTTTGTCGTTATCGAGCGAGCAAGCGTGTGAGCGCTCACACTGGGCAGCGCGGTCAGGCCGCGCCGCCGGTATGATGTCACCGCCCAGCGCTCGCGAGCGGCCGAGCACCGGACAGCTCCGTCGACGCCCGGCCTCAGGTGGATCCCGACGGATAGCCACGAGACAGGAAGTCAGGTGGCCATGAGCGACGGCAAAGCCTGCCGGGGACCCATGGCCAGGATCCAGGCTTCCGCCTGGCACCGCACAACGACGCGGCCTGCTGCCGACGGCAGCGAGGTCGTCATCATCCCGAGCAGCCAGCCCGGCCACGACGTGGGGCAGCATTCTGCCCCGAGGACATAATCCGGAGGTTTTTGTCATGGGCAAAGTGAACCCTAAGGTCGAAGAAGCAATCGAAACGCTCAACATGAAGGACGGGCCGACCCGCCGCCGCCTGCTCCAGGGCACCGGGCTGGTCAGCGCGACCGCGGCGGCGTCCGCGCTGCTGGCCGCCTGCGCGTCCAGCGGCACCGCCAGCAGCGGCAGTAGCAGTAGCGCCGCGGCGAGCGCGGCCGGGAACTTCCCGAAGACCCCGCCGTGGAAGTTCGTTTTCGTCAACCACGTCACGACGAACCCGTTCTTCGTGCCCACGCAATACGGGCTGCAAGACGCCGCCGCGCTGCTCGGCATCCCCAAGCCCTCCTGGACCGGCTCGGCGAACTCGAACGTGCCGCAGATGGTCAGCGCGATGCAGTCGGGGATCTCGGCGGGCGCGAACGGGATCGCGGTAGCGGTCATCAGCGCGACGGCGTTCAAGACCCCGACGTCCAAGGCGATGAACGCCGGCATCCCGGTCGTCTCGTACAACGCCGACGGCAATGCCCCCAGCGACACGGGAACCAACCGGCTGGCCTACATCGGCCAGGATCTCTTCGCGTCGGGCCAGGCCCTCGGCCAGCGGATCGTGGCGGCGCCGCAGATGGCCAATGGCGGCAATGCGGTGGGCTTCATCGCCACGCCGGGCGCGTCGAACATCCAGCCGCGTATCGACGGCGCCAAGTCCGCGATCAAGGCGTCCGGCAAGGGCATCAACTTCACCTCGGTGACCTCGGGCGCCGAGCTGCCGCAGGAGAACACCACGATCAACGCCTACATCCTGGCGCACAAGTCCAGCCTCAAGGGCATCTTCGCCGTTGACGCCGGCTCGACCCAGACCGTCGGCGCGATCATCAAGAAGTACAGCCTGCAGGGCAAGGTCGCCTCCGGCGGATTCGACCTGACCCCGCAGACGCTGTCGTCGATCAAGGGCGGCTTCCTGGACTTCACCATCGACCAGCAGCCGTACCTGCAGGGATTCCTGCCGGTCATCGCCCTGTTCATGTTCAACCTCTCCGGCGGCCTGGTGGCGCCGGCGGAGACCAACACCGGCCTGACCTTCGTCACCAAGGCCAACGTCGGCCCCTACCAGAACACCACGTCGAGGTTCGAGGGCTCGTCGACCTCGCAGAAGCTGATCTCGCGGTCCGGCCCGATCGCCTGAGCGGGCCACGCAGCGGCTCGGTAATGGTCAAGGAGGATCATCGAGGGTAGGACGTGCAGGCAGCGGGTGGCTGGGCCGCATCCCGCAGACAGTCCCCGCTGCCTGCGGGTAACTCGAACGAGGAACAGGACGGGACGGCCCGTGAGTGAAACTGCCGAACGCAGCCCCGGGGTGGTGAGTCCCGCCGGGGGCGGACCGCCATCCGGCAACTTCTGGTCACATATCCGGCGCGGCCTGGTGATCTTCGCCGAGCAGCGCGAGGCGACGGTGTTCATCGTCGTCGTCGCGCTCGTGATCTACTTCCAGGTTGCCGCGCCTGCGTTCTCGACCAGAGACAACCTCATCAACATCTCCCAGATCACGGCTCCGGTCGCGATCCTCGCCATCGGGGAGGTGCTGCTGCTCGTCTGCGGCGAGATCGACCTGTCGGTGGGGTTCATCTTCGCCTTCTCGGCGTTCCTCATGCACTACCTGATCGACTTCTACAGCGTCCCGGCAGTCCTGGCCGTGCTGATCGCCTTGCTGATGGGCATCGGGGCGGGCGCGGTCAACGGGTTCATCACGATCTTCCTGCGGGTGCCGTCGTTCATCACCACGCTCGGGACCGGGTTTGTCCTCTACGGGATCATGCTCATCACCTCCAACGCCGTGCCGGTGAACATCCCGCCCAAGGCCGAGGGGATCGGGCACTGGATCGGCACCTTTGCCTGGGCCGAGATCACCTGGGCGGTCGTGCTCGTGCTGATCTTCCATATCGTGCTGACTCGCACCCGATGGGGTCTGCACACCATCGCGACCGGCGGCAACATTCTCGGCGCCGCCGAGGCCGGCATCAGGACGGCCAACATCAAGATGGGCAGCTTCATGATCACGGGCTTCATGGGCGCCCTCGTCGGGATGCAGGAGGCGTTCCGCACGGACTCGATCGACCCGAGTTCCGGCGGGTACACGCCGATGTTCTACGCGGTGGCCGCCGCTGTCATCGGCGGAACGGCGCTGGCCGGCGGATCCGGCACGGTCATCGGCGCATTCTTCGGCTCGCTGGTGCTGGCGATCCTGACGGACGGATTCAACCTGCTCGGTATCAGCGCCAATCCGTTCTTCGTCATCCTCGGCGCGGCGATCCTGGTCGCCATGATCGCGAACGTGCAGCTGGCGCGGCTCCGAAGGGGAGGCAAGACCTGATGAGCGCTGAGATGCAGCAAGAACCTGAGGTGCGGCAAGAAGACGTGCTCCGGATCGAGCACATCAGCAAGCGATTCGGCGCCGTAACGGCCCTCATCGACGTGAACATGCGCCTTGCCAGGGGCGAGGTACTCGGCCTGATCGGCGACAACGGGGCCGGCAAGTCGACCCTGCTGAAGATCTTGTGCGGCTTCCAGCACCCCGACTCGGGGCGGATCGTGCTGAACGGCGACGAAGTCACGTTCAAGTCGGTCGATCATGCCAGGTCGCTCGGGGTGGACGCGGTCTACCAGGATCTCGCGCTCATCAACGAGCTGACCGTGTACCACAACATGTTCCTCAAGCGCGAGCGCGTGCGCTGGCCGCTGCTGAACAACAAGTCCATGCGCCGCCTGGCGAAGGAGTACCTGGCGAACATGGGGGTGGGCATCCGGTCGGTCGATGTGCAGGTCGCCAAGCTGTCCGGCGGGCAGCGCCAGGCCATCGCAGTGGCCAGGGCGGTGTACTCGGACGCCAAGATCCTGCTGCTGGATGAGCCGCTGGCCGCGATGGGCGCGAAGGAGGCGGCGCTCATCCTTGACCTGGTCCGCGACCTGAAGCGCCAGGGCGATGTCTCGGTCATCATCATCGCGCACAACTACGGGCAGGTCCTGGAGATCTGCGACCGGGTGAACCTGCTGCAGCATGGCGGGATCACCCTCGACAAGATGGCCAAGGACACCTCGGTCCAGGAGCTGAACGACATCGTGATCGCCGAGTACCGCGCCGCGCTGGAGGAACGCCAGCGCAGTGCCTGAGCCCACTGCGGGATCCTCGACCACCGCGGGATCCGCGCAAGTCTGGAAAAGCAGCGGGCGGCTAGCCGACGGCCGCGAGATCATCTACTTCGACGAGGCCCCGGGGTCGGGCCGCGCACGGGTGCGCGACCCGCGGGATCTCAGGGCCGGCGCCGGGCCGGAGTCGGAGCTACGCTGTGACCCGCTCGTCGGCGAATGGGTGGTGATAGCCGCT
>WNGA01009428.1_pt1 | contig 19847 bp, 24 predicted proteins | sample 5400061 | NCBI WGS metagenome assembly WNGA01 (sample SAMN13153366, study PRJNA577476) | soil metagenome | isolation source: 100 cm soil or saprolite under grassland replicate 2 | place: USA:California | collected 2016-06-15
AGGGCGAGCCGGTTGCGCACCACGATCCAGTCGGTCGCGCCGCCGTCGACGATGCGGCGCTGGCGCCGCGCCTGGCGCACCATCTCGGCGTAGTGGCTGACCCCGGTGACCGCGAAGGTCGTGGGGTCGACGGTGCCGAGCACGTCGAAATCCACGAACGAGTCGTTGAGCGGCGTCACCAGCGTGTCCGCCATCGAATGGGCGAGCCGCATCAGGTAGCTGTCGGTCGCCGGGGTGTCGATGACGACGAAATCGTGGGAATGCTCGACCGCGGTCACGGCTTCCGCGAACTTGGTGAACTCGGCGGCCTCGTTGTCTTCGACCCGGGCGGTCTCGCCGCGGGCGACGTGGTAGTGGGTCGGGATCTCGAGCGGCACGCCGGCCCGCTCCGCCCAGGCGCGGCGGTTCTCCACGTAATGGGTGAAGCTCTTCTGCCGGCTGTCGAGGTCGATGGTCGCCACGCGCTGGCCGGCCTTCAACAGGCCGACCACGATATGCATGCACGTCGTCGATTTGCCCGAGCCCCCCTTTTCGTTGCCGAGCACGATCACGTGCGCGGACCTGGGGTACCCGACCGACGCCTCAAGCAACATAACGCAACGTCCCCTCGTCGTTTTATTCTTCATGCGGCGGAAGGGAATCGTCAAGATGCCGCGTGAGCGCTCCGACGATTCCTGGTTATCTGGTTATGATGTCTGGTTAATCCTCGCGATGGCTCCCGCTCGACCGCTCTGGTAGGTTCGCGCGCCGTTTCAACGGGCACGGAGCGATGGCTCAACCACTTCGTACGGTTCGCACCGTCGCGGGTTTGCGCCGGGCAATCGCACATTTTCGTGAAGCCGGTGAGACGGTCGCCCTGGTGCCGACCATGGGGGCCCTGCACGAGGGACATCTCTCCCTGGTGCGGCTCGCCCAGGCCCAAGCCGACCGGGTCGTCGTCTCGATCTTCGTCAACCCGACGCAATTCGCGCCGCACGAGGATTTGGCGACCTATCCACGCACCTTCGCGACCGATCTTGCGGCGCTCAAGCAGCTCGGCGCCGATCTCGTCTGGGCGCCGCCGGTCGAGGTGATGTACCCGGCGGGCTTTTCCACCCGCGTCGCGCCGGAGGGCCCCGCCCGCGCCGGCCTGGAAGACAAGTCCCGCCCGCATTTCTTCGGCGGCGTCGCGACCGTCGTTGCCAAGCTGTTCCTGCAATGCCTGCCGGACATCGCCGTGTTCGGCGAGAAGGACTACCAGCAGCTCAAGGTCGTGACGCAGATGGCGAAGGACCTCGCGATCCCGGTGCGGGTCGTGCCCGGCCGTACCGTGCGCGAGCCGGACGGGCTCGCCCTGTCGTCGCGCAACGCCTACCTTACGGCCGCGCAGCGGACGGCCGCGCCGACGCTCTACCGCGTGCTCAAGGATTGCGCGGCCAGGATCAGGCGGGGCGAGGCGATCGATACGGTGCTGGCGGAAGGCCGGGATGCGATCGCGCGCGCGGGCTTCGTGCTCGATTATCTCGAAGCGCGCCATGCCGAAACGCTCGCGCCGATCCGGTCGGTCGAGGACGGCCCCATCCGCCTCCTGGTGGCGGCCAAGCTCGGCACAACGCGGCTGATCGACAATATCGGGGTGTGAGGATCGTGGCTGGGGCGCAGCATCCCTGGCCGTCTGGCCCGGAATGAGGCGCCGCCGGCTCCCCTCCCCCCGCGTAGCGAAGCGAAGCGGCGGGGAGGGGCTGGGGGCATTGCTTTGCGCGCGAAAAAGAAAGAGCCCCCCACCCCGGCGCCTTCGGCGCCGACCCTCCCCGCCGCTCGCAAGCGCCCGCGGGGGAGGGTATCAAGCGGCGCGGCCTCATTCAGGTCACAACAACCCCAGCTCCCGCAGCTGCCGCCGCATGTCTTCCGGCATCTTGGCGGCGCCCGGCGCGGCGCGGTCGAGGTCGCGCGGGGCGTCGCTCGCCGCCAGATAGCGCCAGCCCTGGAAGGCGCGGAACGGCCGCGGCTGCACCAGCACCAGCTTGCCGTCGAGCACCAGGCGGCAGCGCCCGATCCCTTCCTTGTCGATGAACGGGCGAACCGCGAGCAGCCGCTCCCGGCACATGATCGCGCCGCGGATCACCCAATAGAGCGAGCCGCCGGCGACAAGCTCGTCGGCGCGCTTGGGCACCATGCGGGTGGTGTGGATGTGCTCGGCCGGCTGGCGGCGCTTCTTCTTCTCGCGCAGCTTCTCCTTGATCCAGTCCTCGAGATCCTGGACCGAGTCGCAGCCGACGCACAGCTTGATCAGATGCAGCGCCATTTTCACGGTCCTTGATCGCCAGACGGCTCGATCATCATCACCTTCGCCCCTTCGGCGATCTGGCTTCCCGCTGCCGCCGCAACCTCGCTCACCCGTCCGGCCACCGGCGCGGTGAGCGAGTGCTCCATCTTCATCGCCTCAATCACGGCGACGCGCTGGCCTTTCGTCACCACGTCGCCGGGCTCGACCAGGACCGCGAGGACCTTGCCGTGCATGGGCGCGCGCACCAGCCCGTCGCCGTCGAGATGCTCGACGTCGATCGCGACGTCCTTGAGCCTCACCACGGTCTGGCGACCCTGGCGCAGCACATAGACCGCACCGGGACCGTCGATCGCAAGCGAATCTGCGGCCGCGCCCACGCCATCCACAGAGACCTCCGGCCCAGCCGGGCCGTAGACCACCTGCGCGGTCGCGCTTTCGCCGTCGACGCGCGCCGGAAGCGCGACGGCGCGCGCCCCGGAGAGCTGGAAGGCGTCGTTGACCTCCCACGGCGAGCCGCGCGCCTCGGCTCGCGCCGCAATCCGCTCCGCCTCGCGCGCGATCAGCCGCGCGACGCCGGCGGCCGCCGCCGCCCGATCCACGCCCTGCGGCACGGCGCCCAGCGCGGCGAGGTTGCGGTCGATGAAGCCGGTATCGAACCGGCCCTGGCGGAAGGCGGGGGCGCGGGACAGCGCCGCGAGGAAGCCGAGATTGGTGCGCGGGCCGGCCGCGATCGTGCGGTCGAGCGCCTGGCCGAGGCGATCGAGCGCCTGCTGGCGCGTTGCCCCCTGGGCGATGACTTTCGCGATCATCGGATCGTAGAACGGGCTCACCTCGGCCCCCGCCTCCACGCCGGTGTCGATGCGGATGCCCTCCCCGACCGGGAATTCGAGCGCGACGAGCGTCCCGGTCGACGGCAGAAAGCCTTTTTCCGGGTCTTCCGCGTAAAGCCGCGCCTCGACCGCGTGGCCGGCGAGCGGAACCTCGTCCTGGCCGAGCGGCAGCCGCTCGCCGGCCGCCACCCGGAACTGCCATTCGACCAGATCGAGGCCGGTGATTGCCTCGGTCACCGGATGCTCGACCTGCAGGCGCGTGTTCATCTCCATGAACCAGAAGCCGTCCGCATTTAAGTCCTTCGACCCGTCGGCAATGAACTCGACGGTGCCGGCGCCGACGTAGCCGACCGCGCGCGCCGCCTCGACTGCGGCGCGGCCCATGATCGCGCGCAGCTCCGCGGTCATGCCCGGCGCCGGCGCTTCCTCGATGACCTTCTGGTGGCGGCGCTGCAGCGAACAGTCGCGCTCGCCCAGATGGATGACGTTGCCATGGGCATCGGCGAACACCTGGATTTCGACGTGGCGCGGCGCGGTGATGTATTTCTCGATGAGAACGCGGGCGTCGCCGAAGGCAGCCAGCGCCTCGCGCATGGCGCCTTCGAGCTCGGCGTCGAAGTCGGCGTGGCGGTCGACCCGGCGCATGCCCTTGCCGCCGCCGCCCGCGACCGCCTTGATCAGCACCGGATAGCCGATCTCGTAGGCCTTCTCCTTGAGGAATTTCGGCTCCTGCCGCTCGCCGTGATAGCCGGGCACGACCGGCACGCCGGCCCTGGCCATCAGCGTCTTGGCGCCGTCCTTGAGCCCCATGGCGCGGATCGCCGCGGGCGGCGGTCCGACAAACACGATCCTTGCGGCGGCGCAGGCCTCGGCGAATTCGGCGCGCTCGGCAAGAAAGCCGTAGCCGGGATGAATGCAGGCGGCGCGCGCGCGCTTGGCCACGGCCAGGATCTTGTCGATCGCGAGATAGCTGTCGCGCGCCGGCGCCGGGCCGATCAGGTGCGCCTCATCGGCGAGCCGCACGTGCAGCGCATCGGCATCGGCCTCGGAGTAGACTGCGATCGTGCGCAGGCCCAATCGCTTCGCGGTCCGTGCGATGCGGCAGGCGATCTCGCCGCGATTGGCGATGAGGACGGAGGAGAACATCGGCGCTGTGTATCTAGTGCTCCGATTCCGAAGTTCGCATCACTTTGCGGCACCCTCTCGTGCGAACTTCGGAATCAAAGGAGCACTAGCAAGTATATGGTTTCTAGTGCGGTTTTGGATTTGAAGTTGCTATACGGACCTTGCCGCAAATCTGATAGGAACTTCAAATCCACCGCACTAGGAAACGCGTTGGGGTGTGCTGCCAAAGCATCTCCAGCCGCCGGTCCTCACGCAAATGGCGTCATTGCGCGCGCGGCGCATTGCCAGTGTTGCCGACAGGCGCAGGCGGCGCGGTCGGTGCCGGCGGAACGAGCTGCACGGGAGTATTCGGGCTCGCCTGCTTCGGGCTCGCCTGCTTCGGACGCGCCTGCGCCGGGCGGCGTGGCGGCGCCGGGGGGGTGGCCTCGGCAGGCGCCGCGCCGCTGCTCGGCTGCGCCGCCGCGGCCGCGGCCGGCGGCTCGGGAATCATGATGTTGACCGGCGGAATGGACGCGGCCGACGGCACATTGAACCCGGGCGGAACCGGGCTCGCCCCGGAATTGGCCGCCACCGGCGAGCGGCCCGGACGCCAGCTTGCGGAATACCGCGTGACGTAGGTGTCGAACGCGCGATCCTTGAGATTGGCGCCGATCCGGTTGGTGTCGCGGAACAAGGTGAAAGCGTCGCAATGGTCGGCCGAGCAGCCGTAATGGCTCGTCAGCACCTGGGCGACGAAGCCGTACCGGTCGGTTTCCAAGGCGCGGCGCAGGCCCGGCAAGGCTCCCTCATAGCTGGCGTTGGCGCGCACCGCGTAATCGACGCCGTCCGAGAGCAGCGCCACACGCGCTGCGGTGTAGGCGGTGGCCGCGGCAATGGCCTCCGGACTGGCGAACAGGACTCGCTCGCAGGCGGCCTCCACGGTCTCGCCGGCGGCGGCATCGAGACAGGCGAGCGCCGAGCCGGGCGTGGCCGCCTGGGCCGCCAGATTCTGCGCGCGCGTGAGCAACGCCTGGCGCTCTTCCGCGCGCTCGCGTTCGGTGACGCGCTCGCTGCCGACCCACACGATGGTCACGACGATGAGGAGAAAGGCGATGCCGACCACGCCGCCGACCACGATCACCGGGCCGCCGCGCAGCATCGCCAGCACCACCACGACCACCAGCAGGGCCGCGATCGCCGCCGCCGCCCACCACGGCAGCATCAGCGTCCCGGTCGCTGAATCGAACAGAGGAAAGGAGAAATTCTCAAAACTCATGACGACACGTCTCATCCGCCCGCGTTCGCCGCCGAGTATGGCTTAAGGGGCGAGCGGTGACCACCCCCAAAGTTAACCTCCGGTTGCGGCCGCCGATTACCGCCGGGATTGCCATTCCGGTTTCGCCGTCCATTATGGCCGTCCCACCTCGCGGCATTGCCGCAGATTACGGTTCGCCATGGCAACCACCTCCCCTTCGGGCGCGCCGCCCGCATCCGGCGGACCGGTCGAACCCGCCTTGATCGAGGACCTGGTCGCCGCGAGCCGCATCCTCGCCGCCGAGGGCGTGCTCGACGGATACGGCCACGTCAGCATGCGGCATCCCGGCAATCCGGAGCGCTACCTGATGTCGCGCTCGCTCGCGCCGGCGCTGGTGACCGCCGACGACATCATGGAGCTCGATCTTGACTCGAACCCGGTCGATCAACGCGGCCGCACCATGTTCCGCGAGCGATTCCTGCACGGCATGATCTTCAAGGCGCGGGGCGACGTGATGGCGGTGGTGCACAGCCATTCGCCGGCGGTGATCCCGTTCGGCATCACCCAGGTGGCGATGAAGCCGACCTTCCACATGGCGGCGTTCCTCTACGAGGAGCCGCCGGTGTTCGAGATCCGCGACGTCGCCGGCTGGACCAACATGCTGATCACCTCGAACGAGCTGGGCACGGCGCTCGCCAAGACGCTCGGCCAGAAGTCGGTCGCCTTGATGCGCGGGCACGGCAACGTGGTGGTGGGCCCGAATCTTCCGATCGCGGTGTTCCGCGCGATCTATACCGAGGTGAACGCGCGGCTGCAGACGACCGCGCTCGCGCTCGGCGGACCGGTCAACTATCTCGCGCCGGAAGAGGGCGACATCATCACCAACAAGGAACCGGGCGACGTGGGGCGCACGTGGAACCTGTGGAAGACCAAGGCGATGGGGAAGTGAACCCCACGCGGCATTCGATCTCTCATTCGTCATGCGCGGGCGAGCCGCCCCAGCGGCGAGGGTTGACCCGCGCATCCATCTTCTTTGTGTGAGTCGCGCAAGTTTGATGGATTGCCGGGTCAAGCCTAGTCAAGCCCGGCAATGACGGTGCGAATAGTCGATCCGGCGGCCGATCACCGGCACTGAAACACGATCTGCGTGGCGTAGGACGTCAGACGATCCCCATCGACGAATACGAAATTCCGGGGGCAGGTCCGGCTCGCAAAGTCCGTGGCGAATGCGTACAGGCGGTACTGGCGCGCCTGACCTGAATCCAACAAGCGGTCGGTGTTGCTCAGCCTGAGCAGGTGTTTGCCGTGCTTTAGAACTTCGTGCCGGTACCAGACATCCCCCGCCTGTTGCGGCATCGGTGCATACGGGGGGAACCGACGGTACCGCAGAAGAAGCACAGGATCTGCGCGATCGAATACATGCGAGCCCCCTCACTGCGCCTTGGCCCCGGACACTTTCACGACGTGCCCCCATTTCTCGATGTCGGCGCGCAGATATTTGTCGAAATCGACCGGGCTCATCGGCATGGGAAAGGCGCCCTGCTTCGCCCAGGCTTCCTTGAGATCGCTCCGGTTCAGGATCTTGACGATCTCGGCGTTGAGCTTGTCGATGATCGGCTTCGGCGTGGCGGCCGGCGCCATCAGGCCGATCCAGATGGTCGACTCGTAACCCGGGACGCCCGCCTCGTCGATCGTCGGCACCTCAGGCATGACCGAGGAGCGCGTCTTGCCGCTGGTGCCGAGCGCGATCAGCTGTCCGGAACGAACGCTCGGCGCGAGCACGGTGATGGCGTCGAACATCATGTGCACGTGGCCGCCGAGGACGCTGCTGCGCATATCGCCCGAGGTCTTGTGCGGCACGTGCACGATGTCGGTGCCGCTCATGGCTTTGAACAGCTCGGCTGCCATGTGGTACGGCGTGCCGGGGCCGGACGACGCATAGTTCAATTGCCCCGGCTTCGATTTGGCCAGGGCGATGAACTCCTTCAGGGCCTTCGTCCCCACCGACGGATGCACGACCATCATGACGTCGGAGTAATTGACCGGCGTGATCGGAACGAAGTCCCGCATCAGCTGGAACGGCTTGTTCGGGATCAGCGACTCGTTCGTCGTGTGCGTGTTGGACATCATCAGCAGCGTATAGCCGTCGGGCTCCGACTTCGCGACCGCATCGGTGCCGATGATGGAGCCGGCGCCGGGCCGATCCTCGACCACGAACGTCTGCTTGAGCGACTCCGAGAGGTACTGCGCGATCACGCGCGCGTAGACGTCGGCGGGTCCGCCGGCGCCGAACGGCACGATGATGCGGACGTTCTTCGACGGGTAGTCCTGCGCCGATGCCTGAGTGAGCGGCATGACAGGCGGGAGCACCAGCACAGCGAGCGCGGCAAGACGCGGCAGGACAACCATGAACAAACCTCCCATGAACAACCGAACGGTCCCAGGGATAGACAACAGTGCCGGGTTGTTCAATCCGCCGGCTTCTTGAATGTGCGCGACTTCGAGCCGCGGCCGGGGTCCGGCACGCACACGCATGACGCACGAAAAATGGCCCCTCGCGGGGCCATTTTCCTTGAACCAGCTTGCCGGACGATCAGCAGGAGCTCCGCCGGCGAATCACCACGGTCCCGTTCGGCAGGGTTTCCCTTACCGAGACTGTGCGACACCCTCGCCCCTCGCCAAACGTTTCGCGCTCCCGATAGTAGCGGCGCTCGCCCCACCGGCGATCGCGCCAGTCGTCGCGATCCCGGCCGACTCTCACGCCCACACCGGGCCCTTCGATGGTCACGCCCTGGGCCGACACACTGGAAGCCGGAACGGATGCCGCCAGCATGGCTCCGGCAGCGATGACGAACAGTGTTGCGCGCATGGTTTCACTCCATCATTGATCGTGGCCTATTTCGCATGGGCCAACACTGAGGTTTCAACGATGAGCGATTGCTTTGGTTCCGACCCGGTTCCGTATTTATCGGTCAACATGAACGCTTGTTTGGAGAGATGAACGCGGAACTCTACCATCCACACGCGTTCACAGGAATTCGGCGCACGGGATGCCATCGCTGCCCCGTGTCGTCGCGACTCGACCAACAAGACGACTCGAGAAACTCCGACTTTTCCGGGACACGAAATTTGTCAGGCGATAGCCCGTATCCCGAGGCGTCGGTGATTCGAGATGTGCCGTCAGCCGCTCAGCGGTCGCGGTCGAGCTGGCTTTCCTTGGCCACGCGCTCGAACGCCTCGCCTGCACTCTTGATGCGGTATTGGTAATCATCGCCGTCGGACGGCAACAGCTTGAGGATCTTATAGGTCCCGTTGACGCCGGCGCGCCCCATCGGTCCCGAGGTAAAATAGACGGTTTGTCCGACCGAGAACTTGTGAGCCTTCAACGCTACTCTCCTGCACGAAATCAGTCGCCCCGCGCTGGAATACCTGCATGAACTGTCGTTCATCGAAAGCAATAATAGCAGATAATCCAACGACTTGTCGTGAAAAAAACGCGCCGTGGCTAACCGCGCCGCCGGCCACCGCGCATTTTAATTGAAAATATAGTTATTTCAATGATTTAGCAAATAAGACGCGGCGCGCGGCCACGCGCCCTGCGCCGCCGCATGCCGACGTGCCGGCAACCGCTCGGTCCAACGCGACGACCAGCTTGCCAAGGCCGCTCGAGCGGAGAGCTAAAACTTCTCGACCCACGGCCGCAGTTCCACCTCCCACGTCCAGGCGCTGCGCGGTTGCTGCAGGACGTGGAGATAGGTGGCGGCGATCGCGTCGGGATCGAGCAGGCTGTCGGGACGGTCCGGCGGATCCGGCCGGCGTTCGCTGCGGATGCCGCCGTCGATGACGAAATGGGCGACGTGGATGCCCTGGGGGCCCAATTCCCGGGCCAGGCTCTGCGCCAATCCGCGCAGCGCGAACTTGCCCATGGCGAACGGCGCCGACTGGGCATAGCCCTTGATGCTGGCGGACGCGCCGGTGAACAGGAGCGCGCCGCGCCCGCGCGGCAGCATGCGGCGCGCCGCCTCCTGCGCCACCAGGAAGCCGCCATAGGCGGTCACCGTCAGCGACTTCTCCACCTCGGCCGGCTCCAGCTCGACGAACGGACTGCGCTGGCGGTAGCTCGCGTTGTAGACGACCGCCTCGGGCTCGCCGACCTGCTCCGTCACCGCGCGGAACAATTTTGCGACGTCGTCCCCCTTCGTCGCATCGCAGGCAAAGGCCGGGGCGCCGATCTCGCTCGCGAGCGGCTGGAGCTTTCCGGTCGAGCGCGCGGCGAGCGCGACCTTCATGCCGGCCTTGGCGAAGACGCGGGCGAGCGACGCGCTCAAGCCGGAGCCTGCGCCGACGATCAACGCCGTCCGATAATTGACAACCGTCATGTCAGGGCCTGCTGCGATGTGACACGCGACAACTACACCCTCTACATTCCGATCGTGACCTGCCTCGTCCTGAGCGCGTTGCTCAGCCTGATCGTGTGGGTCTTCAACCGATAGCGGCCGGCTTTCGCGGATCTCAATTGGTCGGCCGCCGGTTCCGCCGCCGAGACCGCCGCCTCGCTGCAGATTTTAGCGAACGCGCCGCGGCAGGCTTGGTAGAGCTCCGGACACGGCTTCACAGCCTGCTCGGCCGCCTCGATGGTCTTGTGGCGGTCGCCCTCGGCGGTTGCTCTCGCATCGTAGGTCAGGATCGCGTCCTCGCGCGCAAGCCCGCGGTCGGCGACCAGCATCCGTTCCGACGCCTCGAAGAACGCCGTTGCGGTGCGGCGCGCCGCGTCCGACTTCTTGGAGAACGCCTCGTTCAGGGCCCGGTCGGGTTTCACCACCCGAGCGTGGATCGCGGCGGTGGAATAGAGGGTGTTGAGCTTGAAATAGACCCCGCCGCACTGGGCCAGGGCCTGCCAATAGGGCCGACCGTTGAACGGGGTGCCGGGTGCCGCAACGAGCCGATCGCGCTTGTCCGGCGGGGCCGCGGGCGGCGGCGCGGCTTCCCGTTCGCGCTTGCGGCGCGTCTGCGCATCGGCTGCCGTGGCCAGAAGGATTGCCGCCAACATTATGACGGCCGCCTTGGTTGTCCGCCGCATCTTGTGTTCCGCTCGCGCGTCCGAGGAGGTCCCCTATCATATCTCGTGACCGCTCCCGGACAACACGAAAGGCCTGCTCCGGCCGAAACCAAAGCGGGCCCTACGCGACGGGACTGACAGGATGGGGAGCGGTCAGCGCCGGGTCTCGACGCAGTCCTTGCGGTTGGCGTCTTCCACACAGGTCTTTTCGCTCACGCTCGGCGCTCGGTCCTCGATGATCACCCGGTCTCCTTGCCGGCGCTGTTGCTCCTGCGCGGCGCCCGCCGCTCCAACCGTGCCGCCCACGGCCGCGCCCGCCGCGGCACCGGCCGGTCCGCCGATCGCACCGCCCGTGACGGCCCCGGCTGCCGCGCCGCCCACGGCGCCAGCCACCGGATCCTCGGCGGTTGCGAGCGACGGCATGATCACCAGTGCGGCGAACGCTGCCGCCGCCATAAGGTTGTTGCGCATGCTCGGCCTCCTTTGGGTCGGCCTCCTTTGGGAAAGAATCTCTGAGATCCAACGCGTAAGGCGATGCAGACGTTCCCTCGGCCGGCGAATCGTCCGACGAGAGATGCAAGCATCTGCTGTTGCGGTGCCGTTTGCGCTAAGCTTGATTGGAGGAAACCGGGAGACGATCGATGCGCGCCGCCTATTACGAGAAGAACGGTCCCGCCCGCGAGGTGCTCAAGCTCGGCGAGGTCGAGACGCCGCGGCCGGGTCCCGGGGAAGTGCGGATCAAGCTCGCAACCTCCGGCGTCAATCCCTCCGACGTGAAATCGCGCGAGGGGCGCACGCGCCGAATCGCGTTTCCGAGCGTGATCCCGCACAGCGACGGCGCCGGGGTCATCGACATGGTCGGCGACGGCGTTCCGGCCTCACGCGTCGGCGAGCGCGTGTGGACGTGGAACGCGCAGTGGAAGCGCGCCTCCGGCACCTGCGCCGAGTACGTCGCGTTGCCTGCCGCGATGGCGGTGCGCCTGCCCGACCATACCGGCGTGGAAGAAGGCGCCTGTCTCGGCATCCCGGCGATGACCGCCTATCACGCCGTGGCCGTCGCCGAAGCATGGGCGGGATCGACCATTCTCATTTCCGGCGGCGCCGGCGCGGTCGCCCACTACGCGATCCAATTCGCCAAGGCGCGCGGCGCGGTGGTCATCGCCACCGTCAGCTCCGACGCCAAGGCGAAGCTCGCGCAAGCCGCCGGCGCCGACCACGTCATCGATTACCGGCGCGAGAACGTCGGCGAGCGGGTGATGGAGCTCACCGACAAGGCCGGCGTCGACGCGGTGATCGAACTCGACCTGACCGCCAACGCCAAGCTGCTTCCCGGCGTTTTGCGCCCGCACGGCGTCGTGGTCGTCTACGGCACCGGACCCGAAACGCAGATCCCCGCCCAATGGCTGCTGGTCAACGCGGTCGCGCTGAAGTTCATTTTCGTCTACGAGCTGACGAAGGAGGAGCGCGAGGCCGCGATCGGCGCCATCACGCGCATGCTGGAGGAGAAGCGGCTGGTCAACAATATCGCGCTCACATTTCCGCTTGACGACATTGTTGCCGCGCACGAGGCGGTCGAGCAGGGCAAAGCGATGGGCAACGTGGTGGTGCGGATTTAACGCGAAGGCGGCTCGGGAAGTGTTGACGCTGCCCTCGCGGCAACTTTAAATCCCGAAGAAAAAATGGGCTGGGGAGGCTGCACATGAGATTTCGCCTTTTCGTCCTCACCGCACTGGCGGTCGCCGCAATGTCCGAAGTCCAAGCGCAAGACGCCAACCCCGTCTATGTCGTGACCTATGTCGAGGCGAGGCCGCCGGCGAAGACCGAGGCCACCGCGCTCCTCAAGGGCTTCCGCGAAGCAGCGCGCAAGGACGACGGAAATCTGCGTACCGAGGTGGTGGAACATACGAGCCGGCCCGGGCAGTTCGTGATCCTCACCACATGGAAGGACCAGAAGGCGCTCGACGCCCATACCGCCGCCGCACACACGAAGGAGTTCCGCGACAAGATCCATGCGCTGCGCAACAGCCCCGCCGACGACCGCGTTCACAACGGCCTGACGGTGGGGAACGCCGCGTCCGGCGGCGCGGCCCGCCCCACCTATGTGGTCACCCATGTGGACGTGCCTCCGCCGCGCAAGGACGAGTGCGTCGCGCTGCTCAACACGCTCGCGGAGGCGAGCCGCAAGGACGACGGCAATCTGCGCTACGACGTCGTGCAACAGACCAACCGGCCGAATCACTTCACGGTGGTCGAGGTGTGGAAGAGCAGGAAAGCGTTCGATGCGCACGCCATGGCCGCCCACGTGCGCGAGTTCCGCGACAAGCTCACGCCCATGAGCGGCGCGCTCTACGACGAACGGCTGTATCGGGTTCTCAATTAGCCTGGCTGTGAATCAAACCCGGTTCATCGGTTCGGTGATCAGGCCTGTCCCCGGGCGCGCCAAATTACAATCAACTCCCACCCTATCCCTCCCCCTTTCAGGGGGAGGGAAGAGCCAGCCGCGCGTGCGGAGTTTGGGCCTCGTGGCGAGAGCGTGCCGCTTGCTCCACCTCCCTGAAAGGGGGAGAGCCTGCCCCGGACTTGATCCAGGACTTGATCCGGGGTCGGCGCGAAGCGCCGGGTGGGGGTCTTCAGCCTGCTTCGCTTACGCCGACGGCGGCGATGACAGCAATCTTAGGCATAGTGGCCTCCTTTGATGCGATCGAGGAACGTTACGTTGCGTCACCGGCCGGCCGCTCCCGCCCGACCTGGGCATTGGGTCGCGGCAAGGCCGCCTTCCGTTCATGCTGATCGCAAAATAATCTTGGCCGCCCGACCGGCGTGTGGACCACGTCACAGTTCGGGCGAAAAATTCAAATGAGCAAAGCCGGTAAATCGGTTAACTTGAACCTCGAGCCGGCCGGCGCGACCAAAATCCATCGGAAGCTATCAACCCTCGAGGGGGACGAACCATGACAAGACTTGCAAAACTCGCCTGCCCGCTCGCCATTCTTGCGGCGCTCTCCTTCACGTCCGCACCGGCGAAGGCGCAGTTCGGCGGGATGGACGAGAGCCAGATGCAGCAATTCGCGCCCATGCTCGATATGATGAAGCAGAAGATGGGCAAGCGCCGGTTCGGCCGGCTGATGCAGACGATGGGCCCGATGATGGCGCAGATGGAAGGTCAGGGCGGCTTGGGAGCGTCCTCGCTGGGCAGCATGGATATGGGCCAGATGATCGGCACGATCGGCTCGATGAAAGGCCTGATCGGCGGCGGCCGGAAGGCGCGCCGTCACCGCGGCTGAACGCGCGAAATCGCCTTCATCACGTCAGGGCCGGGCGAGAACATAGAGGTGATTGCCCGTCGGCGCTCTCCCCGAATAACCGCACTGTCGACATTGATGGCCCTGCAGATCGGGACCGTGTGGCCACCGATTGTCACGGATGGTACGGTCGCCCTGCCGGGTTTCGACGAGGAGAAGGACGATGCGTTTCTTCCTGGGCCTGGTGATCGGCATCGTGTTGACCATCGGCATCTTCTATCTGCACGACTCGCCCGCCTACGGGACGAACCAGCCGAAGATCGTCAATTGGGACAAGATCCCCACCGCCGCCAGCGAGATGGTGGAGCGCATCAAGAAGATGAAGTAGGCCGTCGCCCAACGTGACAGGCTCAGGCGGTTGCGGCGACCGGGCGCAGCGCGCCGCTCCGCAGGCCTTCGATCACCTCGTCCGTCGTCAGCACGTCGCCGAAGTTGAGATAGAAGGCGGCAAGCGAGTTCATATGCTCCTGGTCGTTCGCCGCCGCGTTGCCGTCGCTCACCATGATCGTCTTGAAGTTCAGCATCATCGCGTCGCGCGCGGTCGATTCGCAGCACACGTTGGTGACGCAGCCGGTGATCAGCACGGTATCGATTGCGCGCGCACGAAGCTGCGCCGCCAGGTCGGACGCGCCCTGGATGAACGCGCTGTAGCGCAGCTTGGTGACGATCACGTCGCGCGGCTTGATGTCGAGCTCGGACCAGAAATCGTGGCCGATCGAGCCTTCCGCCAAGGCGTCGAGGCGCCGCTGCGTCGCCTCCGGCGTGAGCAGGTCGTAGAACGTCGACCAGCTCTTGAGGGTTTCCTCGGTGGCGGTAGTGCGGACCCAGACCACGGTGCCGCCCGCGTCGCGCAGCGCCTGCGCCAGCCGGTTGACGTTGGGCACGATCTTCGGCGCCATCTCGCACAGCGTGTGCGCCACGTCCGGCAGCATGAAGGCGTTCTGCAGGTCGACCACGATCAGCGCGGTCCTGGCCGGATCGACGGCGTCGAACGCGTGAACCGTTCCGCGCTTCTTCACCACGCGCTCGACGATATGCTGCGGCATCGTGAACTGGTGCATGCTTTCGCTCCTCTACCCCATCTTACGACAATTTTAACCCGCCGTTAACCATAGATGACCAGTGTATTAACGAACCCTCGCCGCCCAAGATTCGGGAGCCGTCGTGTCAAGCGCCGCTCAACCTTTCCGATCCATGCGTTTTCGCGCCCATTCGTACATGGCGTTCGTGTTCACGCCGGAGCCGCCGATCTACGATTGGCTCAACGAGCTCGACGCCTGGCTCGCGCGCTCGCCGGACTTTTTCGTCGACCGGCCGGTCGTGCTCAATTTGGCGGCCGCAACGCTGAGCGGTTCCGCCATCGCCCATCTGATCGCCAGCCTGGAGGAAAGAAAGGTCCGGGTCCTGGGAGTGGAGGGCGTCGATCATTCCGCGCTCGGGCCCGAGCTGCCGCCGCTCATGCGCGGCGGCCGTCCCGTCAACAGCGCCACCCTGCTCGAAGCCCCGCCGCGCGACAAAGCGCCCGTTGCGCCGGCGGCCAAGCCGCCGTCAAGCTCGCTGGTGATCGAGGTCCCGATCCGCTCCGGCCAGTCCGTGGTGTTCACCGAAGGGGACGTGACCGTGCTCGGGTCGGTCGGCTCGGGCGCCGAGATCGTCGCCGGCGGATCGATCCACGTCTACGGGACGCTACGCGGCCGGGCCATGGCCGGCGCCAGCGGCAACCCGCGCGCGCGCATCTTCTGCAACAAGATCGAAGCCGAGCTGCTCGCGATCGACGGCTTCTACACCACCGCCGAGGAGATCGATGCCGGTCTCCGCAGCCGGCCCGCCCAGGCCTGGCTTGAAGGCAACGAGATGAAGATAACCGCGCTGAATTGAGCGGCGAAGGAGAGGGTAAGGATGGCCAAGGTCCTGGTCGTGACATCGGGCAAGGGCGGAGTCGGCAAGACCACGTCGACCGCCGCCCTCGGGGCGGCGCTGGCGCAGGCCGGCGAGAACGTCGTCGTCGTCGACTTCGACGTAGGGCTGCGCAATCTCGATTTGGTGCTGGGCGCTGAACGCCGGGTCGTGTTCGACCTGATCAACGTCGTCCAGGGCGTCGCCAAGCTTCCCCAGGCGCTCATCCGCGACAAGCGGATCGAGACGCTGTGGCTCCTTCCCGCCTCGCAGACCCGCGACAAGGATGCCCTGACCGAGGACGGGGTGGCGCGCGTCATCGCGGCGCTGCGCGAGAAGTTCGACTGGGTGGTGTGCGACAGTCCGGCCGGGATCGAACGCGGGGCGACGCTGGCGATGCGGCACGCCGACGCCGCGGTCATCGTGACCAATCCGGAGGTCTCGTCGGTGCGCGATTCCGACCGCATCATCGGCTTGCTCGATTCGAAGACCAAGAAAGCGGAAAAGGGCGAGCGCATCGACAAGCATCTGCTCATCACCCGCTACGACCCCGCCCGCGCCGCGCGCGGCGACATGCTCTCCATCGACGACGTGCTCGAGATCCTGTCCATCCCGCTGCTCGGCATCATTCCGGAAAGCGAGGAAGTGTTGCGGGCGTCGAATATCGGCTCGCCGGTCATTCTCAGCAATGCGGCGAGCGCTCCGGCGCGCGCCTATCGGGACGCCGCGCGCCGGCTCAAGGGCGAAAAAATCCCCATGCTGGTTCCCAGCGAGCGAAGGGGCCTGTTCGACAAGTTGTTCGGACGGAGAGCGGCATGAACCTGTTTCGGCTCTTGCGCAGGAGCAGCTCCGCGCCGGTCGCGCGCGAGCGGCTGCAGATTCTTCTCGCCCACGAACGCAACGCGCGCAACGAGCCCGAATTGCTCGGCATCTTGCGCGGAGAAATCCTGGCCGTGATCGGCAAGCACGTGGCGCTCGACCCGGACAAGGTCCAGATCAAGATGGACCGCGGCAAGACCGTCTCGACGCTCGAAGTCGACATCGAGATTCCGAACCGGCTGGGGGCCGTGGCGGGGGCGGCGTAACGCTCCTCGCCGCAGGTGCTTTCGTCATGCCCGCGCTTGTCGCGGGCATCCACCTCTTGCTTTGCCGAGCACAGAACAGGAAAGACGTGGATGGCCGGAACAAGTCCGGCCATGACGGAGAGTCACGCCATGCCGGCCAAGTCGAAATCGTCGGCCGTCAGAAGTCGCGATCGAGCTGGCTTTCCTTGGCGACCCGCTCATGCGGCTCGCTCGGGCTCTTGATCCGGTACTCCCGGTCCTCTCCCTCGGACGGCAGCAGCCGCACGATCTTGTAGGCGCCCTTGGCCGCCGTGGTGGCGCGGCCGTAAGGGCCGGACGTAAAATAGACCGACTGGCCGACCGAATACCTGTGTTCGCGCAAAATAAACCTCCGCGGGTGCGACAAGACAGGGTCCCGCCGCACGGCGGGACCGGACGCGTCTTTGGTGAGATATAGCCGCACCTTACCATGAAAAACGGTCCGTGGGGGATAATTTGCGAAATATAGTTGCGCGCCGGCGGACAGCAGCCGGACGGCTTCGGGCCTGGCCAAACACGCTCGGGGGCAATATTCGATCCGCATCAACGATCAATGGCGGATTTGCTTCACGTGGAAGGAAGGCAATGCCTACGAAGTCGAAATCGTCGATTACCACTGACCTCCTGCCGAATCCTCATCCCGGCGAAATCCTGATGGAGGAATTCTTGAAGCCCATGGGGCTGTCGCAGACGGCGCTCGCACGTGCGATCGGCGTACCGCCGCGGCGAATCAATGAGATCGTGCTGGGCAAGCGCGCGATTACGGCAAACACCGACCTTCGCCTCGCGCGCTATTTCGGCATGTCGGAAGGCTTCTTCCTCGGCCTGCAGACCGATTACGAATTGATGCAGCGCCGCCGCCAGATCGGCAACCAGCTCAAGGCGATCAGCCCGCGGGCGGCGTGACGCCACGGAGGGTACGCCATGCCGAAGACGCCCGATTATTTTGCCGGAAAGACGATCATCATCACCGGCGCCGCGAGCGGCATCGGCCGGGCGACGGCGCTGATCTTCGCCCGTGAAGGCGCGAACGTCGTGTGCGCGGACATCAACGGCGACGGCGCGCGCGAAACCGCGAGCGAAGCCAACCGCAAGGGTGCCCAGGCGCTCAGTCTGCGGGTCGACGTGACCTCGCGCGGCGACGTCGACGACATGGCGCGGCGCGCGATCGACGCATTCGGCAGCGTGCAGTTCCAGTTCAACTCCGCCGGCGCCGCGCTGCGCCGGGCAAAATTTCTCGACATCGACGACGATCTGCTCGACCGCACCTTTGCGCTCAACACCAAGGGCCCGTTCTATTGCATGCAGGCGGTGCTGCCGCACATGCTGGCGAACCGGCAGGGCGTGATCGTCAACATGGCGAGCATGGCGCACCGGCGCGGCGGCCCGGGCACCTCGGTGCATTATGCCGCCGCGAAGGGCGCGGTCGTGTCGATGACGCCCGGCGTCGCGCGCGAGTTCGCGCAATCCGGCATCCGCTGCCTGTCGATTTCGCCGGGGCCGATCCGCACGCCGTTCCAGGCCGCGGCCCAGACCTCGCCGGAGGTGATGCAGCGCTTCCTCGACGACGTGCCGATGGGCCGCTTCGGCGAACCTGAGGAGATCGGCGAACTGGTGCTGTTCATGTGCTCCGACGCCTGCCCGTTCATGACCGGGGATACGGTGTATGTGAATGGCGGCGGCGGATGGCGGTGAGCGGGGTAGGGTGTAATGGCAAATCAAGCTGCACATCAGCTTCGTAGGTTGGGTTAGTTAGCGCGGCCCGGGTGCGCGTTGTCGCGCCTTAGCGCACAATGCGCGTAACCCAACATATTGCTCGGCGCAATTGCTGCCGAATCATTCTGGACCCTATCCAGGACACAAGTCTCCGAAGCGCGTCGCTGTGCTGCGCGAAGAAATCCTGGCCGTGATCGGCAAGCACGTCGCGCTCGACCCGGACAAGGTCCAGATCAAGATGGACCGCGGCAAGACCGTCTCGACGCTCGAAGCCGACATCGAGATTCCGAACCGGCTGGGGGCGCCCGCCGGGGCCGCGTAGGGCGCGCCTGGCGCCTGGAGCTTCGTCATGCCCGCGCTTGTCGCGGGCATCCACGTCTTGCTTTCCGACGCACACAAGAGGAAAGACGTGGATGGCCGGAACAAGTCCGGCCATGACGTTGTTACGCCCTTTAGGTGCTAATGAAACAATTTACTCAGCACATCGATTCCTGGAGCCGTCAATGCGGGCGCGAGCATGGTGATGACAGCGCCCACACCTGATTTGAAATCGAAATCCAATCCCATTTCCTTCTTCCAGTCAGCTTGCTTCTTCGGATCGTCGGCACGTGCTTCCCGAGCAGCGGTTTCGATATCACCAAAGAGGCTGAGCCAAGCGGGAAACGCCGCGCAAATCAAGACTCCGGTTCCGAATGCTCCCCAGTAATTCGCGATGGCAGTCGCTAGAGGTTCATATGCTTTCTGACTCATCTCGGTCAGAAGCGCCTGCGGCCAAGAAATCAGCACTTTATTAATGGCGGTCAGCATGACGAGGATTGCGCCACTAGCTACCGTGGTAAGCTCCAACTCGCGCCGTCGTCGCTTCAATTGCGACACGTCCTGGCCATTAGGCCTTCGCACCGACAGCGATGCAAAGGCCACCAATAAACTCCAAAAGCCGATCGAAGCGGCCGCGATGTTCAGCCGGATCGACTGGTCCGTGCGCTGTCTAATGATTTTGCCGACGATTCCGTTCTTTTCGCCGGCGTGGAAGACAGCATTCAGAAGCTTCCAGATATGGCTTGTTCTTTCGTCACCCGCGCTTTCGAGGCTCGGAGCGGAGAGATAGATCACGACGATGGTCGCCACCACAATCGTGATAATTGACGGTCCCCAGATCGGACTGATCGTTCGTGCAACGACAACAACCGCCAAAATAAGCGCAGCAACTGCGGTTGCCCGAAGGAAAGCGATGGTTACGGCGTATTGGTAGCGCCCCGCGACGTCACGCGTAAACCGATCAAGTCCCTCCTTCTTGATCTCGAAATTCGTCACAT
>WNGA01008509.1_pt1 | contig 19846 bp, 8 predicted proteins | sample 5400061 | NCBI WGS metagenome assembly WNGA01 (sample SAMN13153366, study PRJNA577476) | soil metagenome | isolation source: 100 cm soil or saprolite under grassland replicate 2 | place: USA:California | collected 2016-06-15
GCCGGTCCATGCATCGCGGAACCACCAGGCGTTGACCTCCGGGAACACGTCGGCGAACATCAGGTTGTACCAGAAATCCCACGCGGACGCCGCCTGGTGCGGCCGCTCCACGCGCATCTCGCCCCCAACCCAGAGCCTCGCCACGCGCTGGGTCAGCTCAATCCCGGTGCCGAGTCGCGGCATGTACACGTGGCCAGGGGCCACGATCTCCTGTTTGCCTTGTTGAGTCATAACACATTGTCTCCAATCCAGTGATGCTGGGGATGGGTAACAAGCCCTCCCGCAGCGTATATATTGCTAAGTACGAACGTGTGTGCTATACTGGATACTTCGATGATCGTCGTACCTCCTTTGCGCTTATGCGTGTGACGCGAGCTATCACGCATATCCCCTTACGGGATGTTAATGCCAGCAAGCTGGCTCAACTTGATGCGCTCGCAGATGCATATATACGCCTGTGCCAGGAATACACCACAGCCTTCTGTACCACCAACAGCTCCGATGCGTATGCCGATCCGTGGATCGAAAGTCCGTTGTCGGCTCGCTGGCAGCGTGTGGCCATCCAGCAGGCAGCAGGGATTGCCCGAGCCTGGCGCACGAACCGAGACCGAGCCTACACTGCTTACCTTGAAGCTGTCGCGGAATATCGCGAGCAGGATGGCGAACCAAGATCGGATCACAAGCGACCAGAGCCAGTTTGGCGTGAGTGGAACACTCCCAAGCTCACGCAGATCGTCGTGCAGGCGAGCATCAATGTCGTGAAACTGGAACTGTCGGAAGACAGTAGTTTTGACTACTGGTTGCGTATCAGCACGCTCGAAAAAGGCCAGCCGCTGCGGGTGCCAGTAAAACTGGCTTCCTATCACCGGACCGCTATCGACAACGCAACTATCAACACCAGCGTTACCCTGACCCGAAAGCCGACCGGTTGGTGGCTGACTCTCACAGTAGATGAATTTGTCGATCTGCGTACCACTGAAGCGTCGCCGGTCGTCGGCGTCGACGTCGGCATTACCAATTTCTTGACCACCTCGAGCGGCAAACGATACGGCACATTTTCTGGCAAACTCGCTCGCCGACACAAACTGGATCGCGAAAAGCGTCGCCGGAAAGCTAAACTGCGGGCCTGCCTCAAAAAGAAAGGTGTGCAGAAACTCCCTTCGCTCACTAATCCACGCCTCGGACGACACGTGCGCCAGGAAATCAACCGCGCCGTCAATCTGTTCTACGCTGACCACCCTGATGCGCAGGTGGCCTACGAAGACCTCTCGGTGGCGTCCATGCGCCTCAAAACTCGACGCGCCAATGCCTATCTGTATGCAGTAAACTTGTCCCATTTGCCAAAGCAGTTGGCGTGGGGCGCGCGTAAACGCGGACAACGAGCCCGACCAGGACCGGCTGCATATAGTTCGCAGGAGTGCTCGGTCTGCCACTTTGTTGACCGCGCTAACCGTCCTCATCAGCGGACGTTCCGCTGCCAAGCGTGTGCACATACTCAGCACGCGGACGAAAATGCGGCACAAAACCACCAAGCGAGGTTTTTTGACCAGGACATTCGAGCATGCAGCAGCAAGCAGGAAATCAAGGCGCTGCTGCACTCTCGACATGTGGCTTGGAAACAACGGCTCGTCGTAGTCGAGCCGCCCGCCGAGTTTGTTCGTCAACCGGCGTAGGTTAAGGATCAAGCCAGAACCTCCTGGTTTGGTCAACTATGACACGCGCCCCACGGCTTGTCAAGGGTTATCGCTGCGCCAGCCGGTTGAACAGCGCCGCCAGACGCTGGCCGACCGCCTTGGGCATTTCGTCAAGTGAGTTGATCGCGGTCCAGTTGCCGGCCCCCCACAGCTCGTCCATCAGCTCCTGATTGGCGCCGCGGCCGAGGTAAATACCGAACGTCACGATACCGCGCCTCCGCGCGTCTTTCAGCACGGCGGCCGTCTGCGCCTGATCTTCCACTTGGCCGTCGGACAAGCCGACGAACAGCCGGTTGGCCTCCTCGCCGCCGCGCAGCGCGGTGACCGCGAGGCCCGCCGTGCGCGAGAGCGACGTCCCGCCCAGGCTGGTCTCGGTCAGGGCGGCCGCGCGTCCCGGGTCGAATGACGGCTCGTCCATCGCCTTGAACTGCGCGTCCGTCGATCCGAACCCGCGCGACTCGTACGGAATATCCAGCAGCTCAAACGTGTCGCCGAGCACCATCATCGAGTCGTAGAGCGCGCCCGATTGAATGTGGTAGTTCATACTGCCCGAAAGGTCCACGGCCACCGACGCGCGAAAGGACGTCTGCGGCAGGGTCTTGGACTGCGTGCGCACGTTCTGCTGGCCTGCCGCCGCGCGCACGATCCGCCGCCGGTCGAGCTGCCCCTCCGGCAAATTGCGCAGGCGCTTCTCGACGTCGGCACGGATCGCCTGGAGCACCGTAGCCATCCGCCCGGCGACCTTCTTGTGCTCGGGCCTGCGGCCCTTCCACTTGTTGACCGTCGTTGCGCCGGCCCTGGGCATGCCGACCTGCACGCCCTCGATCCGGCCATCGGGCGTCTTGTAGCGCTGCTTGGCCGAGCTGCGGTTGCCCAGCGGCTGGTGCAGCGCCGCGCCAAGCACCTCGACGCGCGATTCAACCCGGATGCCCGAGTCGAGCGCCGAGACGGCCTCGCGCTCGGCCGCGGCAAGCACGTCGGCGAGCTGAGCCTTGGTGAACGGCTCATTCGCGTCGCGGAACGGGCTGCCGCCCTGCCGGGTCGGCGCCGTCCCGCGCCCGCCGGCGCCGCTGCTCTGCCCGCTCTGCTGACCCGCATCGCTCCCGATCGCGTCCTGGGCGCTATCCTCGTTCCAGTCCTTCCAGTAGCCCTCCATGTCGGCGTCTTCGACATCGCTGCCGTTTCCGCCGCGCGCGCCCGGCTGCTGCCCGCTCACATCGCCAGCGCCGTTCGCGCTCTGCTGACCGTTACCATTGTGGTCGTCACCCTGGCCCGACTGGCGGCCCTGACCGGACCCGTCATCGCCCTGGCCCGACTGGCGGCCCTGGCCGCTTTCGTCGTCGCCCTGGCCCATTCCCTTCCGCCAGCCCTTGCCGCGGCCGTTCGTGTCGTCGTCCTCGCCCTGGCCCTGCTGGCCGCCACCACCGCCGCCCTGCTGATCGCCCTGGCCTTGCTGACCTTGCTGGCCACCCGCGCCGCCGCCCTGCTGATCGCCATGCTGGCCGGCCTGCTGGTACTGGCGATCGCCGCCGCCTCCGCCTCCGCCTTGTTGGCCGGACTGCTCGCCCTGCTGGCCGGACTGTCCACCGCCGCCGCCACCGCCGCCCTGCTGGCCGCTCTGTTGGCTCTGCTGGCCGGACTGTCCACTGCCGCTACCGCCACCTTGCTGGCCGGACTGCTCGCCCGACTGCCCCTGACCGCCGCCCTGCTGGCCGTTCTGTTGGCCCTGCTGGCCGCGGTTCTGGGCCGGCTGATACTGCCGGCCGCGGTTTTGCTGCTCCTCCTCGTAGGTGACCCCACCGGAGAAGATGGTCTGGCCGCCGCCACTCTGCCCGTCACCGTCGGGCATCTGCCCCTTGACGGTCACATGGCCCTTGAACTCGACGTCCATGTCCATCCCGCCGCCACCACCGCCGCCGCCCTGCATCTGGCTGGCGTCGATGACCTGGTCGCCCTCGATGACAATCCGCGGCCGCCGCGCGTCCGTGCCGGGAGGCGGGTTGCCCGGGTCGGTGCCCTTGAAGCCATCGGGCATCTTGACGCCTTCCTGCTCCATGCGCGCGGCCATATAGACCGCGGCGGACCAGGCGTCCTCTGGCTTCCCGTTGACCGCGGCGCGGACGACGGGGGCCAGTTCATCGAATAGCGCCCTGGACTTGGCGTCCATCTTGGCGTAGGTCGACGGCCGCACGTTGAAGAACGGCAGCGCCTCGTACAGGAGCGCCCAGGGCACCACGTCCTGGGGCGGCAGCGGCGTGCCGTCCGGCCGGCGCACGGTTTCGGGCCAGCGCGGATTGATCGCGGCGTCGGCCGCCAGGATCTCGCCGGCGCCGGCGTATCGGTCGTCGACGCGCCGCTCCATGCGCCCGTCCTCGACGATGTTGTAGGCGTCCTTGACGAAGGTGCGGCTCGTATCAAGGCGCACCGTCTGGACCCCAAGCCCGGCGAAGCGCATGTCGACCTCGACGTCTTGCGGCCCCTTACTCTGCATGATGTCCAGGATGCCGGCCCACAGATCCATCGGCGTGAACTGCTCGTGCCCCAGCTCGTGGTAGATACCCGCCTTGATGGCGACGAGCTGCTGCGCGTGCGGCGCGTCGGGGCCGAGCGGCTGCGGATCGGCAAAGATCTTGCCCTGCATATCGGTCGCGAAGCCGCTGCCGGGTTCCTTGAACACGACCCGCCGCGGCCGTCCGGCGATCTGGGTCGCGACGCGGCTGAAGGTCTCGGCGATATGCCGGTTGTTAATCGGGTCCTGTCCCTCGGCGAGGCCGTTGGCCACCACCTCAAGCGTCAGCGGCCGCGAGTTGCCGTCACGGTCGAACCCCTCTTTGTTGTACCCGCGCCGGTCGAAGCCGTCGCGGTCGTAGCCGAACCGATTGTAGCCCTCCTTGTTGTAGCCGGTGCGATCGAAACCGTTCTCGTCAAGCCCCCTGAAGTCGTAGCCCTCGGCGTCGACCCAGTGGCGATAATCGTTCGGGTTCTGAGTGTAGCCCTGGCGGACGTTCTCCTGCGGCGGCCCGCTCGGCTCGACATAACTTGGATTGTGCGGCGTCTGGAGCACGAGGTCATAGTCGCCGCCGCGCACTACGCCCGAGAAGTAGGCTTTGACGGTGCGATTGCCGAAATTCGGACACTCGTGCCCTTTGGGGTTCCCACCAGTGAAGCGCCCGCACTCCGGGCACCTGAGCGGCACGCCATCAACGACCGCCCTGGGGTCCTCGGCGAGGCGCCGCTCGCTGCGCAGCCAGCGATAGGCGACCGACCGCTTCCGGCCGCCCGCGATCAGCTTGTTGTACAGCTCGCGAACCTTGGTGTCGTCGTTGACGTAGCCCTTGCCATGCTCGTAGCGCGTCGGCATTGGCGCGCCCTGCTTGAACGCGTCAAACGTCGGCGGTGTCCGCGGGTCATTTGGCGGCGGCAGCGGCGCGTAGCGCGCCCCCGGCACCACACGCGGGGCCTGGTACCCTGTCCCGTTGTACCCCTTGTTCCACCCCAGGTAGCCGCCAGGCCGCTTGTCCCACTCCCACCCGATGTGCGGCACCCACTCGGCCGGATTGTTCGGGTTGATACACCGGGTGGTCGCCGCGTCGTACACCCAGCCGCAGTAGTTATACTGCCGCCCCTGGGCGTCGGGCGCGGTCAGGCCGGTCTTCTTGCTGAAGCCCCAGCGGTCATAGCCGAACTGGTCCCAGCCCGACTGGTTGTACTTCGCGAGCAGCGTCTTGCCGGTCTTGGGACTGACCGTGAGCATGCGCTCTTGCCCGTTCCGATCCTTTCCGTCGTTGTCATAGCCGGTGAAGGAGTAGCCATTCCGATCGAGGCCCAGATTGTTGTAGCCGGTGCGGTCGTAGCCGTCCGGCCCCATACCGCGCAGATACCCGCCGCGATCATTCCCGTTGCTGTCCAGACCCTCGGCATTGAAGCCCCAGCGATCGTAGCCGTACGGTCCGATGCCATTGCGGTCATAGCCGTACATGTCACGGCCATCGGCGGCGTAGCCGTCGAGATCGAACCCATCGGCGTTGAACCCATCACCGTACAGCCCGCGCGCGTCCGCCACGAAGAACGGATGCGTCTGACCCGCGGCATTCTGACCGGTTTTGTCCCAGCCGTTGCGATCAAGCCCACTCGCATCAAAGCCGTTTTTATCGTATCCCTCGGCATCCAGGCCCTGGCGGTCATAGCCCTTCTCATCCCGCCCGTCCGCCGCATAGCCGTGGCCATCAAATCCGGCGTCGTTGTAGGAGTCCTTGCGGAACCCCTTGGAGTTGAAGCCGGCGCGGTTGTAGCCGTCTTTATCCAGGCCCTGGCTATTAAACCCATTCTCGTCCCAGCCGTCCTTGTTGAAGCCGTCCTTGTTAAAGCCGCGGCGGTTGTAGCCATCCCGGTCATAGCCGTTCTGGTCATACACCTTGCCGTTGGCGCCGATGACGGCGCAGACATGCTCGGTCTTGCCGATGAACTGGCCGCACTTGCCGCATTGCTGCACGCCAGCCGCGGCGCACAGCGCGCCGGCGAAGTCGGCCGCGTAGCGCGTCGGCTGCGCCTCGTAGTCGATGACGGCGTCGTTCAGGCCCTCGGAGAGATTGTCGCGCACGCTGAGCGCCGCGGCGGCCTCGTCGAGCGCGGCGCGGAGGTGCCCATCGTCGCCGCTGAAGGAGACCAGGCCGTTGGCCAGGTCGGGCAGATCCGGCGCGTCGCGCATCGCCCGCCAGGCCGTCACGCGGTTCTCGGACGGCATGCCCCACAGCCGCGGTTTCCGCCCGCGCGACAGGTCGTCGATGATGCCGGCTAGCAGCCGGGCATTGTCGATGTCGGGCCGCGCGTCGAACGCGTCGGCCGCGATGTACAATGCGGTCGGAACCTGCGCGTTATCTGCGATGTTGCCGTCCAGGATGTCCCGCGCCGTCGGCAGCAGCGCGTCGATGATCGCCTGGTTACGCGCCTGGCGCTCCTCGCGCTCCTTCGCCCACCAGTCACGGCCCCGCCCCCCATCGCGATCGCGGCTCTCCCAGAACGCGGCCGCGCGGTCGGAGATACCGTACTCATCCGTGTCGTCGCCGGCATCCTCGTCGTCGAAGTCCTCGTCGTCGAAGTCCTCGTCTTCGTCGTCCGCGTCATCCTCATCGTCCGCGTCCCAGAGGCGTCGCTGGCCACTAGAGAAGCCGCGGCTCATCGAGCCGCCCGCTCCGCGCCCGCCCCAATCGTCCCAGCCGCCGCGCGCGCCCAGCGCGTTCCGCACCGCATCGGCGCCGGCCAGCGTTCCGAGCCAGCCGACCGTCGCCTCGTCGGTCGGCACCGACGCCATCCTCGCCGGGCACTCATGGCCCGCTGTCGCGCTCATGAACTGCCCGCAGTCGGGGCATTTCTGCGTGCCTGCGGCAATCGCGACGATCGCCGCGAACGCCTGCGCGTTGCGGTACGGCTGATCCAGGTACGCCTCGGCAATGCGCATCGCCTCTTCGCCCACGCCGCCGATCTCCTGCATATGCGTGGCGTAGGTTTCCAGCGCCCGGCGTTCCGTCGTGGCGTGCGGCCCGCTGCCAAGCGGCTTGGAGCCGCTCGCCAGCTCGGCGATGCCGGGCAGGCCGCGGACAAACTGCTCCGCGCGCCCACTCAGCTCGGCCGGGTAGCTCTCCAGCCACGCCGGCCGGCAGACGTGCGGCTCTCGCCCCATAAACTCGCCGCAGGTGCTGCACTTGAGCCCCTTGGCGTCCGCGTCGTCATCCCCATCGCCGCCGTCGCTGCCATTGCTCCCGCCGTTTCCACCGGGCGCAAGGCCCAGTGCGGTCAGCAACTCCTCGGGCGAGCGCGTCGGCATCGTTTGTGGCGCCGTCAGCCCCGCCGCGGCCTGGGCAAAGGTGCCCACCGGGGCAATCAGGCTGCCGTCGGGCGCCATCATGCTGCCGTCGGGGTGCAGCGTGCCGCCGCCCAGGAACAGCGTGCGCATCTGGTCGTCCGAGAGAGGCTGGACGCCGCCCTGCAAAGCAGCCGCAGCGCCCGTGAGGTCGCCGCGCCCGAGCGCGTCTGTGGTCGCCTGGAACGCCGCCTGAAAGTTCGGGCCCAGCAGCGTGCCGCCAAACACGCCGGCCAGAGTGTTTGGGTCGATCCCCAGCGCGGACGCTTGCGCGGCAGCCCGCTGATCGGCGACGTACTCGGACGGATTCCGTCCTGCCGCCAGCGCCGCCGCGAAGTCAGCGCCGGAGATCGGCTGCAAGACGCGCGGCGCGGCGGGAGTGGTTATTGGTGATACAGTTGGAGCCGCTGTGCTGTTAGTGCCCGGCACCGTGGTGACTACATCAGATGAGATGTTTTCCCTTAGTGCGCCTGCAACCGCGGGATGCATGCCCTGGATCGCCGCGGCCGCCGCGCTCGGATCGAACGCCCTGGCCGGGCAGACGTGACCGCTCTGCCCCACAAACTGGCCGCAGTCAGGGCACTGTGGCGTACCCGCCGCGAACGCGAGCGCGCGAGCGAACTCTGCGCGATTGCGGATGTGGTCATTGAGGTAGTCTTGCGCCGCCCCGCGCAACTCCGCCGGCGCGGCGGAGCCGGACCGGATTGTGTCCGCACATCGCGTGAGTTGCGCTACCTCGTCCGCGCCCTCGGGGGGTAGCGCCCCATTCGCAAGCGCGATCATGTCGGCGCTGCTGTCGACTACTCCCCGCGCGACTGCGCGCCATCCTGGATGCGTCTGCGCCGCCCACGCGGGCGGCTGGCCCACGACGATGCCGGCGCGGTTCGACTCGTCTTCCAGCGCGCGCACGAGCGCGGCCGCGTGCTCCTGGTCGGGCTCGCGCACCACCGCGGCAGCGGCGGCGCGGGTCTCGGCGGAGAGCGCGACGCCCTCCGGGAGGAGGTTCGCGGCGATTGCGCCAGCGGCTACAATAACGGTGCGCTGGGCATCGGCGCGCACCGATCCCTCAGCCAGCTCGCGCACGCCCTCTGCCGACAGAATCGCGTGCGCCCAGCCCGGTGCCGTGGTGCGCACGTGCGCCGCCGGTGCGCCGGGGATCGTCGCGGCGGGGCGATCCTGCCGCGCCACTGCGGATGGGGAGGCGATTGGCGTGGGATCTGGCGCTGTGCTTGCCGCCAGCAGGGCCTGCGCGAAGGTCTGCGCCGCTCCCTGATGGCGGGAGGCGATCCAGTCCCGCGCCGCCTGCTCCAACGCCGGCGATGCCGTGACGCCGATAGGCAGCGCTCCCCTGTCCACCGCAAGCGCGGCGCCGAACAGGGTATCGGCCGTCGCCTTCGGCCCCGGCTGTGAAACGTTGACGGTTGTCTGGCCGTTCGCGACCTCGCGCACACCCGGAGTCATCGCGATCGCCTGCGCCCAGCCGTTCAGGCTCGTCGCCTGATGGGCACCCGGCGCGCCCGGGACGAATGGGCAGTTGTGCGCCGACTGGCCTTGAAACTGCCCGCAATTCGGACATTTTGACAGGCCGCCGGTCTCCGCCAGCGCCTGCGCGAGCAGCCGCTGCGCGGCCGGGTTGTCAGGGTTGCCGTTGTAGGCACGGCCGGCCGTACGAAGGCCCGCCGATGTACCGCTCGCCGCCAATACTTGTGCCGAGCACAGCGGGTCGAGCGCCGCACGGGCCTGGGAGCCCGTCGCGCCATTGGCAATCGCGGCGAGCGAATCCTGCATCTGCTGCGGGATGGCCAGCGTGGGCGCCGCGGGGGCGGCCTGGGGGATCGGCACGGTCTGCGTGCCAGGGGGCGGGGCCGCTTCGTCCACGGTCATTCCATAGCCGTGCAGCGCCTTCGCGACGTCGGCGCGCGAGCCGGGCACCACCCAGCGCTTGCCGCGCCCGTCACGGTCGGCGTTGAAGCACCTCCCGTCCACGCCGGGCAGCGCCTTGATCGCCGTCAGGATCGTCCCGAACTCGGAGCCGGTGATCGGGATCACCTGCCCCTCGACCTCGATCAAAATCGCTGGCGGGGTCTGCGGGCGGACGCCCCGGCGCGCCATGGAGAGCGTAGGCGTGGCGCCGCCGCTCCCAATCGCGCCGGTCTGCGCCTGCTGGGCCTGAAACACCTCGCCCGCCAGCGGCGAGAACCGCCCGCGGATCGCCTCCGCGCTCAGACCGGCCGCCTGGCCCTCAAGCGCCTGCCGCCGCAGGTCGCGAACTTCCTTCCAGCCGTACTGGGCCGGCCGCTTGGGGAGCGCAAACCCGTACTCCGGGTGCGGGTTCCCGTGCGCCGGCACGTCCATCTGCGGGCTCATCGCCCGCATTTCGCGGAATATCTCCACGGTGGCCTCCTCGGCCGCCGTGTCCGCGGCGCGGGCGGTGAGGATGGCCTGTCTGGCCGCTACTCCCTGCCCGCCGCCTTCCCTGCGCGAGGCCAGCGCCTGCTCGGCCCGAGTCGCCCCCAGCTCGTGGACCTGGAGGAGCAACTCGGTTGCCTCGGCAGGCGAGACCCCCAGGGCCGGCGCGATCCGTGCGCCGGCCCGCTCGCAGTAGGCCCGAGTATTGTTATCACACGACATTCGCCGAATCCTTTCGAGCCAGCAACCCCTGCGTGTTATCCCGCAAGGAGGAAGCAAGGCGCGCAGCATGAAGCCTTGGCGCACCGTGGACGGGTGACACGATATTCAGCTTCCTATTGCGTAAAACAACTACTTGTGGTACACTTGTTCTATTCATTGAACACAAATGGAATTGTCTGCCGATCCCATGCCTGTGCGGGAGCCATGAGCATTCATGCCGACGCTGACGCGCGCCATCACCCATATTCCGATCCGACTGGATGCCGCCAACGTAGGCAAGCTGGCACAGCTTGACGCGCTCGCCGAGGCGTACAAGGCTCTGTGTCAGCAGTACGTAACGGCTTTTTGTACTGATGTGGAACCAGATAAGTACGCCGATGCCTGGCTGGACAGCGCCTTGTCGGCCCGCTGGCAGCGGGTCGTCATCCAGCATGCCGCTGGGGTCGCCCAATCCTGGCGCACCAATCGCAATCGTGCGCATCAGGCGTACCTGGACGAGTTGGCGGAACAGCAAGAGCAAACTGATCCCCAACACTCCGTACCACCCTGGCGGGAATGGCAGACACCCACACTCAAGCAGACTGTCATCCAGGCCAACGCCAACGTCGTTATACTGGAGCCGTCCGAAGACAGCACGTTCGACTACTGGCTGCGCGTCAGCACACTGGACAAAAGGCAGCCCATCCGCATCCCCGTGCGGCTGGCGGCCTACCATCGCCGCGTCCTGACGGGCTGCACGCCCAACACCAGCATGACGTTGACCCGCAAGCCGTCGGGGTGGTGGCTGACGCTGACGGTGAACGAGTCCCTCGCAGCAGCGACAACCGTCGAGTCGCCCGTCGTTGGCGTGGACGTCGGGATTACAAACTTCCTGACGACCAGCACAGGCAAACGCTACGGCACGTTCCATGGGAAGCTCGCCCGGCGCCACCAACAGGACCGCGAGAAACGGCGGCGCAAAGCCAGGCTGCGCGCGTGTCTCAAGAAGAAGGGCGTCACGCGCCTGCCATCGCTGACCAATCAGCGCCTGGCTCGTCACGTCCGACAGGAGATCAACCTCGCGGTCAACCAATTCTATGCCGATCATCTTGACCACCAAATCGCCTATGAAGACCTGGATGTACGCACGATGCGGTTCAAGGCCCGCCGTGCCAATGCCTATTTGTACGCCAGTAATCTGGCCCACCTCCCCAGGCAACTCGCCTGGGGCGCCAAAAAGCGCGGGCAGACAATCCACGCGGGGTGGGCGGCTTACTCGTCCCAAGAATGTTCGCGCTGCCATTTTGTGTCCCGTGCCAATCGTCCTGAACAGCAGACGTTCTGCTGCCAGGCGTGTGGCTTCCAGCTCAATGCCGACGAAAACGCGGCGATCAACCACCAGGCTCGCTTCCATGACCGCGACATGCGGGCGTGTCGCAGCAAAGAGGCCGTCAAAGCGCTGCTCGACGCCCGGCATGTCGCCTGGCTCCAATCACCGGATAGTCGTAGTCTATCCGCCCGCCGAGAACCCGCCTTCGGGTGCGAGAGCATAAGCGGTCAATCCGGCGTAGGTCATCACTCCGGTTCGCGCCGGAGGAAACATCCGCCGCGAGCGTCATAGAACGCTATGCGGTGGGTAACTATTTCCATCACACGACATAACGTGTGCTCCTCTCAGTCCTCTATGCTGCTCGGGCGGCCCGGCGCGACGGCGCGTTGCCGTCGGCACCGAAGTGCGCCTCGAAACGCTCCATGATCAGACGCCACTGCTCGTCGAACTGGTCGTTCTGATCGCAGCAGATGCGGAACTGCTGTGCGGCCTCTTTCCAGCCGACGGTCTTGCCCAACACGATGTAGTTGCGGAGCTGCCGGTCGCCCGGACGTGTCGGCGTGCGGCTGTTGAGGCCGATCTGCCGGTCCATCGCGCCGCTCCCCGCCAGGCTCTCGATGTCCTGGACGAAGTTGACCGCTGCTTCCAGCTCGGGGTCGGAGATGTTGATCTCCTGCGGGATGTTGTAGCTCTTACGCAGGATCGTCTGCCGCATCTGCTCGCGCTCTGCATCGCGCTGCGCGTCCGTAGCCGCCGGCGCGGCGTCGGCTGGTTGGAACTGCTTCAAGAAGCCGCCCACGCGCGCCGCGCGCTCCTTGGCGGTCGCCTTTGGCAGCTCGAACGGCATGATGCGGGAGAGCGGCGCCGCCGCCGGGCGATCCGGGTCGCCTTCGTTGCCCGGGTTCCAGGTCATACACGTGATCGTGGCCGGGTGGACCGGGATACGGGTCATACCGGCTTCCGGGCTGCCGATAATGATCTCGCCGTCTTCCAGGATCGACTGGAGCGCGGTGGCCAGTTTCTCGTTGCGGGCGATTTCATTGATACAGATCACGGAGCCCATCGCCGCGGCCAGGCCGATCTTGCCGAGCTTCACGCGCGAGCGTGTGCCGCCACTGCCGTCCGGCTCCAGCACCACCGTGCCGATCGCGTCCTCCAGCGTGGAGTCGGGGAGCACGTTATACTCGGTGTAGTTGAGGCCCTGCGAGACATTGCCGTCTTTGTCGACTGTCTGGATCGACGCGGCGAGCTGGCGCGCCAGCGTGTTCTTGCCGGTGCCGGCGGGGCCGTACAGGCCGAATGCGCGCGACCAGAAGCTGCGCTTTGCGTCGCCCTTCTGGCCGGCCTGGATCGCCGCCGACATGGCGCGCAGGATGCGCTCGTTGGTCTCGCCGATCTCGTAATTCGGGTCCAGGTCGGGAATGTACTCACTCAGCGGCTCGGTACGCTGGCCGCCCACCGCCGCGTCGACGTCCAGCAGGTACGGGTCGGGAGCAGGCAGCGTTACGGGGCTCAGGATGTGCTCCTGCGCGGTCAGCGGCAGGCCCTCGGGGCGGATGAGGCCGGTGCGCGGCGCCCGCACAACTGGCGCGTCCTGTGCTCTGTCAGCGTTCCCCGCGGTCGGGGCGGCCGGCGCTGTGGCCTGCCCGCCCTGCGCGAGCCGCTCGGCGACTTCGCTCATCCGCGCTGCGGCCTGCGCCATCTGGACCATGGCCTGGGCCACGGCAGGGTCTGGCGCCGCGACCGCAATGGGCTGGCCGTCCGAGCTGGCAGGCGTAGCGATGGGCGCGACCGCCCCAACGTTGCCGTTCGCGACGCTGGCCAGCGTCGCCTGGAGCGCGGCGGTGAAGGCAGAGGTGTCCATCACGGGCGCCGGCATGGATTTCAGCGCCTCGGCCAGCGCGGCGGTGTCGAGTTGCACAGTGACCTGTGGCGCTTGCTGGCCGGCCATGCCCTTCTGGAGGGCGGCCGCCAGCGCCTCGGCGTCGAACTGCGCCGTCACGTTCTGCGGCATGCCGGCCTTGATGGCGCTCGCCAGCGCCTCGGCGTCGAACTGCGCCGTCCCGGTCATCTGCTGCGGCAGGCCAGCGCGGAGCGCCGCCGCTAGCTTCTCCTCGTCGAGCTGAACCACGCCGCCGGGCGCCGCCGGCTGCGCGGCGCTGAGCGCCTGCTGGACGGCGCCGCCCAGCGCCGCTGCCAGCGCATCCGTGTCGATCTTGCTCTCCACGGTCACCTGGGGTGCCTCAACGATGACCTGCGGGCTCACTGTGACTGGAGGCATCGCCACGACCGCCTCGGCGATCGTCGCGCGCAGCGCCTCCTGGTCGAATGGCGCCGCGACGGGCACCAGGACTGGCGCGGCGGCCGCGGCCTTGTTCGGGCAGTTGTGCGGGCTTTTCAGGCTCATGTACTGGCCGCAGTCGGGGCACTGCTGCGCGCCGCCGTGCGCTGCCAACTCCCGCGCAAAGCCTGCGGCCGCCTGCGCCTCGGTAATGGCCGGGTCATTGGCGGTGCCGCTCCGCACCGCAATCCAGAGGTTCGCCGTCATCGGCCGTGGCGGCGTTCCGACGGCGCTGCCGCGCTTGAAGTGCTCGGGCCGCGATAATAAGCTGCCGGGCAAAGCGATCGGAGTCCTGCTCGCCGGCCAGAACCCGCTCAGCCGCATCCCGCGCGCCCGGGGCGAGCGAGGTGTTCTGCATAAGCGAAGCGGCGAGCGCGCGCACGGCAGCGCGATCCTCATCCGATAGCTCTAGGGGCGACGCGCTCTCCGCATCGCTGACCAGCCCGGCGAGCGTTGGGCGCTGCATGACCGCCTCGAACGGCGTAGCAATTGCCGGCTGGCCGACCGGCCGCAGAGCGGCGGGCAGATCCTCGGCCACCACGCCGCCCGTGCGCGGCTGTGCGGGCGCGGGCTGCTGGGCCGGTCCGGGACACGCGTGCGCATCGCCGGCGAAGCGGCCACAGGTCGGACACTTCTGCGTGCCGACCTGGCCGCCGAAGGAGACCTGGCCGCCGTTGGCGAACACGCCGTTCTTGGCGGCGATATACATCGCGTCCGAGGCGCGCCAGGCGTTACCAGTGCCGTTGTTCAGCGCCGCGAGGTCCGCGGCCAGCGCGACGTCGAAGCCATTCTGAGGATGCAGCGCGCGCCACGCCATCACCGCAGCCATCTGCTCGGCCGACATATTGGTCGAGCCGGCCGTGTCGCCGGCGGTGTTGGTCTTCGGATCGTACACCGCCATCAGGCTGCGCCGGTCCCGCGTGTAGATCTGGATCTGGCCGTCGGCGGTCTCGACCACCTCGCCGTCGTACAGCGCACCCACGGCGGCCATCAGCGTCCGGCCGACCGCCACCGAGCCGCCCTTAGGCAGCGGCTCCTTGCCATTCGTATCGTCGGTCTTCTGCGTCGCGCCGCTGACGTCGCGGGCGCTGCCGAAGTGCGCTGGGTCCTTGCTGCGCTGTCCGACGGCGTAGGTCATGTTGCCGACCCGGATCGAGGTGCCATACGAGCCGCTCTTGCGGAACTCGGAGCCGATGAAGTGGCCGGTGTCGTACACCTGCCCGCCCGTGACGCTGGTCGTCGCGGCCTGCTGCACCTGCTGCATCCGCTGGACCGGCACGCCGGCTGGACCGCCGACCGTGGCGCCAGCCGGGATGGTCGTGCCGTAGGCCGCGGCCATCAAGCCGAGTGCGGTTCGCTGCCGCGGCAGCACGCTCAGATCGGTCGCGTCGAGCACGGGGACCACGCGGCCGTTACTCATCTGGGCGAGCGCCAGGCAGCGCTCCTGCCTCCAGGAATCCGGGACGAAGCCGCCCGCCAGCGCCGAGGGCAGGCTGTCGAGCGACACCCGCACCTCCTCGCCGGTCAGGCCGTGGCGCATGATCACGTCGCCCTTCCGGGCCTGCGCGATCAGCGCGTCCAGCGCGCCGGCCGGGTAGGCCGAGCCGGGCACGCCGAGCCGGCGGGTGAGCTTGCCGCCCAGCGCCTGGGCGTCGGCGGTCATCGGGCAGGTGTGATCGGTGGGCTTGCGGTAGCGGCCACACTCGCCGCACCGGTAGTGGTTCTTGCCGCCGGCCTCGACGATCGAGGTCATCCGGCGCGTCGTCTGGGCGCCCGCGAGCACCTCCTGCGCGATCGCCGGCAGGGACTGCCGTGCGCGCACGGCATCGACCGTCTGCTGCACCGCCTGCCAGCCGTACTGGGTGGCCAGCTTCGGCAGCGCGACGCCGTAGCGCGCGTGCGGATCGCCGTGCGCCGGCACGTCCAGCCCCGACGCCTTGATCTCCTTGAACGCGACCACGGTGGCCTCGGCCGCGCCCGCGTCGGCGCCGCGGGCCTGGATCTTGGCCAGGCCCGCCAGTTGCCCGCGCTGCCTAATCGCGCGCTCGGCGCGCGTCGTCGCCAACTCGTGAATATTTAAGATTGCCTCTTTGGCAGCGGCGGGATCGCCGCCGCCGAGCGCCGCCGCGATCTGTGGGCTCGCGGCGAGATTTGAGGCATGCGCTGCGGTGTTGCCGTCGCACGACATTCAAGTAACCCTTTCTTTAAGCTGCTATGCGATTGGGACGTGCAGGGTGCGCGACTGGGACGTCCAGGGTCGCTAGTTCCTGATTCATTAAGTCCAGTGATTCGATCACGATTTCATTCCACGGGGGCGGCATCTCGCCGATCGGCTGCCCGTTCAGCGCGGTGCGGAGCGTTGCGATCGCCTCGGTCAGGCTCCCGGCTACCTCCAGGAGCTTCATCGCCGCGTCCGACTGGGCTTTCCGGTCACCGCCGGGGGCCGCGCCACCAGGAGCAGCGCCCTGGCTGCCCCCGCTTGCGCCTGCTCCGGGCACGATGCCGTTGCCCGCATGCCCGCCATCTGTTTCTTCCATCTCGTCTTCGTCGTCCAGGTCCCCCACGTCCCCGTCCGTGCCGCCCGTGCTCTGCGGCCCCATCCACACCTGGCCGCGCGCCTCGCTCAGCGCGCGCTCCAGGGGATAGCCGCGCTCGTTGACTTTCCGCGCGATGCGGCGAACCTTTGATGCGAGGCTCGGGTCCGCCTTGATCGCCGTGATTAGCGCGCGCTGATCCTCCTCGCCAAGGGTGCCCAGCGCCCGCAGCGCCGCGGCGGTCAGGTCGGTCTGCCGCGCGATCGCCTTGACCTCTTCAGAGAGCGAGAGCAGGCGCATGAGCTTCTTCAGGCTGGCCTTGTTCATCGTCAGCCCGAGCCGCTTCAGCGTCGCCATCTGGGTCACCTTCGGGCGCGAGCGCGCCCAGCCGGCCTCTATCAGCAGCGCGGTGAGCTGGGTGATGGTCGCCGACTGCGGCTGGTCGATCGCCAGAACCTCGGCGGCATCGTCGTGCAGACCCAGCGCGCGGGCGTTATCCATCAGCCAGGCGATCCCGATCGCATCCGCCTCGTCGAGCGGGTGAACGTCTTTGCGCTGGAGGTTCTCCAGCAGGCCGCGATCGTGCGCCGCCAGCGGGTCCAGGCGCACATACACATCGCAGGACACCATCGCCCAGCCGGCCAGCTTGACCGCGCGCACGCGGCGATCGCCGTAGATGACGATGTAATCGTCCGGGCCTACCTGCTGGACCGCCGGCGCCTGGACCAGATCCGGCTCGGGAGTCGACTCCAGGCTGGCGACCAGACCTTCGAGATCTTCCTCGTCGTCCGCGCCAATCCCGCGCGGGTTGCGCTGCGTGTGACGGATGCACGCGACGGGTATGACCATGCGCTTCGGCGCCGGTACACTCAGGCCCTCCAGAACCAACTCCGTCTCTTTGTCGGTTTTACGCGCCATAGCGGGCCTCCATCCGTCGCCAGAGGGCGACGCGCCCCGCCGCCAGCAGCCCTGGGCGCACTGATGCTCCGGCTGCCGTCACGGCAGCCGGAGCATTGGCTAGGGCAAACGTCGCCGTGCGGCTCATCAAAAACCTCCCAGGAAACCGCCCGCTTGAGCGACGCGGAGGAATTGGAGAGCGGCACGATGTTGGGTTCCACGTTGAATAGCGCGCCGCTTGCACATACGTTCTATCTGTGATATATTCATATTATGAGGTTGACGATCCAACTGAAACTGTTGCCCACGCCCGATCAGGCGGATGCGCTTCGGCGCACACTGATGCAGGCGAATGCAGCCTGCGACTACATCAGTCAGGTGGCGTGGGAGACGCAAACGTTTCGCCAGTTCCCTATCCACCGGCTGACCTATCAGGCCGCGCGGGAGACGTTTGGCCTGGCCGCACAACTGGCCGTGCGCTGTATCGCCAAGGTCGCAGATGCCTATAAACTGGATCGAAAAGTACCGCGCACATTCGCGCCAATGGGTGCGGTTGCCTACGATGAGCGCATCCTTTCGTTTGCTATGCCCGATTCGTCTATCTCGATCTGGACGTTGAACGGGCGACAGGCAATACCATTTGTCTGTGGCGAGCGTCAGCGCGCCTTGCTGCCATTTCGTCGCGGCGAGAGCGATCTGGCGTTTGTGCGTGGCGACTGGTATTTGTTCGCGACTGCCGAGGTTGAAACACCTGAGCCGATTGACGTTGACGATGTGCTTGGCATCGACCTGGGGGTCACGAACATCGCCGTCGATAGTGATGGAACCATCTATAGCGGCAAGGCGAACAAGAAGGTGCGCTATCGCCACCGGCGGCTCAGGAATAAGTTGCAACGGCTGGGCACCTTGGGAAGTCGCCGCCGCTTGCGTATCCTGGCCGGGCAGGAGGCCCGGTTCGCCAAACAGATCAACCACTGTATCTCCAAGGGGATTGTTGCGAAGGCCAAACGCACGAAGCGGGCGATCGCTGTCGAAGATTTGACGCACATTCGCACGCGGGTGAGGGCTCGACGGTCGCAGCGCGCAACACTCCATTCGTGGAGCTTCGCCCAATTGCAGGCGTTTATCGCCTACAAAGCAGTGGGTTGTGGTGTACCAATGCATCGGGTCGATCCTCGGAATACCTCTCGCACATGCCCTAAGTGTGGGCATGTCGCAAAGGCTAATCGGAAAACACAATCTTCGTTTGTCTGCCTATCGTGCGGTTTCGCTGGACTAGCCGATAGGATCGCTGCGGAGAACATTCGTGTTCTTGGCAGGGCGTTTGTAAACACGCCATACTGCTCGGATGCCGACGGTTCGGTAGCGCCAGAGCAAAGCCGCTGCCGTTAGGCGTGCGGTCGTTTACACCAGCTCCGTCAGCCCGAGCGCCGCGCAGCGCTCCGCGATCTCGCCCCACAGCGCGCCGGCTTCGCGGATCTGCGTCTCGCTCAGCGCGACCGCGCCGGACCGATCCAGCACGGTGATGACCGCCTCCAGGGCGCCGGTGAACTGGATGAAGTCGTCCGCGCCCATCGTGCCGTGGCCCTCAGGCGGGGTCTTGCCGCGCTCAGGCGCGGGCCGATCGGTGACCAGCTTCTGCGCGTTGCCCGACGGACCGGTCAGGAACGCCAGCGACGGGTCCGGCTCGAAATTGTCGCCCTTGGCGCTGCCGGCGCCGGCGATCGGGGTAATCGCAAGATCGTCGTCCTCATCCGCGCCATCGAGATCGTTCAGCGACCCAAATCCGCCGATCTGAGCACCTGTCCCAGATGCCGCGGGCAGCTCAGGCTGCGCGTCGAGGACGTCGCGGAGCGCCTTGCCGACGTTGCCGTCGTCGATCGCCGCGGAGCGGTGCGCGTCTTCGACAACCTGCCGCTGCTCGTCGCCCGTGAGCTTGCCCAGGTCGGTCAGCGCGCGCAGGGAGGCACCGCTGCCGATCAGCGACTCCAGCACATCCGGCTCGATCTGCTTCACCGGGGTCAGGATCTTTTTAATCTGCTGCTCGGAGAGCCGGCTCATGCCGACGCGCTCCAGCACCGCCTTCATCGGCACGCGCACCCTGCCGCTGCCGAGGTAGTCTTGCAGCATGGCGACGCCGGCCAGGCGGCACATCTCGTCGCGCAGCGCGACCATGCGCTCGACCGGCTTCTGGCAGTGCTCGAACACCCCCTCGATGATCGGCCCGCCATCGCCGCCCTGCTCCATCCCCAGGACCAGGATCTGGTCGGAGAAATACTCGGTGTACAGCGCGACGCCGAAATCGGCCGGGTCCAGATCGGCGCGGTTGGTGTTCTCCAGGAGCTGCGTGCGGTGGATCGCGCGAAGCGTCTTCGCGGTCGCCAGCACACAGGGAACCGTCTCCATCAGGGCGTTCTTAGCCGCGCGGTAGCGCCGCGCGCCCTTGACGATCTTCCACTTCTGCTGCTTGCCGTCCATCACCGGCAGCACTTCGAGCGGGACGTGGATGCCTTCTTTGGCGACGCTCTCGTTCAGCGCCGCCTGCTTCTCGTCGTCGAACTTCTGGCGCGGCTGCGTCAG
>WNGA01009435.1_pt1 | contig 19846 bp, 20 predicted proteins | sample 5400061 | NCBI WGS metagenome assembly WNGA01 (sample SAMN13153366, study PRJNA577476) | soil metagenome | isolation source: 100 cm soil or saprolite under grassland replicate 2 | place: USA:California | collected 2016-06-15
ATCCGAGGGCTACGACCGGACCACCCTCGAGCTCCCCGGCCTGCAGGACGACCTGGTACGCGCGGTCGCAGCCGCGAACCCGCGCACGGTCGTGGTCGTCAACGCGGGTTCGCCGGTGCTGATGCCGTGGCGCGACGACGTGGCCGCCGTGCTGCTGACGTACTTCGGTGGGCAGGAGTACGGCAACGCGTTGGCCGACGTACTGCTCGGTGCGGTGGAGCCCGGCGGTCGCCTGCCGACGACGTGGCCGCGCGAGGAGTCCGACGTACCGGTCCTCGATGTCACCCCACGCGACGGGGTCGTCCGGTACGACGAAGGCATCCACATCGGCTATCGAGCCTGGCTCCGCGCCGGCACAGAGCCGGCGTTCCCGTTCGGCCACGGCCTCGGCTACACCACCTGGGAGCTCTCGGACCTGCGGGCCGACTCGCCGACCGCTGTGTCGGTGAACGTCCGCAACACCGGCGATCGTGCGGGCAAGCACGTCGTCCAGGTGTACGCCGAACGCCCCGAAACCACAGTCGATCGTCCGGCCCGCTGGCTTGCCGGCTTCACCGTCGTACGCCTCGAACCGGGCGAGTCCACCGAAGTCACCGTGCAGCTTCACAAGCACGCTTTCGAGCACTACGACAACGACTGGACCACCGAACCGGGCGAGTTCACCCTCCGCGCCGGCTCCTCCGTCACCGACCTCCCCCTGTCCACCCAGGTCCACCTCCCGTAGCACTCCCGGAACCTCGGACACCTCCTGGGGACCTCGGACAGCTGCCCTGATATCCGAGGTCCACGGAAGGTGTCCGAGGTTCCGGCAATACGTCGCTTCGGCCGTCCACCTTCGTGGGCCCGGCATATGACCGCATCCGTCCGCATCGCGGGATTCCGGGGCTCGAACCGGACAATCGTCGGGGCCTGGGACAGGTCCTGGCGGGCTGGGACATGATATTTCCTGTCCGCGGTCCCCAGAAGGTGTCCCAGCCGCCGGCGTCTGCCCGCGCCGAGCACCGCCATCGCCCTCACGCGCCCGCTGGCTCGGGTGATGCGAGCCCAACGGGTGCGGGAGGTCGACGGTGTGATCAGCGGCTGAAGCCGGCGGTCAGGCCGCTGAGGAGCTGGCGGCGGCCGATGGCGTAGAGGATGACGATGGGCAGGGTCGTGAGGACGACCGAGGCGAGGACGGCGGGGACGTTGACGCTGTACTGGCCCTGGAAGGTCCACAGGGCCAACGGCAGCGTGCGCTTGTCGGGGCTCTGGGTCAGGATCAGCGGAAGCAGGAAGCCGTTCCAGACGCCCAGGCCGTTGTAGATGCTGACCGTCACGAGCGCGGGGCGGGTCAGCGGCAGCGCAAGACCGCGCAGCATGCCCCATTCGCTCGCACCATCGACGCGCATCGACTCGAAGAGTTCCTTCGGCACGTCGCGGATGAAGTTCGTCAGCACCAGCACCGACAGCGGGATCGCGAACGCGATCGACGGCAGGATGATCGCCAGCAGGCTGTCGTACAGGTGCATCCGGATGATCAGCAGGTAGACCGGGATGATGGTGGCCTGCAGCGGGATCGCCAGCCCCATCAGGAACAACCCGTTGACTCCGGCAAGGAACCGGCCGCCCGCGCCCCGGACGATCGCGTACGCCGCCATGAAGGCGATCGCGACCGCAGGGATGATGGTGCCGGCCGTGACAATCACGCTGTTCAGGAAGTAGCGCGGGAAGTCGGACTCGATGACCAGCTTGTAGTTCGTCCATGTCGGTTCGGACGGCAGCGCGAACGGGTTCTGGCTGAAGTACGCCGACTGGTCCTTGAAGCTGGTGATCACGATCCAGTACAGCGGGATCATCACGATCAGCAGCCACAACCAGCCCGCCGAACCGCCGAACCAGTTCAACTGGAGCAGCTTGTGGGCGCGGACAGGACCGCCGCGCGTGGGCCGGGCCGCCGTACCAGTGTCAGTGGTCGCCACCGCCATGTCAGGCCCCTTCCATCTGGCTGGCCGTCGTACTGCCGCCGAGCCTTCGCAGCAGCAGCGCGAGCGCCAGGCCGATCAGCACCAGCAGTACGGCGATCACGCTCGCCGGACCCATCAGGTTCGACATGAATCCACGCTTGTACATGTCGAGTGCGAGCACCCGGGTCGCGTCACCCGGACCGCCCGCGGTGAGGACGAAGATCAGGTCGAAGAAGGTCAGCGACCCGACGATGATCAGGGTCGACGACGTGATGATCGTGTACTTCAACTGCGGGACGGTGATGCTGAAGAACTGCCGCACCCGGCCGGCACCGTCGATCGCCGCCGCCTCGTACATCGAGGTCGGGATCTGCCGTACGCCGCCTTGGTAGATCAGCGAGTGGAACGGGATGAACTGCCACGACACCACGAAGATGACCACCCCGAGGGCGAGGTTGCTCTTGCCGAGCCAGTCCTGGGTGAGGAACCCGATCTTCAGCCCGGCGCCGAGCCCGAAGTTGGGGTCGAGCAACGCCTTGAACGTGATCGCGATCGCGGCCGAGCTGAGCAGCAGCGGGACGAAGTACAGGACGGCCAGGAGGCCGCGGTACCGCTGGCGGCCGGCCAGGAACGTCCCGAGCAGCAGGCTCATCGGAGTCTGCACCGCCCACGACAGGATCATGATCTCGAACGTCACGAAGATCGCGTGCGGCAGCCCGGGATCGCTCAGCACCGAACGCCAGTTGGAGAACCCGGCCGTGTGGATCGAGCCGAGGCCGTCCCACTGCGCGAAGCTGAGCGCCAGTACGCCGAACAGCGGGACGACACCGAACAGGATGAACATGGCCAGGGCGGGGATCGCCATCCAGGCGACCGGACCGCTCCGCCCGGCAGCGCTGGACGGAGCTTTGCGGAGACCCGCCGGTGCGACGGGCGGAGCGGTCACAGTCATGATGCCTCCCGGCCTTGACTGAGGAGCGCAGGGATCGCAGCGACGGTCATGGGGCCCTCCCGGCCTGGACCGAGGAGCGGAGGGAGCGAAGCGACTGGAGCGACGAGGGAAGGCCGGGAGCCAAGGCCCCATGACCCGCCGCGCCGGAGGCGCGGCCAACAGCACAGTCACTGTCCGATCACCGCGTTCAGGTTGGAGGCGAACTGCTGGGGCGAGATCGACAGCTGGAACAGCTTGGAGATGTTGTCCAGCAGCGTCTCCGCCTGGGTCGGGCTGAGCGCCTGGTCCCAGGACTGGGCGAAGTTCTTCGCGTTGGCAGAGGTGTCGTAGACGAAGTTCAGCCACTCGGAGTCGTTCTTGTCGGTGATCGACGAGAGCTTGTCCTTGGAGCTCTTGGCGACGGCGATGTTGCCGGACTTCACCCAGGCTTCGACCGAGGCGTCGTCGAGGGTGTTGTTGGCCAGGAACTTCTTCGCCGTCTCCTTGTCCGCGTCACTCGCCTTCGACGAGATCGACAGGTACTGACCCGGGTTGCCGACAGTGTCGCTCGGGTCGCCCTTGCCGCCGTCGACCCCGGGGAAGTTCATGTAGCCCAGGTGACCACCGGTCACGAAGTCACCACCAGAAGACTTCATGTTGCCGTAGGTCCAGGCGCCGTGCAGCATCATCGCGGCCTTGCCGGTGAACAGCAGGGCCTGGTCGGCGTTGGAGTCGGCGGTGATCGAGGAGAAGCCCTTGACGAAGCCGTTCGCCTTGATCAGCTTCTGCATCTCGTCGAGTGCCTTCAGCGCCGACGGGTCGGACCAGCCGTCCTTCTTGCCGTCGAAGATGTTCTGGAAGACCTCGCTGCCGCCGATCCGGTCGAACAGGAACTCCAGCCACATCATGTTGGTCCAGCGCGACTGGCCGCCGAGCGAGAACGGCGCGATGCCGGCACCGTTGAACTTCGGCACCAGGTCCATGATGTCGCCCCAGGACTGCGGCGGCTGGGCCCCGACCTTCTCGAAGGCCTTCTTGTTGTAGAACAGCACGATCGGCGTGGTCGTCTCGACCGGCATCGCGTAGATCTTGCCGTTCACGGTGGCCGCGCCGAAGGCGGACGGGAAGATCGAGTTCTTCAGGTCGGCGTGCTGGCCGAACCAGCTGGTGAGGTCCTCGACCTGGTTCGCGTCGACGTACGACTTCAGGCCGCCGCCGCCCCAGCCCCAGATCAGCGTCGGGCCCTGGCCGGCGCCGATGGCGGTCTTGATCTTCTGCTTGTACGCGTCGTTCTGGAACTCGGTGAACTTGATCTGCGTGCCCGAGTTGGCGTCGTTGAACCGCTTGACCTGAGCCTCCCGGATGGCCTGCTGCGGTTGGCCGGTCAGGAACCAGTACGACGCACTGCCACCGCCGCCGCCCGCACCACCCGTGGAGCCACCGGAGCTCTTCGGGCCAGAGGTGCCACAAGCGGCGAGGCCGGCCGCGAGCGCGCCGCCGCCGACCAGCCCGAGGAAGGTACGCCGAGATGTCGTCATGGGATCCACCGTGGTCTCCGTACTCCTTGCCGCGGACCACTCCGCGGCGCGTGGGTTGCCAGGTGCGGGCTGTCGGCACGGCGCGCGGAAACACGGCCGGGCCGGCTGCTCCGCGAGGTAGCGGAAGCACCTGCCGATTAACACTATATTTCGTAACGTAGATTTCGACGGTTTCGCTGTCAAGACTTGAACTACCGAGATTTTGGGGTCACAGTGAGGTCACGGATTCCCTGCTGTCACAGGCGATCCATAGACTTCCCGGCACCCGTGACGAGTCCGGCGACGAGCCTCGGAAACATCGAAAACTCTTCGATAGTTTGTCACGGCAAAGGGCCCACGTTAAGGGAGAATTTCTTGTCCACCTCCAGCTCCGGCACCGGTGTTTCCGGTCCGGCCCCCACGCCCTCCGACCGCCCCTGGCAGAACACCTCGCTGCCGGCGGAGAAGCGGGCGGACCTCCTCCTGCAGGCGATGACGCTGGAGGAGAAAGTGGCCCAGCTCGGCAGCCGCTGGGCGGGCAACGACATGTCCGACCACGAGCTGCCCGAAGAGGAGACCATCAACGTCGCCCCGATGCAGGACGTCTTCGCCGCGGGCGGTTCGCTCTCGCTGGCGGACGCGAGCCGCGACGGCCTCGGTCACCTCACCCGGGTCTGGGGCAGCATCCCGCAAACGGTCGAGGAGGGCGTGGCGGAACTGGTTCGCCAGCACAAGGTCGTCCTCGAAGGATCCCGGCTCGGTGTGCCGGCCCTGGTCCACGAAGAGTGCCTGACCGGCTTCACGACGTACGGCGCGACTGTCTATCCCGCGTCGATCGCCTGGGGTGCGACCTGGGATCCCGAGCTGGTCGAGCGGATGGCCGCGGCGATCGGGCGCGACATGGCCGCTGTCGGCGTGCATCAAGGGCTTTCGCCGGTGCTGGACGTCGTACGCGACTATCGCTGGGGACGGGTCGAGGAGACGATGGGCGAGGATCCGTACCTCGTCGCGATGCTCGGTTCGGCGTACGTGCGGGGACTGCAGAGTGGCGGCGTCCTCGCGACGCTGAAGCACTTCGCCGGGTACTCCGCGTCCAGGGCGGGCCGCAACCACGGGCCGGTGTCGATGGGTCGCCGTGAGTTGCTCGACTTCATCCTGCCCACGTTCGAGACCGCGATCGCGACGGCCGACGCCGGCTCGGTGATGAGTTCGTACGCCGATATCGACGGCCTGCCCGCGAGTGCGGACCCGTGGCTGTACGGCGACGTACTGCGGGACGACTGGGGCTTCGGCGGCACGGTCGTCTCGGACTACTGGGCGGTGCCGTTCCTCGCGACGATGCATCGGGTCGCCGTCGGCAACGCGGACGCGGGCGCCTTGGCCCTGACCACCGGCACCGACGTCGAACTGCCGGACACCATCGGATTCGCGGGCCTGATCGACAAGGTCAAGTCGGGTGAGCTCTCCGAAAAGCTGATAGATCGTGCGGCCCGGCGACTGCTCCTGCAGAAGGCGCGGCTCGGCCTTCTCGACCCCGACTGGACTCCGGAGGCCTCGGTCCGTGAGGGCGGGGTCGAGCTCGACTCGGCCGAGAACCGTGCGATCGCGCAGCAGCTTGCCGAGCGGTCCGTCGTACTGCTCGATGCGGGTACGGCGCTACCGCTCGCAACGCCGCAACGGATCGCCGTGGTCGGGCCGTGCGCGGGCGATCCCAGGACACTGATGGGTTGTTACGCCTTCCCCAACCACGTTCTGCCGCGCTATCCCGAGCGCGGTCTCGGGATCGAGGTGGCCAGCCCACTCGATGCCTTGCGCAACGAACTGCCGGACGCGGAAATCGTTCACCAGAAGGGCTGCGAGGTCACCGGCGACGACCGGTCCGGGTTCGCGGCGGCCATCGACGCGGCGCGCGAGGCGGATCTGGTCATCGCGTACGTCGGCGACCTCTCCGGACTGTTCGGCCACGGAACCTCGGGCGAAGGCTGCGACGCCGAGGACCTGCGGCTGCCCGGCGTACAGGGTGAACTGCTCACCCAGCTTCTCGACACCGGTACGCCGGTTGTCGTCGTGGTCGTGTCGGGTCGCCCATATGCGCTGGGCGACTTCGCGGACCGCGTCGCCGGGTTGGTGCAGGCCTTCATTCCCGGTCAGGAGGGTGCTGCCGCGATCGCCGGCGTACTCAGTGGGCGGATCGTTCCGAGCGGCAAGCTGCCGGTGCAGATCCCGAAGCATGTCGGCGGGCAGCCGGGCACGTACCTGCAGCCGGCGCTCGGCAGCGTCGAGAGCGCGGGCATCAGCGGTCTCGAGGCGGCGCCGTTGTTCGCCTTCGGGTACGGATCGTCGTACACGACCTTCGAGGTCGGCGACCTGCGGCTCAGTGCGACCGAGATCGGCAACAACGGTGAGTTCACCGCGACCGTGCGGGTTCGCAACACCGGCGACCGGCATCGTCGAGCCGGGCGAGTTCGAAGTGATGGTGGGCACCTCGTCGCTGGACCTGCCGTGCCGTGAGATGCTCCGTGTCACTGGGGACGTGAGGGTGGTGGGGCACGACCGCGTCCTGACGACGCCGGTCGAGCTCACACCGGTGGCCGCCGAAGGTACGGGAGGAGGGTGATGAGGTGCCACGTCTGAAAGGTGGCGTCACCCTGGCGACGGTCGCGTCCTCCGCCGGGGTGTCGATCGCCACGGTCTCCAAGGTGCTCAACGGGCGCAGCGACGTGTCACCGACGACGCGCGCCCGGGTGCAGGAGGTCCTGCACAAGCACGGGTACGTCGGCCGCCGGCCGGAGACGATCGAACGGGACACGGTCGAGTTGTTCTACCAAGGTGTCGTCAACAACTACTCGCTCGAGGTGATCCAGGGAGTCGTCGACGCGAGCCAGGCGGCCGGGGTGGAGGTCGTACTGAACGCGCATCCCCGGCATCAGACCGGGAGCGCGGGCCGTGCGACGCGCTGGATCCGGGACCTGATCGCCAGCAACCGTCGCGCCGCAATCGGTATCACCAGTGAGCTCAGCGACGCCGACTTGGCCGCGCTGTCGCGGGCCCGGCTCCCGCTCGTGGTCGTCGACCCAGCCAACATTCCGCACCCGGACGTGACGAGTGTCGGCTCGACGAACTTCGCCGGCGGTATGGCCGCGACCCAGCACCTGCTGTCGCTCGGACACCGTCGCATCGCGTACGTCGGCGGTCCGCCGACGTCGGGCTGCAACCAGGCGCGGATGAGCGGTTTCCGAGGTGCGATCGAGGCCGCCGGAGCGTCGGTGCCGAAGGAATACGTGTGGTTGCAGGACTTCCTGTACGAGGACGGCATCGCCGGTGGCGCGGCCCTGCTCGACCTGCCCAACCGGCCGAGCGCGATCTTCGCCGGCAGCGACGAAGTCGCTCTCGGCGTGATGGAAGCAGCCCGGGCGCGCGGGCTGCGAATCCCCGAAGATCTGAGCATCGTGGGCTTCGACGACACCCAGGTTGCCCGGCTCGCCTCGCCGCCGCTGACCACGGTGAAGCAACCGCTGCGTGAGATGGGCGCCGTCGCGCTGCGCACCGCGCTGCGGATGGCAGCCGGCGAGAAGGTCGACTCCCACCACGTCGAACTCGCCACCACCCTCATCATCCGCGGCTCCGCCGCCGCCCCCAGCCCCCGCCTCGCCGCCGCCGCATCCTGAGCTTTCGGTGGAGAGCTAGAGTCGCCGATCCGCCGGCCGGGTTGCCCAGGACGCGAGAGTCAGCAGGCAGAACACAGCCGGAGCGATCATGCCGCCCGGGCGGTGCACGGCTGCATTCGAGGCTGCCGCGCCCGTCATGTTGATCACCACGCCGGCGTAGGCCCATTCCTTCAGCCGCGGCAGCCGAGGTGCCAGTAACACGGCTGCTGCGACGACTTTCGCCGTACCGAGGATGGTCGCCAGGTAGCTGGGATAACCGAGGTCGATCATCGTCGGGTAGAAGGGTGCCATCCGCAGCAGGTCCATCGTGCCGCCGACACTCCATTCACCCACCACGATCGCGGTGACGATCCAGTACGCACTTGTCCGGGAGGTCATGGGATCACCTGCTATCGACACGGACCCGTACCCTTATCTATCGGTACGATAGCGTGTCGATGGAGGTGGATCAATGGCAGGTGTCTCGCGCGGTGACGGAGCACGGCGGCGGGTGCTCGCGGCTGCCCTGGAGGTCCTCGACGAGACCGGACTGGCGGGCTTCACGATGGAGGCCGTCGCGCGCCGGGCCGGGGCCAGCAAGGCAACGTTGTACCGGCGGTGGCCGACGACCGGCGCGCTGATGATCGACGCGATGGACGCGACTTTCCGGCCGTTCCCGGCGCCGGACACCGGCCGGGTGGCGACCGATGTCGCGGAGATCCTGAGCGCCTTCGTGACGATGCTCGAGCAGACCCCGTTCCCGCGCCTGCTCGCCGCCTTCATCGACGCGGCGGAACGCGACCCCGCCCTCGCGAGCCTGCACGCCGACCTGACTCATCGCCGCCGCGAACCACTCCTCGCCGTCCTGTCCCGGGCCCGCGACCGCGGCGAGCTGCCCGCGGACAGCGACCCCGAGCTCACCACCGACCTGCTCACCAGCCCGTTCTTCTATCGGAGATTCGTTGCCCACCGCCCCATTCCGCCCACGCTGGTCGACGACGTGATCGCCCGGGTGCTGCTGCGACCGTAGAGCCGGCGGGTGCCGTCGTGGAGGATCACCAGTCCGGTGCGCCCGGGTCTGGTTGCCAGCCAGGTGAGGGCGTCGGCGCCCAACGCGAAGGCGGCGGTGGCGTCGATGTCTGCCCAGGTGAGGCTGCGGTGAACGACGGTGACCGACGCCAACGCGACAGGAGTGACGCCAGTGCGGGCGTCGACGATGTGGTTGCCGCGATGAGTGAGGCCCGAGGTTGCGACGGCGCCGTTGCGGATGGGTACGACGGCGACGACGCGGTTGCGGTCGTGCGGGTCTTCGATGCCGACGCGCCACGCGGGTGACTCCGGCGACGTGACGCGACAGGTCATGTCGCCTCCAGCGGAGATGCAGTAGTCCGTGTCGGGCAGGGTGTCGAGGGCGTGTGCGGCGCGTTCGACCGCCCAGCCCTTGACGACTCCGCTGGGGTCCAGTGCTCCTGAACGCCGTACGTCGAAAGCGCCGCCCGACTGCACGCGCGCTTGCTCTCCCAGGGCAAGGACTTCGGCGACCTCGGGCGGGCAGTCCGCGACACGCAGCTCGCCGCGGTTGAGACGGGAGATGTACGAGTCGGGGCGATAGGTGCTGAAGACGCGGTCGGCTTCGCACAGGATCTCCAAAGCCTCTTCCCACGCCTGCAAGGCTGCGGCGTCGTCGGTGTGCCGGCCACGGAGAGCGAGGCTGATCGGCATGCCCATCACATGCTCGACGTAGCGCGATGTCATTTCGCCTGGTCCAGGGCGCTTTGCAGGGAACGGATGTAGCCGTCGCTGGTGACCGTCGCGCCACTGACCATGTCGATCTGTGCGCTCTGCGCCTGCTTGGTCTCGTCGATCAGGATCGGCAGCGCGTAGTCGTTGATCTCGACGTCGCGATGGTTCCCGTTCGGGTACTGCACGACGTTGACGTCGGTGATCTTGCCGTTCTGCAGTGTCAGCTGGACCTGGACCGGTCCCCACTGCGTCGACGCGACGTCACCCGTGACCGTCACCGTCGAAGAGGAAGACGAGGACGACGGCGATGGTGACGACGACGGCGACGGCGTGGCCGAGGTTCCCTCGTCCGTCCCGTCGTCGCCGGACCCGGCGCCGGCAGCGGGTGTGGGCGTTGGCGTGCTGCTCGCCGAGCTGCCGCTGCTCTGCGGGATCGCCATCGGCCCGGAGGTCGACGTGTGGTAGGCGAAGAGCAGTACGACGATGGACGCCGTACTGAGGAACCAGAGGGCAATGCGTTTCACAGAGGTCACCACTTGAAGGTTTCGAGGTGGAGTTGATCGGCAGGCAGGCCGGCGGCCTCGATGGTCTGTTTCACCAACTCGGTCCACTGCTCCGGCCCGCACAGGTAGACGTCGCGCTCGGCAATGTCGGGAATCCAGTACAGAAGGGCCTGCAGGTCGTTGATCTGACCCATGCCTTGGCCGAGCCATGAGTCGGTACGACGACGATGGCCCGGCAGCGACAGCACGAACAGACCTCGTGCGCGGACCAACGCCTGCAACTCCGAGGCGAACAACGGCGCGTGCGTGTACCGCTGCACGAGGATCGCATCGCCCGGGGCGTAGTCGAGGCCCTCGGCCAACGCTCGCAGCGGAGTGATGCCGACACCCGCGCCGACGAGCGCGATCTTCCGCTGCGACCGGACCCGAGGGCTCAGCCGCCCGTACGGACCCTCGACCAAGACACGAGTGCCTGGCCGGACCGACTGGAGTGCCGCGCTGCCGTCGCCGACCGCTTGCACGGTGATCCGCAGACCGCGGCCGTCAGGTGCGGCGGACAGCGAATACGGGTTGGCGCGCGTCCAGCCGGGCCGACCGAGGAACCGCCACGAGAAGAACTGCCCGGCCTCGGCACGCAGCCGCTCGAGCCGCCGGCCGGCGACGTACAGGGAAAACACCCCATTGGCCTCCGGTACGACGGCTGTCACGCGGAGCTGATGCACTGCGTTCCGCCAAACCGGCATGCCCATCCGGTAGACGAGGACCGCCGCGGCCGCGACCGCCCAAGCTGTCCACCAGAACACGGTCCGGCCGACGGAGGACATGAGCTCCTGGCCGGTCCACAGCTGGTGCGGGAGCGCGAGGCCGACGCCGAGGTACGCGTACAGGTGCAGCAGATGCCACGACTCGTACCGGATCCGCCGCCGGGCGGCCTTGATACTCGTCACGACGGTTAAGCACAGGCAGACCGTGCCGGCGACCGCCAGCAGCATGCCCGGGTAGTCGACGGTCAGGTCCCACAGCGTCGCGGGAGTCCTACCGAGCTCCCCTGCCGCATAACCCCACGTGATCGTGACGAGATGGGCGAGCATCAGATTGAACGAGGTGAAACCGACCAGCCGGTGAATCCGCGCCAGCCGATCCTGCCCGAAGGCGGCCTCCAGCAAGGGCACCCGGGCCATCAAAACGACCTGAGCCAACAGCAGTACGGCGGACACCAACCCGGTGAGGCGGCCTACCGAGGTGAGGCCTGTCGCCCACCCGCCGAGTTCCTGGACTCCCCCGTCGACGACCCACCAGTAGCTGACCAGCAACAGGCTCAGCCACAGCACGGCCATCGCGCCGACACGCACCACGCCGTCGTTGCGGGCGCGCGTGCCCAGAAGCACAGCAGTGGGTGTCTCGATCATCGGCGCTCCTGGGGTGTGGCGGTCGCACCCCAGTGTCAGGCCCTCGCCTGAGCCCACCCTTCGGCTTCCCTGTGAGCCGGCTGTGAGGATCAGTCCGGTACGACGTACTCCTCGCGGTGTGTCGCCGCCCAACTGGCCAGGAGCTTGAGGGCGTCCGCGGTCGGCGACCCGGCCGGAGCGGTGTAGACGATCATGGTCAGGCCTGGATCGGAGGGGAACTCCATCGCCTCGAAGTTGAGCTCGAGGTCGCCGACCACCGGATGGTGCAGCTTCTTCAGGCCGGTGCGGTGGAAGCGGACGTTGTGCGCCGCCCAGCGTTGGCGGAACGTCTCGCTGCGGGTCGACAGCTCGCCGATGAGCTCGGTCAGAGCCTTGTCGTGCGGGTTGCGCCCGGCCTCCGAACGCAGGACCGCCGCGATGTCGTCGGCCGCACGCTCCCAGTCGACGAAGAACTCCTGGGCCGCCGGGTCGAGGAAGACGAACCGGGCCGTGCTGACAGGGCGGCGCGGGTCCGCGAACGCCGGCGCGTACAGCGCGCGGGCCAGCCGGTTCGCGGCCAGCACGTCGAACCGCGCGTTGCGGATCCAGGCCGGCGCGTCACTGATCGCGTCCAGGGTCTGCAGCAGCGCGGGCCGGACGCCCTTGGTCGCCGGACGCCGCCGTACCGGAGTGGCGTTCGATTCGCGGGCCAGCGCGAACAGGTGGGTGCGCTCGGCGTCGTCGAGTTGCAGCGCCCGGGCAAGCGCCTCGAGCACGCTCTCGGACGCTCCGGCGAGGTTCCCCCGCTCCAGCCGGACGTAGTAGTCCACCGAGACGCCGGCCAGCAGCGCGACCTCCTCCCGGCGCAGCCCCTTCACTCGGCGGTTGCCGCCGTACACGGGCAGACCGGCCTGTTCGGGCGCCAGGCGTGCGCGACGAGAGCTGAGGAACTCCTTGATCTCGGCTCGGCGGTCCATGCCGTCAACACTACGGACCGTCGCCGGGGCCAGGGAGGCACTGGCATTACCTGGATCAACAGTGACTCCCACGCGCACGCAGTGTCACCTTCACTGGAAGCATGAGAGCGACTTATCTGTACGGCGCCGGGGACGTCCGCGTCATCGACGTACCCGACCCGGTGGTCCAGCAACCGACCGATGCCTTGGTGCGGGTGGTCAACGCCTGCATCTGCGGCAGCGACCTGCACCCGTATCACAACCTCCCCGCGACACCCGAGGGTACGTCGATGGGCCACGAGTTCATCGGCGTGGTCGAGGACATCGGCCGTGAGGTGTCGACAGTGAAGAAGGGCGACTTCGTCATCGCGCCGTTCGCCTGGTCCGATGGGACGTGCGACTTCTGCCGCGAGGGTCTACACACGTCCTGCCGCCACGGCGGCTTCTGGAACTCACCTGGCGTCGGCGGCGGTCAGGCCGAGGCGGTCCGGGTACCGCTGGCAGACGGAACGCTGGTGAAGGTCCCGGTCGGCGAGGACTCCGCGCTGCTGCCTTCGTTGCTGACCCTCTCCGATGTCTACGGCACCGGCTACCACGCTGCTCTGAAGGGCGGGGTCAACTGCAGCACCTCGGTCACCGTGATCGGCGACGGCGCCGTCGGACTCCTCGCCGTACTGTCCGCGAAGCAATTAGGTGCCGAGCGCATCATTCTGATGGGGCGGCACAAGGTTCGTACGGACCTCGGGGTCGCGTTCGGCGCGACCGACGTCGTGGCCGAGCGCGGCGAGGAAGGCATCGCCAAGGTGCGCGACCTCACCGGTGGCGACGGCACCCACGTCGTACTGGAGGCGGTCGGGCACATGCCGGCGTACGAGCAGGCGATCGGCGTCGTCCGGGCCGGCGGCGTGATCAGCCGGGTCGGCGTTCCGCAGTACGACGACGCGCCGGTGGGCTTCCCGAGTCTGTTCGGCCCGAACATCACCCTCACCGGTGGTCCGGCGCCGGCTCGTGCCTACATCGAACCGCTGCTGCCCGGCGTACTCGAGGGCACGGTCGACCCGGGCAAGGTCTTCGACTCGGTTGTCGACCTCCACGGCGTCCCGGCCGGCTACCGCGCGATGGACGACCGCAAGGCGTTGAAGGTTCTGGTCCGGCCGTGACCTCTCGCGCCAGGCCGGCGACGATCCTCGCCATCATCCTGACCAGCTACTTCATGATCCTGCTGGACAACTCGGTGATCTTCACCGGCCTGCCCAGCATCCGCGCCGGTCTGGGGCTCTCGGCAACGGAACTGTCCTGGGTGCAGGACGCCTACACCCTGGTGTTCGGTGGGCTGTTGTTGCTCGGGGCAAGGGCCGGCGACCTGATCGGCCGGCGGCGGTTGTTCGTCGCCGGCCTGGCGGTGTTCACCCTCGCGTCGTTCCTGGTCGGCGCGGCGCAGACCGGCTGGTGGCTGATCGCCGCCCGCGCACTGCAGGGCATCGGCGCCGCCATCGTCGCACCGACGTCGTTGTCGTTGCTGACGGCAAACTTCCCGGAGGGTCGCGAGCGCACCCGTGCCGTCGCCTGGTACGGCGCTACCGCGGGGATCGGCGCGAGTCTCGGGCTCGTGGTTGGTGGAGCCTGTGCCCATTGGATTTCGTGGCGCGCCGGGTTCTTCATCAACCTGCCGGTCGGGGTGGCGATGATGGTGGCGGCAGTGCGGTACCTCGGCGAGACAGAACGTCGTACTGGCCGCTTCGATTCCGTCGGGGCGTTGTCGGCCACGCTCGGGGTGGGCGCGATCGTCTTCGGGATCGTGAACTCCGCCGACGCCGGGTGGGGTTCGCCGGTGACGGTCGCCGCGCTGCTGGCGGGCGTCGTACTGCTGGTGGTGCTCGTCGCGAACGAGTGGCGGGTGGAGCAGCCGATCATGCCGTTGCGGCTGTTCCGCAACCGGGAACGCAGTGGCGCTTACGCAGCCCGGATGCTGTTCCTCGGCGCGATGATCGGCTTCTTCTACTTCACCACGCAGTACATGCAGGGTGTCCTCGGGTTCACGCCGCTGGAGGCGGGACTGGGGTTCTTCCCGATGACGGTGGTGAACTTCGTCGTGGCGATCGCCGTACCGCGGCTGACTCGCCGCTTCGGCAACGCAATGCTGCTGGCTGCCGGACTCGCGGTCACGCTGGCGGGGATGGCGTGGCTCAGCCGGCTCGGCGCCGGCGATCCCTACCTGACGAGTGTCGCGCTTCCGATGATCCTGATCGGTGCCGGCCAGGGACTCGCCTTCGCGCCACTCACGGCCGCCGGAATCTCCGGCGTCTCGGTCGCCGACGCCGGCGCGGCGTCCGGGCTGGTCAACACCTTCCACCAACTCGGCAGCGCCCTCGGCCTGGGCATCCTGATCGCTGTCTCCGCCAACGGCTCTACCCTCACGGCCCACGTCGCCACCGCTCTCACCGGCAGCTCCGTCTTCATGGCCGCAGCCCTCGTCATCGCCCTGGTGACGATCACGCCCCGCTTCGCGCACCCACCCACGATGGCGGTCCCGGTGGCCGCCGAGGAGACCTCATGACGAACGAACCCACTCCGGCGCAGAAGCTCATCGGCGACTTCGCGCCCAAGCTCGTGTCGCTCACCGACGACGTCCTGTTCGGCGACGTATGGGCACGGACCGAACTGTCCCCGCGCGACCGCAGCCTCATCACGGTCGCGAGTCTCGTCACCGGCGGAAACACCGAACAACTCCGCGGACATCTGGCCCGGGCGAAGCAGAATGGGCTGACCGAGACCGAACTCAAGGAGGCCATCATCCATCTGGCGTTCTACGCGGGCTGGCCCAAGGCGATGTCTGCGATCACTGTCGCCAAGCAGATCTTCGAGGAGTGAGTCATGAGCAACTGGACACCTGAGGACCTCGAACGGATCGGGGACTCGACCGAGCTCCGGGTCTCCTCGCTGAGGAAGAACGGCACCCTTCGCCCGTACGTGACCATCTGGGTGGTCCGCGCCGGCGACGACATCTACATCCGTTCTGCCTACGGGGCCGACAACCCCTGGTACGTGCGTGCCAAGGCCAGCGGCGAGGGCCGGGTGAAGGCCGGCGGCATCGAGCGCGACGTCACCTTCGCGCACGCCTCGGCGGATGCTCATGCCGCCATCGACGCGGCGTACCACGCCAAGTACGACCGCTACGGCCAGGCCATCGTGCGCACCGTCGTAGGCCCCGACGTCGCCCCCCCGACCCTCCGCCTCCTCCCCCGAGGCTGATCTCTCCAAGGGAGCCATCCATGCAGTACACCCGTCTCGGCACCTCAGGCCTGAAGGTCAGCCGGATCGCGTTGGGTTGTATGAGTTTCGGCGACACGTCACGCGGCTTCAACGAGTGGGCCCTGGACGACGCGGCGGCCGAACCGATCTTCCGCCAGGCGGTGGAGCTGGGCATCACCTTCTGGGACACCGCGAATGTCTATGGATACGGCAGTTCCGAGGAGATCGTCGGCCGCGCGATCAGGAAGTACAGCCGCCGCGAGGACGTCGTACTGGCGACCAAGGTCCACTTCAGGATGCATGACGGTCCGGGTGGATCAGGCCTGTCCCGCAGGGCGATCCTCGAGCAGCTCGACGCGTCTCTCAAACGCCTCGACACCGAGTACGTCGATCTGTACCAGATCCACCGCTTCGACCCTGACGTCCTGGTCGAGGAGACGATGGAGGCGCTGCACGACGTCGTCAAAGCGGGCAAGGTCCGGTACATCGGCGCGTCGTCGATGTGGGCCTGGCAGTTCGCGAAGATGCAGCACACCGCCGACCTGCACGGCTGGACGCGCTTCGTCTCGATGCAGAACCAGTACAGCCTGATGCAGCGCGAGGAAGAACGCGAGATGTTCGGCCTCCTCGCCGACCAAGGTGTCGGCAGCATCCCGTGGAGCCCGCTGGCGAAAGGCCGCCTCGCCCGTCCGTGGGGCACCCAGACGCAGCGCGCGGACACCGATCCCATCGGCCGCCGCTTCTTCGCGGCCGACGACCAGCCCATCGCGGACGCCGTACAGCAGGTCGCCGAGGCCCGCGGCATCCCGATGGCTCGGGTTGCCCTCGCCTGGGTCCTGCACAACCCCGTCGTCGCCGCCCCCATCGTCGGCCCCACCAAGCCCCATCACCTGGCCGACGCAGTAGCAGCCCTGGACCTAACCCTCACCTCCGAAGAACTCACCACCCTCGAGGCGCCGTACACCCCGCGAGAACCAACGGGCTTCTGAAGCCGTCAGGGCCGGTCGTAGATGTCGTGGGTGCCGATCCGCCGCCAGACCAGAATCGTCTCGCCGTCGTCCGTTCGTTCGAGGTGAAAGGTCGCCCGACCATCCGGCCCGGTGAAGCTCCAGGTGATGGACAAGATGCCACCGGCGATCTGGTGCACACGAAGCCGCTTCGGCCAAGGGGGCACCCCGGTGAAGCTCCCGGCGTCGATCGCGGGCAGGAAATGCTCACGCAGGATCTTCAGGAACATTTGCCGGTGGTCGGACAGAAGCTTGGTCAGGTCGCGATCGAAGGCGACTGCGGTGCGGTATTTCACGCGTCCGAAGCCGATCCGTCAGCTTCGTCGGCTTCGGCGTCGATTCGTTCCACGTGAGCCAGGAAGTCGTCCGCGGTGTCGAACGTCGTCGACTTTCCGGCGGCCAGCTCGGCATCGGCTTCGCGCTCCATCGCCTGCCACCGCTCGGTCCAGAACCAGGCCTGTTCAGCCGGTACGGCGACATGCGGCAGCAGCACGATCTCGCCGTCCCGTACGACGATCTCCACCTGAGCGCCAGGCTTGTCGAGCCCGAACCGGCGGCGGAGGTGCGCTGGGATCGTGATGGTGCCGTTCTTCGGCTGCACAGCAGCGAACCCAATGTGTGTATCCATGTGCCCAAGATACCAGGATTCCTGGAAACCAGGATGCCGGCGGAAGGCGTCCAGGGTGAGGACGGTGAAGAGTGCGCCCCGGACTACTTCGTCCGCGTCGCGGTCGCCGACCTCACGTCGTACGAGAGCTTTCTCAGCGCGCACATCCTGCCGATCCCGCGCGTCCAGCGGGTGGTGTCGACCTTCACGATGAAGGTCATCAAGTAAGCGAGCCGTCACAGCGGGTGAGATCGGCGTCCAGATTCGTTAAGTCTGTAACGAAAAGGTCCCGGAATGCCCTCGGCTGTCGTAATCTGCCGGACCATGCACAGACGCGAGCCGGCCCGCCCCAAGGTCGCCCAGTCAGTGGTTCTGTTCCTCGTAGCGAGTGTTGTGGCGGGTGCGCTCGTCGCCGGCCTGGCACTTCCGTTCGCCGGTCTGGCCGGGGTGACCAGCGCGAAGGCGCACGAGACGGTGCAGTACCTGCCGCAGGACCTCGAGACGGTGCCGCTGGCTCAGAAGAGCACCATCCTGGCCGCGGACGGCACGGTTCTCGCCACGATCTATCAGGAGAACCGCACACCGGTCACGCTGAAGCAGATCAGCCCGATCATGCTCCAGGCGATCGTCGCGATCGAGGACGACCGCTTCTACCAGCACGGCGCGATCGACGCCAAGGGCACCCTGCGCGCGTTGCTGCGCAACCAGTCGAAGGGATCGGTGCAGCAGGGCGGTTCGAGCATCACCCAGCAGTACGTCAAGCTCACCCTGCTCGCGAAGGCACGGACGCCGGACGAGATCGCGGCCGCCACCGCCGAGACGTACGAGCGCAAGATCGCCGAACTGCGCTACGCCATCGCGGTCGAGAAGCAGTACTCGAAGAACCAGATCCTGGAGATGTACCTCAACCTGGCGAACTTCGGCGACGGTGCTCGCGGCATCGAGGCCGCCGCGATGCACTACTTCTCCGTGCACGCCGCGAAGCTGACCCTTCCGCAGGCCGCACTGCTGGCCGGCCTGGTGAAGAACCCGACCGGCTACGACCCGACCAACGACATGAAGCGCGCGAAGGACCGTCGTGACGTCGTACTGCGCCGGATGCAGGAACTGAACATCATCTCGGCCAACCAGGCGAACGCCGCGCTGAAGACACCGGTGATCGACCCGAACAAGATCCGCAGGGTGCCGAACGGCTGCGCGAACTCGAAGTACGCGTTCTACTGCGACTACGTGATGGCCAAACTCAAGGAGAACGCGGCGTTCGGCAAGACCAAGGAGGAACGGCAGAAGTACATCGAGACGGCCGGCATCGTCGTACGGACCTCGCTCGACCCGCGGATCCAGAAGGCGGCCCAGACCTCGGTCGACAAGCACTCCAAGCCGACCGACTCCGCCGTCGCCGCGATCACCATGGTCGAGCCGGGCACGGGCCTGGTGAAGGCGATGGCGCAGAGCCGTGCGTACGGTCGCGGCAAGGGCCAGACGTCGTACAACTACAACGTCGAGAAGTCCTATCCCGGTGGGTACGGCGGTTTCCAGAACGGCTCGACGATGAAGGCGTTCACGATCGCGGCCGCCATCCAGAAGGGTGTGCCGCTCACCTACCGGATCAACTCGCCGCAGACCATCGACCTGAGCGGCAAGACGTTCAGCACCTGCTCGGGTACGACGTCCGCCCCCAACTACACCCCGGGCAACTCGACCAAGACGATCGCGGACCCGTCCATGATCGACGCGGCCCGAGCCTCGACGAACACCTACTTCCTGCAGTTGTCCGAGCAGATCGGCTTGTGCCCGATCGCGACCATCGCGTCGAAGCTCGGCATGTACGACGCCCAGACGATGGAGCCGCTGCAGCAGGTGGTGTCGTTCACGCTGGGATCAGCGGGTCTGATCACGCCGCTGATGCTCTCCAACGCGTACGCGACCTTCGCGTCGCGCGGGATGTACTGCACGCCGCAGGTGATCACCTCGATCACCACCAGCCGGGGCAAGGCGATCCCGACACCGGGGCCGAACTGCAAGCGGGCGCTCTCGCCGCAAGTCGCCGACGGTGTCAACTACGTACTGCACCAGGTGATGGAGCCCGGCGGCACCGGCGGCAGGCTGAAGTTCGGCCCGAGTGACCTGGCCGGCAAGACCGGAACGATCCAGGAGAACCACGCGGTCTGGTTCGCCGGCTACTCGTCGAGGCTCGCGGCGGCGTCGGTGGTGGCGGACGCGAGTCCGCCGTACGACAACCTGATCGGGCAGACGCTCAACGGCAAGAAGATGAGCGATGCGTCCGGCTCCGGTACGGCGGGACCGATCTGGGAGACGGCGATGCAACTGGCGCTGAGGGGCTTGCCGACG
>WNGA01004777.1_pt1 | contig 19842 bp, 21 predicted proteins | sample 5400061 | NCBI WGS metagenome assembly WNGA01 (sample SAMN13153366, study PRJNA577476) | soil metagenome | isolation source: 100 cm soil or saprolite under grassland replicate 2 | place: USA:California | collected 2016-06-15
ACGACTGGCCCTGGAACCCGGACGACGGCTGGTGGATCAGGATGCGCGAGTTCGGGAGCGTGAGGCGCTTGCCGGGCGTGCCCCCCGCGAGGATCAGCGAGCCGGCGGACATCGCCATCCCGTAACAGATCGTCTGCACCTCGGGACGGATGTACTGGACCGTGTCGTAGATGGCGAGCCCGGCGTGGAGCGATCCGCCCGGCGAGTTCACGTATACGGAGACGTCCTTGTCGGGGTCCTCCGACTCGAGGTGCACGAGCTGCGCCACGACCAGGTTGGCGATCTCGTCGTCGATCGGGCGGCCGATGAAGACGATCCGCTCGTTCAGCAGGCGCGAGTAGATGTCGAACGAGCGCTCCCCGCGCGAGGTCTGCTCCACGACCATCGGGACGAGCGAGCTGTGGGCGCGTCCGATCTGCATGTCCCTTCTCCTTTCGAGAGGCCGGGCGGCCGGGTTCGGTAAGCTGCAACCATCAGGTTGCGGATCAGAATAGCAACCGTTTGGTTGCACGATCAGCGGAAGGCGGACATGGACGAGTTGGTTGAGCGCGAGCTGACTGTGCCGGAGGAGATCGACCAGGTGTGGCGCTCGCTGGCCGAGCCCGAGTGGCTCGGCGAGGACGCGACGATCGAGTTGCGTGAGGCGGGCGAGGTCCGTGCGGGCGACCGGAGCGGCTTCGTCGAGGAGGTGGATCCCCCGCGCAGGCTGGTCTTCTGGTGGAGCACGCCGGACGAGGAGGCCACCAGGGTGGAGCTCGAGCTCGGCGAGACGGACACCGGCACGCATATCCGTGTAACGGAATCGCGCCCACTGGCGATCCTGGACGGTCGCGACCTCGCGATCGAGTTCGGCGGATGGGGCGGCGGAGCGGGGCCGGTCGCGTCGGCCGCAGGGGCGCTCGCCGGCGCGCTCCACTGATGCCGCCGGATCCGCGCGCGCCGATGGCGGCCGCAGATCCCGCCGGCGCCGTATTCGCCGCGCTCTCCGACGGCACCCGGCGCTCGCTCTACGCCACCCTCGGCGAGCGCGGCGAGGCCACCGCGACCGATCTCGCGCGCGAGCTTCCGGTGAGCCGGCAGGCGGTCCAGAAGCATCTCGGCATGCTCGCCGCGGCCGGCTTGGTCGCCACCCGCCGCGCGGGCCGCGAGGTGCTCTACCGCCCGACGCCCGCCCCGATGTCGGAGGCGCTCGCCTGGATGGCCGAGGTCGGCGCCCAGTGGGACGACCGCCTCGCGGCCCTCGAGCGCCAGCTGGCCCGGGGGCGAAGCGTGTCGGCCTGAACGGGGGGGTCCCCGGCGCGGGTACGCTCTCGGCGTGAGCTCGCTCGTCGTTGGCTTCGGACTCGGTCTCTTCGTCGGTGCTCAGCCGGGCCCGGTCTCGCTCCTCTGCATCCGCAGCGTGCTGCGCGGGGCGCTCGTCACCGGCATCGCCATCGGGGCGGGCGCGGCTCTGATCGACCTGCTCTACGCCGGCCTGGGCCTCGCCGGGGCGGCCGGCCTTCTCGAGGCGGGCGCCCTCCACGTGGCATTCGGGGTGGTGGGCGCGTGCGTGCTCGCCTACATCGGCGGGCGCACGCTCTGGGCGGCCTTCCGAGTGCGCCTCGGGGGCGAGCTGCCCGAGGAGGTCGCGTCGCCGCGGCGCGCCTTCGCCACAGCGCTGGCGGCCACCGCGTCGAACCCGCTCACGATCGCCACCTGGGCGGCGATCTTCACCGCCGCCTCGGCCGCTGCGGTGGGCGACGCCGCCACCTCGGCCGACGGCGCCGCGCTCATGCTCGGGGGCGTCGCGCTCGGCACCCTCACCGCGTTCACCGCGCTCTCGCTGCTGGTCGCCGCGGTGCGCCGCCGCTTCGGGCCGCGGCTGCTCGCGACCGTCGACATCGTGGCCGGCTCCGGCCTGCTGGGCTTCGCCGGCCTGCTCGGCTGGCGCGCCGTGCACGAGTCCTGAGCGAGCGCCGCGCGGCCCTCCTCCCGCCGGAGCGCCCTCCGCGAGTCCTGAGCGCCGCGCAGCCCTACAGGCGGTGCATCGCCTCGACGCGCTCCTCGCGGTGCTGCTCGGCCTCCGGGTCATGCCGGTCGGCGCGCACCGACGAGAGGATGCCGACCGTGAACGCCGTCGCGATCACCACGAGGCTCTCCACCGGTCCCACCTTCACCAGGTCCTCGACCAGCAGCTTCACGCCCACCAGCCCGAGCACGACCGCGATCGTCTCGTCGAGGTAGCGGAAGCGCGCGATCAGGCTCTCCACGAGCACGAACAGGGCGCGCAGGCCGAGCAGCGCGAAGACGTTGCCCATCCAGATCAGGAACGGGTCGCGCGTGATCGCGAATGCGGCCGGGATCGAGTCGATCGCGAAGGCGAGGTCCGCGAACACGATCGCCACGAGGCACAGGAAGATCGGCGTCGCGTAGCGCCGGCGCGAGCCCTCCTTGTGCACGAACCAGCGGTCGCCGTGGAACTCTCCGGTCACCGGATAGACCTTGCGGACGAGTCGCACCATCAGGTTGCGGTCGGGGTCGACGTGCTCCTCGACCCCCTGAAAGATCCGGTACGCCAGTACCAGCAGACCCACGCCGAGCAGGTAGACCACGACGTGGAACTGCTGGATCAGCGCGGTCCCGGCGAGGATGAACGCGCCGCGCAGCGCCAGTGCCGCGACGATCCCGAAGAACAGAAGCCGCGGCCGGTGCCGGTAGGGCACGCCGAAGTACGCGAACAGCAGGAGGAAGACGAACAGGTTGTCGAGCGAGAGCGAGCGCTCGATCAGGTAGACGGTCGTGTAGGTGACCGCGTCATTGCTTCCCTCGAGCACCAGCACCGGGATCGCGGCGAGCAGGCTCAGAACGAGCCAGCCGACCGACCACCAAGCCGCCTCCTTGAAGCTCGGCTCACGCCCGCGCGCGAAGAAGCGGAGATCGAGCCAGAGGAAGAAGATCAGCGCGGCGATCAGCGCTGCCCACGGTGCGAGGGCGTCGATTTCCACCGCCGGGACCTTAGAGTGAAGGCATGCTGGGTCACGTCGCAGTAGGCACGTGGAGCGGCGGGCGGTTCATGCGCTTCGGCGAGCCCATCTCGGACGAGCGCCTCGAGGCGTTGCTGCGGCCGGGCGGCGGCATCGACACGGTCATCACGGCCGACGCGTACGGCGCCGGCGAGGCCGACACGCTGCTCGGACGCGCCCTGGCGGGCGTGCCGCGCGAGCGCTACTCGCTGGCCGGCGCGGTGGGCCACGACTTCTACGAAGGCGAGCGCGACGGCGCCAAGGGCTTCCCCCGCTTCACCGACCCGCGCCTACGCGGCCCCGAGGGCTACGGCGCCTACCTGCGCATGGCCGTCGAGCGGAGCCTCGAGCGCTGCCGGGTCGACTGCTTCGACCTGCTGCTGCTCCACAACCCCGACCGGCGCGGCTTCGAGTCACCGGAGGTGTGGGAGGCGCTGCGCGGGCTGCGCGACGATGGCCTGGCGCGCGCGCTCGGCGTCGCGCCCGGCCCGGCCAACGGCTTCACGCTCGACGTGATCGGCTGCTTCGAGCGCTACGGCGAGCTGATCGACTGGGCCATGCTGATCCTCAACCCGTTCGAGCCCTGGCCCGGCGAGCTCGCGCTCGACGCCGCCGTCCGCCACGACGTGAAGGTGCTAACCCGGGTGGTCGACTACGGCGGCCTGTTCCACGACGACGTGCTGCCCGGCCACTGCTTCGAGGCTCACGACCACCGCGGCTTTCGGCCGGGCGGCTGGGTCGAGGCGGGGCGCGAGCGGCTCGAGCGCATCCGGCCCATCGCCGAGCGCCACGGGCTCACGCCGCTCCAGCTCGCGTGCGTGTGGAACCTCGCGCACGACGCGGTCGAGTGCGTGGCCCCGACGCTCATCCAGGAACCGGGCCCGGACGCGAAGCCGATCGAGCGCAAGCGCGAGGAGCTCGCGGTGGTGCCGGCCGAGCCGGTGCTGAGCGAGGAGGAGGTCGCCGAGATTCGCTCGGTGGGCGACAACCGCGGCTCCATGCTGCTGAAGGGCGCGACGCCCGACCACGAGGGCGAGGAGCGCCCCGACCGCTGGGCGGTGGACGCCGAGCGGGCCGAGCTCGCCGCGCGCTGGGGAATCGACCCCGAGCGCGACCTCCGGAAGCTCGATAAACCGGGGTCAGACCCCGTGCAAGGCGAGAGCCCCCTCTCGCGCCTCGTGGGGTCTGACCCCTGATGGTCTAGGTCGCGTGAAACGCGTGAAACGGGGTCTGACCCCGTTTCACGCCGTTTCACGGCCGCTGCAGCAGCTCGGCGCAGCGCTGCAGCGCGTCCGTGTCCTCGGGGCGCGCCTTGTCGAGGCAGTCCGCGTACTTCTGGAAGTCCTGCGCCTCGGGGCTCGAGTTGTCGGGGACCGCCGGAGTGGCGGACTGCGAGCCGGCGCCGAGCCCGGGCAACGTGCCGCCGCCCAGCGAGCGCGTCAGCGACGACAGCGGACGAGCATGGGCGGGCGCCTCGATCTGCTGGTCGCCGTTCACGTTCGAGAACTCGAGCTCGAAGTCGATCGAGCCGGACTGGATCCCGCCGAGGCTCTGCCGGCTGGCCTCGGGCACGTCGAATTCGATCTTGCCCGCGAGCCGCCGGATGATGTCGTCGTCCTCCCCCACGTAGACGTTGAAGGTCGGGTTGTGGACCACGTCGGCGACCTGGCGGATGTCCGCCGCGCTGAGCGGCTTCGGCGGCGTCTGCCCGGTGGCCCCGCCGAATGCGGTGCCCGACCTGCGCACGAACTCGTTGAGGTTCCGCATGACCGCCTCGACGTCGAGCGTCCCGGACACGTGGCGCGTCTTCACGCCCGCGACCTTCTCCTCCCCCTTGTCCTTCGCCTCGGCGAGCCAGCTGCGCGGATCGAGCCCGAGCCCGCGCAGCGAGCCGCGCTTGCCCTCGTTCTGCGCGATCGAGCGGTTCGCCTTCGCCACCTGCGACGCCGGCTGCTCGTAGAAGACATCCTGGAACTTCACGAAGGCGCGGTCGCCGGTCGAGAGGAAGCCCGTCGTGATCGTCTGGCCGCCGCCGTCGTTGCCGATCTTCAGCTCGATGTCGACCGACGGGATCTTCTTCTCGTTGGTGCGGAACGGGCCAGTCGCCGTGATCCGCAGTGGCTTCTCGAGGCCGGGGCTACCCTTGACCTGGATCGAAGCGTCGAGCTTGAGGTCCGCACTCTTGATGGAGCTGCTGAACGCCTTGTCGAGGAGATCCTGGACGTCCTCCTTGTCGCCTCCTCCGCCGCAGGAGGCGAGCGCCAGAGCGGCGAAGAGCAGGACGAACAGGGCGCGACGCACGCGCCGCAGACTAGCTGGAGGCACCGCAACTCGACGCGATTCGGGGCGTTGGAAGGGCGAATGGGGTACGTGAAGAGAACCGTGCTCGCGGCGGTCGCGATAGCAACCGTGGCGGCGGCTCCGGCGCAGGCCGGGGAGGTGATCGTGGTCGACTCGGGCCACGCCCAGCGCGTGAACGACCCGGCCGTGCCGACGCGGGCCGAGGCGGCGCTCTCGATGCCGGCCGGCGCGCGCCCGGCGGCCGCCGCCGCTGCCCGCGTCCGCGCGCGGGCGAGCTCGAGGCGGGGCCGGCGGGCGGTCTACGCCGCGCTCCGGCGCGAGCTCCGCCGGAAGCACATCGAGCGCGCCGACTACCGGCGCTGGCGCAGGACCTACGTCCGCTCCGCCCGCACGCTGCGGCGTCTCCATGGGGCACGCGCCGCACAGCTCCGCTACGTGCTCACCTCGGTCGAGTCGCTCGCGCTGCGCCGGCGGCTCGGCGCCACGCGCATGCCCGTGGCCTTCCTCCAGCTCGAGCGCAACCGCCAGTACTGGCCGCGGATGCCGTACCCCGGCTCCCGCGACCAGGTGAGCTTCAAGGGCAGCGAGATCCTCTTCGTCTACTTCCCGGGCGAGGGCCTCCAGCTTCATCCGCTCTCCACCTTCAAGAAGGCGAACGCGCTGTACGGGTTCTGCGAACGCGGCGAGGCTGCGTGCGACGAGGCCGCGCTCCGCCGCATCCTCGACGAGATGACCGCGCTGGCCGTGAAGCGCGGGCCCAACTTCATCGCCTGGGAGTACCTCTTCTACTTTGGCGGCGGGACGCCGCCCTGGATGAGCGGGATGGCGCAGGCCACGGGGATCCAGGCGCTCGGCCGAACGGCGCAGCTGCTCCACGAGCCGAAGTACGCGGAGACGGCGCGGCGCGCCCTCCCGGCCTTCGAGACGCCGCCGCCGACCGGCGTGCGCACGACCGGCCCGCGCGGCGGCACCGCATACCTGCAGTACTCGTTCGCCCCGCGGCTCTACATCTTCAACGCGTTCCTGCAGTCGCTGCTCGGGCTGTACGACTTCAGCCGGGCGGTTGACGACGCGGAGGCGCTGCGCCTCTTCCACGACGCCGAGCCCGAGGCCCGCGCGGAGGTGCCCTACAGCGACGTGGGCGACTGGTCGCTCTACAACTACGCCGGACACGAGTCGGACCGGGACTACCACGAGCTGCTGCGCGAGATCCTCCAGAGCATGTGCACCCGCCGGCTTGGCCAGGTCTACTGCGTATACGCGAAGAAGTACCGCGGCTATCAGGTGGACCCGCCGGTGATCACGTACGAGGGCCCGACGCTGACGACCGAGGACGAGCCGACCGCCCTGCGCTTCAACGTCTCCAAGCTGTCGGCGGTCGAGGTGACCGTGAAGCGGCCGGACGGGCGCGTGGTGTTCGACCGGCTCGCGACCTTCCGGCGCGGGAACGGCTCGTTCACGTGGACGCCGCGCGGGCCGTCCACGTTCAGCGTGCGGGTGGCGGCGAAGGAGCTCCGCACCGGCCTCGGCAAGCGCGACAGCGACACCTCGCAGATCGAGGTGGAGAACCGGCCGGGCTAGTAGGGCTAGAGTGCTGCGGCCAATGGCGCCGCGCACCATCCTCTACACGGGAAAGGGCGGAGTCGGGAAGACGAGCGTTGCGGCCGCGACGGCGCGTCGCTGCGCCGAGGCGGGGCTGCGCACGGTCGTGCTGTCGACCGATCCCGCCCACAGCCTGTCCGACTCGCTCGAGGCCGAGCTCGGCCCCGAGCCGACGCACGTCGGCACGAACCTGTTAGGGCAGGAGGTCCAGGCCCAGGAGGAGATGGAGCGCCACTGGGACGGCGTGCAGGGCTGGCTCGGCGACCTGCTCGCGGAACGTGGAGTCGACCGCATCTCGGCCGAGGAGCTCACCGTGCCGCCCGGCATGGACGAGCTGTTCTCGCTGCTCTGGATCAAGCGGCATTACGAGGAGGGCGAGTTCGACTGCGTGATCGTCGACTGCGCCCCGACCGGCGAGACGCTCCGCCTCCTCTCCTTCCCGGACGTCGTGACCTGGTGGCTCGAGCGGATCCTGCCCTCGCAGCGCAGGCTGGCGCCGTTCGCGCGCACGCTGTTCGACATGCCGCTGCCCGGCGACGCCGTCTTCGAGGATGTGGAGCGGCTGGCGCGCAACCTTGTCGCGATGAACGGGATCCTGCGCGACCGCGCTCAGACGAGCATCCGGCTCGTGACGAGCCCGGACCGCATGGTGGTGAAGGAGTCGATGCGGACCTTCACCTACCTGAACCTCTACGGCTACCTCACCGACGCCGTCGTCGTGAACCGGCTCCTCCCCGGCGAGGGCTACTTCGCCGCCTGGCGCGCGTCGCAGGAGGAGCAGCTCGAGCTGGTGCGCTCGGCGTTCGCGCCCGTGCCCGTGCTGACAGCCGACTACTTCGAGCGCGAGGTCGTAGGCGACGAGATGCTCGACAGGCTGGCCGGCGCGGTCTTCGACGGCCACGACCCGGCCGCCCTGCTGCACGACCGCCTCTCACAGGAGCTCGTGACAGACAACGGGTCGGCGACCCTCCGCGTGGACGTGCCCTTCGCCGAGCGAGGCGACCTGAGCCTGAAGAAGATCGGCCTGGAGGTGATCGTGCGCGTGGGCGCCCAGAAGCGCACGATCATGCTGCCGCCCGCGCTCGGCGCCTACGCCACAGCGGGCGCCCGCCTCGACGAGGGCTCGCTGGAGATCACCTTCGAGAAGGACGGCAATGGCAGCTGAGGAAGAACCCAGACCGGCGGACCCCACGACCCTGTTCGTGATGCTCGACGGAATCCGCCGAATGGCGCCCCGCGAGCTGGAGGACCAGGTGACGAACCTGATCCGCGAGTTCCTGCTCACGCTGCGCTCACTCATCGACTGGTACCTCGAACGGCTCGATGCCCCGAAGCGGGAGCCCGAGGTCGAGGACATACCGATCGATTAGCCCCGGCACGCCCGCCAGGTCCAGGCGAACGACCGCATTGAAGGAGCGACTGTCCTGCCTAGGGTCCCTATACGGACCCCTATCCAGGACACTTGCCAAACTCGGACGGTCGGTTCATCCCTCGCTTCCGAGGTCCGGGAAGTGGGGCAGGCGGCCGCCGGCGTCGTGGAGGATCTTTCCCCAGAGGCTCTTCACCTGCTGCGGGTGGCTGTGGGCGACGTTGCGGCGCTCGTAGCGGTCGCGCTTCTTGTCGTAAAGGCGGAGCTCCTCGCGGTGGTCCCCGGCGATCAGGAGCCAGCGGCCGTCTGACGCGCTCACGTAGGTGTTGTATGAGGCGGTGCGGTAGCTGCGCTTCCGCGCGGGCGGCCTGCCGTCGAACAGCGGCGACAGGTCGGCGCCGTTCATTCCACGCGGCTCCTCCACGCCGAGCACCGACAACACCGTCGGCCCCACGTCGTGCGTCGACGCGAAGTAGGTGCTGGTCCGGCCGCGGCCCTTCCCGGACGGGTGGCGCATCGCCATCGGCACGTGCGTGAGCTCCTCGTGCATCTCGGAGTAGCGCTTCCCGACCCAGCCCCGCTCCCCGAGCAGCACGCCGTGGTCGCTCACGAGCACGAGCAGCGTGTTCTCGGCGAGACCGAGGTTCTCGAGACGGTCGAGGAAGCGCCCGAGCCACACGTCCACGAGCGTCACCTCGGCCGCGTACAGCTGCCGCATCCGGCGGAGCAGCCGCTTCGTGAGGTCGACCTCGCTCGCGCGGGCCGCGGGCGTCGGGAACGGCTGGATCGGCTCCACGCCGCCCGGCGAGGCCGGGCCGTAGAGGTCGATCAGCCGACGCGGTGCGTCCCAGGGCTCGTGGGCGTCGAAGGAGTCGATGACGAGCGCGAAGGGCTGTCGCGCCTGCGCCCACTCGATCCAGCCGATGCCGTCGCGGAAGACCTTCGCCGCGTTGTAGTCCTGCTCGTCGCGCCCCGGCGGGTTCCTGGCCAGGTAGGCCCTCATCCGCGGCTCGGCGCGCGTGCCGCGCAGCGCCTTCGGGAGGTGGTGGTCCAGCTCGCGTCGCGAGACGTGGCGCGTCGCCCGCCGGCGAGCCGGTACCTGCCCGTCGATCAGGTCGACCCGGTCGAACTTGCTGCGGAAGCGCTTGTGAACGGGCAGGAGCAGGTGCGGGTTGTCGGTCACGTAGCCAGTGGTCCAGCCGGCCTTCCCGAGCGTGACCGTCCACATCTCGCCGTCGATCCCCACCGGCTCCCAGCCCGGCTGAGGCGGGAGGCCCGGCCAGGCGTGCCAGCCCCGGAACGGGTAGACGCGCCTGCCGGACATGATCGATCGCCGGGCGGGGATCGTCGGCATCCCCTCGGGGTGCGCGTTCAGGAAGCGGACGCCCTGGCCCCCGACGCGGTCCCAGGCCGATGTGCGGGCACGCGAGCCGTAGATGTGGTCCGCGCGCAGGCTGTCCATCACAACGACCACCACGTTCATCCGCGCGGGCGCCTGGGCGGTCGCTCCACTCAGTCCTAGCGTCGCGTAGCCGAGCGCGCCGGCGCCGCCGGCACGCAGCAGGTCGCGTCGCGAGACCTCTCGCGGCACCGGCTGCTCTACCGGCCCTTGCCGATGTCGATGGAGCGGATCGCGTGTTCCTCGGGCAGCTTGGCGAGAACCTCGCGCACGACGTCGTGGACGACGCGCTCATCGTGGCCGAAGTCGTCGAGGAACGACTTGAGGGCTGTGTACGTGATCTTGAGCTGGGCGGGCGTGAGATCCAGCCGGAAGGCGACCTCGTCGGGCCCGATCAGGTGCAGTTCGTCGTCGGCCATCGCGCACACAGTAACTAGGCTTTCTTCAGTGGCCAAGACCTGGGTGCTCACCGGATCGCTCGACAACTTCCGCGTCACGCGCGAGCACGGCTTCCGCGTGATCGGCGCGAAGGAGGGGCGGCGCCGGATGGCCGAGCAGATCGAGCCCGGGGACCGGATCGCGTTCTACGTGACCGGCGTCCAGGCCTTCGGCGGCATCGTCCGCGTGACCGGCGAGCTGTACGAGGACCGCAGCAAGATCTGGCCCGGCAAACCCGGCGACGTCGACGCCTACCCGTGGCGCTTCGAGACCGAACCGGAGGTCGTGCTCGACGAGGACGACTTCGTCCCCGCCGTCGAGCTGGCCGGCGAGCTGGAGCACGTGCGGAAGTGGCCCGCCGAGCACTGGCAGCTCGCGTTCCAGGGGCAGCTCCGGACGCTCTCCGACGCCGACGCCGAGCTGCTCGAGCGCCGGATCCGCGCCGGCGCCGGCGCGGCGGCGTGATCCACGAGCGTCACTACACGCTCGAGGAGGCATCCGAGCTCCTGCCGCGCGTCGTCGAGCTGATCGAGCGGATGCGCGCCGCCCGCGACCGCCTCGGCGACCGGGAGGCGCGCGAGGCCCTCTCCGAGGCGAGCCCCACGAACGGCGGCGGCGGCCCGGGCCGAACCGTCTCCGAGGGCTTTCTCGAGCTGCGCGACTCGATGCTCGAGCTACGCGGGCTCGAGGTCGTGCTGCGCGACCTCGACCGTGGGCTGCTCGACTTCCCGTCGCTCCGAGACGGGCGCGAGGTGTACCTCTGCTGGGAGGAGGGCGAGGACGCCATCCGCTACTGGCACGATCCCGAGGCCGGCTTCGCCGGGCGCCGGCCGCTCGAGGATGGCTGAGCTCGCGCGCCGCGCGATTCGCGCCGCGCGCCTCCTGAACTTCGAGCAGCGCGTGGCGGCCGCGAGCGCGCTGCTCCTGATCGTGAGCACCTTCGGGCCGTTCTCGTTCGTGGAGATGGGCGAGCTCCTGCTCGCCGGAGGCGTGCTCGCGCTGCTGCTCGCCCGGGCCGAGGGCAAGCGCTTCCACCTCCCGTTCGGCGACGGCACCGTGATCGCGGCCGCGGGGATCTGGGCGGGCGCGCTGATCGTCGCCCGGCTGCTCGACCGCCCGCTCGGCCAGAACCTGCTCGCCATGGCCTGCGCGGCGATGCTGTTCCTCGCGGGCGCGCGCGAACGCGCGAAACGTCCGCCTGACGACGTCCCTGAGAACGCGCCGGGGACGGCGCCGCCGATCCGGCGCCGCCGCCCGCCACGGCGGCCCGGGGCGGCCACGGAGGCCGGCGGAACGACGGAGCCGCTCCCCCCGCCCGAGTTCAAGCCCTACGAGCCGAGCCAGGGCGAGCAGCTGCATCTGGCGCCGGACGACCCGGAAGACGGGCAAGCGTGATGCCGACCACCGCGCCCAGCATCTGCAGCGTCGCGGCGACCACGATCGTCTCGGCCGAGCCGAGCCCCGTGGCGAGCGCGCCGGCGAGCGCGGCGCCAAGGGAGAAGGAGCCGACCTTCAGCCCGACGGCCGTCGTGAACACCTGGCCGTAGAGGGAGGGCGGAACCTGCTGCTGGCGCACGGCGAACTGCGCCGCGAGCGCCGGCCCGTCGACGAGCGAGGCGAGCGCCACGAGCGCGAGGAACACCGGCAGCGCGTCGGCAAGCGGCCAGCTGAGCATGAGCAGCCCGAACACCGCGTAGCCGGTGAGCACGATCCGCTCCGGCGGGAAGCGGCGCTGAATGCGCACGAGGCTGAGTGCTCCGAGCGTCGAGCCGACCGCGAACGCGGCCCACATGAAGCCGGCGGCGCTCCTCTCCACACCGAGGTGCTCGACGGCGAACAGCGGGAAAGCGACGGTGAGGAGGCCGAGCCCGCTCATTCCGAGCGCCGCCGCCGCGGTCACGCCGCGCAGCTGCGGCACGGCCAAGATCGTGCGCAGGCCATCGCCCGCGACGCTCCAGAGCGTTCGGTCGGGCGCCCGCTCGGGCGCCCGGTCGAGACCCGGGATGCGCACGATCAGCGCGAGCGCGCCGAGCGCCAGCACCGCCTCCACGATCAGCGGCGCCGCCGGCGCGACCACAGCCGAGAGCGTGCCCGCCAGCGCGGGACCCACCACGAGCGCGGCGTTGAAGCTGGTGGTCTCGAGCGCGTTCGCCGGCGGCAGCAGCTCACCCGGGACGAGCGACGGGATCATGCTCGTGAAGCCTCCGAACGACAGCGGGTAGGTGATGCCCGCGGGGATCACCACGAGCGGGATCGCCCAGGCTGGGGCGTGCCCCACCAGCGCGACGAGAGCAACGAGCACCGACGCGATCACAACCTGGTCGATGACCATGAGCGTCCGGCGCCGGCCCGTGAGGTCGAGCCACGCGCCGAGCAACGGGCCGCTGACCAGGCTGGGGAACGTGATCGCGGCGACCGTCGCGCCCGCGAGCGCGGCGCTGCCCGTGCGGTCGAGCACCAGGAGCACGACTCCGACCGAGAACATCTCGTCGGAGACGCGCGCGAGCGTGGCCGCCGACACGAACCCGAGGTAGCCGGGCTGCGTCCGCAGCCGCCTGAGCGAGTCGCGATCCATCAGCGGGCGGGCGGGATCGCCTGCGGGAAGCGGAACCGGAAGTCGGGGTCGACCTGCTTCTTGAGCTCGCGCAGCCGTGCGAGGTTCGACCCGTAGTAGGCGCGCTGCCAGTGGTCGAGGTCCGGGTCGATGTAGTTCTGGTACGCCTCGCCCGAGACGTGCGGGCGGAGCGCATGCCAGGTCGCGTTGATCCAGCGCCGGCTCGCGCGGCCGGCGGCCGACCCGTTGAAGTAGGCGAGGTACTGGAGCGAGAACAGCATGTCGCGGTGCACGAAGGCGGTCGCGTCCGGTGCCGGCCGGTTGAGCGCGCCGCCGTACGCGTCGAGCAGCAGCGCGCCCGACCCGAGCGAGGGCGTCCGCTGACGGCGCTCGATCCAGTCGATCATCTTCGCGCGGCCGCGCGGGCCGACGGGCTTGTCGAAGTAGTCCGACTTCGCGTAGAAGCTCGAGCGCGTGGAGCGGTGGCAGGACGGCAGACCGCCGTCGAGGCAGCCCGCCCAGCGGAGCACCATCGTGAAGTAGCTGGAGCTGCCGGTGCTGAGGCGTGCGCCGGCCACGCGCGTGAGCGGCCGCACGAGCCGCCGCAGCGCCGACACGTCGCCGAAGTGCTGCCCGAGCGCCGACACGCGCGGGCTCCCGCCGCCCGTGGTTCCCAGCGACAGGATCGACGTGAGCGCCGGTGGGGCCTCCGGAGCGAACCGCTGCCACGCGGCGATCGCATCGCCGGCCTGGGACCACGGCCACGAGACGAAGAAGTACGCGGCCCCGGCCGCCCTGTGCGTCTTCAGCGTGAGCGCCGTGACGACCCCGAAGTTGCCGCCGCCCCCGCCTCTGCACGCCCAGTAGAGGTCCTCGTGCGTGTCCGCGTCCACGTGACGGACGCGGCCGTCGGCGGTCACGATCCGCGCCGCCAGCAGGTTGTCGCTCGTGAGACCGAAGCGGCGGCCCGCGAGCCCGTGCCCGCCGCCGAGCGCAAGGCCGCCGATGCCGACGGTCGGACATGAACCGGCGGGCACCGTGACGCCCCTCCGCGTGAGCGCGCGCTGCACGTCGATGAGCTGCGCGCCCGGGCCGATCGTCGCTCGGCCGCCTGACACGCGGATTCCCCTCAGGTGCGAGAGATCGATCACGACGCCGTCGTTCGTGCTCGACCAGCCGCCGTAGCTGTGGCCACCCGAGCGCGCAACGAGGCGGACGTCGAAGCGGTTCGCCCAGCGCACCGTGGCGGCGACGTCGGCTGTGTCCAGCACCTGCACGACCGCGTCGGGGCGCCGGCCGTCGAAGCGCGTGTTGTAGACGAGCGCCGCGCTGCCGTGCGGCACGAGGACGCGCCCCCTCACGGCAGCCCGCAGCTGGCCAAGCGCGCGCCTCGATACCCCGGCCGGCTCGACCGGCAGCCGCAGGAGGGCATCGCTGCGCACCGGGCACCGCCCGGTGCTTGCCCAAAACGCGCCACCGGCTGTGCCTACGAGGAATTGGCGGCGGTCGACCTGGCCCATCCGCTCATTCCAGCAGACCCCTCCGCATCGCCTCCGCAACCGCGGCCGCGCGCTCCGACACGCCGAGCTTCTCGTAGATGTGCTGGAGGTGGGTCTTCACGGTCGCGGTGCTGAGGTGGAGCGTCCGCGCGATGTCCGGCGCGCTCAGCCCGTCGGCGATGAGCGTCAGGGTCTCCCGCTCGCGCCCCGTCATAGCGGGCCGGTCGCGCGGCGTCCGCAGCCGGATCTCGTCGGCGATGCAGGCCTGGAGCTCCGGCGCCAGAACAGTGTCGCCGCGCGCCACGGCTGCGATGGCGTCGCACAGCTCGCGCTCGTCCGCGTCCGTCGTGAGGTAGCCCGCCGCGCCGCCGGCGAGCGCGGCGTACACCTGCTTCGGCTCGGGCCGGGCGCGGAGCATCACGACACGCGTGGAGAGGCCGTCGCGCGCCACGGCGTTCAGCACCTGCTCGGCGGTCAGCCCGTCGAGCGTGCCGCCGATGATCGCGACGTCGGGCCGTGCTTCGCCGATCGCGGCGAGCGCCTCGCGCCCGTCGCCGGCCGCGCCCACCAGCTCGAGCTCGGGCCGGGCTCTGATCGCGCGGGCCACGGCGTCGCGGTAGAGGGGCTGGCCGTCCGCCGCCAGCACGCGTACGCGCCTTCCCGGCCTCGTACGAAGTCCCTCACTGGGCAAGATTCATCAGTTGTACCAGTCAGGGCGGATTTTTGCTCTAAGACTTCTGAGCATGCCGCGGCGGCAACTCGAATTGCATCGCGACGACCGTCGCCGGGATGCCCTCCTCGTCCGCCGCCTTGAGCCGCTTGGCGCTGGCCGACTCGATCCGCGAGACCTGGCCGATCATGTCGTTCAGCAGCGTCGCGACCTCTCGCCAGCCCTCGTCGTCGAGCACGACGTCGTTGTGGGACAGGTGCCTGTCGGGACGGCTCTCGAAGGTCCCCGCCTCGAGTGCCTCGCCAACGTCCTCCCAGATGATCCTGAGCGCGGCGTCCGAGATCGCCTGGCGCCCGGAGCGCGGAAGCCGCTTCCAGTCGCGGTCGCTGAAGAAGGGCCGGACGACGGCGCGGTAGTAGTGCTCGATCGCCCCGCGGCGCTGCGCCGTGTCCACGAGCTCGATGCAGCCGAGCTCGAGCAGCGCCCGCACGTGGTAGCTCACGTTCGGCAGGCGCTCGTCGATGCGCTCGGCGATCTCGTTCGGGCTGGCCACCCGCTCGTCGAGGATGCCGAGAATCCGCGCGCGCATCGGATGAGACAGGGCCTTGGCTATCCGTGGATCGACCAGGTCGAGCGATGGGCGGGCCATGGAAACCGACCTTAGTCCATCCGCGTACGACGCGTTTGCGCCGTTCTACGACGCCTTCACGGCGGGCTCCGACTACGACAAGTGGACCCGGCAGGTGCTCGTGGCCGGGGAGCGCCACGGGCTCACAGGCGACTCGCTGCTCGACCTCGCGTGCGGCACCGGCAAGAGCTTTCTGCCGCTCTTGCGCCGCGGCTTCCGCGTCACGGCCTGCGACTCCTCGCGCGCGATGCTCGCACTCGCCGCCGCCAAGGCGCCGGACGCCGAGCTGGTCCATGCCGACCTCCGCGAGCTGCCGGTGCTGGGGTCGTTCGACCTGGTCGTCTCCTTCGACGACTCGCTCAACTACCTGCTCGATCGCGACGAGCTCCTGTGCTGCTTCCGCGGGATCGCCGCGAACCTGGCACCGCACGGCCTCGCCGTCTTCGACCTGAACACGCTGCGCGCGTACCGAACCACGTTCGCACGCGACGGCGTCACCGAGCACTACGGCACGGTGTTCGCGTGGCGCGGCGAGTCGACTCCCGGCATCGCGCCCGGCGAGACGGCCGCCGCGCGGATCGACATATTCGCGCCCACTGGCGCCGACGCCTACCGGCGCGTCACCACCCGTCACGAGCAGCGGCACTTCCCGCGCGGCGAGGTGGTGGAGCTGCTCCGGGCCGCCGGGCTCGAGTGCGTCGCCGTGTACGGGGCGCTCGACGACGGCCGGCTGGTGGAGCCCGCGGACGAGTGCGCCCACCTGAAGGTCGTGTACATCGCGAGACACGCGAAAGGAGGTGGGGGCGAGTGAAGATCACGAAGACGGAGAAGGCGCTGCCGGCGCTGTCCGTGACGAAGATCTCGTGAGCAGGCGGCTCGGGGTCGGCCCGGCCGCCTGCCGGGCCGGGCCCGGGCCGAAGGAGGCCTTCCATGGAGCGGCCGCGCCTCAAGCGGACGCTGGAGCTCCTCACGAGCGCCAGCGGCGATGTGTACATACTGCGCCCCACCGAGGAAACCGATCTCAGAATCGAGCAGCCGGACGAGACGGCCCGCTCGCTGCTCGACGCGCTGGACGGCACCCGCACGCTCGAGGAGCTCGAGCGCGGCTTCGGCAGCGAGCGGACGCGCCAGGCGCTCGGCGACCTGGGCGCGCTCGGGTTGGTGGACGACGCCGCCGACGACGAGCGGGTCCCCACCGCGGTGAGGGCGCGCTACGACCGGCAGCTGCGCTACTTCGGGGACCTGGCGAGCGGCACGCAGGCCGCGCCGGACTACCAGCGGCGCCTGCACGACGCCCGGGTCGCCGTGCTGGGCGTCGGCGGGCTCGGCAGCTGGGCGTCCTACGCGCTGGCCTGCTGCGGCGTCGGCGAGCTCGTGCTGATCGACGGCGACCGCGTCGAGGAGAGCAACTTCAACCGCCAGATCCTCTATCGCGAGCGCGACCTCGGGCGCGCGAAGGTGGACGCCGCGGCCGATGCCCTCTCGGAGTTCAACTCGAGCTGCCGGCTGGAGGCGGTGGAGCGACGCATCGACGGGGTGGACGCGGTGCGCGCGGTCGCCGACGGCGCCGACTTCGTGGTGAGCGGCGCCGACTGGCCCGCGCACGACATCGAGCGCTGGGTGAACGCGGCGTGCTTCGAGCTGGGCGTCGCCTTCATCTCGATGAGCCATTCCCCGCCGGTGGCTCGGGTCGGCCCGCTCTACGTGCCGGGCGAGACCGGATGCTTCGCGTGCCAGGAGGCGACCTACCGCGAGCGCTTCCCTCTATACGACGAGCTGGTCGAGCAGCGGCGCGGCCGGCCCTCGCAGGCGGCGACGCTCGGGCCGGTGTGCGCCTTCGTCGGCGGTCAGGTCGCGCTCGAGACCGTGCACCAGCTCACCGGCGTGTGCCCGCCGGCCTCGCGCGGCGTCGCGTACGTCTACGACCTCCGCACGATGAGCGTGTCCCAGGAGGAGGTCCCGCGCGTGCCGGGCTGCCCGGTCTGCGGCGGATAGCACGCGACCAGTCCCGTGCGGCACAGCGCCTCGTGCGTTTGGCCCCACGCACGCCTCGGGCCCGAGAGCACGGGACGTGGTCGCGTGTGATGGGGAAAGCCGCGCGCCCGCCCTATTCGCCCCGCCGACGGTGGATCCGCGCGCAGGTGGTGGGGAATCGTGGCGTTTTCCGCCACGCATACCCACCACCTGACGAGGGCTGGCTGCAGTCGCTTGCGCGCGGGCTTTCCGTCCGCTTCCGAACGTATGTTCGGAACGACGACGACCAGATAAGCGCCCCGGCGACGCGACCACGTCCCGGGGCATGGCACCGAAGGTGGAGCTTCGGCGCATCACCACGATACCTGCCTTCGCGTGCCCCGATGACAGGGGGATGGAGATGAGGCGCGTATCGGTGGAGGTGCCCGCGGGGCTCGTGGGACCGATCCGGGAGACGGTCCTGATGCTGTACGAGATGAGCGCCGAGTCGCTCCACCTCGCCCTGAAGCACCGCGCGCTCGAGGAGGCGCGGCTGCACCAGGCGCGCGTCGACGAGCTGGACGACCTGGTGCGGCAGCTTCGCGACACGGAGCTCCCGCTCGAGCTCGCCGCGCCGCGCGACCTCCTTCACGACGCCCTCTACGGCGCGCTGATCGACGCGGGTGAGCGGCTCGCGGAGACGTCGAACCGGTGCTGGCGGGGAGAGCTCCCGGCAAGCCGGGTTCAGGAGGCGGCGGAGGAGGTGCTCGCGCTGGACGCGCTGCTGCGCGGGCTCGACGCGCCCTCGCCGTGACGGTAGAACTCGACCGGCTCCGCCGGCAGCGGCGTGTTGCCGAGGATGAGGTCCGCGGACTTCTCCGCGGTCATCATCACCGGCGCGTAGATGTTGCCGTTCGTCACGTACGGGAACACCGAGGCGTCCACCACGCACAGTCCCTCGGTGCCGTGCACACGCATGGTGAGCGGGTCGACGACCGACAGCTCGTCCGTGCCCATGCGGCAGGTGCAGGACGGGTGCAGGGCCGTCTCCGCGTCCTTGGCCACCCAGTCGAGGATCTCCTCGTCGGTCTCGACCTCCGCGCCCGGCGACAGCTCGCCGCCGCTGAACGGCTCGAAGGCCGGCGCGCCGAGGATCCGGCGCGTCACGCGGACCGCCTCGACCCATTCGCGCCTGTCGTTCCCGGTCGATAGATAGTTGAACAGGAGCGCCGGCTTGTCGCGCGGGTCGCGGCTCACGATCTTGCAGGTGCCGCGCACGTCCGAGTACATCGGGCCCACGTGCACCTGATAGCCGTGACCGCCGCCGCCCTCCGGGAGCGTGCCGTCGTAGCGCACCGCGATCGGGAGGAAGTGGTACATGAGGTTCGGGTAGTTCACCTCTTCGTTCCCGCGGACGAAGCCGCCCGCCTCGAAGTGGTTGGTGGCGCCCGGGCCCGTCTTGCGCAGGAGCCACTCGAGCCCCACGAGCGGGCGCCGCTTCATCGCGAAGTAGGGCGCCATCGTCACGGGCTGGGTCGAGCTGTGCTGCACGTACACCTCGAGGTGGTCCTGGAGGTGCTCCCCGACGCCCGGCAGGTCCGCGACCATCTCGATCCCCAGCGCGCCCAGCTCGCTCGCCGCCCCGACCCCCGACAGCTGGAGCAGCTGCGGCGAGTTGATGGCGCCGCCGCACACGATCACCTCGTTCGCGCGCACCGTGTGGCGGCCGCGGCCGCGCTGCGCGTACTCGACGCCGACCGCGCGGGTGCCCTCGAACAGGATCTTCGTCGTGAACGCACGCGTCTCCACCGTGAGGTTCGGGCGGCCCATCACCGGGTGCAGGTAGGCGCGCGCGGCCGACAGCCGCTTGCCGTCGTGCACGTTGCGGTCGAAGGCCGCGAAGCCCTCCTGGCGATAGCCGTTCACGTCGTCGGTGAGCGAATAGCCCGCCTGCTGGACCGCCTCGAAGAAGGCGTCGAAGAGCGGGCCCTTCGCCGGCCCGCGCTCGAGCACGAGCGGCCCGTCGTGCCCGCGGAAGGGGTCGTCGGGGGCCGCCGCCAGGCAGTTCTCCATCCGCTTGAAGTACGGGAGGCAGTGGGCGTGGTCCCAGGTCTCCATCCCCGGGTCGGAGGCCCAGCGCTCGAAGTCCATCGGGTTGCCGCGCTGGAAGATCATCCCGTTGATCGAGCTCGACCCGCCGAGCACCTTCCCGCGCGCGTGATACACGCGCCGCCCGCCCATGTACGGCTCGGGCTCCGATTCGTACTTCCAGTCGTAGAAGCGGCTGCCGATCGGGAAGGCGAGCGCCGCCGGCATGTGGATGAAGACGTCCCACGGGTAGTCCGAGCGGCCCGCCTCGAGCACGAGCACGCTGTTGCCGGGATCGGCCGAGAGCCGGTTGGCGAGGGCGCAGCCCGCCGAGCCGCC
>WNGA01004778.1_pt1 | contig 19842 bp, 20 predicted proteins | sample 5400061 | NCBI WGS metagenome assembly WNGA01 (sample SAMN13153366, study PRJNA577476) | soil metagenome | isolation source: 100 cm soil or saprolite under grassland replicate 2 | place: USA:California | collected 2016-06-15
CCCTTCAGCGACCTGTACGACAAGATCCTCACCGACATCGCGACGGGCACCAACAGCTTCGACGCGTTCGTCTTCGACCCGCAGTGGATGGGCGACTTCGTCCCGCAGGGCTACCTGGAGGACATCACCGACCGCGTCAAGGGCGACCAGGCGCTGAAGTGGGACGACATCGCCCCGTTCTTCCGCGACTTCAGCGCCTCCTACAAGGGGCGCACCTACACCATCCCGCTGGACGGCGACTTCCAGATGGTCTACTACCGCAGCGACCTGCTGAAGAAGGACGGGCTGCAGCCGCCGGCGACCTGGGACGACTACCTGTCGATCGCGCAGAAGTACCAGGGCAAGGACCTCAACGGTGACGGCAAGGGCGACTACGGCTCCTGCATCGCCAAGAAGCGCGCCGCCCAGTCGTACTGGATGTCCTGGTCGATCGCGGGCTCCTACCTCCAGGCGGAAGGGACCAGCCAGGGCGCCTTCTTCGACGTCAACACCATGAAGCCGCTGGTGAACAACGAGGGGTTCGCGGCCGCGCTCGACATCTACAAGAAGACCACCCAGTACGCGCCCGCCGACGAGCTGAACCTCGACGTCGGCGACACCCGCGGGCTGTTCACCTCCGGCCGCTGCGCGCTGTCGGTCGACTGGGGCGACATCGGCACCCTCGCCATCGACAAGAAGACCTCCACCGTGCAGGACAAGGTCGGCTCGGTGATCCTGCCAGGGTCCAAGCGGGTCGTGGACCGGGCGAGCGGCCGGCTGGTCGACTGCGACGCCACCAGGTGCCCGCACGCCGTTGACGGCGTCAACCACGCGCCGTTCTCCGCCTTCGGCGGCTGGTCGGGCGCGATCAACGCGGCCGTGGACGCCAAGGTCAAGGACGCCGCCTACGACTTCCTGGCGTACATGAGCGCGCCGGAGGCCTCCAACGAGGACGTGACCCTCGGCAAGACCGGCTTCAACCCCTACCGGAGCTCGCAGTTCGAGGACGTCGACCTGTGGGTGAAGGCGGGGATGAGCAAGGACGCCGCCGAGAACTACCTCGGCGCCATCCGCGACAGCCTGCAGAGCCCCAACATGATCCTCGACCTCAGGGTCCCCAAGTCCGCCCAGTACCAGGGCGTGGTCCTCGACACGGCGCTGGCGCAGTTCCTGGCCGGGGAGCTCGACCGCGACCAGACGATCCGGCAGATCGAGAGCGGCTGGGAGAAGATCACCAACGACGAGGGACGCGACCAGCAGAAGCAGGCCTACGCCGAGAGCCTGAACATCCAGCGGTGAGGTCGTGGACGCCGGGACGCTGACGCGGGGCAGCGCGTCCACGTCGCCCTCGGAAGCGCGAACGCGATCCCAGGCCTCGCTGGGATCGACGTTCGCGGTCCGGGCCGCCTTCATCTGGCCGGCGCTGCTGGCGATCCTGTTCGTGTCGATCTTCCCGCTGCTGGCCTCGCTGTACATCAGCCTGTCCCGCCTGAAGCTCGTCCGGGGCGGGTTCGAGTTCCGGTTCATCGGGCTGGAGAACTTCCGCGAGCTGTACCTCGGCGGCGAGCAGTCCCACTTCCTGGGGGTGGCGCGCGCCCCGACGCCGCTGGGCTGGGTGGTCTTCGGCGCCGGCCTCGGCCTGCTCTGCTGGGGGCTGGTCCGGGCGTGGCGGGGCGGCGTCTCGGTCCTGGGGATCGTCGGCCGCGTCCTCGGCGCGCTGCTCGCCGCCGGCGCCCTGTGGCTCGCGGTCGGCACCCTGCTGGCCGGCGGCGGGCGGCCCGGCACCGCCGTGGTGACGCTGACCTACGTGCTGGTCGGGATCGCGGTGCAGTTCGCGCTCGGGCTGGGGCTCGCCTGGCTGCTGACGCAGGGGCTTCCCGGGCAGCGCTTCTTCCGGGTGGTGTTCCTGCTGCCGATGATGATCACGCCGGTCGGCGTGGCCTACATGTTCCGCATGCTGACCGACACCGGCAAAGGCCCCCTGCAGCCGCTGTGGGCGGCCGTCGGGCTCAGCGACTTCTCCTGGGTCAACGACCCCTGGGGCGCACGGGTGGCGGTGATGGTCGGCGACATCTGGCAGTGGACCCCGTTCATGTTCATCATCCTGCTGGCCGCGCTGGAGGGGCAGGACGTCGACACCGTCGAGGCGGCCATGGTCGACGGCGCCAGCCGCTGGCGGATCTTCCGCCACGTCTCGCTGCCGGCGATCCTGCCGGTGTGCACCACGGTCGTGCTGATCCGGCTCATCGAGGCCTTCAAGATCATCGACCTTCCCAACATCCTCACCAACGGCGGCCCCGGGACCGCGACCGAGTCCCTCAGCCTCCACGCCTACATCCGCTGGCGGACGCTGGACCTCGGCCAGTCGGCGGCGGTCGCCTACTCGCTGCTGTTCATCGTGACGATCGCCGCGTTGTCCTACGTCAACGTCGTGCGGCGGCGGGTCGCGGAGGAGTGAGCCGATGCTGAACCCGCTTCGACGCCGCTCGGTCAAGGACCTGCCGCCGCCCGGGAAGCTGGCCGCCTACCTGGTCCTCGGGTCCTGGGCGCTGGTGGTGCTGTTCCCGCTCTACTGGCTGGCGATCACCTCGTTCAAGACTCCGCTCCAGGTCAACGCGGGGCCGGTCTACCTCCCCTTCGTCGACTTCCAGCCGACCGTGGACGCCTGGCACTACATCTTCGTGGACCTCAGGGGCGACACGCTGCGGCCCTACCTCAACACCGTCGTGGTCGCCCTCGGCAGCTCGACGCTGGCGCTGCTGCTGGGGTCCGCCGCCGCCTACGCGCTCATCCGGTTCCCCTACCGGCCGCGTGTCGGGGTGATCGCGCTGTTCGCCGGCTGCGTGCTCCTGGCCGCCGTCGCCGTCGGCCTCGGCGTGCCGCCGGCGATCGCCATCGTGGTGGCCGCCGGCTGCTTCGCGATCCTGGCGGGCACCATCGGCCGCCGCTTCCGGCGGGCGGTGTCCAACCGGGACATCGCCTTCTGGATGATCTCCCAGCGGATCCTGCCGCCGGTCGCGGTGGTCATCCCGATCTACGTCCTGTTCCAGCGCGTGGGGCTGCTCGACACCCGCACCGCGCTGGTCATCACCTACGCGGCGACCAACCTCCCGATCGTCGTCTGGCTGATGCGGGACTACTTCAACACCCTCCCGTGGGAGCTGGAGGAGGCGGCCGTGGTCGACGGGGCCTCGGCCTTCCGGGTGTTCCGGTCGATCACCCTGCCGCTGTCGATCCCCGGGCTGGTCGCGACCTTCCTCATCGTGCTGGTCTTCGCCTGGAACGAGTACCTGCTGGCGCTGTTCCTGTCGAGCGCGGACGCGCAGACGATGCCCCTCACCGTGGCCGCCCAGAACGCCACCAGGGGCCCGCAGTGGTGGTACATGTCGGTGCTCATCCAGATCATGATCCTGCCGGTGATCGCGCTGGCGATCGCGCTGGAGCGGGTCATCTCCCGCGGCCTGCTCGTCGGGGCGGTCAAGGGGTGACCGAGGTCGTCGTCACCGGCTTCGACACCGTCGACGTCCGCTTCCCCACCTCGGTGCGGCTCGACGGCTCCGACGCGATGAACCCGGCCCCCGACTACTCGGCCGCCTACGTGATCCTCCGCACCAGCGACCCGGGCCTGGAAGGCCACGGCTTCTGCTTCACGATCGGCCGCGGCAACGAGCTGTGCGTGCAGGCGATCCGCGCGCTGGCGCCCGCGGTCGTCGGCGACAAGACCGAGGAGCTGTTCGCCGACATGGGCGGCATGTGGCGCCGCCTGGTCGGCGACAGCCAGCTCCGCTGGCTCGGCCCGGAGAAGGGCGTCATCCACCTGGCCACCGCCGCGGTCGTCAACGCCGTGTGGGACCTGTACGCCAAGGCGCGCGGCAAGCCGCTGTGGAAGCTGCTCGCCGACCTCCCGCCCGAGGAGATCGTCGCGCTGGTCGACTTCCGGTACCTGACCGACGCCCTCACCCCCGCCCAGGCGCTGGAGCTGCTGCGCGCCAAGGCCTCGTCCAGGCAGGAGCGGGAGGCCCGCCTGCTCGCCGACGGCTACCCGGCCTACGCGACCTCGCCGGGATGGCTCGGCTACGACGACGACCAGCTCCGGCGGCGTTGCCGCGAGGCGGTCGAGGCCGGCTTCACGCACGTGAAGCTCAAGGTCGGCGCCAGCCTCCAGGACGACCTGCGCCGCCTGCGCATCGCCCGCGATGCGATCGGCCCCGACGTCGGCCTGGCGCTGGACGCCAACCAGGTGTGGAGCGTCCCGGAGGCGATCGCCTGGATGGGCGAGCTGGCCCGCTTCCAGCCGTGGTGGATCGAGGAGCCGACCAGCCCCGACGACGTCCTCGGGCACGCCGCGATCGCCCGCGCGATCGCGCCGATCCGGGTCGTGACCGGCGAGCACGTGCCCAACCGGGTGGTGTTCAAGCAGCTCCTCCAGGCCGGGGCGGTCGCCGCCTGCCAGGTGGACGCCTGCCGGCTCGCCGGCGTCAACGAGGTGGTGGCGGTGCTGCTGCTGGCGGCCAGGTTCGGCGTGCCGGTGTGCCCGCACGCCGGCGGGGTCGGCCTGTGCGAGCTGGTCGTGCACCTGTCGGCGTTCGACTACATCGCGGTGAGCGGCTCCCTGGACGAGCGGATGATCGAGTACGTCGACCACCTGCACGAGCACTTCACCGAGCCGGTGCGGGTGGAAGGCGGCCGCTACCTGCTGCCGCGGGCCCCCGGCTACGCCGCCATGACCCGCCGGGCGCTCGCCGAGCACCGCTTCCCGGACGGCCCCGCCTGGGCCGCCCGGTAGGCTAGCCGCCGTCGCCGGCGAGGAGCTGGCGCAGCCACGTCTCGGTGGTGACCACGTGCTGCACGGCCATGGCGTGGGCCAGGTTGGGGTCGCCGGCGGCGAGCGCGGCGTAGATCCCCTGGTGCTGGTCGATGGTGCGCTGGACGGCGTCGGCGCCGGTCATCGCCCGCAGCACCCGCACCCGCATCGTCCGGCTCGACAGCCCGGCGAGCAGCGACGCCAGCGTGCCGTTGCCCGAGGCGTCGGCGACCCGGGCGTGGAACTCGGCGTCGTGGGCCACGAACTGCTCGTCGTCGGCGGCCTCCCGCATCCGCCGGATCGCCGCCCGCAGCGCCCCGAGGCCGTCGTCGTCGATGCGGGTCGCGGCCAGCGCGGTCGCCGCCGGCTCGAGGTAGCGGCGCACCTCCAGGACCTCCAGCGCGCCGTCGTCGCGCATCAGCTCGACCGCGGCGCCGACGCCCTCCAGCAGCAGGCCGGGGGTGAGGCTGGTGACATAGGTGCCGTCGCCGCGGCGCACGTCGAGCACGCGGGCGGTCACCAGCGCCCGCACCGCCTCGCGGGCGGTGTTGCGTGACAGGCCGAGCTGAGCGGCCAGCTCGTGCTCTGGCGGCAGCCGCGACCCGGGCGCGAGCTGGCCAGAGGCGATCAGGTCCCTGATCCTGGCGATCGCGGTCTCGGTGCGTGGCGCGGCCAACGGCCCTCCCCCAACGAAGACATCGGATGTTTGCTACCACGCCCGCCGGGCCGCGTCAATGCTCCGCGGTGGCGGCGCGCGTCGGCAGGTACGGCACGGCGGCCAGCAGCCGCAGCAGCACGACCGCCGCCACGCTCTGGGCGGCGAGCAGGCCGACCAGGACGACGAGCTGGAAGCGGGCGGCCGCCAGCGGGCTGGCGCCGCCGAACAGGGCGCCGACGAACGCCCCGGGGAAGGTGACCAGCCCGGTCGTGCGGGTCTGGTCCAGCGCCGGGACCAGCGCCTCGCCGACCGCCACGGCCACCAGCTCGGCGGTGGCCTGCCGCATGGTCACGCCGAGCGCCAGCTTGCCCTCGACCTCGGGGCGGCGGCCGTGGAGCTCGGCGAGGAACCGCCGGCCCGCCAGCGTCGAGGCGGTCATGGCGCCCCCGAGGGTGATGCCGCCAAGGGCCACGACGTTGCGGACGCCGAACGGCAGCGCGCCGCTGGCGAACACGACCGTCCCGGTCACGGCCGCGCCGCTGGTCACCGCGATGGCGACCGCGGCCGGGCGCCGCCACCATCCGACCGCCGGCAGCTCGGCCAGCCGCGGCGCGACCGTCGCCGTCGCCGCCACCGCCATCACGGCGAGCAGGGGCAGCACCGCCGCCGGAGCGCGGAACACCGCCCCCAGCACCAACCCGACGGTCAGGAGCTGGACCGCGCCACGAGCGGCCGCCCACGCCACCGCACCGGCCTGCCGCACCCCGTCGGCCAACGGGACCACGCCGGCGACCACCACCAGGACCAGCAACGCCAGGGCCGTCCGGGCAAGCTCGCTCATCCCCTCACCCTAGAGCGGCGAGGGCTGGGCGCGCTGGCGCCCTCAGGCCGGCGCGACGATGCGGTCCAGCGGCGGCACCGCGATGCCCGCCGGCTCGGCGGCGGCGAAGGCGGCCACCAGGGCGTCGATGTCCTGGGCGCCGCCGAGGGCGTCGGTGCCCTCGTTGAACACCGTGAACCCGTCGCCACCGGCGGCGAGGAAGCTGTTCATCGTCACCCGGAACGAGTCGGTCGGCGTCACCTCGACCCCGCCGACCCGGATCCGCCCGACGTGGGCCGCGCAGGTCGCGGCCGCCGGGTCCTGCTCGTACTGGAACGTGATGGAGACCTGCAGGGTCCGCTGCACGGTCTGGCCGCCGCAGCCGGGGAACTGCTGCTCGAGCAGCCGGCGGATCATGTCGCCGGTCATCGTCTTGGTGACCAGGCTGTTGCCGAACGGCTGGACCGTGAACGCCTCGCCGTAGGTGACCTCGCCGGGGGCCTCCCCGCCGGAGGAGATGTCGTTGACCCGAAGGTCGGCGCGGATGCCTCCGGGGTTCATGAAGGCGAGCTGGGCGCCGCCGAGGTTGGCCGGCTGGGTGGCCACGAGCTGCGCGTCGGCGATCACGTCGCCGAGCGCCGACTCGCCGCGGGGCGACGCCGTGCGGGTGAGGTCGCCCTGGATGCGGCCGATGACCTGGTTGGCCAGCGGCGCCGCCGCGGCGACGTACTGCTCGACGACAGCCTGGACCTGCGGGTCCTCCTTGGAGGGGTCGGGGATGCGGATGACGCCCGGACCGGGGGTGTTGAGGGCGTTCTCGACGATCACGTTGTCGGCGCTGGCCTGCACCAGCTCGCCGGTGCGGTCGTCGATCGTGAGCGTGAGGTCGGTCAGGATCCGCCCGAACGAGGACGCGCTGGTGATCAGCCGGGTCACGCCGTCGGGAGTGGTGATCGTGCAGCGGTACTCGGCGTGCGTGTGGGCCGAGACGATCACCTTGATCGCCGGGTCCAGGCGGCCGGCGATGTCGGCGATCGCGCTGCCCGCCAGGTTGCCTGTGCAGCCGTTGAGGGCGGCCGGGGTCGTCTGGAAGCCGCCCTCGTGGATCACCAGCACCGAGGTCCGGACGCCCTTCTGCTGGAGCTGCCGCACGGCGCGGTTGGCGGCGTCGGCCTCGTCCTGGAAGGTCAGCCCTGCCACGCCGGTCGGGGTGACGATGGTGGGCGTCGCCTCCAGCACCTCGCCGATGAACCCGACCTTGAACCTGCTTCCCCCGTCGGTCCTGAAACTCTTCATGCCGAAGGCGGGAAACAGCGTCCGGCCGGTGGCGTCAACGATCACGTTGGCGGACAGGTACTGGAAGTCGGCGCCCGGGTAGACGTCGGTCGTCGAGCCGCCGGGCAGCGCGTAGGGGGCCGCGGTGCACCCTTCGACGGGGTGGCAGCCGCCGTTCTGGATGCGGAGCAGTTCGGCCCTGCCCTTGTCGAACTCGTGGTTGCCGACCGACGCGAAGTTGACCCGCATGAGGTTGCTGGCGATGGTGATGGGCTCCTCGAAGAACAGCCCGTTGGCCAGCGGGCTGGCCCCGATGTTGTCGCCGGCCAGGATCGTCGCCTGCCGGTTGCGGTACTGGGCCTGGCGGTCCTTCACCGCCTTGGCCAGGTAGGCGGCGCCACCGGCGAACTTGCCGTAGATGTTGAGCCCGCCCGCTTCCAGGTTGCCGTGCAGGTCGTTGAACGCCAGCAGGTGCACGTCGGTGGTGCGGCCGTCCAGCTGGCTGTAGCTCACCGTGACGTGGTCCGACAGCGACCGGGCGCCGGCGATGGTCACGCCGTCGGTCGCCGCCGGGTTCGGCGCGGCGAGGGGGGCCGCGACCACCACGGCGACCGCGACCCCCGCCACGATCAGGTGACCTGCCCAGCTCCGTAGCGAGGTTCGCTTCATCCGGCCCTCCCGCGTCCGCCCGTCCGCCCTGCCGACGGCTCATGGTTACATGTCCGGGGGACGCAATGGTTACATGCTGAGGAGAATGGTGGTCAAGGGGGTGAACGGGGCGACATCGGTCGGCCGCGCCGAGAGCGAGGGGCTCCCCGGCGTCGCCGGCGTCGCCGCCGTCGCCGTCGTGGTGGTGGCGGCCGCCGTCCTCCGCCCGGTCCTGGAGCGGCTCCTCGACCGGCCAGCCGTCGCCCACTGGGCGACCGTCTTCGTCGCGATCGCCGTGCAGGCGATGCCGTTCCTGGTGCTGGGCGTGACCATCAGCGCCGCGGTCGCCGCCCTGGTCCCGGCCGGGTTCCTCCCCCGGGTCCTGCCCCGCAGGCCGGCGCTGGCGGTCCCCGTTGCGGCGGCGGCGGGGGCGGCGCTGCCGGGGTGCGAGTGCGGGTCGGTGCCGATCGCCGGGCGGCTGGTGGCGCGCGGCGCCCTGCCGGGTGCCGCGCTCGCGTTCCTGCTCTCGGCGCCCGCGATCAACCCGGTCGTGCTGACGGCGACGGCGGTGGCGTTCCCTGGCCGACCGGAGGTCGTCGTCGCCCGCCTGCTCGCCAGCCTCCTGGCCGCCACCGTCGTCGGTCTGATCTGGGTGCGCACCGGCCGCGACGAGCTGCTCGCGCGGGCCCGCCGGCGGCGCGCCGACGACGGCCCGCGGCTCGCGGTGCTCGTGGCCACCGCGCAGCGCGACCTGCTCCAGGCCGGCGGCTTCCTCGTCGTCGGGGCGGCGACCGCCGCCACCCTGCAGACGGTCGTGCCGCGGAGCGTCCTGGACGCCGTGGCCGGCGCCGGGCCGCTGGCGTTCGCGGCGATGGCCGGTCTCGCGGTGGTGCTGGCGATCTGCTCCGAGGCCGACGCCTTCGTGGCCGCCAGCCTCACGCAGTTCTCGCTGAGCGCCCGGCTGGCGTTCATGGTCGTCGGCCCCATGGTCGACGTGAAGCTCGTCGCGCTGCAGGCGGGGACGTTCGGGCGTGCCTTCGCGCTGCGGTTCGCACCGCTCACGCTCGCGGTCGCGCTGGCGTCCAGCGCCGTTGTCGGGTGGTGGCTGCTGTGACCGCGGCCGGCGGGCTGATCAGCCTGCTCGTCGGCACCGTGCTGCTGCGGCTCACGCTCACCGGCACCTACGGGCGCTATGTCCGCCTGGGGATGGGCCCGTGGCTGGCGATCGCCGGGGTGGCGGTGATCGTCGTCGGGCTGGTGACGTTGCTGCAGTCGCTGCGGCACGCCCACCAGGAGGACGCGCACGACCATCACCGGCATGGCGGCGACGAGCGGGTGGGCTGGCTGCTGCTGGCGCCGATCGCCGCCCTGCTGCTGGTGGCGCCCCCCACGCTCGGCAGCTACGGCGTCGACCGGGGCGCCATCGTCGACATCCGCGCCGGCGCCGGCGTCCTCGACCCGCTGGTGGCCGGCGCCGAGCCCACCCGCATGACCCTGCTCGAGTTCGGCCAGCGCGCCTTCGACCGGGACGGCGCCAGCTTCGGCGGTGCCGCGGTCCAGCTCACCGGCTTCGTGGCCGGCGCGGAGGAGGGCGGGTTCCGGCTCGCCCGCTACCAGATCGCCTGCTGCGCGGCCGACGCCGCGCCGGTAGTGGTGCGGGTCGTCGGCGGCCGGCGGGTCCCGGCGCGCGACCGCTGGGTGACCGTGACCGGGGTGTTCCGAGCGGGCGGCGGCGAGCTGCCCGAGCTGGCCGCCACCAACGTCGTCGAGATCCCCGCGCCCGACGACCCCTACGAGTGACAGTATTCGACGCAGCCTACCGACCCCCTGGAGCCCCATGCCGCCGCGCCGCCGCCGCTCACGTCGTCGCTCCACCCGCCGTTCCGGCTCGCTCGGCTACCTGCTCGTCGCCGTCCTGGTCGCCGGGATCGGCTACCTGCTCGTCGACCGGGGCGTGCTGCCGTCGCCGACGAACCCGACGACGACCCGGCGACCCCCTGGCGGCGACGGGCCCGCCAACAACCGGGCGGCCATCGGCCGCCTCGGCGGCACCGTCGACTACGGCCGCGTCGATCCCGGAACCGGCCAGCGCAGCGGCATCCGCGCCACCATCACCCCCGCCATGGTCGCCGCCGCCGAGCGCGACGAGCTCGGCTCCACGGCCGACCAGGGCATCCGACCGCCGGGCTTCGACCGGCTGCCGGCGCGCAACCGCGCCCGCGGGCACCTGCTCGGCCGCCAGCTCGGCGGCTCGGGTGAGCTGGCGGCCAACCTGGTCGCGCTCTACCAGACGCGGGCCAACAGCCCGGTGATGCGCGACTACGAGACGGCCGTGGCCGAGGCGGTGCAGGCCGGCGAGACGGTCCGCTACGCCGTGCGGCCGCTCTACCCCAGCCGCACCTCCAAGGGAGCGCCCAGCGCGATCCGGATCACCGCCAGCGGCGACCGGGGCTTCCGCCTCGACGTCACCGTCGCCAACACCCCGGAGGCCGCCGTTCAGGAGACCGTCGTCCCGTAGCCGAGGACCAAGGAGACCGCATGCTGGAGCAGCTTCGCCTGCTGCTGCCGCCGCCGGCCGAGCCACTGGAAGCGGCCTCGCCGGACGGCTGGGCCGAGGTCGAGGCGGCCCTCGGGACCGGGCTGCCGGACGACTTCAAGACCTTCACCGAGCTGTACGGCTCGGGCAAGGTCGACGACTTCCTGTACCTGTTCAACCCCTTCGCCGAGGGGCAGGACGGCAACCTGCTGTTCGAGAAGGACAGGGTCCTTGCCGCCTATGCCCAGACCAGGGCGAAGTTCCCGGCGCGGCTGCCGCTGCCGCCGTTCCCCGAGGAAGGCGGCGTGCTGCCGCTTGGGCGCACCGACAACGGCGACGAGCTGTACTGGGTGACGCAGGGCGCCCCCGGCGACTGGCCGGTGGCGCTGCTGGAGTCGCGCGCCGCCCGCCAGGAGGTCCACCGCATGCCGGTGACCGGGTTCCTGGAGGCGCTGGCCGCCGGCGAGCTGGCCACCGCGATCCTCCCCGACGACGTGGTCCGCCGGCCACGCCACCGGTTCGCCCCGTTCGGCTGACCCACGGCGACCCGGCGTGCTGGACGCGGCGGCGGCCGCCCGGCCATGATCGACCCAGATCGCCGACCGGAGGTGACCATGCCGCGCGAGATCGACCGGGGGGGCGTCCGCCGCCTCGTCGACCAGGGAGCCCAGCTCGTCGAGATCCTGCCGGCGCACGAGTACGAGGAGGAGCACCTCCCTGGCGCCGTCAACCTGCCGCTGCGGCGGCTCGAGGAGCAGGCCGCCGAGGTGCTCGACCGGCATCGAGCGGTCGTCGTGTACTGCTGGGACTCGGCCTGAGACCTCAGCGCGCGGGCCGCGTGGCGGCTCGAGAGCATGGGCTTCACCCAGGTGTACGACTACGTGGCCGGCAAGCTGGACTGGCTGGCGGCAGGGGGGCCCATCGAGGGGACCAGCGCGGGGCGTCCCCGCGCCGGCGAGGTCGCCCGCGGCGACGTCCCCACCTGCGGGCTGGACGAGCGCCTGGGGGAGGTGCAGGCCCGGGTGCGGGCCGCGGGATGGGACGCCTGCGTGGTGGTCAACCAGGAGCGGGTGGTGCTCGGCCTGCTCCGCGCCAAGGAGCTCGAGGGGGACCCGGCCAGCCGCATCGAGGCGGCGATGCGGCCGGGACCGAGCACCTTCCGGCCGCACGTGCCGATCGCGGAGATGGCGCACCACATGGTCGACCACGACCTCGAGAACGCGCCCATCACCACCTCCGACGGCAGGCTGGTCGGCCTGCTGCGCCGGACCGATGCGCTGCGGACCGCCCACGAACCCCACGCGGCGGAAGGAGACTCGACATGACCCGGGCGGCACCCGTCGTCGACTGCTCCGCGTGCGACAAGGCCATCGACTGCTGCGAGTTCTGCGACCGCCCCGACTGCCCCACCGCCATCTGCTATCGCTGCCTCGGCGTCGCCCTTGGCCAGGCGACCCCCGAGCTCCACGACCACGGCGGCTGAGCCGCCGGATGGTCCGCCCGAGACCACGTCAGCGTGGCCGTGGCAGGTCCAGCTCGAACCAGATCGTCCGACCGGCCACGTCCTCGCGGACGCCCCAGCGGCTCGCCAGGGCCTGCACGAGCTGCAGCCCGCGTCCGCGTTCGGAATGGACGTGGTGGACGCGCCGCCGCAGCCGCGCGGGCCCGCCGTCGTCCGACACCTCCACGTGGAGCCGGTGGTCCTCGACCGCGCAGGTGATCTCGAAGGCGCCGTCGCCGCGGCCGTAGGGCGCCTGGTCCAGCATGCTGGTGACGGTCTCGCTGACCAGCAGGCGAGCCGTCTCCCGTGCGTCGGAGCCACGAGCCAGCAGCTCGGCGACGAAGCGGCGCGCGGCGGCGACCTGTTCGGGGTGCCGCATGAACCGCTCGCGCTTCAGAGGTGCCGCAACCGCGTAATCCGGTCCCATCCGGTCCTCCCTGGGGGGTGGAGGCGAGCTGGAGTCGGCGCGGTCATGTCATCTCCGGCGACGGTGCCGTCCAAACTCGCGCCGAACCGGTCGGATAGGCTGACGGGGATGACCGAGAGCAACACGCATCAACCGGCTGCTCTGGAACCGGGACGCCGACGACCTGGCCTGGTCCCGCCGTTGGCCCTCGGAGTGCATCTGGCGGACGCGCAAGGCCTGAGGCGCCGCGCAGGTCACGCGGCTGGCCGGTCAGCCGGCTCGCTTTCTGGTGCCGACCAGCACGACCACCTCGGACCGGACCGGGACCACCTGGCCGGCCGCGGGCTGCTGGGCGATCACCCGCTGCACCTTCCCGGACTCGCGGACCGAGACCTGCAGGATCTGCACGCCGAGCTGCGCCTGGGCGAGGAGGTCGGCGGCCTGCTCCCGGTGCAGCCCCACCACGTTGGGGACGACCCGCTGGCCGGGACCGGCTACCTGCCCTGCGGTCGTGCTCGGCGTGGCGGCGGCCGCCGGGGCCGTGGTCGGCGGTTGGGTGCTCGACGGCGCCGTCGTGGCGACCGCCCGGCCGCTGGCCGGCCGGCTGGTCGTGGTCGCCAGGATCGCGGTCGGCGGCGCCGCGGCGTTCCCGACGGTGAGCGTGCCTGGCTCGCGGTCCACGAGGCCGGCCCATGCGAGGCCGCCGGCCACGAGGCCGGCGGTGACCAGCGCCGCCAGCAGCGTCAGCCGGCGGCGCCGCCGCCTCCCGGAAGGCGCACCGCCGGATGCGGCCGGGCGGCCCGGCGACCCGGTGGCCGAAACCTGCAGCCGGTCGGCGGCCGGCCAGGACCTCGGGGCCGCCGCCGGCGGAGCGGCAGGCGCCGGCACCATGTCGCGCTGCGCCGCACCCCCGGAATCGCGGTACGCGGCGGCCAGGAAACGGGCAAGGTCCTGACCCAGCTCGGCGGCCGAGCCATACGCCCCGGCGTGGCGCCGGGCGCCGGCCGCCCGGGCGACGATCGTGGCCAGCTCGGTGGGCACCGCGGGCCCCAGCCGGGCCGCCTCGATGTCGGCAGGCTCCCGGCCGGTCAGCATGGCGGCCAGGCAACGGCCGAGCGCCCGCACGTCGGCGGCAGGGTCGACGATCTCGCCCACCGGTCGGGTGGCCTGCGCAAGGCGGAAGTCGGTGACCTTCACCCGGCCGTCGATCGTGAGCAGGATGTTGGACGGGACCAGATGGCCGTGCGCGACGCCGCGGGCGTGGGCGGCGGCCGCGGCGGCGCACGCCTCGGCGGCGACCCTGGCCGCCCCGGCAGGCGGCATCGGGCCACGTTCGCCCAGCATGTCCCGGAGGTTGGAGCCGTCGACCAGCTCGACGACCACGACCGCCGCCTGGCCGTCCCGCTCCATCGCGTGCACGGTCGCCACGTTCGCGTGGGCGAACCCGGCGACCGCCAGGACCTCGAGCTGGAGCCGGTCCAGGAACGCCTCGTCACCCGCGAACGGCTTGATCGGCACCTTGAGGGCGACACGGCCGCGCGTCAGCCGGTCCCACGCCTCCAGCACCATCGTCGCCGGGCCGCGACCGATCGACCGGACGACCTGATAGCGGTCGCCGAGCGGGGACCGCTCCCATGCGGCATGGTCAGCGTGCACGCCATGAAGAGCGCGCCACGACCCCCGAGTGTTACTCGGCGGCGGCGGCGCGTGTAACACGTGGCGTCCCTCGAACGTTCTCTGTAGGTGGAGCCGTAGCGGCTCCCGTGGCGGAGGGGGAGCCAGATGGCGGAGCAGGCCCACGGTTGGGAACGGCGCGAGCAGGTCTCGTTGTGGGAGCCACCGCCCCGGCAGCAGCCGGCCTGGGAACCGCCACCGGTCCAGCCGCCGCGGCCACGCAAGCCGCCGTGGCACCGCCGGGCCTGGTTCCTCGGCCTGGCCGTCGTCGCGGTGTTCGGAACGGCCGGCGCGGTCCTGGGATCGCACCTGCCGTAGACGACGGCATCCCGCCTGGCGGGCCCGGTCAGACCGAGGCCGCCGCGTCGCTGACGAGCTCGGCGAGGCTCGGGTGGACGTGGGCGACCCTGGCGAGGTCGTGGTAGTCGGCCTCCAGCTCCATGGCCACCGCGACCTGGGCGATCACCTCGCTCGCGCCCACCCCGACCATGTGGGCGCCGAGGATCTCGCCGAACTCGGGATCGACCACGAGCTTGAGCGCGCCGGCCGCCCGGTCCAGGGTGAGCGCCCTCGGGTTGGCGGCGAGGTCGGCGAACCCGACGGCGGCGTCCAGGCCGCGCGCGGCCGCCTCGGCCTCGGTGAGGCCGACCGCGGCCAGCTCCGGATGGGTGTTGACGCTCCTCGGCAGCCGCTCCTCCCGGACCTTCGTCGCGCCGCCGAGGGCGTTGGCCGCGGCCGCCTCCCCCTGGGCGCGGGCGCGGTTGGACAGCCATCGCGGCCCGGTCACGTCGCCGGCCGCCCACACCCCCGGCAGGGACGTCCGGCAGGTCTCGTCGACCTCCAGGCCCGGCATGTTGGGCTCGCGCGAGTCGGCCGACAGGGTCGTCGTCTGGGCGGGGGCGTCGGGGGCGTCGGCCACGAAGGCCACCCCGCGCTCCTCCAGCGCGAGCTGCAGGAACCCGGCCAGGTCGGCGTCCTCGCCGGGCAGCACGCGCTCGCCGGGCACGACCACGGTGACGCGGCTGCCGGCGGCGGCGAACAGGTCCGCCCACTCCAGCGAGAACCGCGCGGCCCCCATCACCAGCAGGCTGGCCGGCGGCTCGGCCAGGCCCATGACCGCGTCGTTGGACAGCATCCCCGCCGGCGCCACCGACCGGGCGCCGGCGGCGACCACGGTCGGGACGCCCTGGTAGCCGTCCACCCCGCCGGGCCCGACGGTGGCCACCCGCTGCTCGACCGTGACCTGGGCGTAGGAGAGCCGGGCGCGGACGCCGGCGGCGACCGCCTCGCTGGCGCGCGACGCCCACGCCTGGACGCGGTCCCAGGCCAAGGTGGCACCGCCCACCTCCACCCCGAGGGCGCCGGCGCGGCGCAGGTCGTGCAGGGTCGACGCGGCCGTGTGATAGGCGGCGGAAGGGATGCAGCCGGCGTGGACGCAGGTGCCGCCGAGCAGGCCGCGCTCGACGAGGACGACCTCGGCGCCCGCCCGCCGGCCCGCCAGGGCGGCGGCCACCCCGGCTGGCCCGCCACCCACCACGACGAGGTCAGCCATTGCCGACCGCTGCCTGGAGGGTCGCCCGGATGTCGACCAGCCGTGGGCCGTTCAGGGTCACCGCCGCGGTCGCGCCGCCGTCGACGGCCAGCTCCCGCTCGCCGTCCAGCGCGACCGTCCGGGCGTCGCCGGCGAACGCGACCGGCTCGTCGAGCTCGAGCAGACGCCAGCGGCGGACCGGGACGCGGGCCACCACCCCCGGCGCGACCGCGGCCACGACCTCCGGCCCGTCGCCGAGCTCGACGTACAGGCCCATCGGCTCGTCCGGAGCGAGCGGGCGCAGGCCGCCGCCGATGGCCGACAGGCCGACCGACCAGGGCTCCGCCCGAGTCAGGACGAGCGCCCGCACCCGCCCGACGTCCCAGATGGCCCGGGTCCCGACGAAGGGGTCGGTGCAGGCGGCGGCATCGATGAGCGCGAAGTCCGCCGTGCCGGCGGCCTGGACCTCGACGCGCTTGACCCGCCTGGTCACCCGGTCGGCCGCGACCGTCCCGGTCGCGACCAGGCCGGCGGCGAGCCCCGCCACGGTGCCGTCGACCATGGTCGGGAAGACGTTGTTGGTGCCGGTCGAGATCGCCACCAGGGGCACGTCGCCGCAGGCGGCGGCCACCGCGCGGTTGGTCCCGTCGCCGCCGAGGGTCACGATCGCGCCGACGCCGGCGGCCGCGAGCCGCCGGGCGGCCTCGGTGGAGTCCGACGCCCAGCCGTGCGCCCGGACGTCGAGGGCGTCCATCGCCAGCGGCGGCCGGCCGCCGTCGACCGCGGCGGCGACGATCCCGGCGTTGTCGGCCAGGTAGACCACCGTGTCCACCCCGGCCGCCGCCAGGCCGTGGAGCACCCGGCGCACGATCGAGGCCTTCTCGTGGTTCGGCACCAGCGAGGCACGGGCGGTCAGGCGGCGGATGTCCCGCCCCGCCGCCGGGTTGGCGATGAGCCCGACCGTGGTCGCCACGCCCGCTCCGTCCTACCCGGTGGTGCCGAGGCGGTCGCCGAGCTGCTGGAGGAAGCGGGCCGCCGGGGCGCCGTCCACGATCCGGTGATCGAAGGTGAGCGACAGCCACAGCGTCGGCCGGACCTCGACCAGGCCGTCGACCGCCACCGGCTTGTCGACGATCCGGCCGACACCCAGGATCGCGCACTGCGGCGGGTTCACGATGGGGGTGAAGGCGTCGGCGCCGAAGCTGCCCAGGTTCGAGATGGTGAAGGTGCCGCCCTCGACCTCGTCCAGGGTCAGGGTGCCGGCCTGCGCCTTGGCGGCCAGGTCGACCCGGTCGCGGGCGATCTCGGCCAGCGGGCGGCTGCCGGCGTCGCGGATGACCGGCACGATCAGCCCGTCCTCGAGGGCGACGGCCACGCCCATGTGGACGGCGGGAACGCACACGATGCCCTGCTCGGTCAGGGTGGCGTTCAGCAGCGGATGGTCGGCGAGCAGCTCGGCGACGGCCTGGACCAGCAGGTCGGTGTAGGTGAGGCGAACGCCGGTGGCCGCCTCGAACCCGGCGGCGAGCGCGGCCCGCCTGGCCACCAGGCCGCCGGCCTCGGCCTCCCGGGAGATCGTGACCTGGGCCATCGTCCGCTGGCTCTCGGTGAGCCGCTCGGCGACCACCTTGCGGATCCCCACGAAGGGGACGACCCGCCCCGCCGGCGCCGCCTCGGCGGCTGCCGCGAACCCCTCGACGTCCTCGACCATGATCCGCTTGCCGGGGGCGCTCGGCGGCACCTGGGCGATGTCCACGCCGAGCTCCCTGGCGCGGCGCCGGGCCGCCGGCGACGCCGGCGCCCCCTCGCCGGCCGCCGGCACCGCGGCAGAGGCGGGGGCGGGCGCCGCCGCCGCGGGAGCCGGGGCGGCGCTCGCCGCCGGCGGGCCGCCGGCACCGGCCAGCTCCTCCCTGGGTGGGAAGGCGTCGCCCGGCTCGCCGATGAGGGCGAGCAGGGCGCCGACGGGCAGCTCGGTCGCCAGCTCCGCGACGACCCGGCCGAGCACGCCGGAGGCCGGGGCGGGGACGACGGCGGTGATCTTCTCGGACGCGAGCTCGAACAGGTCGGCCCCCTCCTGGACGGCGTCGCCTTCGGCCTTGAGCCACTTGGTGACCGCGCCCTTCTTCATCGCCATGCCGAGCTTTGGCATGCGGACCTCGGTGATCATCGGGCTGACCTCGCTACAGGGTGGCCTGGACCGCCTCGGCGATGCGCTCCGGAGTGGGGATGTAGAAGTCCTCGAGCACGGGCGAGAACGGCACCGGCGTGTGCGGCGCGGTGACGAGCTGCGGCGGGGCGTCCAGGTGGTCGAAGGCCCTGGAGGCGACCAGCGCGGCGATGTCGGTGGCCATCGAGCAGCGCGGGTTGTCCTCGTCGACCACCACCAGCCGGCCGGTCTTGCGGACCGACGCCAGGATCGCCTCGTCGTCCAGCGGGGAGAGGGTCCGCGGGTCGACCACCTCCACCTGGACCCCGCCGGCGGCCAGCGTCTCGGCCGCCTCCAGGGCGAAGTGGACCATGCGGCCGATGGCCACCACCGTGGCCCCGTCGCCTTCGCGCTTGACGTCGGCGCGGCCGAGCTCGACGACGTACTCGCCCTCCGGCACCTCGCCGTCGGTGTCGTACAGCAGCTTGTGCTCGAAGAACAGCACCGGGTCGTCGTCGCGGATCGACGCGGCGAGCAGGCCCTTGGCGTCGGCGGGGGTCGATGGCACGACCGTCTTCAGCCCCGGCATGTGGGTGAACACCGAGTAGTGGCAGCCGGAGTGCTGGCCGGCGGCGCGGTAGCCGGCGCCGATCATGGTGCGGATCACCATCGGCACGCGGGCCTTGCCGCCGAACATGTATCGCAGCTTCGCGCCCTGGTTGAAGATCTGGTCCATGCAGACGCCGAAGAAGTCGACGAACATCAGCTCGGCGACCGGGCGCAGCCCCGTCGCCGCGGCGCCGACGGCGGCGCCGATGTACCCGGACTCCGAGATCGGCGTGTCGAGCACGCGGTCGCGGCCGAAGCGCTGCACGAGGCCCTTGGTGACCCCGAGCACCCCGCCCCAGGCGTCCTCCTGCTCGAACCCGGGGACGGTGGCGCCGCCGGCGACGTCCTCGCCCATGAGGATCACGTCGGGGTCGCGTTCCATCTCGACGGCCAGCGCCTCGTTGACGGCCTCGCGGAAGGTGAGCGTGCGGGTGGCGACGGACATGTGGACCTCCCCGCCTACCGGTAGGCGACGTAGACGTCGGTGAGCGCGTCCTCGGGCTGGGGCTGGGGGCTCTGCTCGGCGAACGCGATCGCCTCGTCGACCGCGGCCTCGGCGGCCCGGTCGCGCTCCTCGACCTGCTCGGCGGTGAGCAGGCCCCGCTCCACCGCCTGCTTGGCGAAGAAGGTGAGCGGGTCGTGCTCGCGGTAGGCGGCCGACTGCTCGGCGGTCCGGTAGGTGATCTGGTCGCCCTCGAAGTGGCCGAAGTAGCGCCAGGTCTTCGCCTCGATCAGGCTCGGGCCTTCGCCCCGGCGGGCCCTGGCCACCGCCTCCCCCGCCGCTTCGTACATGGCGATCACGTCGTAGCCGTCGACCGAGATGCCGGGGATGTTGTAGGAGGCGGCGCGGTCGGCGATGTTGCTCGCCGCGCAGTGGTAGCCGACCGGGGTGGACTCGGCGAAGCCGTTGTTCTCGGCCACGAAGATCACCGGCAGCTTCCAGATCGCCGCCAGGTTCATGCCCTCGTGGGTGGTGCCCTGCTCGGCCGCGCCGTCGCCGAAGAAGCAGGCGCACACCGCGCCGGTGCCCTTCCGCTTGGCGGTGAGCCCGGCCCCGCACGCCAGCGGCGGGCCGCCCCCGACGATGCCGTTGGCGCCGAGCATGCCGCGGGACACGTCGGCGATGTGCATCGAGCCGCCCTTGCCCTTACAGGAGCCGTCCACCCGACCGAACAGCTCGGCCATCATCGGGCCGAGCTCGACGCCCTTGGCGATGCAGTGCCCGTGCCCGCGATGGGTGGAGGTGATGAAGTCG
>WNGA01008987.1_pt1 | contig 19838 bp, 22 predicted proteins | sample 5400061 | NCBI WGS metagenome assembly WNGA01 (sample SAMN13153366, study PRJNA577476) | soil metagenome | isolation source: 100 cm soil or saprolite under grassland replicate 2 | place: USA:California | collected 2016-06-15
GTCAAGCTGGTGAATCCGCCTGTCGGATACATGTTTCTGGAGGGGGCGCCGCGTCTGGCGGCCGCCGGACTGCACATACCTGGACTGCGCGCAGCCGATGCGTCACGCGTCGCTCTCGAAGCCTATCCGGGGTTTCTCGTGCGCAAACAGCTTGCAATCCGCGAGTCGTACAAAAGCGACGCGCCGCGCGAGCAAACTCCTGCACGGCGGGTCGTCCGCGGCCGAATCCTGTCCGAACTGAAGGCTGGCCGGCCCCTGGCAATTTATCTGCAGCTTGGCGAGCGGCTCGATGCCGAGGTAATCCGGGACGCAACCGGCGATTCGCTGGACGCCGTGATCTGCGCCGCCCAGGCGCATTGGGGTTTCCTGCGCCAAGCCTCTAACTACGGCCTGCCGGCGGACCTCGATCCGCTCGAGGGCTGGATCGTCACCGCCCAGCCCTGATTACTTCTGCTTCGGCGCGGGGACCAGCTCGTAGCCCTTGCTGCGCATGCAGGCGCTGGTGAGGCGCGATTCTTCCATCAGCTGGTTGCCGAATTGGTCGGCGAACGGTCCCGAGGGGTAGACGTTGAAGCGGCGGCCGAGCGAGTCCTGGAACACGGCCGGCGCTGGTCCTGCTCGAGCTGCTCGGCGCTCGCGTCCTGCTTCGACCACAGCATCGGCGTGCACGCGGCCAGCGCAGCCGCAAGGGCGGCAATCGGTCCCGGTCTCATCCAGCGTTGGACAGCTAAAGTCAGCGCGATGCTAAAGGTATACGGGACCGGGCTGCTCCTCAAGGGTTTTTGCGCTAGAGTCGCTACTGGACGGATATCCAGCTTGCCTACCGCCACGCTGCTCGATGCACCGCTCGCGATCGTCGATCTGGAGACGACCGGCACGCGGCCGGGCATCGACCGCGTCACGGAGATCGCAGTGCTCGAGGTGGACGGCTTCGCGCTGACGGCGAAATGGTCGACCCTGGTGAATCCAGGCGTCGGAATTCCCCCAGAAATCCAGGCGCTTACCGGGATAACGCGCGAGATGGTGGAGGTCGCGCCGCGCTTCGCCGAGCTCGCCGAGGAGCTCTACGCGCAGCTCGCAGGCCGGGTATTCGTCGCGCACAACGCGCGCTTCGACTATGGGTTCTTGCGCCGCGAATTCGACCGCGCGGGGCTCAAGTTCCGCGCCAGGACCGTGTGCAGCGTCAAGCTTGCGCGGCGCCTGTATCCCGGCATGCGCCACGATCTCGACAGCCTGATCGAGCGCCACGCCCTTGATTGTCGCGCGCGGCACCGGGCGCTCGGCGACGCCGAGGCGCTGTGGCAATTCCTTCAGCTCGCCGCGCGCGACCACGGCGAGGAAATCCTCGCCGTCGCGGCGCGCCAGGTCGCCCGGCAAGCGGCGCTGCCGCCGCACCTCGACGGCGCAGCCGTCGATGCCATCCCCGAGGCGCCCGGCGTCTACCTCTTTTACGGCGAGGCGGCGCCGCCGCTTTATATCGGCGAGAGCCGCTCGATGCGCTCCCGCGTGCTGCAGCACTTCGGCTCGCCCGCGGCCTGGACGCAGCAGGTGCGCCGCGTCGAATGGCAGCGCACTGCGGGCGCGCTCGGCGCGCGGTTGCGCGAGGCAAGCCTGGTCAAGCAGCTCGACCCGGCGTTCAACCGGCACCTGCGCCGGCCGCGGCAGTTCGAGCCTGCCGACTGGCCGCACCGCGGCCCGCTCGGCATCGTGGAAACGGACCACGCGCGAGATGCCACAGAGGTGCACGTGGTCGATCGCTGGTGCTATCTCGGCACCGCGAGCAGTGACCCGGAGGTCGCGGAGCTGCTCGAGACCCGCGAGCCGCGCTTCGACTACAACCATTACCGCATCCTTGCGCGCCACCTGGGCAGGCGCGGCGTGCGTGTGGTACCGCTCGGTTACTGATGCACTGCGAACTCCTGGTACCCGGACTGTTCTCGGCGGGCGCGCAAGCCCGCCTGCCCGCGCTCGAAATGCTGCTCGCGCGCGGCCGCAGCCAGGCCGCGCCTTCGCGGCAGCTCGAAGGCTGGCTGCAGCAGGCGTTCGAGCTCGAGGGGCAGCCGCTCGCCGCGGGCGCGCTCACGCTGCTCGGCTCCGGCGGCGATCCCGGAGCGGCGCGCTGGGCGCGCGCCGATCCGGTCCACCTGCGCCTGATGCGCGATCGGCTGATCCTCGTGCCGGCCGCGGCACTCGAGATTTCGCGGCAGGAGGCCGAAGCGCTGTGCGCGGCGCTCAGCGCGCATTTCGCCGGCGCGCTGGCCTTCCGTGCGGTCGATCCGCGCCGCTGGTGCGTGCGCCTGGAGAAGGAGCTCGCGCTCGGCGAGGTTGCGCCGCTCGAGATGGCGGGACGCGAGGTACTGCTCGCGGGCGCCGGCGATGCGCTGCTGAACGAGGTGCAGATGCTGCTGCATGCCCATCCCGTGAACGAGGCGCGCGAAGCGCGCGGCGAGCCGCCGCTCAACAGCCTCTGGCTGTGGGGCGCCGGCCGCGTGCCGCGGGAGGCGCGCTGCCGCTGGCAATCGGTCTGCTCCGACAACCTGCTCGGGCTCGGTCTGGCGCGGCTGGCCGGCGCGCGTCACCGCGGCCTGCCCGCCTCGGCCGGGGCCTGGCTCGATCGTGCACCCGAGGAAGGGCGGCACCTCGTCATCCTCGATGCGCTGCGCGCGCCCCTCGCGCTCTCGCAGGAGGCCGAATACCGCGCCGGCGTCGAGACGCTCGAGCGCGGCTGGTTCGCTCCCCTGCTCGGCGCCTTGCGCGAAGCGCGCGTCGGCATGGTGACGCTGCAGGTGCCCGACGCGGCGGCCGGCGCTTCGTTCGAGACCATCCGCGGCGACCTGCGCCGCTTCTGGCGCCGCCCGAAGGCGCTCGAGCGCTACGCATGAAGATCGTCGAGCGCCCGTACCGCGAGTCCGATCGCCGCGCGCTGCTCGAGGCCGGGGTGCACCCGATCCTCGCCCGCGTCTACGCCGGGCGCCGCATCGGTTCCGCGCGCGAGCTGCGCTACGACTCGGCCAACCTGCTCGCCCCGGCGTCGTTGAGAAATGCGCAGAGCGCGGCGCAGCTGCTCGCGGCGGCGCTCGAGAGCCGCAAGCGCCTGCTGATCGTGGCCGACTATGACGCCGACGGCGCCACCGCCTGCGCGGTCGGGATGCGCGCCCTGCGCGCGTTCGGCGCCACGGTCGATTACCTGGTGCCCGACCGCTTCAAGCTCGGCTATGGGCTCTCGCCCGAGCTGGTGGAAATCGCCGCGGAAAGAAAGCCCGATGTCCTGATTACCGTCGACAACGGCATCGCGAGCGTCGAGGGCGTGGCGCGCGCCAACCAGCTCGGCATCGCCACGCTCATCACCGACCATCACCTCCCCGGCGCCGAATTGCCTGCGGCCGCGTGCATCGTCAACCCCAACCAGCCGGGTTGCGATTTCGCCTCGAAAGCCCTCGCCGGGGTCGGCGTCATGTTCTATGTGATGCTCGCGTTGCGCGCGGAACTTCGAACCAGGGGAAAGGAGAATGCAGAGATCAACCTCGGCGCGCTGACGGATCTGGTCGCGCTCGGCACGATCGCCGACGTGGTGCCACTCGACGCGAACAATCGCACGCTGGTCGCGCAGGGACTGAAGCGGCTGCGCGCCGGTAAAGCCCAGCCCGGCATCGCCGCACTATTACGTGCGGCGGGCCGAGCACCTACCGAGGCCTCGAGCTTCGACCTGGGCTTCGTGGTCGGGCCGCGCCTCAACGCCGCCGGGCGGCTAGCGGACATGGGCCTGGGGATCGAATGCCTCCTCACGGACGACGAGGCGCGCGCAGCAAACTGCGCCCAGGCACTCGACCGCCTGAACCGCGAACGGCGCAAGATCGAGGCCGGCATGCTGGAACAGGCGATGCAGGAGCTGAAAAAGCTCGACGGCAAGAGCCGGCCCGCGTTCTTTTCGCCGCACTGGCACGAAGGCGTGGTGGGCATCCTCGCCTCGAGGCTCAAGGACCGCCTGCACCATCCGGTGATCTGCTTTGCGCGCTCGGCACAGGGCGGCTGGCTTAAAGGCTCGGGCCGCTCCATTCCCGGACTGCATCTGCGCGATTGCCTCGATCTCGTGTCAAAACGCGCGCCGGGGCTGCTGCTGCGCTTCGGCGGGCATGCGCAGGCCGCCGGATTGACGATCGCGGAAGCGCAATACGAGCGCTTTGCCGGCGAGTTCGAGCGCGCGCTCGAAGAACTGCTGCCCGCCGAGGCGCGGCTGCGCACCGTCGAGACCGACGGCGGCCTCGAAGCCTCCCACCTCACGCTGCAGAACGCGCACATGCTCGAGGCCGAGATCTGGGGCCAGGGCTTTCCGCAGCCTCTCTTCTGCGATACATTCGCGGTCGAAAACCAGCGCGTGGTCGGCGAGCGCCATCTGAAACTCGTGCTGGCGAAGGACGGGCGGCGCTTCAAGGCGATGCGCTTCGGCGCGCTCGAGCCGCTGCCCTCCAAAGTGCGCGCCGCCTACCATCTCGCCGTCAACGAGTTCAACGGGCTGAAAACGGTCCAGCTCAACGTGGAGCACTTCGAATGATCCAGGTCCTCGCCTTTGCGTTCCTCTGCCTGGTTTCCTTCGCCAATGCGGCCGACCTGGAGCCGGTCAAGAACGCCGGTCCGTACGTACCCTCGCCGCAGAGCGTGGTCTCCGACATGCTGCGCTACGCCGACGTCGGGCCGGACGATTTCCTCATCGACCTCGGCTCGGGCGACGGCCGCATCGTGCTCACCGCCGCAAAGGTGTTCGGCGCCAAGGGCTTCGGCGTCGAGATCAAGGAAGAGCTGGTGAAGCGCGCCAACGAGGCGGCGCACCGGGAAGGCCTCGCCGACCGCGTCAAATTCTTGAAGCAGGATCTCTTCAAGACCGACATCTCGCAGGCGAGCGTCGTCACGATGTACCTGCTTCCCGATACCGTGGTCCTGCTCAAGGACAAGTTCCTGAGCGAGCTGCGGCCGGGGACGCGCATCGTCTCGCACGACTACCCGCTCACCGGGTGGATCCCCGAGAAATACGTGCAGATGGACCTCGAGGACAAGGTACAGATCAGCGGCGTCACCACCACCCTGATCTACCTCTATGTGGTTCCCGCCAGGGTGGCCGGGCAGTGGAGCGCGCGCATGCCCGCGGCGGTCAGCCGCCAGCCGGCGATGCTGTCGCTCAAGCAGCAGCTGACCCGCGTCTCGGGCAGCGCGCGCCTGGACGGCAAGGAAGTGGCGCTCGAGGACGTGAAGCTGCGCGGCGAGCGCATCAGCTTCCGGCTTGCCGGCCGCAAGGGCGAGTTCACCGGCCAGGTGAAGGGCAACAGCATCGAGGGCACGCTCGACGGCAAGACGCCCTGGAGCGCCAGCCTCGGCGGATGAAACTCCGCATCAAATTTCCACGACATGCTTTTGTCGTTGAATTGAAGGACACCGCGACGTCGCGGGCCATTCTCGACAAGCTGCCCTTCGAGTCGAAGGCGCAGACCTGGGGCGACGAGGTGTACTTCTCGACCCCGGTGAGCGCGAAGCTCGAGGCCGACGCCCGGCAGGTGGTCGAGCCCGGCACCGTGTGCTTCTGGACGGAGGGCGACTCGATCGCTCTGCCCTTCGGCCGTACGCCCATTTCCACCGATGAGCGTCCGAAGCTCGCCAATGCCTGCAACGTGCTGGGAAAGATTTTGGGTGATCCCAAGTCGCTTGCCAGGGTAAGAACCGGAGATCAAGTCAAAGTCGAGAAGGCTTGATGGAACGAAAGCGCGTCAATTCCTCCAAGCTGCGCTCGGTCGGCTACGACGAGAAGACGCGCACGCTCGAAGTCGAGATGTCGAACGGCCAGGTGTTCCAGTACACCGGCGTCTACCCCGAGGTCTACCGCCGCTTCATGGCGGCGCCGAACCCGACCAGCTTCTTCGACGACAAGATCGCCGAAGAGTACACGCCAAAGCCCGTAAAATAGGACCGGTCATGGACGCCGAACGCCTCAACCAGATCGACTTCTCGCTCACCGACCTGCACAAGCGGTCCGAGGAGCTGCGGAGGTATCTTTGACTTCGAGGGCAAGCGCAAACGCCTGAGCGAGGTCGAGACGCTGCTGGGGGATGCGGCGGTGTGGAGCAACCAGCAGCGCGCGCAACAGCTCGGCAGAGAGAAGAAATCCCTGGATTCCACGGTGAGGGGGCTGGCTTCGATAGCCTCGGGGCTGCGCGACGCGCGTGAGTTGTTCGAGATGGCGCGGGCGGAGAGCGACGAGGCCACGGTCGCCGGCGTCGCCGCCGATGTCGCCGAGCTGGAAAAGCAGGTGGCGGGGCTCGAATTCCGCCGCATGTTCTCCAACCCGCTCGATCCGAACAACTGCTTCGTCGACATCCAGGCGGGCTCGGGCGGCACCGAGGCGCAGGACTGGGCCGCGATGCTCGAGCGCATGTACATCAAGAATTGCGAGCCACACCTCGTTCGCCAGCGTGTTCGTCTATCCCGAGGTCGACGAATCGATCGAGGTCGAAATCAACCCCGCCGACCTGCGCGTCGACGTGTACCGCGCCTCGGGCGCCGGCGGCCAGCACGTCAACAAGACCGAGTCGGCGGTGCGCATCACGCACCTCCCGAGCGGCATCGTGGTGCAGAGCCAGAACGACCGCTCGCAGCACCGCAACCGCGCCGAGTGCCTGTCGATGCTCAAGTCGCGGCTCTACGAGCTCGAATTGAGGAAGCTCAAGGCCGAGCACAGCAAGCTCGAGGAGTCCAAGACCGACATCGGCTGGGGCCACCAGATCCGCTCGTACGTGCTCGACCAGTCGCGCATCAAGGACCTGCGCACCGGCGTGGAGAAGGGCGATACCCAGTCGGTGCTCGACGGCAAGCTCGACGACTTCATCGCCGCGAGCCTCAAGCAGGGAGCCTAAGGATGGACGAAGACAACAAGCTGGTCGATGAGCGGCGCGAGAAGCTGAAGGCGCTGCGCGCCGCGGGGATCGCTTTCCCCAATGATTTTCGAAGGAAGGATCTGTCCGTCGACCTGCTTCGCCGCTTCGGGGAAAAGAGCAAACAGGATCTCGAAAGAGAAAAACCGGCGGCGGCCGTAGCGGGCCGCATGATGCTCAAGCGTCCCATGGGCAAGGTAACCTTTGCCACGCTGCAGGATGGTGCGGGCCGGATTCAGATCTATGTCTCGAGCGACGTGACCGGCGAGAAGCAGCACGACGAGTTCAAACATTGGGACCTCGGCGACATCGTCGGCGTCGAGGGCACGCTGTTCAGGACCAACAAGGGTGAGCTGACGGTCCAGGCGAAGAAGATTCGCTTGCTCTCCAAGGCGCTGCGGCCGCTGCCGGAGAAATTCCACGGCCTGGCGGACCAGGAGACACGCTATCGGCGACGCTATCTCGACCTCATCGTCAATCCGCAAGCGAGAGAGGTTTTCGCCGTCCGCTCGCGCGTCATTCACGCACTAAGAGATGTTCTTCGGAAAGACAGCTATCTCGAGGTCGAGACGCCGATGATGCAGCCGATCCCGGGCGGCGCGATCGCCCGGCCCTTCAAAACCCACCACAACGCGCTCGACATGGACCTCTACCTGCGCGTCGCGCCGGAGCTGTACCTGAAGCGCCTGGTGGTCGGGGGCCTGGAGCGCGTGTTCGAGATCAACCGCAACTTCCGCAACGAAGGCGTCTCGACGCGTCACAACCCCGAGTTCACGATGCTCGAGTGGTACTGCAGCTACCAGGACTGGCAGTACATGATGTCCCTGACCGAGCGGCTGGTGCGCGCAGCGGCGGGAACATCCACGGTGGTTTACCAAGGCAAGACACTGGATTTCGGCAAGCCGTTCGCGCGGCTCACGATTCCGGATGCCATCCGTCAGCGAGGTATCGAGGGTGATTCGCGCGACCGTGTTTTTCTTTCGAAACAACTAAAAAAACTGAACGTCGAGCACGCAGACCATCAAGGTTGGGGAGCCCTGCAGCTGATGCTGTTCGAGGCGCTCGCGGAGAAGCACCTCGTGGAGCCCACTTTCGTCACCGATTTCCCCGCCGAGGTCTCGCCGCTCGCGCGCCGGCGCGATTCCGATCCCGAGCTCGCCGACCGCTTCGAGCTGTTCGTCGACGCGAAGGAGATCGCCAACGGCTTCTCGGAGCTGAACGATCCCGAGGACCAGGCGGCGCGCTTCCTGGAGCAGGCGAAGCGCAAGGACGCAGGCGACCAAGAGGCGATGTATTACGACGCCGACTACATCCGCGCGCTCGAGTACGGCATGCCGCCCGCGGCGGGCGCCGGCCTCGGCGTCGACCGGCTGGTGATGCTGCTCACCGACAGCGCCAGCATCCGCGACGTCATCCTGTTTCCTCAGATGCGGCCAGAGGGCTGAAAAGACCCGGAAATATCTGCTTACAATCGGTCACGGACGCGGCTTGCCGCGATGCGTAACCTGCGCGTTGTTCCAGGCATGCAACTTAAGGAGAACAACGCAATGGAAGCCCCAAAACGCCTTCACCCGCTGCTTACCGCCGCAGCCATTTCCGTCACCGTGTTTTCGGCGGTCGGTGTCGCCGTCCTGACCGGACTGCTGCCGCACTCGGGCGGCTCGAGCAAGGAAGCCTCGAGCAGCGTCGCGGCACCGGCCCCCGAGACGGCCATCGAGAATGCCATCGCGCTTCCAGCCGATTCGATGCCGGCTGCGGTCCCGGCACCAGCCTCCAGGCCCAAGCCGAAGCGCGTGGCGCACGCCAGCACGCCGCCGGTCGCGCAAGCGCCGCTGCCGTTCCAAGCGCCCGCCCCCGTCGTCAGGCCCGGGCTGCTCGGAACCGTCGACGCGGTGCGCGAAATCGAGCAGCCGGGCGACGCCAAAGGCGGCGGCGCGGTCGCAGGTGGGCTCGCCGGCGCGGTGCTTGGCCATAACATGGGCGATCACAACAAGCTCGTGACGGTGCTTGGCGCCGCGGGCGGCGCGCTTCTCGGCAATCACATCGAGAAGCAGGCGCGCGCCACCAAGCGCTGGGAGATCAGCGTGCGCTTCGACAACGGCACGTCGCAGACGATTTCGAGCGATGCCGAGCCTTTCTGGCACGCGGGCGACCGCGTGCGCTGGCTCGACGGCAAGCTGCAGCCGGTCTAAGCCTACAGCTTCAGGGCGACCAGCCCGCACAGCACCGCGCCGGTGGCGACGAGCCGCCGGCGCGTGAATTTTTCCCCCAGGAAAGCCGCGCCGAAGAGCGCCGCGAACAGCACCGAGGTTTCGCGCAGCACCGCCACCAGCGCCACCGGCGCAAGCGTCATCGCCCAGAGCGCGATGCCGTAGGAGCCGGCCGTCAGCACCGCGCCGATCAGCAGGCGCGGCCAGTAGCGAACGAGATAGCGCGGCACTTCCGCGCCGCGCCGCACGCCCGCGTAGGCGTAGATCGCGATCGCGTTGGCGACGAAAAACCACATGGCATAGGCGACCGGGCTTGCCGAAGCGCGCGCGCCTTTGGCGTCGATCAGCGTATAGGCGGCGATCACCACGGCATTGGCGAGCGCGAACAGGGTGGCGCGGCGGTCGGCTTTGCCCGACGCGAACGCGACGATGCCCGAGCACACGAGCGCCACGCCCAGCGTCGGCGCCAGCGGCAAGACCTCGCCGAACACGGCTGCGCTTGCGAGTGCGACGACCACCGGGCCGCCGCCTCGCATGATGGGATAAGCGTACGAAAGCTCGCCCCAGCGGTAGGCGCCCGCGAGGAACAGGAAGTACAGGATGTGTACCAGCGTCGAACCTGCGAGCCAGGGCCAGGATTCCTGGGCCGGAACCGGCAGCCATACCGCCACCGCAAGACCCACGATCCCAGCGCCGACCGAGATCGCCACCGTATCGAGCTGCTTGTCCGACGAGCTCTTGAGCAGCGCGTTCCAGCCGGCATGGAGCAGCGCAGCGCCAAGCACGGCAGCCGTGACCGGCAGCGAGATCTCCATCACCCGGCTAGCCGATCAGCTGCTCGAGGAACGTGCCGACGCGAGCGACCGCCGCGCGCCCTTCCTCGATCGCCTCTTTCCCCCGGTGATACTCCATGGTGCCGAAATCGGGCAGCAGCGGCGCGATCAGCACGTCGGCCGGGTCGCCGGCGAGACGGCTGCGCGCCACGCGCTGCTCGACGATGTCGAGCGCGGTATTGAAGACCTCGAAGATCGACGGCACGGTGACCTCGTCGGGCTTGGGCCGCCGCTCGAGCCAGCTCGAACGCAGCCGCCCGAGCCAGCTTGGCTCCTCCTGGGGCGCGCGCTGGCCGCGGTTGCGGTAGGGGCCGAGCTTTCCCCAGCTCAGGTCGACTGCGATCACGATGTCGGCGCCGAGCGCCCGGCACATCGACACCGGCACCGGATTGACCAGCCCGCCGTCGACCAGCACCACGCCGTCCCTGATCACCGGAGCGAACAGGCCGGGCATGGCGCAGGAAGCGCGCACCGCATCGAGCACGTCGCCGCGGCGCAGCCACAGCTCGCGTCCCGAAGCAAGCTCGGTGGCCACCGCGCCAAAAAGCACCGGCAGCTCGGCAATGTCCCGCTTCTCGAACATGGTGCGGAAGAGATCGAACAGGCGATTGCCGCGGATCAACCCGCCGCGCCAGGTGAGGTCCATGAGCCTCAACACCGTGGTCCAGGCGAGCCCCGTGACCCATTTCTCCAGCCGATCGAGCTCGCCCGAGGCGTAGGCCGCGGCGACGAGGGCGCCGATCGAGGTGCCGCAGATGAGATCGGGCTTCACGCCGCGCTCCTCGAGGGCGCGGATCGCGCCAATGTGCGCCCAGCCGCGCGCGCTGCCCGAGCCCAGCGCCAGTCCGATGCGTGGTTTACGCGGAATCAGATCCTCTCGAAGATCGCGGCGATGCCCTGGCCGCCGCCAATGCACATGGTGACGAGCGCGTAGCGTTTGCGGGTGCGGCTGAGCTCGTAGAGCGCCTTGACCGTCAGGATGCAGCCGGTAGCGCCGATGGGATGGCCGAGCGCCACCGCGCCGCCATTGGGGTTCACCTTAGCGGGATCGAGGCCCAGATCCTTGGTCACCGCCATCGCCTGCACCGCGAAGGCCTCGTTCGATTCGATGACATCGATGTCGGAAGGCTTGAGGCCCGCCTTCTCGAACACGCGCCGCACCGCGGGGATTGGACCGAGTCCCATCACCTGGGGCTCGACTCCGGCGTGCGCATAGGCGACCAGCCTCGCCATCGGCTTGGCATCGGACTTCTTTGCAAAACCAGCCTCCATGAGGACCACCGCTGCCGCCGCATCGTTGATCCCCGAGGCATTGCCGGCGGTGACGGTGCCGTCCTTCTTGAACACCGTCTTGAGCTTCGCCATGTCGGCCATGCTCGCGTCCTTGCGCACATGCTCGTCGGTGGTGAACTGCTCTACGCCTTTGCGCGTCTTCAGCTCGACCGGGACGATCTGGCTCTCGAAGTAACCGCCCTCGATTGCCCTGGAGGCTTTTGCATGAGATTCAACTGCAAACTGGTCCTGCTGCTCGCGCGTGAAGCCGTATTTCGCGGCGATGTTCTCGGCCGTGACGCCCATGTGCCCGTGGCCGAAGGGATCGTGCAGCGCCGCGCTCATCGCGTCGACCACCGCGGCGTCGCCCATGCGCTGGCCCCAGCGGCCGGAAGGCAGCATGTAGGCGGCACGGCTCATGCTCTCGGCGCCACCGGCCACCGCCACGGCGCAGTCGCCGAGCAGGATGTGCTGCGCGGCGGAGACGATCGCCTGCAGGCCCGAGCCGCACAGGCGGTTCACCGTCAGGCAGGGCGTGCCGACGGGCACGCCGGCGTCGAGCGCGGCGACGCGCGAGAGATACATGTCGCGCGCCTCGCCATGGATCACGCTGCCCATCACGACGTGCCCGACGCCTGCTGGGTCTATTTTTGCTCTTGATAAGGCTTCTCGTATGGCGATCGACCCGAGCTTCGTCGGCGGCACTTCCTTGAACGCACCGCCGTAGTCGCCGATCGCGGTTCTGGCTCCTGCCACCACCACCACTTCGCTCATAACCGTCTCCCGTGCAGATCGTGCTGGTCCGCACGATCGATCAGAACCTCGGCAAATTCTCCGGCGCGGCCTCCGGAAAAACGCACCACGCCGTCGATCTCCGGCGCGTCGGCCATCGAGCGGCCTGCGCCGGGAGCATCGATGAGGACTTTCAACTTCTGGCCGACCTTGGCCTTAAGCTTTTCCGCACTGATTTTCGCCTGTAACTTCATGAACCTTTCCCGCCGCGACTGTTTCACGGCCTCCGGCACGGCATCAGGCAAATCATTCGCGGCCGCGCCCTCGACCGGCGAATAAGCGAAGCAGCCGACGCGATCCAGTTGCGCCTCTTGCAGAAAAAACAACAGATGGGAAAACTCGGCTTCGCTCTCGCCCGGGAAGCCGACGATGAAAGTCGAGCGGATGGCGATATCGGGGCAGGTCTCGCGCCAGCCGGCGATGCGGCTGAGCACCTTCTCGGCGCTTGCCGGGCGCTTCATCAGCCGCAGGATGCGCGGGCTCGCGTGCTGGAACGGCACGTCCAGGTACGGCAGGATTTTCCCCGCGGCCATCAGCGGCACGACTTCGTCGACGTGCGGGTATGGGTACACGTAGTGCAAGCGTATCCACACATTCAATTCTGCAAGTGAGCGGCACAGGTTGACGAAATTCGTCTTCGCCGGGCGGCCCTGCCAAAACCCGGTTCGATATTTGACGTCCATCCCGTAGGCGCTGGTGTCCTGCGAGATGACGAGCAGCTCTTTCACGCCCGCGCGCACCAGGTTCTCGGCTTCCGACATGACCTCGGCCATCGGCCTTGAAACCAGGTCGCCGCGCATCGAGGGAATGATGCAGAAGCTGCAGCGGTGATTGCAGCCCTCGGAGATCTTCAGGTACGCGTAGTGCTTCGGGGTCAGCTTCACCCCGATATCCGGAATCAGGTCGATGAAGGGATCGTGCGGCGCAGGCCGCGGTCTTCCTAGAAACGCGTGTACCGCGTGCATCACCGCCGGGGTGTCATGCGGGCCGGTGACCGCAAGCACCGCAGGGTGAATGTTTTTTATAAAATCCTGTTTCGCGCCGAGGCAGCCAGTGACGACGACCTTGCCGTTCTCAGCGAGCGCCTCGCCGATCGCGGCGAGCGACTCGTCGACCGCGGCATCGATGAAGCCGCAGGTGTTGACGATCACGAGATCGGCACCAGCGTAGGTCTGCGAGGTGGCGTAGCCCTCCGCGCGCAGCTGCGTGAGGATGCGCTCGGAGTCGACCAGCGCCTTCGGACAACCCAGAGAGACGAAGCCTACTCTAGGATTTTTCCGGATCGTTCTTGGTTTGGCTACCAGCGGGGAAACCGGGGAAGGAAATGCCGGAGAACATGTTGCGCGTCTGGCTCTGCATCTGCTCCTGGAACTGCGCGAACATCTTCTGGCTCTGCTCCATGTAGGCCTGCATCAGGCTCTGCATCGCCGGCCCCTGCAGGTTCATGAACTGCGCCCACAGCTCCTGCGAGGCGCGCGAGTTGTCGCCGTACATGCGCTGCGACTGGTCCTGCAGCGTCTTCTGGATGTCGTGGAAGGCGCGGATGTTCTTCTCGAGGTAAGTGCCCATCAGGCCCTGCATCGCGTTGCCGTAGAAGCGGATCAGCTGCGACAGCACATTGGAGGAGAACATCGGCACGCCGCCCGATTCCTCGTCGAGGATGATCTGCAGCAGGATCTGGCGCGTCAGATCGTCGCCGCTCTTCGCGTCGACCACCTGGAATTCCTCCTGCTTGAGCACCATCTGCTTGACGTCGGCAAGCGTGATGTAGCTCGACGTCTTCGTATCGTAGAGCCGGCGGTTGGGATATTTCTTGATCAGCCGCAGCTGGTTTTCCATCGCGCCCATGGTACTCCTTAATACATGTGCTGCCCGCCGTTGATCGAGATGTTGGCGCCGGTGACGAACGCCGCCTCCTCGGAGCACAGGTAGATGATGAGGCCGGCGACTTCGTCGGGCTTGCCGAGGCGCCCGATCGGAATCTGCGGCAGGATCTTCGAGTCGAGGATTTCCTTCGGGATCGCGGTGACCATCTTGGTGCCGATGTAGCCCGGCGAGATGGTGTTGACGGTCACGCCCTTGCGCGCCACCTCCAGCGCCAGCGCTTTCGTGAAACCATGAATGCCGGCTTTCGCCGCCGAATAGTTGGTCTGGCCGAAGGCGCCTTTCTGGCCGTTGACCGAGGAGACGTTGATGACGCGGCCCCAGCCGCGCTCGACCATGCCGTCCATCACCTGCTTGGTCATGTTGAAGCACGAGTCGAGGTTGGTGCGCATCACCGCATCCCAGTCGGCCTTGCTCATCTTCTTGAACGTCATGTCGCGCGTGATGCCGGCGTTGTTCACCAGGATGTCGATCGCGCCGCATTCGCCCTGGATGGTCACGCACTTGCGCGCGGCGTCGTCGTAGTCGACCACGTCCACCGGGAAAGCGGAGAAGGAATAGCCGCGGCCCTTCATCTCCTCGAGCCAGGATCTGTACTTGGTGTTCGACGGCGAGTAGGTCACCACCACGCGGTATCCCGCGTCCGCCATCTTGGTGCTGATGGTCTCGCCCAGACCGCCCATGCCGCCGGTGACAACGGCAATTCTCTGTTTTGCCATGCTCCCCCTCCCGGGAAGGAAAAGTCTACCTCACATCATGTGCATGCCGCCGTTGACCGAGATGTTGGCGCCGGTGATGTAGCCGGCTTCCCCGGAGGCGAGGAACGCGACCACCGCCGCCACTTCCTCGGGCTGCGCGAGCCGCCCCATCGGGATCGAAGCCACGATCTGCTCGCGGATCTCCTTGCGGATCGCCATCACCAGGTCGGTCTCGACGTAGCCCGGCGACACCGTGTTCACGGTCACGCCCTTGCGCACCACTTCCTGCGCCAGCGCCTTGGAGAAGCCCGCCATGCCGGCCTTGGCGGCGGAATAGTTGGTCTGCCCGAACTGGCCCTTGATCGCGTTGACCGACGAGATGTTGATGACGCGCCCCCAGCCGCGCTCGACCATGGCGTCGATCACCTGGCGCGTCACGTTGAACACGCTGTTGAGGTTGGTGTTGATCACCTCGATCCAGTCTTTCTCGGTCATGCGCTTGAACACCGAGTCGCGCGTGATGCCGGCGTTGTTCACCAGGACGTCGACCGGGCCGACGACCGAGCGCACGTGGTAGAACATCTCGGAGCACGAGTCGAAGTCCGACACGTCGCCCTCGGCGGCGTGCACGCGGTAGCCCTCGCCGCGCATCGCGGCGAGCCAATCGCCCTTGCGCTCGTAGTCGGGCAGGCAGCCGGCGACCACCGTATGCCCGGACTGGGCGAAGCGCCGGCAGATCGCCGTGCCGATGCCTCCCATGCCGCCCGAGACGAACGCGATGCGCGGGATGACCGGCCGCGTGCGGTCACGCCAGCTTTCTTCTTGTGATGCTTCTATGACGTCCGCTGCGTTTCTCATTTTTTCCTTTCTAGCGTTCCACGGCCAGGGCGACGCCCATGCCGCCGCCGATGCACAGCGCGGCAAGGCCCCGCTTCGCATCGCGCTTCTGCATCTCGTGGAGCAGCGTGACGAGGATGCGGCAGCCCGAGGCGCCGATCGGGTGGCCGAGCGCGATCGCGCCGCCGTTCACGTTCACTTTCTTCGTGTCCCAGCCCATCTGGCGGTTGACCGCTATGGCCTGTGACGCAAAGGCTTCGTTGATCTCCATCAAATCGAGATCGGACGGCTGCCAGCCGGCGCGTGCCAGGCACCTTTTCGACGCCGGCACGGGACCCATGCCCATGTATTTGGGGTCGACGCCGGCGGAAGCAAAGGCCTTGATGCGCGCAATGGGCTTGAGCCCCAGTTCCTTGGTTTTTCTTGAAGAGGCAAGCACCACTGCTGCCGCGCCGTCGTTGATCCCCGAGGCGTTGCCCGCGGTCACCGTGCCGTTCTTGTCGAACGCGGGCTTGAGGCTCTTCATCGCCTCGAGCGTCGAGCCGTGGCGCGGATACTCGTCGTCGGCAAAGATGACCGGGCCCTTCCTCGACGCAATCTCGACCGGGATGATCTCGTCGTTGAACCTGCCCGCCTTCTGCGCCGCCTCGGTCTTGTTCTGGCTAGCGACCGCGAACTGATCCTGCTCCTCGCGCGTCACGGCGTATTCCTTCGCCACGTTCTCGGCGGTTACGCCCATGTGGTACTGGTTGTACACGTCCCACAGCCCGTCGACGATCATGGTGTCGACGAGCTTCGCGTCGCCCATGCGAAAGCCGTCGCGCGAGCCCATCAGGGCATGCGGCGACAGGCTCATCGACTCCTGGCCGCCGGCCACCACGATGTCGGAGTCGCCGTTGGCGATCGACTGCGCGCCGAGCATCGCCGCCTTGAGGCCCGAGCCGCACACCTTGTTGATGGTCATCGACGGGATCATGTCGGGCAGGCCGGCGCGGATCGCGGCCTGGCGCGCCGGGTTCTGGCCGACGCCCGCAGCGAGCACCTGGCCCATGATCACCTCGGAGACCTGCTCCGGCGCCACCCCGGCGCGCTCGAGCACCTTGCGGATAACCAGCGCGCCCAGCTCCGAAGCCGGCGTCTTCGCGAGGCTGCCGCCAAATTTGCCGATCGCGGTGCGCGCCGCGCCGACGATGAAGATGTCTTCCATGATGATCTCCTAGTGGGCCTTCTGCTTCACGTAGCGACCGGGCGCAGGCTCGATCGGCTTGTATTTCCGGTTTCCGGGGCGCGCCGGGGCCGCGCGCATCCCGCCTGCATGCCGCCCTAGCCATTCGCTCCACCGCGGCCACCAGCTGCCCGGCTGCTCGGCTGCCTGCGCGAACCACGCGTCCGGGTCCTCGGTATACGGTTCGCCGACCCAGTGGCTGCGGCGCTTTTTCGCCGGCGGATTCACCACTCCGGCGATATGCCCGCTTGCTCCGAGCACAAAGGTCTTCTCGCCGCCGACCAGGCCGAGCGTGCGGAAGGCAGACCGCCACGGCACGATGTGGTCCTCGCGGGTTGAAAAGACGAACACCGGGACGCGCACCTTGCGCAGGTCCACCGGCGCGCCACAATTGACGAGCGCCCCGGGCTCGGCCAGCCGGTTTTCCAGATACGTGTTGCGCAGGTAATAGCAGAACATCGGTCCCGGCAGGTTGGTGCCGTCGGCATTCCAGTACAGCAGGTCGAAGGCGGCCGGCCGCCCGCCGAGCAGGTAATTGTTGACCACGTAAGGCCACACCAGATCATTCGCGCGCAGGCTCGAGAACACCGACGCGAGTTCAGCTCCGGGGAGGATGCCGCCAGCGCCGATGCTCGCCTCGCGCTTCGCGACGCTCGGCGGGTCGACGAAGACGCCGATCTGCCCGGTATCCGAGAAATCGAGCATCGTGGTGAGGAAGGTCGCCGCCGCGACCTGCTCGTCGCCCTTCGCGGCAAGCACCGCGAGCGCCGCGCCGAGCAGCGTTCCGCCAATGCAGAAGCCGAGCGCGTTGACGCGATCGCTCTTTGAGATTTCTTTTGCGACTCGAAGGGCCGTGAAAACACCCTTTTCGAGGTAGTCGTCCCAGGTGAGATGACCGAGCTCCCGGCCGACATTGCGCCACGACAGCATGAACACGGTGTGGCCGCTCGCTACCGCATGGGCGACGAACGAGTTCTCGGGCTGCAGATCGAGGATGTAGTACTTGTTGATGCACGGCGGCACCATCACCAGCGGCCGGCGCGCCACCTGTTTCGTGGCCGGCGCGTACTGGATGAGCTGGATCAGCTGGTTTTCGAATATCACGTCGCCCGGCGTGACGGCGAGGTTGCGGCCGACCTCGAAAGCCGCCTCGTCGGTCTGGCTGATGCGCCCCTTGTGCACGTCGCCCATCAGGTTCGCCAGTCCGCGGGTGAGGCTCTCGCCGCGCGTATCGAGCGCCTCGCGCATCGCGACGGGATTGGTGGCGGCGAAGTTCGCCGGGCACATGGCGTCGATCCATTGCCGCACGGCGAAGCGGGTGCGCTCCTTGGCCTGCGCGTCGAGCTCGGCGCCCTCCACCAGCTGCTCGAGATAGCGCGCAGCCAGCAGATACGACTGCTTCAGGTAGCCGTAGTAGGCGTTGTCGCGCCATTCCTTCGCCGCAAAGCGCCGGTCGCCGGGGTCGGCGTCGGCGAGCACTGCGGGACTACCCGAGAGCAGCGCCGACCAGAGCTTGGTCTGCTGGTCGAAGTACTCGGCCTGCAGCGCGCCGAGCTTTGCGGCGCTGCGCTGCACTTCAGCGAGCCATGGCGCCATCGCGGTGAGCAGAGCGTCAGGGGAACCAGGATGCATCGCGGCCGATTTTGCGACGCACAAGAGGCGCCGTCAAATGAAACTTAAACGTTTGAAAGATAGTGCGTTTTGATCAGTGCGCGAGCAGCGTTCCGGCGCCCGCGATGGTGGCGATGCCCAGGGCGATGAGGAGGGCCTGGACGGCGGTGTCGCGCAGCTCCGGACGGCGGTGCAGCCCGGGGATCAGGTCTGCGACCGCGACATAGATCATGCTTGCCGCGACCACGCCGAGCAGCGTCGCCTCCCAGCCCGTGAAGGCCTGGAGCGCGAAGTAGCCGAGCGTGCCGCCTACCAGGGTCGCGGCGGAGGAAAGCAGGTTCAGCGCGAGCGCCTTCGCGCGCGGATATCCGGAGTGCAGCAGGATCAGGAAATCGCCGACTTCCTGCGGGATCTCGTGGGCGACGATAGCGAGCGCGGTGATGATGCCGAGCTCGGTGCTCTGCAGGAACGCCGCCGCGATCAGCACGCCGTCGACGAAGTTGTGCACGGTGTCGCCGGCGACGATCAGCGCGCCGCTACGGCCATGGTCGCCGGCGTGCGGGTCGTGGACCTCGCAGTTCTCGGTGTGGCAATGGCGCCACAGCAGCAGCTTCTCGAGCACGAAGAAGCCGAAGATGCCGCCGAGAATCGCGCCCGCCGCCTGCTGCGGCGGCCCGATCTCGAAGGCACGCGGGATCACCTGCAGGAACGCCGCGCCGAGCAGCGTGCCGATGGCGTACGAGACGAGCATCGGGATCCAGCTCGCGCGCAGCACGAGCGAGAACGCTGCCAGCCCGCAAGACAGCGTGCCGCCGACGAAACTTGCCACGAGGATCCAGCCGAGGGTCATGGGGGGCAGCGATTCTACGTGAGCCAGATGGCGGCCGCCATGCGCGCCTTAGTCCGATCACGCCGATAGGAAAAGAAACGTTCAGGGTCGGAATAGGTGCAGAAGCCACCGCCGTAGACACGGCGCACGCCTCGGCGCTCGAGGCGCTGCCGCGCGACCGCGTACAAGTCGAGCAGCCAGTGGCCCGGACGTGTCGCGGCGAAGGCCGCCTCGTGTCCGGCAAAGGCGGCGCGCACCTCCTCCCCCACCTCGTACACCTTCGGTCCGATCGCGGGTCCCAGCCAGGAAAGTATTCGCGACGAGTCGATTTTCATCGCGTCGAGGGTGGCTTCGATGACGCCGGCGGCAAGCCCGCGCCAGCCCGCGTGCGCGATTGCCACCACCGTCGCGTCTTCATCCGCAAACAGAACCGGCATGCAGTCTGCGACGAACACCGCGCAGACTTTTCCTGCAGTCCTGGAAACGGCTGCGTCCGCTGCGGGACGCCGCCGGAGCTTTTCCACTTCGACCACGGCATTGCCATGCACCTGCCGCAGCCACGCCGGCTCGGCCGGAAGCAGCGCGCGCAGGCGCTGCCGCGCTGCGCCGCGCGCCATGTCGCCGAACGCGCGCGTCGTCACGAGAGCGCGCACGCGCGGCGGCGCTGGCCAGTCCGGATGAATCATTGGCGCAGGCTCTCGATCAGGCGCGCGAGATCGCGCGGCAGCGG
>WNGA01006517.1_pt1 | contig 19831 bp, 19 predicted proteins | sample 5400061 | NCBI WGS metagenome assembly WNGA01 (sample SAMN13153366, study PRJNA577476) | soil metagenome | isolation source: 100 cm soil or saprolite under grassland replicate 2 | place: USA:California | collected 2016-06-15
TCTCCGGTGGCAGTGGCGCAGTTGTACGAGCCAGTATCCGGCACGTTTGTCCTCGACGCTCGCGATGCACGGCTTGCGCCATCGATCGAGGGCACCGGCTGGCGGGTGATCGTCACCGACACCGTCATGTCGGATGGAGGATCGGCGCTGGCGGCCCGGCTCCTCGAGGGGCTGTAGTGGGCTACTGGACCTGCGAGTTGGCGACCATGACCAGCACGCCGATCAGCACCATCACGAGGCCGACCACGAGCACAGCGTACTGAGCGATCGCCACGGCCGCGCTTGGGCGCTTGACCTCTTCTTCGTCGCTTTCCGTCCCCGGCGCAGCGCCAGATGCCAGCTGCCATGCGCCGGTGGCCGTGGCTGCCTTGCCCTTCTTGGATTTCTTTTCGCCTGTGCCTTCTGGCGTCGCGGCGGCAGGCGCGGGGCCGACGATCTCCCATGAGGCACCGCCACCCGCAGGGGTGGAGACCGCGGTTCCTGACGTGGAGGGCGCCACCGGCGGCGCCGGCTCGGGGGTCCAGGTGCTGTCCGGGTAAGTGGGCTCCGACGTGGGCGGTGTGTATGCGGGCTCGGGCGGAGGCTCGTAGGTCGGCTGGCTTGGCGGTGGCTCGTACGTCGGTTGGCCTGGTGCGGGCTCGTATGCGGGTGGGCCTGGCGGCGGCGCGGTCGGGCCCACCTCCCATGGCTGCTGATAAGGAGGAGCTGGTGGCGGCGGGGCGGCCGGAGGGGCGCTGGTCGGAGGACCCCACATCGCGGTCGGCGCAGCAGTTTTCCCTTCCATGCCGGGCGCGCTGAAGTCCTGCTCTGCCACCGGCGTCGTTTCCTTCCCCGAGTGCCTGCCGCTCGGCGCCAGCGTGCGTTGGCGTGCGGCGCGGACCTTGCGCTCGATCTGAGTTCGCCGCGCCGAGTACATCGACTTCGTTTGCACCGATCGGTGGCGCATCACGAAGATGATCGAAACCAGACCGACGATGGCGACGAACGGTCCGATGAGCAGGAGCGGCGAAACACCCATAGGCGCCGATTATGGGCGATCGGCATGCATGTGTGACAATCGCCGGCGTGGCCCTTTACGATCGCCTTCAGACCGAGCTCGTCGGGGCGCGACGGCGTCGTGACGATGTCGCGCTGAATACGCTCTCGCTTCTCAAGAGCGAGGTGGTTCGCGCCACCAAAGAAGCCGATGCATCAGGGACGATTGACGACGATCTTGTCGAGAGGGTCGCTCGCAAGGAGGTGCGGCGGCGCCAGGACGCGATCGACATCTATCGCAAGGCAGGCCGCACCGAGGCTGCGCAGCGGGAAGAGGCGGAGATGGCGATCCTGCGGACCTACCTGCCCGCGTCGATGAGTCCAGAGCAGGTAGAGGCCGAGGTGCGCGCGGTCATCGCGGAAGTGAAGCCAGACGGCCCTAAGGGATTCGGCGCGGTGATGAAAGCGGCGACAGCGCGCCTCGCGGGGCGGGCAGAAGGCGCGCAGATCGCGGCCGCGGCCCGCAAGCTACTTGCCGAGTAGAAAGAGGAAGAGGAAGCTTTCGCTTCCGCCCGCGCCACGCGGCGCGCGCGAGCGGGCGCGGTTGACAGTCGAGCGACTGCGGGAGCTGTACCCGGCGGTCACCGAGCTGGATCACGCCAATCCTTTCCAGCTGCTCATCGCCACGATCCTCTCCGCCCAGACGACAGACAGGTCGGTCAACCAGGTGACGCCGGCGCTGTTCAGCCGCTATCCGACCGCCGCCGACCTCGCGGTTGCCGACCCTGCGGAGGTCGAGCGACTGATCAAGCCCACCGGCTTCTTCCGGGCCAAGACGAGGTCGATCATCGCGGCCAGTCGCAAACTCGTGGAGATGTTCGGCGGGGAGGTGCCGCCGACGATGGAGGATCTGGTCAAGCTGCCGGGTATCGGGCGCAAGACCGCCAACGTGATCCTGGGAGTCGGCTTTCAGGTTCCTGGCTTCGCTGTCGACACCCATGTCATCCGCCTGACCAACCGCCTGAAGCTGGTCGCGACACGTATCCCGGTCAAGATCGAGGCTTTGATCTGCAGGATGGTGCCGAAGGAGGAGTGGACCGGGCTCTCGCTGCGCTTGATCCTCCACGGCCGCCGTGTTTGCATTGCGAGGCGGCCGCGATGCGAGGAGTGCGTCCTCAACGACTTCTGCCCCTCCTCGCGCACCCGGCCGACCCGCCGGGCGCGGGCCTGACCATTTCGCGTTTCTGGCGCCAAAAGCGCGGAATCTGAAGCCTGAAGGCGCACGTTTGGCGCCAAAAGTGCGGAATGCGGCTCTTGGTTGAATAGGCAAACCGAACGTTTGTTCTATCATGAGGCGATGGAGGCGCCCGAGGCCCGGCTCGCCGACGTCGAGTACCTCGAGGTCCAGTGCAAGTCGGCCCTCAACCCGGTGAAGGGAATGGGGTTCGGCTGGTCGCTCAATCCATACACGGGCTGCGAGCACCGGTGTGCCTTCTGCTACGTGCGCGCCTACGAGCTTCGAGCCGACCGCCCTTTTGACGACCGTTACGGGCGCACCGTTAGGGTCAAGGTCAACGTCGCGGGGGTTCTGCGGAGCGAGCTGTCGAGGCGTTCCTGGCGCAAGGAGACGGTCGTCATCGGCGCCGCCACCGACCCCTACCAGCCGGCGGAGGGGCGGTACAGGCTCACGCGGCAATGCCTGCAGGTGCTGCGAGACTTCTCCAACGCGGCGGGCATGATCACGCGCGGGCCGATGATCGTCCGAGACATCGACGTGCTCAGCGATCTGGCTCGGCGGGCAAGCCTGCACATCACTTTCAGCATCCCGACCATCGACGACGACATCTGGCGGCGAACCGAGCCAGGCACCGCCCACCCGGAGCAGCGCCTGCGCGCCATCGAGAAGCTGGTCGCCGCCGGCATCGACGTCGGAGTGGGAATGGCGCCCATCCTTCCGGGCCTGACCGATCGCCCAGACCGTCTCGAGGCGGTGGTCAAGGCGGCGCGGGCCGCCGGGGCGACCGGCCTCTGGGCAGGAATGCTGCACCTGCGTGACGGCACGCGCGAGCACTTCATGTCGGTGCTCGGACGGCACTGGCCCGAGCTTGTGCCGCGCTACGAGCGCGCCTATCGTGAGCGGGCCTACCTGCCGGCGGCCTTCGGCGAGCAGACGATGAAAGAGGTGGCTCGACTGCGCGCGGCTCACGGAGTCGCCGACCGCCGGCGGATCCGGCTTCAGCCTCCGCCGCCGCCGAAACAGCTCTCGCTGCTCGCGTAGGCGCGACGCATGAAAACGTGGCCCTCAGCGTCGCTTACGATTCGCCATGGCGCAATGCGAAGCCCGATCGACGTCCTCATGGGCAGGGTGGACGGGTTCACGACGATCGAGATCGCGCGCCGGACGGTCCCCTGCTACAAGCACGTTGTCGAGAAAGACGGCGACAAGCTCTCGCTCTGCGTCCTCGTCGACTCTGGCAAGCTATATCGATTCCCGTTTGAGGATGCCGCTGGCATCAAGAGCCTCGAGATCAAGGCGCGATATTTGAGAGGCGAGATGGAGCATCTTCGCCTGCGCGAGTTCCAGCCCGGTCTATGCCGGTATGTCGAAAGAGCCGAAAAAGCCGGCTGACTCGCTGGTCCAGGAGCTCCTGGCCGAAAGACGCGAGCTCAAGGTGATGCTGGAGCGCGCGCGGATGGACCTGGCCGAGGCGCGCGCGGGTGCCGACGGGCCGGACCCGCGCGTCAACACCCTCGAGGCTGAGATCGAACGGCTCAGGCACCAGCTCGCGACCTCGCGCGCCGAGGCCGGATTGCTGCGTGAGGAGCGGGACGATCTCCGGATGGGCATCGAAAAGGCCCTCGAGCAGCTCGCACAGAAATAAGAAAGGGCCCCGGGGTTCGGGGCCCTGTGGTGTGGCGGTGGATTACTTGACGGCGTTGGCGATCTGGTCGACGTAGGGAGAGACGAAGCCGCCGATCAACGGGGCCTGGATTCTTTGACCCGTCCCCTGAAGGGACTGGATGAGGAAGATGACCCAGTAGATGAACCCGATTATCCAGAGCACGGCGGTCGAGAAGATGTTCACGACGGGTATGAAGCCGAGGATGATGATCACGATCGTCAGCCCGCCAAAGATCAGCAGCGACTGGGCGGCGTTCCACTTGACGTCGGGATCGTCCTTGCCCACGAAAAGGAAGATGAGGCCTCCTAGCCATCCGAGTACGTACGCCAGGATCGTGTAGGTCTTCTTATTGCTTGCGGCGGCCGAACCCCCCGTTGGAGCCGGCTGGCCGGGAGGCGGGGGTGGCATCTGGGACATGGAAACCCTCCTGAATATCTCTGGTGTGCTGCGCGCCGATTATGGGTCGGATTCCCCCAAAACGCCATACTTTGCCGCTTCGCGTGAGAGGGTCCCGCCGAGAACGTACCGTGCTAGGCTCGCGATGCGAGATGACCCAGCCCGGTCAGCCGACTGAGATCACGCCCGACCCCGAGGAAGAAGAACCCCCCAAGGCCACCCCGGCTCGCCCCCCCAAGCCCTCATGGGCGCCGCCTGACAACGATCCTCACGGCGTGGTCGATCCGACGATGCGCCTGATTCCAGCCCATCCGTCCGCCTCGCCAGCTCCGCCGGCAGCGCCGGCTCCGCCGGTCACGCCGCCGGGCTGGGAGCCGACCGACGTCGAAGCCACCATGCGCCTGATTCCAGCCCATCCGCCCGCCTCGCCCGCTCCGCCGGTGACGCCGCCAGCCAGGGAACCGACCGACGTCGAAGCGACCATGCGCCTGGTTCCGGCGCATCCGATGTCCCCGCCGCCAACACCACCGGAATCCGCGCAGCCCCCTGCCACTCCCGCTTTCGATCCCGATGCCACGATGCGGATGATCCCTGTCCAGACCCCGCCCGCACCGGCTGAGCCCGCGGCGGTTGCCGGTCCAGCCGTGCGACGGATAGGCAAATACATCATCAAGGGCGAGCTTGGACGCGGCGGAATGGGCGCCGTCTACCTGGCCGAGCAGCCTGGCCTCGGCCGCGAGGTGGCGATCAAGGAGCTGATCCAGTCGGCGGTTGCCGACCCCATCGCTCTGAAGCGGTTCATGCAGGAAGCCCAGGTCATGGCGCGGGCGAGCCACCCGAACCTGGTGCAGGTCCACGATCTCGAGCAGATCGGCGATGCCAACTACATCGTGCTCGAGTTCGTGCGCGGCAAATCGCTGCGTGACTGGCTCAACCGAGGGGTCCTGCCGATGCCGCAGAGCTTCGCGGTCATGCACGGTGTCTTGCAGGCTCTTGACTACGCGCACAGGCGGCAGATCGTGCATCGCGACATGAAGCCCGAGAACGTGCTCATGTCCGACGAGGGAGAGGTCAAAGTCGCTGACTTCGGCATCGCTCGCCTGACCGACGACTCCGGCGCCGGCGGCACGGCGACCAAGACCGGCACGACCGTGGGGACGCCTCAGTACATGTCGCCGGAGCAGGTCGCTTCGAGCAAGGTCGACGGGCGCAGCGACCTCTACTCGACCGGGATCATGTTCTACGAGCTGATCGTCGGCCAGCCTCCGTTCACGGCGTCTGAGGCCGACGGCCCGTTCACGCTGATGGCCAAGCACGTGCAGGCGCCGCCAAAGCCGCCGTCCGTGCACCGGCCGGGGCTGGACATGGGCCTCGAGGAGGTGATCCTCAAGTCAATTTCCAAGCGGCCAGAGGATCGTTACCAGACGGGCCAGGAGTTCGACGACGCGATGATGCGCGTTGCCGACCGGCTGTGTCCCGGCTGGCCGCGAAGCCTCCAACCTGGCGCCGACCTCACGAAGATGGTGCCGGGAGCCGTGGCCCCACCCATGACCACGCACGCGATCCCGGCTTACCCCGGGACGCCCGCCGCAACACCGCCCGGCGCCCAGCCCTACGCCGGGATGCCGGTTCAATCCGTCTACAACCCGACCCCACCGGTCAAGCCGGCGGCCAAGAAGACGTCTACGGGGTGCCTGTCCATCCTCGCGGGCGCGATGGGATTGATTCCCTTGCTCGGTGTCTTGTTGGAGGCCGTTCTCCGCTAAAGGTCTCCTCCCTCTTCAGGGGGAGGGTGGGAGGGGACCGCGACTATTGATTACCTTTCGGCGCCGTCCGTCGGCGGCCATTCGGTGGCCGGTGCCGCTGCAGCCGGCGCCACTGGCTGGGCAGCCAGCACCTCCTCGGCCGCCGTCCCGATGAGGATGTCTTTCGAGCCGGCCTCAGCGGCGGCGATGACCGTCTGCTGGGTGTACTGCTGCTTGAACACCTGGTGCGCCTGGGTCGCCATCTCAGTCGGGAACATGACCCATGGCGAGGTCGGCGTCTCACGGATCGCGGTGACCTGGTAGATCCGAAAGGTTTCCGCCGACTTCCCCTTGAGCTGGACGCCCGGGACCATGTCGACGGCGATGTAGTCCTTGCAGGCGTCGTACGTGGGCTGGCCGATCAGGAGGTGGTAAGCGGGGGCGTTCGCACAGAAACGAGCTGCTGTGTTGACCGTGTCGCCAAGAGCCGTGTACTGGATGCGGCTGCGCGAGCCAAGGTTGCCGACCACCGCCGAGCCCGTGTTGACGCCGATCCCCCAGCGGATCGGCGGCAGGCCCTTGGCGAGGAGTCTCTCCTGCAGCTCCGGGGCCCTGTTGATCATGTCGTAGGCGCACCGTACGGCCAGCAATGCGTGGTTCTCCTGCTGGCGCGGCGCGTTCCAGAACGCGACGATCTCGTCGCCGACGTACTTGTCGATGGTCCCGTCCCAGGTGAAGATGATCCCGCTCAGGTGGTCGAGGTACATCTGCACGACCTCGGCCACGTCGTGGGCCGACATCGACTCCGACATCGAAGTGAAGCCGCGGACGTCGACGAAGAGCAGCGTGATGTCGCGCCGCTCGCCGCCGCGCATGATGTCCTCGACGCCGCCGCGTGTCTTGGCCAGCTGGGCGACGATCTCAGGCTTCAGGTAGACGCCGAACAGCGACTGCACTTTGCGCCGCTCGCGATCCTCGTACAGGAAGCGGTAGGCGGTGATGCCCGTGTATGTGAGGCCGATGGCGAGCCAGGGATGGAACACGTTTGGCACGAGGCTGCCGTTCGTGGCGACGAAGACAAGGGCGACCGTAAAGACCACCAGGGCTCCGACTGTGGCGACCAGGCCCCAAACGACCGGAACACGAGCCACGACCACCGCCATCAGGACCGTCGCCAGCAGGATGGTCAGGAACACCAACAGCGGTGGCTCCGTGGTGAGGAACTTGGTCTGGAGGAGCATCTGCACCACGTTGGCGTGCATCTCGACGCCAGCCATCTGCGCCCCCCCGGCGCCGGCGCTCGTGGTGGCCAGAACGTAGTCATTCACGCCAGTCAGCCCGTAATAGCCGACCAGGACGATCTTGCCGTCGATCTGGTCACGAGGCACGCGGTCTTTCCAGACGTCTGCGAACGAGACGTACTGCTGGTGAGCCTTGTAGTTCTCGGGCGGGCCGAAGTAGTTGATGATGGCGGAACCCGTGGGGTCGACCTGCAGAGGGTCCTTCCACGCAGTGCCGAACGTCGCGGTCCCGTTTGACTCCGCCAGCCGCGGGCCGGTCTGGAAGTCCTTGCCCAGCACAAACGCCCGGTACGCCGCAAAGCCGAGCGGATTGAGCGTGTGAGCATCGCAGCTCCCCGTGGAGCTGCAGAGGGGCTCGACGAACATCGGAATCCGGCGCAGGACCCCGTCTTTGTCCGGCTTCACGGTGGTCGACGCCAGTTGCACGTTGGGGTCTGGCCGCTGGCAGGGCGCGTTGGGATCTACGTTGGTTTCGACACACCGGAAGTTGTGATGCGGGATCTGGTCGATGCCTTCCTTTGACTGGACGATCTTTCCGTCGGCGGTGTCGGTGACCTCGGCACCGTAGGCGAGGATCACCGGGCTGGTGGCTTCGGCCAAGGCGTCGTGGAACAGCAGGTCGGTGGCCGGGTCCCGGGCGTCCGGGAAGCCGATGTCGAACGCCACCACCGCGGCGCCCAACTTCTCGAGGTTCCTCAGGGCGGTCGCGTAGCGATCGCGCGTCACCGGGTAGACGCCGATCTCCTTCACGCTCGCGTTGTCGATGCCGACGATGACGACATTCGGGTCAGGGTTGGACTGCCCTACGAGGCGGTCCTCGGGGTGGACCGACAGGTTGATGTAGCAGTCGCTGGCCTGCCTATCGCACGCCATCTGCTGCGTGTACAGCAGGTACATGACGCCGCTGAGGATGAGTGCCAGAAGCACCGCCACAACGGTTCGGAACGTGTACCAGTAGCGGATGTAGCGGCCCAAGGAAAGTGGTCGGATCATAGCTTCTGAACCTTCGAGTTGTGACACCATCCGGGCCCATGGCCGTGCGCGTGGGGATTGCGGGCTGGATCGACAAGTCGCTGATCGAGTCCGGGCTCTTCTACCCGATGCATGCGAAGTCCCCAGACCAGCGCCTGCAGTTCTACGCCTCCCAGTTCTCGCTGGTCGAGGTCGACTCCACCTACTACGGGATGCCTAAGAAGGAGAACTCGGAGCTCTGGGTGGCCAGGACCAAGCCGGGCTTCACGTTCGACGTGAAGTCCTTCTCCCTGTTCACAAATCATCCGACCAAGCCGATGGCTCTCCCGAAGGACATCCGAGACGAGCTGCCCGAGAAGCTGCGCGAGAAGAACCTGTACGTCGAGCACATGCCGGACGAGCTCCTCGACGCCTCCTGGGAGCGATTTCGCGAGGCGCTCGAGCCGCTGCGCGCAGCCGGGCGCCTGGGGGCGGTGTTCTTCCAGTTTCCGCCCTGGTTCCTGCCTTCCTCGCGCTCCCTTTCGTACATCGAGCAGTGCCAGGAGCGCATGTTTGGGTTCCAGGTCGCGGTCGAGCTCCGGAAGCCGGAGTGGTTGGATGCCAGGCATCGCGATGGCACTCTGGCTTTCCTGCGCACGCGCGACATCCCGTACGTGGCCGTTGACGTCCCCCAGGGACACCCGACGAGCATGCCTCAGGTGTTCGACGTCACCTCCACGAAGCTCGCCGTCGTCCGTTTCCACGGCCGCAACCACGAGACCTGGGACCTCAAAGGGGCGCCGCCGAACTTGAGATTTCGCTACGAGTACTCAGATCAGGAGCTGGCCGAGTGGGTGCCGCGCATCAAGGAGATGGAGCGCTCGGCCAAGCAGGTGCACGCCCTGATGAACAACAACTACTCGAACTACTCGGTCAAGAACGCCCAGCAGCTAGAGAAGCTGCTGACGCAGTGGCAGAAGTAGATTTCACCTCCCCACTGTGTGGGGAGGTCCGGCCGCGCACGCAGTGCGCCGCCGGGGAGGGGATGTTCAGTTGTCGGTGGGGGGCAGGCCCGGCCCGCTGAGATGAGGCGATCGCAAGCGGCGCGCCTCCCCGATGCTGTGGTCGACCAGCCCGCCGAAGATCGGCTCGGTGAGGTGGACGAGCCGGTACGGCAGCACCATCGCGTCGCGCCGCGGAAAGCGCGCGGTCCGGACGATGAGCCGCGCCACCCAGGCCGCCGAGTATTGAGGCCCGAACGGGGCCTCTGTGGAGTTGAAGAAATCAGTTGCGGTCGATCCCGGGTAGACGACGCAGACCTTAACGCCGGTCCCGGACAGCTCGCCCCGCAGTGCGTGTGACATCCCCACGACCGCGTGCTTGGTCGCCGAATAGACCGATGAGTACGGGGCGGCCCTGAAACCGACCACCGACGCCACGTTGATGATCACGCCACGGCGTTGGGCGAGCATGGCCGGCAGCGCGGCCTGCGTGGTGGCGATCACCCCCTTCAGGTTGGTGGCCACGAGCTCGTCGATCTTCTCCTCGGGCATCTCGTGGAACCTGCCCATCCAGCCCAGGCCGGCGTTGTTGACCAGGACATCGATGCGCTCGTGATCGCGCAGGGCCGCGGCGACAAATGCTCGCGCCTCGGCGCGGCGCCCGACGTCGATTCTCCTCGTGCTCACCTCCGGCGAGCCTGACTCCAGGCAGCGCTTGGCGACGTCCTGGAGCCGCTCCAGCCGGCGGGCGCCGAGGACAAGCCGAGACTTCTTCTTAGCGAAGGCAAGCGCGGTCGCCTCCCCGATCCCGCTCGACGCGCCGGTGATCACGACCACCGCTCCCTTGAGCCGCACGTCCGTAGCTTAGGAGCGCCCGTAGAATCGCGACCATGAAGGCGCTGACCTATCAGGGGGAGGGTGACGTCAAGGTCGTCGACGTGCCCAAGCCGAGCGTCAAGGATTCGGGCGACGCCCTGGTCAAGGTCACTCTCGGGGCCGTGTGCGGATCCGACCTCCACATCCTCCATGGCCATACGCCCATGAACACCGGGGCGATCCTGGGCCACGAGTTCGTCGGTGTGGTCGAAGAGGTGGGCTCGGGAGTCAGGCGCTTCAGGCCGGGCGACCGCGTCGTGGCCAGCTTCTTCACGTCCTGCGGACATTGCGCCCTGTGCCGAAAGGGCTGGTTCAACCAGTGCACGAGCAAGGCCACCTTCGGCCATGGGGAATATTTCGGCGGTCTTGGCGGCGGGCAGTCGGAGTATGTCGTGGTTCCGCTTGCCCAGCACTCGATGGAGCACATCCCGGAGGGCATGAGCGACGAGCAGGCGATCTTCGTCGGTGACATCCTCGCCACCGGCTACTTCGCGGCGGAGCGAGCGGAGATCAAGCCCGGCGATGTCGTCGCTGTCATCGGCGCCGGCCCGGTTGGCCTCATGGCCACGATGTGCGCTCAGCTGTTCGGCCCGGCACGGACATTCGTGATCGACATGGTCGATTCGCGGCTGGAGATCGCCCAGGAGCTGGGCGGGATCCCGATCAACGCCAAAGAGGTGCACCCGGTGGAGGCGGTCAAGTCTCATACGGGCGGAATCGGAGCCGACTCGAGCATCGAGGCGGTCGGCCTGCTGGCGGCGGTTGACACCGCCATTCAGTGCGTGCGTGGCGGGGGCACGATCTCGATGGTCGGGGTGCCAAGCGCAGTGCAGGGTGACTTTCCATACCTGCACATGTGGATGAAGTCCCTCACCTTCCGCGCCGGGTGGTGCAACGTCCAGGCATATATGCGACCGCTTCTAGACCTGATCGCCGCCGGCCGCCTCAAGCCCGAGACGATCATCAGCCACCGCATGCGGCTGGATGACGCGGAAGAGGCCTATAGGATGTTCGACGCTCGCGAAGCCACGAAGATCGTCTTGACGCCCTAGTCGACGGCTGGCTCGGTCGTCGCGTGATCCAGTGCCATCAGGTAGCCGCGCGCGCGCTCGCTGAGCGGATAGCGGTCCTCCAGCTCTTTGAACGCCGGACCGTGATCGCTGTGCTCGAGGTGCGCCAGCTCGTGGACCAGCAGGTAGTCGAGCACCCAGTCCGGCAGCGTTGTGGCGCGGGCCGCAATGCGGATGGCGCCCACCGTGAAGGTGCAGCTGCCCCAGCGGCGCGCCATGTCGGCGAAGCCGATGGAGGTCCAGTGCAGGCGGCCCCCGAAGTGACGCGCGTTGAGCGCCTGGGCGCGGTGGTCGAGCCTTTCATCTGACGGGCGCGCACGCTCCATGCGACGCTGCAGACGGCGACGCATCTCCCCGGCCCACCTGTCGCGCTCTCCCTGCGGCATCCAGGCGGGCACTAGCAGCTCCAAGACTCCGGACCGCAGCCGCGCCGCGACCGTGCGCCGGCGCTTTCGTGAGGCGACGATGCGAATTGGTGGCGGCGATGCGTTGTGAGGACTTTCCAGGGACGTAGTGCTCCGATGTTGCGGGGACGGTTAGGCCGGATTGTAGGCGCGCGCATCCCTGTTGGGAACGCTGGTCCTTAACGGTAGGCTAACGGCCGTGCCCCGCAGCCTGGTCATCGGCAACGGCAACGTGCTGATCGGCTTTGACGCCTCGTACTGCGTGCGCGACATCTACTTCCCGCGGGTCGGCGACGCCAACCAGACCATGGGCAACGTTTGCCGGACCGGCTTCTTCGTCGACGGCCAGTTCGCCTGGCTCGACGACGGCGCCTGGCAGCGCAGTCTTGGCTACGCCGAGGATTCGCTCGTCACCAACGTCAACCTCAAGCACCCGAGGCTGAACATCGCCGTGAGGTTCGAGGACTACGTCGACCTGGCTCGCAACTGGTTCATACGCAACGTAGAGATCACGAGCCAGGCCGGCTACACGGTCGGGCGCGTTTTCTTCCACTACGACTGGTACATCGACGGTTCCGATATCGGAAACACGGTCGCTTATGAGCCCCGCCACCGAAGCGTGATCGCCTACAAGGGCGATCGCTATTTCCTCATGGGTGGCGACTCAGGGCCCGAGTTCGGCATCGACAGCTGGGCGAATGGAAAAAAGGGCAATGGGCTCGCCGGGACGTGGGTCGACGCCGAGGACGGCAGGTTGGGCCGGAACCCGATCGAGCAGGGATCGGTCGACTGCACGGTCTCGTTTGACTTCGGTCCGGCCGCCCCCGGCGAGCCTCGCGCGCTCACGCACTGGGTATGCATGGGCGGGAGGCTCAGCGAAGTCACCGCTTATGGCCAGGACCTGATCCTCAGCAAGGGCGAGGACACGTACCGCCGCCGGACGACCACCTACTGGCAGGTGTGGTCCGAAAAGGACCACCGGCACATCGATGAGGAGCTCGGCAACGACGTGACGCAGCTCTATCGCCGCAGCATCCTCACCGCTCGCACGCACGCTGACAACAACGGCGCGATCATCGCCGCCACCGATTTCGACATCACCAAGTTCGCGCGCGACACGTATGCGTACGCGTGGCCGCGCGACGGCGCGCTGGTGGCGAACGCGCTCGATCGCGCCGGCCACGAGGACATCACGCGCCAGTTCTTCATCTTCTGCCGGCAGGCGCTGGTCGAAGAAGGTTTCTTCCTGCACAAGTACACGCCGTACGGCTTGCCGGGAAGCTCATGGCTGCCGTGGATAGATGCGCGCGGCGCGCGAACACTGCCGATCCAGGAGGACGAGACGGGCCTCGTCCTATGGGGGCTGTGGCAGCACTACCGGATTCATCGCAACCTGGATTTCGTGGTCAGCCTCTACACGACGCTGGTCGTGCCGGCAGCCGACTGGATGGCGTCGTACGTCGATGATCGGAACGGGCTCATCCAGCCGTCATGGGACCTCTGGGAGGAGCGCTGGGGCATCCACGCGTTCACGGTCGGCTCCGTGTGGGGAGGCTTGGACGCGGCGCGCAGCTTCGCCGAGCTGTTTGGAGATGGAACCGCGGCGTCACGTTATCGCGATGCGGCGGAGCGCCTGCGCGAAGCGAGCGACACGCACCTGTACAGCCCCGACCTCGGGCGATTCGCCCGCCGCGTCGCGGTCGAAGAGGACGGGACGATGACCGTGGACATGGTGATCGACAGCGCGATCTGCGGCCTCTGGCGGTTTGGGATGTACGCGCCGGACGAGAGTCGGATGACCGAGACCATGGCCGCCATCCGCGACCAGCTTTCCAACAACGCGGCGACGGGCGGCATCGCCCGCTACAAGGACGACTATTACTTCAAGGTCGAGAACGACACCAAGAAGACGCCTGGCAACCCCTGGTTCATATGCACCCTGTGGATGGCGCAGTGGTACATCGCGGTCGCCAAGACGCCGCAGGACCTGAAGCCGGCGCGCGACATCATCAACTGGGTCGTCGCCCACCAGATCCCGGGCGGGCTGCTGTCGGAGCAGCTGGATCCCAACACTGGGGCGCCGCTGTCGGTGTCACCGTTGATCTGGTCGCATGCGGAGCTGATCGCCACCGTCGACGAGTTCTGCCGGAAGTCCGAGCGGGTGCGGCGCTCTTCGCTGGGAACCGTTCCACCGAAGCCCCGCTCTTAGGAGATCAGGGCGGGAGCGCGACCAGCTCGCCATCGGCGCCCCACGACAACCGCCAGCCCTCTTCATGCACCCGGTAATGGTGTCGCGCGCACAGCAGGGCCAGATTGAAAGGCAGCGTCGGACCACCGTCCACCCAGTGCTTGAGATGATGACCGTCGGTCCAGGCCGGCGGCCGGTCGCAGCCCGGGAACCGGCAGCCTTTGTCGCGCGCGATCAAGGCCCGGCGCATGTGGGGCGGTATCACCCGACTCGTGCGCCCGGCGTCGACCTGGTGTGACTCCTCGCCCTGAAAGACCGGGGTGACCGCGCAGTCGCAGGCGATGCGACGTGCGGTCTCTGCGGGGATCGGCCCCGCCCACTCCAGCTCCGCTGCCGGCGAGTGCGGCTGCTTGGCCAGTGTCGCCATCTTCGCCGTCAGCATCAGGTGCGGTTTCTGGCCACCGACCTCCGGCAGCTGCCCGCCGTTCAGCTGACGCCGCGCCAGCTCCACCAGGCCATCCGCCTGGCGCTGCGAATGCAGCCGAGGGTCGTCGGCGGTGAGCGGACGCGTGACCGCGTCGAGTGCGGTCTGCAAGGTGGCGCCGCCCTCCGCATCCAGACGGCCATCGAGGTAGAAGACGCCATCCAGTGTCTGGCTCAAATGCAGGTAGTTGTGGTCGTGGCGATCCATAGCCTCTTCGAGCACCCCTTGCGGCTCCAGCAAGTGCCGCATCTTGATGCAGGCCTTCTTCAGCTCATAGGGGTCGAGCCCCTTCGCCGCTTTGACCAGGATCGACTCCGCGTTGGCTTCCCAGCGCTCGCCGCAGTGCTCGGCGGTGATCGCGATCAAAGAGGCATGGCTGTAGCTGATTGACCCCTGGGCATAGGCATCGGTCGTCTGCGGCAGCTCCGGCAGCCGTCGCGCCAGGTTGACGCGATGCTTGGCCACGCCACCGGTGAGGTGGCACTGCCAGCGCAGCCAGGACCTGGTGCTCAGCGCGCCTGAGGCCGCAAAGCCCTGGTCCGCATCGAAGCGCTGCAGCCGCCGCATCGACTCCCCCTGGCAGCGGTTGCCGATGCGCTCCAGCTCCCGGATGTCGTGACCCAAAGATGCAGAAGCCGACTCCGCAAGCTCCTCGGAGTTGAGGAGATCGAGGAGCGAATCGATCTCCTCGAAGACCTCGGTTGAGGTCCAACTGCCCCGTTCCCCAGCCCCAGAACACATGTTCGAATTCTATCGAATGTATGTTCGCCTGTCAAGCATTTACAGCCAGAAATTGCTTCGCGCTGCTGCGTTCTGCATGCGTCGCGTCGCACAGGCAGGCCCGACCCCCACTCCCTCTTCCCAGTCCTTTTTGGAGCGGGGTGCCGCGAGCACAGCAGGGCCAGAGAGCGGGCGATCGGCCTGCGCGCTAAAGAGGGATATTTCCGTGTTTTCTCTCTGGGCGCTCCACGGTCTTGCGGAGGCCGAGCTCCAGCCCTCGGATGAGCTCGCGGCGGGTCTCGCTCGGCTCGATCACGTCGTCGACATAGCCGCGCTCGGCGGCGACGTACGGATTGGCAAATCGCGCCGTGTACTCGGCCACGAGCTCCTTGCGTCTTGAAGCCGGATCCGACGCCGCCACCAGGTCGCGCTTGTAGATGATGTTGACCGCCGCCTCAGGGCCCATCACCGCGATCTCGGCGGTCGGCCAGGCGAGGTTCAGGTCCGCCCCCATCTGCTTCGGCGACATGACGCAGTACGCGCCGCCGTAATCCTTGCGCGTGATCACGGTCAGCTTCGGCACGGTTGCCTCGGCATAGGCGTACAGCAGCTTGGCGCCGTGCCGGATGATGCCGCCGTGCTCCTGGTCGCGGCCGGGTAGATAACCGGGCACGTCGACAAACGACACGATTGGGATCCCGAACGCGTCGCAGAAGCGGATGAATCGCGCTGCCTTGACGGACGCGTTGATGTCGATCGCTCCGGCCAGGACCTTGGGCTGATTGCCGACGATCCCGACGACATGCCCGCCGAGGCGCCCCAGGCCCACGATGATGTTCGGCGCGAAAAAGGGCTGGACCTCGAAGAACTCGCGGTCGTCCAGCACGCGCCCGAGCACGTCGCGCATGTCGTAGGGCTTGTTCGGCGCCTCCGGGACGATGGTCTGCAGCTCGCGGTCCGCGCGCTCAGGATCGTCCGCCGTCGGTTGGTAGGGCGGGCGCTCCCCGTTGCTCGAGGGCAGATACGAAAGGAGCCGTCGTACGCCCGCGGCGCACTCCTCCTCGGTCTTGGGCAGGAAGTGCGCGACGCCTGAAGTGACGTTGTGCACGTTGCCGCCCCCGAGCTCTTCGAAGTTGACGTGCTCGCCGGTGACGACCCGGATCACCTCCGGCCCGGTGATGAACATGTAGCCCTGGCTGGCGACTATGAAGATGAAGTCTGTGATCGCCGGGGAGTAGACGGCGCCGCCGGTGCACGGACCGGCGATGACGCTGATCTGCGGTATCACGCCCGACGAGCGAACGTTCCGAAAGAAGATGTCCGCGTAGCCGGCGAGCGCGACCACCCCTTCCTGGATGCGAGCGCCGCCCGAGTCATTGATGCCGATGATCGGAACCCGGTTGCGCAGCGCCAGCTCCTGGACCTTGACGATCTTCTCGGCCGTCACCTCCCCGAGCGATCCGCCGAACACGGTTGCGTCATAGGCGTAGACGGCAACCGGTCGCCGGTCGATCTCTCCGAAGCCGGCCACGACTCCGTCGCCGGCGATCCGCCTTTCCTCCATGCCAAATCCGTGCGCGCGGTGCGCTGCGGTACCTGCGCTTGCGGTACTGGTTGATCTTCTGCTCTGAAACTGATGCCGCGGCGCGCTCAGGTGCCTCGACTCCATCGACCCTCGGAGGCGTGCGACGCACCGGGCTGAGACTCTTTGGCTTGCGAGCGGCCATAGCGCATATCGTAGGCGCCGTGCCTGAGTACGGCCCTCCGCTGGATCTCGACCGCGCAGTCACGCTGCGTCAACTGCGGACATTCAAAGCGGTGGCCGACCTCAACAGCTTCAGCCTCGCGGCGCAGAAGCTGCGGCTGAGCCAGCCGTCCGTTTCGTATCAGGTCAAAGAGCTCGAGGTGGCGCTCGGTCTACCACTTCTTGATCGCCTCGGCAAGCGCGTGCAGCTGACTGAGGCGGGAACGATGCTCTACGGATACGCGCGTCGGACGCTCGACCTCCTCGATGAGGCAGCGCTCGCGCTCGAGGAGATGCGCGGGATCAAGCGCGGCAACCTGCGCGTCGGAGCGAGCACCACCGTCGGCATCTATCTGCTGCCCGCGGCGCTTGGAGCATTCAAGAAGCTGCACCCGGGCCTGGTGATCTCACTTGAGATCGGCACGCGCGCCCGCGTGCAGGAGCAGGTGCTGCGCAACGAGCTCGACCTGGCGGTCGTGGGCCCGGCGCTGAAGGACAGCGAGCTCACCATCCTTCCCTTTCTCAGCGACGAGCTGGTCGTCGTGGCGCCGGCCGGGCACCGGCTCGCCGGCCGTCATGGTCTCAGCCTGAAAGACCTGCAGGACCAACCCTTCGTCATGCGTGAGCCCGCGTCGGGCAGCCGCTGGTCGCTCGAGAAAGCCGCACGCAAGGCAGGAGCCAGGCTGACCGTGGCCATGGAGCTCGGATCCAACGGGGCGATCAAGCACGCGGTCGAGTCGGGGCTCGGGTTGGCGGTGCTCTCCCGCTACGCATGCGCGCTCGAGCTCGCAGGCGGGAGATTGGTAGAGCTCGACGTGCGCGGCTTCCCGATCCGGCGCGACTGGCACATCGTGCACCTGCGCCGCCGGCGCTTGCCGGCTTCAGTGAATGCCTTCATAGCGTTCCTGAAGGACACGAGCTGGCTGTCGCGCGACGGCAGGCGTGGCCGGATGCAACCCCCGACCGATTGATCATTCGACTGCGAGGCGCGGCCGCCGACCTCTTGTCGCGGCCGGCCTTCTACTGGGCGCTTGCGGGGGTGTTCTGGCTGCGCGTGCTGGTCCTGACCGCTCTCACCCCACGCCGCCCCGACACCGAAGGCATGTGGGAGGGCGCGCACGCATACCTGACCGATCCTGCGCACATGTACGACGCCGCGGCCGCCTACCTGGCGCGCCTGCACATCATCGCCCCGCCGGGTGGCCTCGACGCTTTCGTCAGCCCGCCCCCGGTCGCGGTGCTCGCCATCCCCATCGCGCTGCTGCCCAAAGGCGTGGGAGTTCAGGTGTGGACCGTGATCGACGCCGCGGCGCTGCTCGGAGCGCTGTTGCTGATCAGCCGCGTGGTGGCCTCGAGGCATCGGCTCGCGCTGCCGATTCTGTGGCTGGTCGCAGCGTACTTCCCGCCGGTCTTCGCCGACGTCGGCGCCGGGCAGCGTGGTGGTGTCCTGCTGTTGGGGGCGGCTGCGTCGATATGGCTGGAATCGACGCGTCCGCTGCTCGCGGGCGGAATCGGGGGGCTCGCGGCGGCCCTGAAGTACTATCCGGCGGCGATGATCATCGGCACGTGGCCGGCGCACCGTGTGCCGTACATCATCGGCCTCGGTGCGGCCGTCGTCATCGCCACCGTCGCCAGCTTCATTCCCCTCGGCTTTGGCGGCGCGCTCCATTACTACCAGCAGGTCCTGATCCCATCGCTCACGTCGCACAACCCGGACTGCGCATACGACTCCGTGCGCACGCTGTTCGTTCGCACCATCGGCGGCGAGCCTTACCTGCAGCCTTCTGGATCGGGTTACGTTGAGGTCGCGTCGCCCCTACACCTGCCTCAGCTCGCGCTGGTCCTCTCTTACGTCAGCGCTCTGCTCTTTGCGGCGGGTGCGGTATGGGCGGCGTGGCGAAGCGGCTGGAATCCGCCCTACGGCATGTCGTTGGGCTTTGCGCTCGGCGCTCTGATCCCCAACGAGGTGTGGCCGTACCAGTGGCTGCCCCTGCTCCCGCTCATCCTGCTGCTCGCGGTACGAGCTTTAGAGCATCGACGTGCAGTGACGCTAGGGCTGCTCGCTGTCTTCCTGCTCGGCTTCGTGCGCCAGCCGTGCGACCTCTTCTTTCCAAACCTGTGGACCCTGTCCGCGATCGCGGTCTTCGCTCTGGGCCTGTGGGAGAATCGGCTCTTCCGCACTCCCTTCAACGGTGAGTCATCAGGAGGGTAGCGACATGCCGCTCAACGCTGAGGTCAGCTTCGTCTGGGTCGGTCATGGGACGTGGAAGGTCCGCAGCGCGCGGCGGAAGGAAATCATCATCGACCCCTGGGTCATGAACAACCCGGTCGCGCCTGACCGGCTCAAGACCGTGGAGCGGTGCGACCTCATGCTCATCACCCATGGCCATTTCGACCATGTCTATGACGCCCTGGAGATCGCCAAGGCGACAACTCCGAAGATCGTGACCAACCACGAGATAGGCGTGTGGCTCGCATCGAAGGGCGTGGATGCGGCCACCATCACCGGCATCAACAAGGGCGGGACGGTGGAGATCGACTCGATCAAGATCACGCTGGTCCACGCCGAACACTCGTGCGGCATCTCCGACGGCGACCAGATCCTCTACGGCGGCGAAGCCTGCGGGCTTGTGATCGAGTTCGAAAACGGCTTCACCGTCTACTTCGCCGGCGACACCGACGTGTTCGGTGACATGGCCCTGATCGCCGAGCTCGGCAAGTTCGACGTGGCCTTCCTGCCGATCGGCGACTACTTCACGATGGGACCCAAGCGGGCGGCGAAGGCCGTCTCGCTGCTGGGGGTGAAGACGGTGGTCCCCATGCACTTCGGCACGTTCCCGCCCCTGGCCGGTCGGCCAAGCGCCCTGCAGGAGCTCGTGGGGCCGGGAGTCGAGGTGCTGGACATCAAGCCGGGCGACACTGTCTAGCGGACCACTAAGCGCAAGCCACCGTCACGCCGTCTGCTAGCTTGAACCGGTGAAGTTCCGTTACTCCCGCTGGGACGGCACCCAGCGCCTGGACGACCCCGACGCCGGCGACGTCCTGGACGCCCTCTCCGACGATCTGATGAACT
>WNGA01004780.1_pt1 | contig 19824 bp, 16 predicted proteins | sample 5400061 | NCBI WGS metagenome assembly WNGA01 (sample SAMN13153366, study PRJNA577476) | soil metagenome | isolation source: 100 cm soil or saprolite under grassland replicate 2 | place: USA:California | collected 2016-06-15
GTCGGGCGGGCCTCGGGCGCGGCCGGCGCCACCGGCGCCGACGAGGGCGCGCGGGCGGTAAATGGCGGCACTGGCGGCGAGGGCGCGCGCGCGGCGGGCGGCGGCACCGGCAGCGGTGTCGGAGCGCGCGCGGCGGGCAGCGGCGCGGGGGCGCGCACGGCAGGGAGCGGCGGTGGCGTCGGTCTAGGCCTGGCCGCCAACGGTGGCTGCTCCCGCTCGTCGGCCGGCAGGGGGAGAGAGGTTGGAAGTCTGGTCGCCGATCGACTGCCGCGTAGCCACAGCAAGGCCGCAGCGGCGAACCCCAGCAGCATCGTCAGCACCGCGGCGAGCGGGTGTCCTCGCGCGCCGCCGGCGGAGGACAGCACCGCGATCTTGGCCGAGGCCGCCGCCGGGCTGGCGAGCGTCACCGGCCGGGTCGGCGCCGTCTTCGCGGCCGCCGGCCCGAGCGCGAACGCCGTCTCCCGAGTCTCGATCCGAAGTTGGGCGCCGAGCCCCTGCAGGCGCTGCGCGAGCGCCGATAAATCAAGTCTCTGCACGACCGCCACGGCGCCGCGGATCGCGTCGGCGCGCTCGTGGGCGTCGATGCCGAGCACCGTCGCAACCGCCAGCGCTCCGTCGTGGATGTAGAGCCGCTGCCCGGTCTCGGTGACGGGAAGCTCGAACGCCTCGTCCGCGGGCGCGCGCAACAATCTCAACGCCGCTCCCGTGTTGCGATCGATCTGCGCGATCTCGATCGACTCGCCGGGCAGCGGCCGGAACGCCAGCTCGTCGGCGGTCAGGTCGCGGACGGTGACCGGGTCGGTGGAGACCGCCCACCCGAGCCGCGGCAGCTGCGACAGGGTGACCGCTCGGGCCTGGACGCCGGCGGACGTTTCCCGGATGCGCGCGTCGAGCTCGGCCACCACCGCATCGACACGACCGTTGCGGGTGTCGTCGGGACGATGGCCGACCAGCAGCAGGACAATTCCCGCGACCAGCGCGGCGGAGGCGATGCCGATGCTAGGGCGTCTGTCCACGCGGGACCCCGAACTTGTCGGTCCCGAGGTCGCCGGCGGCGGCCACCGGCAGATCGAGAGCGATGGTGTTCTCGCCAGCGTTGATGTCGATCGTTTGGGTCACGGGGTCGGCGCTGCGGTCACTCCAGCTCTTCATCGTGTACTTCCCCGGCGCCAGGCTCCGGAATCGAAACTTGCCCTTGTCGTCGGCGACCACGTAGTGGGGCGCGCCGACCACGACCAGGCTGGCCGACATGTTCGAGTGCAGATTGCACCCGAGGCGAATGATCCCCTCCTTGGAGAACGTCACGTCGCGGGTCTCGCCGTTCTTGTAGATCCCGAGATCGAACCGCCTCGCCGCGGACAGCGAGAACACGTTGTGATAGATGGGGTCGAAGTTTGGGAACGACACCGTCGATCCTAGCGGGATCGCCATGAACCGGGGCGCGAACTGCCGGTCACGCTGCTCGATCACCCTCTGCTTGGCCTTGCGCTTGGCGTAGGTGCCGCTGGAAGGCGTCAGCATGACGAGCGCATAGGTGCCTTCCCCGACCTTGCCCCCGATCTTGACGCTCCCCGACAGCGATGCGCGCTTTGGTTTCGCGTCGGGCTCGTCGTCGTCGGAGCCACCGACCGCGGTCTTGGGCTGCGGCGCGGCGTTCTTGGGCGCGTTCTTGAGCGCGGTCTTGATCCGTTCGGGCGCGCCCTCGCGAAACAGTGGCTCGAGCGCGGGGAGCCCCTGTGGCTCGAGCATTCGCTCGGTGGCGCTGAACAGCTGTTCGGCGTACGAGCGCTGTCCGCGGGTGCGGGCGACGACCGCAGCATCGAGCAGATCCGCGGCAGCGGCGTTGCCCGCCTTGCGGAGCAGAGCGGCCTTGTCCTGGGCCGCCTTCGCCAACGCCGGATCGTGTTTGGCGGCGGCCGCCGGTGGCGGCGACACGATCTGAGGCTTGAGCGGCCCGAGGGCGCCCAGCAACTCGTCTTGCTCGGGCTTGGGGACGTGCAGCGCACCGAGCGCGCCCGCGAGCGCCTCGACCAGGGCGCCGAACTCCTCGTCGACGACCTGCATGCCGCCGTGCGCGGCGTGCATCTCGCGCCCGCCGTACTGGCACGGACCCCCGGTCGCGACGCACACGAAGTCGATCAGGTTGCCGCGCAAGTAGGCGACGTCGGTGTTCATGAACCGGGTGTTGATCCGCTTGTCCGCGACCACACGTTTGAGGAACTCGTCGATCACCGCGCTGATGGCGGGCTTACCCCCGAGGCGCTCATAGAGCGAAGCTTTCGGCGGGGCGGCGGTGGGTGCCGGCATGGCGGCGGCCGGGGGCTGCGCCGACGCCGTCGGGCTGGCCTGGGTAGCGCACGCCGCGCCGGCGAGGGCGAGCGCCAGGAGCGCCCGCGAGACGAGACCGAAGGTGGCAGATTGCACAGGAGGGCTGGGCATGGATGCATCCATCATGACGCAGGCGGGAACGATTGTGCAAATGATCCTGCGCGTCGTCCCCCGGCCGCGCCCACCCGGTCCCGACCGTCGGGCAGGGAGGGTAGGGCGCGGTAAGCTGGTCACGGGAAGTTCCTCGACCGCAAGGGTCTGCGATTTGAAGTGTGTTTCGAAGTTTAGGTTCACCGCGGCGTTCGCGGCAGGTGCCGTGTTGGGGTGCGCTCCATCCTCGGGCGTCCATCCGAGCGGGGGCGGCGGTACGAGCGGCGTCGCCGGCGACACCGGGGGCGGGGGAGCGACCGGCGCGGCGGGAACGACGGGCGCCGCCGGAACGGGCGAGGCGGGAACCACGGGCGCCGCCGGAACGAGCGCGGCGGGAACCACGGGCGGTGCCGGAACCGGGGTGGCGGGGACGACGGGCGATGCCGGAACCGGGGTGGCGGGAACGACGGCCGGTGCCGGCTCGGGCGGCCGTGCTGGTTCGACCGGAAACGGTGGCCGCGGTGGCGCGACGGGCGGCGGCGGGCGGGGCGCAGCCAACGGCGGCGCGGGCAGCAACGGGTTCGCGGGATCGAACGGCAACAGGCTGCCGTTCAGCTTCTACATCGGTGCCGACATCACCGACCAGGAGTCGCAGACGGCGGCGACGCGCGCCAGCCTGCTCGCGCTGATGAAGTCGCATGGCTTCCACTACATCCGGCTGCGTGCGTTCGTCGATCCGCGCGCCGCCGACGGCTACGACAAGACCCGCGGCTACGCCGACACCGCCCACACCGTCGAGTTCGGGAAGCAAATCAAGGACGCGGGAATGGGTCTGCTGGTCGACTTTCACTACAGCGACAACTGGGCCGACCCCGGCAAGCAGTGCGTCCCGATCGCGTGGCAGAGCTTCACGACGATCTCGGAGATGGCGACCGCGCTTCACGACTACACCAAGGACGCGATCACCGAGCTGGTTACCGGCGGGGCGCGGCCCGACATGGTGCAGATCGGAAACGAGACCACCCCCGGGATGTTGTTGCACCGATGCGACAGCGGCGGCCAGCCGACGGGCACGAACCCGATCACCGGCAGCACGTCCAACTGGACCAACCTCGGCACGTTGTTCAAGGCCGGGGTCGCGGGTGTCAGGGAGGTCGACAGCGGCATCCTGGTCTCGCTGCACATCGACCGCGGCAACGACCTCGCGTCGAGCCGCAACTACATCAACAACGCCCGCAACCAGGGCGTCATGTTCGACGCGTTCGGCGAGTCCTGCTACACGGCGTACCAGGGCCAGCCGTCGGCGTGGATGAACACGTTCACGCAGCTCTCGACGATGTTCCCCGATCTGAAGCTGTTCATCGCCGAGTACGGCCCCGAACAGAAGGCCGCCAACGACATCATTTTCAACCTGCCCAATCAGCAGGGCATCGGGACGTTCAACTGGGAGCCGACGACCCAGGGCGCCTGGAACACCGGCCACGATCTCATCCGCCGCTCGGGCACGAGCTACACGGTGCAGCCCGACATGGCGCTCTATGACCAGATGAAGATCGACTACGCCAGTCGACTGTAATGGGAACCCTGGGAGGGTTCCCAAACCCTCCCGCGATGAGCTCAGGCGAGCGGAGCTCGCCTGCGCTCGACGCGATCGTAATTGCCGTGCCGCTCGACGCGGTTGTGATCGCCGTGCCGCTCGACGCGGTTGTGATCGGCGGCCCGCTCGACGCGGTTGTGATCGCGCACCCGCGGACGCGGTTGTGACCGCGCGCAGAAGCGTTAAGCTGCGCGCGTGCGTTCATCGGCAAGTTCGGTCCTCGTAGCGTCGGTTGTCTTCTGTCCCTTGCTCTCGGCGTGCGTCGCGCTCGGCGGGTTCCCTGCGGCGGGGGGAGTGGTCAACATTCAGCCACCCAAGGTGACGTTCGTCAGCGCGACGCTGGTGCGATCGCCATCGCAGCGGTTGCTCGCGGCGTACTACTGCCCCGATCTGGTCAACATCCCGTTCGGGCGCGAGCTCGTGTGCCAGCAGTTCTTCGGGCCGCGGCCGGACCCGAACGCGATGGCGGTGGCGTTCGATCTCAAGTTCAAGATCGCCAACCCCAACGACATCCCGATGCCGCTCGCCAGCGTGCTGGCGGCGGCGACCGTATTCCCCGGAAGCGGGGACGCGAAGCTGGGCGCGGCGTGTCTCAGCCTGTGCCCGGAGGGCGCGGCGTGCGCGGGGCCGACACCGGGTGCGTGCGAGGCGTCGTCGCGCGACATCCGGTCGATGAACGACTTCGTCAATAACGCGGTCCCGCAGCTCTTGATCTCGGGCGGGCTCGCGCTGGCAGCGGGGCAGACGCCGACATTCGTGGCGCCGCAGCTGGTGGCGTCGAGTGAGATGGAGATCATCGCGCGCTACGCGTTCGGGCCCCAGCAGCTCTTGAATGTGCTGCGCCAGCTGGCGGCGCAGTCGGAGGGTCAGCTGCGCGCGGGTAACGTGCCGACCTTCACCATCCCGTACCGTCTCGAGGGGACGATCTGGTTCGACGCCGGCTCGTTCGGCCGCGTCGCCGTCGGCTGGGGCCCGACCGACGGCACGTTCATGCTCGCGCCCTAGCCGAGCCGAGACAACGACGGCCTGCGGCGCCGCGCTCTCTTGTTGCGGGCCGCGACAATTGTGGCGAGGCCCGTGAGCAACACGAGCGACACGACGCCGGGTGGGCCACCGACGGTCGAGCAGCCGCTGCCGTAGAAGCAGGCGTTGGTGAGCGGGGCGCAGGTCATGGCGCCGCCACTCGAGGTGCAGAGGCCGCTCCGGCATTGCGCGCCGCTGGTGCACGCCGCGCCGTCGGCGACGCTCGCCACGCACATGTCGTCGGTCTCGTCGTTGGTGCCGCGGCCATCACAAGCGAAGCCCTTGCCGCAACTTTCGGTCGTGCACGACATGCCCGACATCGGCGCCTGGCAACTGCCGTCCGCGAACCCGCCGCCCGCCGGCGGTTTGCACCAGCCGCTCTTGCACTCGTAGTCCTGCGAGCAGGCGCCGGCCATCTCCACCAGCGGGGTCGCGAACGCGTCGCATCCCGGCACGCCGGTCAAGTGGTTGGTCATGTTGAGATCGGGGCAGGTCGACTCGCGGATCGTCGTCAGGCAGTCGTTGACCTTGGCCTCCTCGTACACCGCGCGTTTTTGGTCGACCGACTTCTGAATGGTGGCCAGCTGCTTGCGGAAGTCCTCCGCGGTCCGCACCTCGCACTCGTGCTCGCAGGGGGCGACGTCGGTGGTGCAGGTCTGTGTTTCGGTGACGATGCCGGCGCCCGACGAGCCATTGCCATTCAGCTGGTCCACAGTGCAGCACCCCCACGCCTTCGGGCAGACGGTCTGCGCGATTTTGGTCGCGGTCTGGTCGATCGGAATTCCGTGGACGCCACCGCAGCCCGCGGAAAGGCCCATGGCCACGGTCACGAACGTGACGGCCCCAACATTTCGAATTTCGCGCATGTCTCGACCCTCCGCCGCCCCTGCCGTGCAAACCGTCGGCCCGCCCGTGATCGGGCGCAAAGTCGGTTTGGCGGCGGCGCGCGAGCGTCAGCGGTTCCCCACCAGTGGTGGGTCTCTAACACCCGGGACCCTCGTAGCGTCCCGCCCCCCCCGCGACGAGCTCGCGCAGGCCAAGCCTGCGCTCCCTCACGCGATCAGCTATTCGCTTGCGTCTTTCAAATATTTTTGAATATTTAGAAACGTCGTGACGCAGGCTGGGTCTCTGCCCAATATCACCGCCGTGGCCGGGCCCACCCATGTCCTCGATACCGTTGCCGCCATCGTCGCGCTGGTCGACGACGACATGCGGGCCGTCGAGGAGCGGCTGCGCGAGCGATTCGAGAGCCAGATCGGAGCGATCCCGCAGATCGGGACGCACCTGCTCGGGGCGGGGGGCAAGCGGCTCCGACCGCTGCTGTCGGTCGTCGCGGCGCGTGCCACCGGCGCGGCCATCGACCATGGCATCGCGGTCGGGTGCGCCGCCGAGTTGATTCACACCGCGACCCTCTACCACGACGACGTCGTCGACGACGGCCGCGTTCGGCGCGGGCGCCCGGCGGCGCGGATGGTGTTCGGCAACGGGATGGTCGTGCTGGTCGGCGACTTCTGCCTGGCGCGCGCGCTCGAGACCGTGGCCCTCACCGGATCGCTCGGGATGGTGCAGTCGCTGGCGGCCACGGTGACCGAGATGGCGGAGGGCGAGGTCGCGCAGCTCGAGCGCGCCGGCAACCCCGACGCCACCGTGGACGACTACTTCCGCGTCATCGATCGCAAGACAGCGTCGCTCATCGCATGGTGCGCGCGCGTGGGCGGTTCGGTCGCGCCGGCGCTGTCCGAGCCGATGGAACGCTACGGGCGGGCGCTCGGGCGGGCGTTCCAGATCGCCGACGACGTCCTCGACAGCGCGATCGACGAGGCGACCGCGGGCAAGTCCGTCGGCCACGACCTGCAGGAAGGCAAGCTGACGTTGCCGGTGCTGCTCGCGTGCGAGGCCGATCCCGCACTCGGGCGGCGCGTGCGCAGCCAGCTCGGCGAGCAAGGTGTGCCGGCCCAGGTGGCGGCTGAGATCCTCGCCGAGGTGCGGGCGGCGGGTGGCGTGGACCGCGCGCGGCGCAAGGCCGAGGCGCTCGCCGACGAGGCGATCCGAGCGTTGACCGCGTTGCCGGCCTCCCGCCACCGCGATGCGCTCGAGACGCTCGCGCGTGTGTCGGCGAAGAGGAGCACCTGATGACGGCTCCGCTGGTTGCGGTCGCGCCGGGCGATCCCGCGGGCGCGATCCCCGCACACTGGGACGGGATGGGCGCGTTCGTGCGCTTCCTCGAGCAACATGGTGAGCTCAAGCGCATCGGCCGCGAGGTCGACCCGGTGCTGGAGGTCAGCGAGATCGCGCAACGGGTGATGCGCGCGGGCGGCCCGGCGCTGCTGTTCGAGCGGGTCAAGGGTTCGAACGTGCCCCTGCTCATCAACACCTACGCGACCCGGCGGCGGATCTCGTGGGCGCTCGGCGTCGCCGACCTCGACGAGCACGCGCGGGCGATCGCCGAGCTGGTCAAGACCCAGCCGCCGGCCGGGTTGCTCGACAAGCTGCGCATGTTGCCGAAGCTCGGGCGGGTGGCGGCCGCGACGCCCAAGCTGGTGCGCGCCGCGGCTTGCCAGGAGGTCGTCGAGCGCGAGGTGGACCTCCGCAAGTTGCCGGTGCTGACGACCTGGCCCGAGGACGGCGGGCCGTTCATCACGCTGCCGATGGTGATCACGCGCGACCCCGACAAGGGCACGCGCAATGTCGGCTGCTACCGCATCCAGGTGTACGACGAGCGCACGACCGGGATGCACTGGCAGCTACACAAGACCGGCCGGCGGCACATGCGGCGCTACAAAGAGCTCGGGCAGACGCGCATGCCGGTCGCGGTGGCGCTCGGCGGCGATCCCGTGCTGACTTACGCGGCGACCGCGCCGCTGCCCGACGGCATCGACGAGTTCCTGTTCGCGGGGTTCTTGCGCCGGCAGCCGGTCGAGCTGGTGAAGTGCAAGACGGTCGACCTCGAGGTGCCCGCGTCGGCGGACTTCGTGCTGGAAGGCTACGTCGACGTGGACGAGCTGCGGCGTGAGGGGCCGTTCGGCGACCACACCGGCTACTACTCGCTCGCCGACGATTACCCCGTCTTTCACGTCACGGCGGTCACGCATCGCGAACAACCGATTTATCCCGCGACCGTCGTCGGCCCGCCGCCGCAAGAGGACGCGTGGCTGGGCAAGGCGACGGAGCGGCTTTTCCTGCCGCTCTTGCAGATGACGTTTCCCGAGATCGTCGACATGAACCTGCCCATCGAGGGCGTGTTCCACAATCTGTGCATCGTGTCGATCAAGAAGGAGTACCCGCACCACGCGCGCAAGATCTGCCACTCGCTGTGGGGGATGGGGCAGATGATGTTCGCGAAGTGCATCGTGGTCGTCGACCAGGACGTCAACGTGCAGGACGTGCGCGAGGTGGCGTGGCGGACGCTCAACAACATCGACGCCAAGCGCGACGTGTTCTTCGCCGAGGGGCCGATCGACGTGCTCGACCACGCGTCGGCCTCGTTCGGGTTCGGTGGCAAGCTGGGCGTCGACGCGACCCGCAAGTGGAAGGACGAGGGCTTCACGCGCGAGTGGCCCGAGGTCCTGAAGATGGACCCGGCGGTCGAGCGCCGCGTGACCGCGATGTGGAAGGAGCTCGGACTGTGAACGCGGCGCCGTCGCTGGCCGAAGGTGGCGCGGACGTCCGCACCATGTTCAATCGCGTCGCCAGGAGATATGACGCTGCCAACCGGATCATGTCGGCGGGCATCGACGTGGTCTGGCGCAGAAAGGCGATCACGCGGCTGCTCGAGGGTCTCGGTGAGACCCCGCGCCTCTTGGACCTGGGGGCCGGGACGCTGGACGGTGCGCTCGAGATCGCGCGGCGTGCGCCGGGCGCTCGGGTCGCGGCCGCGGACTTCGCGCGCGAGATGCTGGCTGCGGGGCGGCGCAAGCTGGCGTCGGCCTCGGCCGCCGGCGCGATTGACACCCACGCCGCCGACGGGCTGCGGTTGCCATACCGCGACGGGGCCTTCGATGGGGCGTTCTCGGCGTTCTGCGTACGCAACTTTTCCGATTTGGCGTGCGGGCTCGGGGAGCTTCGCCGCGTGATCCGCCCGGGCGGGCGCGCGGTGATCCTCGAGTTCTTGCGCCCCGACCGGCCGCGGCTGTTCTTCGATCGCATCTACAACGCGCACGTGCTGCCGCTGGTCGGCTGGGCGGTGACCGGCGATCGCGCGGCCTATCGCTATCTTCCCGATTCGATCGCCGCGTTCCGCTCGGCGGGCGAGATGGTCGAGCTTTTGCGCTCGCTCGGGTTCGCCGCCGTCGAGGCGCAGCCGCTGTTTCCTGCGGGCGTGGCGACCATGGTGGTGGCGTCGTGAAGCTGGTCGTGGCCGTCGGCGGGGCGTCGGGGTCGGTGTACGCGAAGCGGCTGCTCGACGCGCTCTCGCCGATGGCGTCCGACATCGAGGTCGGGCTGGTGTTCACCCAGTCCGGCAACGACGTCTGGGCGCACGAGATCGGGGAGATACCAACCTTTCTCGGAAACCCCCAAGGGGTTTCCGAACCTTCCCGCGATGGGGTCGACCCGGCAAAGCCGGCTCTCCCCGGCGCGACGTACCCGTTCAAGCGCTACGGCCTGCGCGACTTCCGCGCGCCGTTCGCGTCCGGATCGGCGGGCTGGGACGCGATGGTCGTGATCCCGTGCTCGACCGGCGGGCTGGCGCGCATCGCGCACGGCATCTCGGACGATCTCGTCGGGCGGGCGGCGGACGTGATGCTGAAAGAGCGGCGCAAGCTGGTGCTCGTCGTGCGCGAGACACCGCTGTCGGCGATCCACCTCGAGAACATGCTCGCGGTGACGCGCGCCGGGGGCGTGGTGCTACCCGCGGCGCCGTCGTTCTATTCCAAGCCCGACACGCTAGTCGCGTTGCTCGACACCGTCGTGGGACGGGTGCTCGACCAGCTCGGGCTCGCCAACCGACTCATGCCCCGCTGGGGCGAGGGGGATCGAAAGTGACGACCCACGCGATGGAAGACAACGCCGCGGCGCCGCGGACCGGCGAGTCGCTCGCCGGGTTGGATCTGTTCGCGCTCGGGCGGCTGGCCACCGCGGCCCGCGAACGACAGGTCGCTCGCCGTGGATCGTTCGCACGCACGCGCCAGTTGCTGGCCGACGGGTCGTGGCGCGGGCCCCGCGACGCGGCGGAGGCCTATATAGATGAAGCGGATCTCGCTGCCGTGGGCGGGATCACGGTGGCGCGCGGCGAGGGCGTGAGCGCGCTCGTCGCGGCGCGCGACCTGGCGCTGGTCGCGGCCGCGCACGAAGCCGGGCTGCGGGTGTCGTGGCGGGTGAGCTTCCGCGAAGGCGAGTCCGACGCCACCCGGTTGGAACATCTGGCCGCGCTCGAGCCGATGGCGGCGCGGCTCTCGGTGCTGGTCCCGACGCCGGTGGGGGAAGCGTACGGGCTCGACGGGCTGCGCTGCTTCGCGCTCTGCCGGCTCGCGCTGCCGGGTGTCCCGCACGTCGCCGCCGACGCCGCGGCGCTCGGTCCCCGGCTGGCGCAAATGGCGTTCGGGTTCGGCGCCGACGAGCTGTGGGCGCCGATCGTCGCCGAGCGCGCGCTCCGCATCGGTGCCAACGCCGGTAATCCCGCGCTGACCCGCAAGGAGGCCGCGACGCTGATTCGCGGCGCGGGCTTGATCGCGTGCGAGCGGCTCGCCGACGGCACGCTGGAAGAGGTGACGTCATGAGGCCCCTGACCGCGATTCGCGACAAGGTCGGATCCGGCGAGCCGTTGTCGTTCGACGACGGCGTCGCGCTCTACAACCACCCGAACTTGCTCGAGGTCGGCGCGCTCGCCAACGAGGTGCGCGAGCGGCTGCACGGCGATCGGACGTTCTTCAACCGCAACCTCCACATCAACGCCACCAACGTGTGCGAGGCGAGCTGCATGTTCTGCTCGTTCGCGCGGCTCCAGCCCGGCGACAAAGGCGCGTACACGATGTCTCACGACGAGGCGTGGGGACGGCTGCAGGCGCGGGTTGCGGCCGGCGATCCGATCACCGAGATCCACATCGTCAACGGCCTCCACCCCGGGCTGCCGTTCGACTACTACACGGAGCTGCTCGCGGGACTCAAGCGCATCCAGCCCGCGATTCACCTCAAAGCCTTCACCGCGGTCGAGATCTTCTATTACGCGAAGAAGTTCGAAATGACGGTCGCCGACGTGATCGCCAAGCTCCACGCTGCCGGGCTCGACTCGCTGCCGGGCGGCGGCGCCGAGATCTTCGCGCCGCGCGTGCGCCGCAAGATCTGCGACGACAAGTGCACGGGCGACGAGTGGCTGGACGTCCACCGCACCGCGCACCGGATGGGCCTGCGTTCGAACTGCACGATGCTTTATGGGACGATCGAGACCGCCGAGGAGCGCGTCGACCACATGCTGCAGCTGCGCGCGCTGCAGGACGAGACCGGCGGATTCCAGACCTTCATCCCGCTCGCGTTTCACCCGGACGGGAACGCGCTCATGAAGCTGCCCGGGCCGACCGGGGTCGAGGACCTGCGCACCTACGCGGTGGCTCGCCTGCTGCTCAACAACATCCCGCACATCAAGGCGTACTGGATCATGCTCGGGGTCAAGACCGCGCAGACCGCGCTGTGGTTCGGCGCCGACGATCTAGATGGCACCGTGCAGGAGGAGCGCATCTACCACATGGCGGGCGCCGAGACGCCGCAGGCGATGAGCTCGGCGGAGATCGTCCGCATCATCGACAACGCGGGCCGCACCCCGGTCGAACGCGACACCCTCTACAACGTGGTCGCCGAGGGCGCCGCCCTGACTTCGGACAAGCCGTTTCGGCGCGATGTTCGCCGCAACTTGGAGGTGGTGTCGTGAGCAAACGTAAGATCGCGGCGGTGTCGTTCCTGAACGCGCGGCCCATCACCCACGGGCTCGAGCGCGGGCTGGGAGACGACCGGTTCGCGCTGTCGTTCGAGCTTCCTTCGCGCTGCGCCGAGCTGGTCGAGCGCGGCGAGGTCGACCTCGGCCTCATCCCGACCGCGTCGTACGCCGCGATGGCGGGCGAGCTGCGCATCGTTCCCGGAATCGCGATCGCGGGCTTCGGCGCCGTGCGCACCGTGCTGCTGGTCGGCGAGGTGCCGTGGCCCGAGATGCGCGAGATCGCGCTCGACGGCGCGTCGCGCAGCTCGGCGATGCTGCTCCAGTTGCTGTGTCGCGAGCGGGGGCTTTCGCCGCGCTTTCGTGAAATAGCGCACGACGAGGTGCTGGACGCCGTCGGTGGCACCACCGGCGCGCTCGTGATCGGCGACGCCGGCTTCGGCGCGGCGACTCGCTTCCTGCACGTTACCGACCTCGGCGCGGCGTGGAGCGAGACCACCGGTCTGCCGTTCGTGTATGCGGTGTGGGCCGGCCGCCCGGGCGCGATCGGGCCCGACGAGGTTCGCCTGCTGCATCAGAGCCTCGACGAGGGGCTGGCGGCGCGCGCCGAGATCGCGCGCGCCTGGGCCGAAGGGCAGGGCGGCGACCCCGCGATGTTCCAGGACTACCTGCAGCGCAACATCCGCTATCGCCTGGGCGCCGAGGAGCTGTCGGGCCTGGCCGCGTTCTTCGATCGCGCGCGCGCCGCCGGCCTGCTGCCCGAGCGGGCGCGCCCCCGTTTGTACGAAAACCCGACGCCCGCGGCGCCGTCGCGCGCGCATCGACCGACGCGTTCGATCGATGCATTGCTGTCCGACGCGGCCGCGGGCGGGCGGCTTTCGTCCGAGGACGGCCTGCGCCTCTACGCCGAAGCGCCGGTCCTGGACCTCGGCGCCGCCGCCGATCAGCGCCGCCAGGCCCTGCACCCGGACGGCGTCGTCACCTACATCATCGACCGCAACGTCAACTACACCAACGTCTGTGTCACCCGCTGCAAGTTCTGCAACTTCTACCGCCCGCCCACCAACAAGACCGACGGATATGTGCTGTCGCGCGAACAGCTCACGCAGAAGTTCCAGGAGACCGTCGATCTTGGCGGCGTGCAGATCTTGCTCCAGGGGGGCCTCAATCCCAAGCTGCCCATCGGCTGGTACGAGGACCTGTTCCGCTGGATGAAGGCCAACTTCCCGCTCGCGATCCACGGCTTGTCGCCGGAAGAGGTGCGTTACATCGCGGAGCTCGAGAATCTGCCGATTCGCACCGTCATCGAACGCCTGATCGCGGCGGGCCTCGACTCCATCCCCGGCGGTGGCGCCGAGATCCTGGACGACGAGATCCGCTACAAGATTTCGCCGCTCAAGTGTTCCACCGACACCTGGCTCGACGTCATGCGCGAGGCGCACGGCCTCGGCCTGCGTACGACCGCGACGATGGTGTTCGGCTTCGGCGAGGCGCCGCGCCACCTGATCGCGCACTTCGACCGCCTGCGCGAGCTCCAGGACCAGACCTCGGGGTTCACCGCGTTCATCTGCTGGCCGTTTCAAGCCGAGGGCACCAGGCTCAAGCTCCACGACGACACGACGGCGATGCGCTACCTGCGCGTGTTCGCGCTGTCGCGCCTCTACCTCGACAACTTCCCCAGCCTCCAGGTCTCGTGGCCGACGATGGGTCCCGAGGTCGGGCAGGTCGGGCTCAGGTTCGGCGGCAACGACTTCGGGTCGGCGATGATCGAGGAGAACGTCGTGTCGCAGGCGGGCGCGATCTTCAAGCTCGGCGCCGACGACATCGAGCGCTACATCCGCGCCGCCGGGTTCGCACCCCGCCGCCGCAACATGCGTTACGAGCGGCTCGCGGCCGCCTGACCCACATGCAGGTGGTCAGCGCGCGCTGGGTGGTCCCGATCGACCGGCCGCCGATCGCGGACGGCGCGCTCGCGCTCGGCGACGATGGCACGGTCGCCGCGGTCGGCACGCGCGCAGAGATTCGCGCCAGCCACCCCGACGCGCTCGAGGAGCGCGCGCATGGCGCGCTGGTGCCGGGCCTGGTCAACGCGCATTGCCACCTCGAGCTGTCGACGCTGGTCGACGCCGTCCCCGGCGGCGAGGGTCTGGTCGCGTGGGTGGGCAAGTTGATGCCCGCCAATCGCAAGATCGCGCCCGAGCAGCGCCGCGACGATGCGGCGCGTGCCGCCGAGGCCGCGGTTCGGTTCGGCACCGCCGGCATCGGCGACGTCGGCACGACGCTGGAAGCCGCGGCTGGCATCGGCCGTGCCGGAATGGGCGGGGTGATGTTTCACGAGCTGCTCGGCTCTCGCGACCTCGCGACCGGCGACGCGCTCGCCGACGCCGCGCGCGAGAAGCGAGAAACCGACGCGGACGGCCGCTGGCCCGCGCACCTCGGCTGGGTCCCGGCGCCCCATGCGCCGTATTCGGCGTCACCCGACCTGCTCCGGCGCATCTTCGCTGCCGCCTCGGCCGCTGGCCGTGGCACGTCGATTCACGTCGCCGAAGATCGCGACGAGCTCGCGCTCCTGGCCAACGGATCGGGGCGCTGGCCGGCGGTGCTCGAAGGCATGGGCATCGACCCGCGCCCGCGCGTATCGGGCCGTGCGCCGGTCGCGACGCTCGCGGCGCTGGGCGCGTTCGACGGCCCGTCGCCGCCGCTGCTCGTGCACATGGTCCACGCTGGCCACGAAGACCGACGCCTCGCGCGCGAGGCGGGTGCGACAGTCGTGCTTTGCCCGCGCTCGAACCTGCACATCGGCGGCGAGCTGCCCGACGTGGCCGCGATGCTCGCCGACGGGGTGCCGATCGCGCTCGGCACCGACAGCCTGGCGTCGGTCCACGACCTGTCGCCGTGGGGCGAGATGGCGACGCTCGCCGCCCACTTTCCATCCGTGCCCGCCGCGCGCTGGCTGGAGGCCGCGACCCGCGACGGGGCCCGCGCGTTGGGGCTGTCCGCGCTCGGGACGTTCACACCCGGCAAGCGCCCCGGCGTGGTCGACGTCCTCATCGACGACGCCGCCGCGCCCGTCGAATCGCTGGTCCGCGACCCACATCCGTCGCTGCGCTGGGTGGCGAGGCCCTCGCCATGACAGCTACGCCGCCGTCCGATCGCGTGGAAGCTCGACGGGCGTTACCGGGCGAGATCCGTCGCGGGGAGCCACCGAGACGCTTCGAGGGTTCCCGACTGTTCTTCCAGATGGTGAAGATCGAGCACACGTTGTTCGCGCTGCCATTCGCGCTCGCCGCCGCGGCGATCGCGGCGCGCGGCCACGGCGTGTCGGCCGCCCGCATCGCCGGCATCGTGATCGCGATGGCGGGCGCGCGCACCGCCGCGATGGGATTCAACCGCATCGTCGACCGCCACATCGACGCCAAGAACCCACGCACCTCCGGCCGGGAGCTACCGACTGGCGCTATCTCTTTGCGCTCCGCGTGGACCTTGACCCTGGTCGCGACCGCGGTGTTTCTCGCCGCCGCGGCCGCGCTCGGGCCGCTCTGCCTCGCGCTGTCGCCGATCGCACTCGCGCTGCTGTTCGGCTACTCCTACACCAAGCGGTTCACCGCGCTCTGTCACCTGTTCTTGGGCCTCGCCATCGCGGGCGGCCCGGCGGGCGCGTGGATTGCGGTGCGCGGCGATTTCGGCTGGGCGCCTGGCCTGCTCATGTTGGCCGTCGCCGCGTGGATCGCGGGGTTCGACATCCTGTACGCGCTCGCGGATCGCGACTTCGACCGCGGCGCCGGGCTGCACTCGATCCCCGCCCGTCTCGGCGTGATGGGTTCGCTGGTGGTGTCGGCGTTGCTCCACGCGGTGACTGTAGCCGCGCTGCTTGCGCTCGCGCCGATTGCGGGGCTCGGCGCGGCGTACCTGGCCGGCGTCGCTGTGGTGATCATCCTCTTGGGCTACGAGCATGCGATCGTCCGCCCGTCCGACCTGTCGCGGCTGGACATGGCGTTCTTCAACCTGAACGGTTACGTCTCGTTGGCGTTCATGGCGGCGACGCTGCTGGACGTCCTGATTTCACGCGCCGGCTGACGCGCACGAAACCTTCGGGTCACGGAACTTGTGGTCGGCCCGTCGTTCTATTCGCGGAGGTAACATGCGCTACTGGTCGTTGCTGGTGCTCGGTCTTGGTGGGTCGCTGCTCTTGAATGCATGCAGCAGCGACGGCGATGCCACGGGGAAGGGAGGTTCGTCGGGTACCGCGGGCAAGGGTGGCACGACGGGCACCGCCGGGAAGGGCGGCACGACCGGAACGGGTGGCGCGACCGCGGGATCGACGGGCAGCGGCGGCGCGACGGCGGGGACGACGGGCACCGCGGGCGCGACGGCGGGGACGACGGGCAGCGGCGGCGCGACGGCGGGGACCACGGGCAGCGGCGGCGCGGCGGCGGGGACCACGGGCACCGCGGGCGCGACGGCCGGCGCGGGGGGCTCTTCCGCGGGCAGCGGTGCCCAGGCCGCGGGCGCGGGCGGGCGGGGCGGCACGACCGGCGGCGGCGGTGTGGCGGGCGCGGCGGCAGGAGCCACCGGCACGGCCGGCGCAATGGCGGGAACGACGGGCGGCGGGGGCGCCACCGCCGGAACAACCGGCACCGCAGGCGCGGCGGCCGGCACGACGGGTGGCGGTGGCGCGACCGCGGGTACCACGGGCACCGCGGGCGGCGGCGGCGCGTCCTCGACGACCGCGTCGGCGATGATCGGTCCGTCGGGCGGCACCCTCAACCTGGGTGCCGAGGTCACGGTCACGGTCCCGAACGGCGCGCTCGCGGCGACGACCAACGTGGCCGTCACCCGCACAACCGACAACGTGGGGGCCCCGTGGACGCGAATCGACTCGGTCTACCGCCTCACCCCGGTGGGGACGACGTTCTCGTCACCGGTGTCCTTCACCTGGCACAACGTCTCGAACACCGCCGGCCTCTACTGGTGGACGACCGCCAACCGTCAGTTCGCCACCGTGACGCCGACGATCTCCGGCAACGACGTCACCATCACCAACACGCACTTCTCGTGCGTGCTTCACACCAACAGCCTCGTCGACCCGCCGGGAGCGCCCTCCGCCGACGGCATCTGCCACGAAAACCCCTAACTAACGCTTCGGCTGCCAACCGCTACCGACGGCGCCGGAGCCGTTCGCGCCGCGGCCGTCCGCTGGCGGCGGTCGTGACGGGGGCGGCGGTCGCGACGGCGCGGGCGGCGACTCGCTGACCCGCACGTTGGGGGGCGGCGTCGCCTTCGGGTGCCGCACGTCGAACGCCGGCTTCTGATTCGGATCGCAGGTGGGTCCGAACCCGCTGGCGTTGAAGCGGTACCCGAGTCGGCCGCTGCTCCCGGCGCCGTTGGCCTGAATCTGGACCTCGTGCTCGCCTGCCCGCGACGGCGAGCAATACGACAGCAGGTAGAACTTCTTCGACGACGCCTCGATGCGCGCTGCGATCTCGTCGAACCCCTTCTGGATGTCGGCCTGGTTCTGCGACGCGTACGTACCGGAGCGTCCGATCCGTCGCAGTTGGCTGCCGTCGACCTCCTGCCCGACCCCGATGACGTAGGTGTCGAACCCGGCGCCGTCGAGCGAGCGCGTCACGTCGTCCGGGCTCGCCCGATGCGCGCGATCGGTGCCGTCGGTGAATACCACCAGCGTGCCGAAGCGCAGCGGCACCGGCGCGTGCTCCATCTGCTGGCTCAGCACCCGAACGCCCTCGATCACCGCGCCATTGAGGTTGGTCGAGGGGTCACGCGGCCGTCGCGCGGCCAGTGCGTTCACCCCGCCCCGAACGTTGCCGCCGAACGACACCACGGGCGTGACGTGTGGGCTGCCGTCGAAGGTATAGACCGCCACCTTCTGGTAGGGACCCACGCGGTCCCCGAAGGTGGCCGCCGCCTGCACGAGCGCCGGCATCTGGCCCGAGTCGACCACGCTGCCGCTCATGTCGATGAGCAGCAGGGTGTAGTGGATGGCGGCGACCTCGGGCTGCAGGATGGTCTGCTTGCTCTCCAGGATCGAAACCGGCTGGCCATCCTCGAAGATCTGGAAATCTTGCGGGGTCAGGTTGGCGACCGGGGCGCCGCCCCGGGTCTCGACCGTGAAATAGACCGCGACGTTGGACGGCTTGCGAACCGAGTGGTCCACCACTTGCAACTTGAGGCCGGCACACCCGGTCCCCATCAGCACGAACAGCGCAGCCCCCAATCGCGTGTGCATCGGGCCGGCATACCACGAAAGGGGAGGTCGATTAAGGTTCCCCGACTTCCCTGCCGATCAGGAAAAGGGGACTAATTCCAGGAAATTCGATGAGACATTCGTGGGTGCGCTGGGTTGTGCTCGGTCTCGCAGTGGGCGGCGTAGCGCGCCGCGCTGACGCGGCAGGCATTCCTGCCGACAAGCTCCCCGAGCCACCGGTCGCGATCGCCGATTCCGGCGCCGTCGAGGCCAACAACTACTTTCGGGCGCTGCACGCGCACATCCACCGCAGCTGGGCGGACAATTTTCTGCGTCTCGCCGCCGAGAAGCTGCCCGCTACCGATCAGCTGAACGACGCGACGAAGTCCGCGGAGGTCGACCTCGTGATCGGTGGCGACGGCAAGATCACATCGGTGACGGTCGCGCGAGCCTCGGGTCTACAGAGCTTCGACGACGCGATGCTGGAGGTGGTTCGCGACGGCGCCCCGTTCCCGGCTCCGCCCACGTCTGTGGTCTCCGACGATGAGCGCCTGCACTTGCGTTGGACGTTCGCGCGCGATCAGCGGCGGTGCTCCGGCGTGGCGGTGATTCGCACCTTCGAGCCGGTCGAGGTCGTGATGCCCAAGCTGCTCAGCAAGGGCTGGCGCAACGAGGCCGCGAAGCGGCTGGCCATGGCCCGAGGCGCGGGGCTGCATGCCGATCCGGCGTTCACGATGTTCGCGGCCGACGCGCTCAAGCGCGCGATGAAAGAGCCGTGGGCCACGGTGCGGATGGTTCGCCTGCTGGCCGAGCGCGGCGATCAAGACGCCGTCAACTGGCTCAAGAACGCCGTCCGCCGGCCCGACCTCGCGGCGGAGGCTGGCGCGGCGCTGGTACAAGTGAAGGCGCCGCTCTGCCCGCTGGTCAAGGGGTGGTTCGAAACCCAGGCGTGGAACGATCACAAGACGGCCGCTGCGGCGCTGACGACGTCGAACGACCCGGCTTGCGTCGCCGGGCTGGCCAAGCTCGTGTTGAACGACAACGCGCCGGCCGACGCGCGCGTCACCGCGGCCACCGGCCTCGGCGCGATCGACGACCCCGAGGCGAAGAAGGCGCTCGCCGACGCCACCAAGGACGAGAACGCGACGGTTCGTGCCGCCGCGATGCTGGCGCAGATCCGACAAGGGGCGGGGAGGGCGAAGGTGATCGCGATGGAGGCGTTTTTGCGCGATCCGTCCCCAGACTTGCGCGCGGCCGCCGCTGCCGGTGTGGTGCGGGCGGGTGGCGACGCCAACCTCGCCGACCTCTACGTGCTGTTCAAGGACGACGATCCGCGCCCCGCGCTGGCGGCGCTGCGCGAGCTCGAGCGTCTGCCCACCGACGAGTCCAGCAAGCTCATCGCCCGCCTGGCGCGCCGCCCGCAGTTGCCAGTGGAGAAGCTGGCGGCGCAGATCATCGTGCGCCGCAAGGCGCGCGACCAGTTCGCCGCGCTCAAACCCTACCTCGATCCCAAGACCGACGCCGAGCTGCGCGCGCTTGCGCTGGTGGCGGCCGACGAGCCCGCGCTGCAGGCGGCGTCCGCCGATCCCAAGCTCGCGCTAGCGGCGTTCCGCGCCCGATTGGCACGCGGCGAGCGCGATCAGGCTGCGGATTGGTTCATTGCCCGCGGCGTGACGCTGTCGGCGGCCGAGCAGGCGGCTGCATTGGCCGAGTGGC
>WNGA01004787.1_pt1 | contig 19811 bp, 15 predicted proteins | sample 5400061 | NCBI WGS metagenome assembly WNGA01 (sample SAMN13153366, study PRJNA577476) | soil metagenome | isolation source: 100 cm soil or saprolite under grassland replicate 2 | place: USA:California | collected 2016-06-15
CCGCCAGACCGAGCGCCTGGTGGCACTCCACAGAATCGCTTCGAGCATTTTGCGCCAGAGCGACGAGGGGCGCACCCTTGACGAGATCGTCGAGGAGGCGCGCGGCCTGCTTGGAGTGTCCGGTGTGTTGATCTATCTATGGGACGAAGATCTGGGCCGCCTGCGAGTCGGGCCGTCCACGGCGCCTCCCAGCGCCAACTACCCAACGGTCGCCGCCGGTGAAGGGGCTACCGGTCGGGCCTTCGCGGAGCGACGTGTGATTTCCGTGCCAGACTACTCGACTTCAGATTACGCGGTCGCTGGCACGCGCGAGTTCGGCGTTCACGCCCTCGTCGCCGCGCCACTGCTGGTCGGCGACCGCGCCCTCGGCTCACTCGCGGCTTGGACAACCGACCCCTATCAGCAGTTCTCGCCGGATGAGGAGCAGGTCGTGCTGCTTTTCGCCGAGCAGGCCGCGCTCGCGATCGAGAACGCCCGCCTCCGCCAGTCCGCCGCGGCCGAGGCGGACGCTGCCGCTGCCGAGCTGGTGGCGGATGGCCTGCTGCGCGCCGCCGAAGCGCTCGCTCAGGCTCAAACCACCACCGACGTCGCCCGCACCCTGGCCGAGCTCGGTCCCCGCCTGTTCCAGTGCGACGCCACGATCGTCCGCATCCGCCGCGCTGACGGCACCTTCCAGGCCGCGAATCTGGTTGGTGACATCACACCCGGCGAGCGCAGCTACATCTTGCGCCACAACGTCCATCTGACGCCCCTGTTCGCCAAGATCTCACAGGAGCGGCGGGTGGTCGCCGTAGAGGACGTTCCGGCCAGCGGCCTCGTGCCCGAGGAGGAGCTGGCGAACGTTCGTCGGTGCTCAACCATGGTGGTCCCACTCCTGGCGCATGGCGATCTGCTTGGCTACGTCGCCATGAACTACACGCGTGAGAAGCGGCGCTTCAGCCCGCGCGACATCACCCTGGCCGAGGGGATCGCCCGGCAGGCGGCGATGGCGCTCGACAACTTGCGACTGCGGCAGCGTGACTGGGAGGCTGCTCGATTGGACGGGGCCTTGCAAGCTGCGCGTGGCACCGCCCACGAGCTCAACGAGCCTCTGACCCAATTGGCGCGCGAGGCTGAGTTGCTTCTGGCCGCCGCGCAGCCCGCCTCTCCGAGCGCGGAGTCCGCAAGGCGGACCGGCCGGGCCGCCGGCGACCCGCTGCTGGCTCGACTCGACGGCGTGGCCAGGTCAGTCGATGCGATCGCCGAGAAAGTCCGCCAGCTTCAGCTCAGCATCCAGCTCGACCGCGCCAATCCGTCCGGAATGCTGTCCCGAATCGACTGAGCGAAAGCGCGCCGAATGGGCGCACTCGCCGGCCTGATTTGACCAGCCCTGTTACGGTCTGAGTCGCCCTTGCGACGAACCAGTCCTCCGCAGCTCGGGATCCGATCGCGGTCAATCGGCGCTCATGTCGATCGCTGTTCGGTAGGCGCGAGCTGGTCAGGTCCGGATGTTTGTCCGCGGCGGCGCGCGAGGCTTCGTCTGCTATCGATGAACCCAGCCGACGCGATCAGCCAGACCAGCCCAGCGCTGAAGCCGCCGACCACGTCGCTCAGGTAGTGGTAGCCCAGGTACACGCGGCTCGCTCCGATCGCCACGACCAACAGCGATGCCGCCAGCCCGGCGGCGATCCCGATCCTGCGCCCGCCGACCGCCCAGACCACTCCGGCCAGGCCGACGTAGCACACCAATGAGTCCATCGAATGGCCGCTGGGAAAGCTGTACTCGGAGGTTGGCACCGACCAGGGTAGGGTGGGCCGCGGGCGTTGAAAGAGCAGCTTCAACAGCTCGTTGAGGGCGACGCCGCCACCACAGGCCATGATCAAGAATCGGGCTTCCCAGCGACAGCGCCGCCAGATGAGCCAGCAGAGGCCCGCCGCGACGACGACCGGCAAGGCCATCCAGGAGCCCATGAAGGTGGCGAGCTGCATCAGCGCGTCAAGAGCCGGGCTCGAGTAGCCGTGCAGGAGAGTGCCCGCGCTGTTGTCAAGGAAGATCGGCTGGCCCGAGAGCACCAGGCCGGCGAGCATGCCGAACACGAGCAGTCCACCCAACGCCAGAGCGAGTCCGAGCCGCCGAATGGCCGCTGCGCCCTCAGCCGGCTGACACGCCGCCAGCGGCCGCGCAGCTCGAGCACAGGCCCACGATGGCAAAATGCGCCAGGTCGGCCTCAAATCCATAGCGCTCGCGCAGGTGGCGGTCCAGCGGGTCGAGCACGCTCACGTCGATCTCGCGCTCTTGGCCACATCCGCGGCAGACCATATGCTGGTGGCGTGCCTCGGACGCGACGTGGTACTGAGCGATGCCGTCGTCAAAATGGGTGTGGCTAACAAGACCCAGGTCCTGCAGCAGCTCCAGGGTCCGGTATACGGTGGAGATATTCACCTGGGGGAACTGGGCCGCCACCCGGGCGTGGATCGACTCCGCCGAGACGTGTCCTCTGAAGCTCTCGATTGCCTCGAGGATCATCTGTCGCTGTGGAGTTAGCCGGTGCCCTCGCTCCTTGAGCGCCTGCACCATCTGCCCCATTGGCGGTACCCTCATCCTGGTGAACCTTAACGCGTTCAACGTTGAACGTTCAACGTTGAACGCGTACGCGCCACTCCTATCCCCAATCCCATTCCTGGAACTGGAGCGAAACGTTGAACGTTGAACGCGGAACGTTGAACGCCGATGATCGTTGGCGGAGTGACGAACACGCCCGGGAATGGCTGGCCAAACACGGCGGCCCGGAGGCGGACGGCAGCGAGCAGTTCCACCTCATCGCCCGACTGCTCCCACATCCAACCGAGTCTGCCCTCCGGGTGGCCGACGTCGGGGCCGGCCATGGAACACTAACAGCGGTAATCCTGGACACGTTTCCGAACGCCCAGGCTACCTGTCTGGATATCAACCCCACCATGATCGCCGCTGGCCAGGAGCGGCTGGCCCGCTTCGCCGGCCGGTTCCGCTACGTGCAGTCGGACTTGACCGAGCCAGGTTGGCCGGCCGAAGCGTCCGGGCCGTTCGACGCCGTCGTCTCCTCTCGAGCGATCCATCACCTGATGGACGCGCGCAAGCGCGAGCTGTTCGGTGAGATCCTCGCCAGACTACGGAGCGGCGGCTGGCTGTTGAACTTCGATTACGTCCGCGCTCCGAGTGACGCGCTCCGCGAGATCTATATTCGGGTACAGGAACCGGCCAGCGGTCCCCCAGCTGACCACCACCAGGGAGACCACAGCCATACCAGCCCCCTTCTGGGCCAGCTTCAGATGCTCGAGTCGATCGGCTTTGTCGACGTCGACTGTTTCTGGAAACGGTTCGGCAGCGCGATCTTCGGCGGCAGAAAGCCGTGAGCTGATGGGGCCGGTGTCAGTTTGCTCGGCGCCTACGCCTCGAAGGCGACGATGCGTTTCGATTTGGCGTATGATACCTTTGCGTTTGGCCACGTTGGCCAGCGGGGGCAGCTTCACTCGAGGGCCCGGTTGTTGACGGGCGAGGCGCGAGGATGAGGAACGGCGGCGGGGCGACGGCGACTTCGGTACGCCTCGAGAGCGACCACCTCGTGGTCATCTGCGAGCCCGGCTCGCACGGCGAGCAGAACGCCGACGCCTTGCTCCAGTACGCCGAGCAGACCCTCGCGCAGATCCTGCGACGCCTCAAGCTCTCGGGCGAGGTGCTCAGCCGGCCACGCAAGATAGTCATCCACGCCCAGGACGCGATCCACGATCCCCAACGGCCGGGCCAGCTGCTGACGGTGGGCACCTCGAGCGATCTGACCTCGGACGTGATCTACACCGTCTACCGTCCACAGTCGCCTGCGGTCGGACTGGTCGAGCATCTCTGCCGGGTTGTGCTTCAGCGTGTAGGCGCGGGTGTGCAGGTCCAAGATGATCGCAGCGAGGCCAAGACCGGCACTGCCGAGGCGCAGCGCTTCTTGATCGAAGGGGTCGCCCGCTATCTGGCCCATGGGTTGGCCCGCCGTGCACTCGGGGGGGTTGGCCAGCCAAAGCGATCATCGGAGCAGGCCTGCTTCGACTGGGGGCTGGCCAATGGCTGGCGACTGCCCGTTTATCAGTCGATGATGCGGGGCACGGGGCCCGAGGTGGACTCGGCGATATACGCCGCGATGCAGGAGACTTTCGGCGGCTACCTCTTCGAACGAGACGGCGCCAAAGAGTTCCTGCGCTTCCTGGCCGGGGCTCGCAACGACCCGAATCACAGTGCTGAGATCGTCTACGGCAAGTCGCTCGAGCTGCTCGAGGCCGAGTGGGTCACGATCCTGAGGCGGGGTGTTGGCCGCAAGATCATCTCGCTGTGGGAGTTCTTCCCGCGCGTCTGGCCCTACCTGAAGCCCTATCCCTGGCGGATCCTTGAGTCGCTCTCGCTGATCTTCCTCTCGAGCATCAGCACGCAGGTCACCCCGTTCCAGATCCGCAACCTGATCGACCTGCTCGGCAGTGAGCGCGCCAAGGCCGACCCCTGGGGCTACGGCCTGGAGCAGGCGCTGTGGATCGTTGCGGTGATTCTGGTCGCCGGCCTGATCAACATCTGCGCCATCGTCCGACTCATCTACGTCACCAACGTTCTCGGGCAGAACATCTTGCGAGACCTGCGGGTCGCGTATGTCGACCGGGTCAACCTGCTGGGCTTCGTCTACTTCGGACGAATGCGGAGCGGCGACCTGATGGCCCGCTTCACCAGTGACATGGCCCACCTCGCAGACCCGCTCGCGAGGACGGTGACGTACAGCACGTACTATTTCGTGCTGATGTGCGTGACGCTGGTCAGCCTGATCGTGATGAACTGGGAGCTGACTCTCCTGCTTTTGCTCATCGTGCCGTCCTACTTTGCGATCGGCCGCTCGCTGGGGCCCCGCATCCAACGCGTCAACCGCGGTCGCCAGGAGCGCCTGGCTCAGATCAACAGTCACATCGGCGAGCTGATCTACGCGCATCCGATGATCAAGATCTTCAACCTTCAGGACTACGTCCGTCGGCGCATGCGCCCGGAGATTCACGAGTTTCGACGGGTCGAGATCCGCACGGATTTTCTGAGGGCGATCTTCAACGAGGTCTCTGACATCGCCGACATGATTAGCACCAAGCTGGTCTGGGTGTTCGGCAGCGTGCTCGTGCTGGCCAGCTACGACCCGCCGATGGCGGCCATCATCGGGACGACGACCATCGGCACAGTCCCCGCCTACAACACGCTGATGGGAAGGTTCGTCCTTCCCATTCACCGCCTGGCCAGCATCTACGCCAACATCGCCTACGCCGCGGCCGCCCTCCGTCGCATCGAGGAGATCCTCCGCCAGGAGCCGGAGAACATGGCCACGCCGGCCAACGGAACTGCCGAGCCGCCGGCTGTGCGGGATACCGTCGCCATCGAGGGCGTTGACTTTGCGTACGGCGTGACGCCAACTCTCCAGGATATCGACGTCACCATACCGGTCGGCACCAGCGCCGCCTTCGTGGGGCCGACCGGGGCTGGCAAGACGACCCTGGTCAACATGATCCCACGCTTCTACGATCCTGCGTCCGGGACGGTCAGGATCGACGGCCGCGACGTCCGCGAGCATGCCCTGTCGGCCCTTCGCAGTCGGATCTCGCTCGTCTCGCAGGAGACGTTCCTGTTCAACGCGACGGTCCGCGAGAACATCGCCATGGGCAAGCTTGACGCCACCGACGAGCAGATCGTGGCGGCCGCCAAGGGGGCGCGGCTGCATGACACGATCATGGCCCTGCCAGCCGGCTACGACACCATCGTCGGCGAGCGTGGCAGTCGCCTGTCCGGTGGCCAACGTCAGCGCCTCTCGATTGCCCGCGCCCTCTTGCGCGACGCTCCGATCCTGATCCTGGACGAGGCCACAAGCGCCCTGGATGCGGAGACGGAGCATGAGGTCCTGGAAGAACTGGCCGAGGTCACGCAGGGAAAGACGACCATCATCGTCACCCATCGGCTAGCCCTGGCGATGCGCGCCGACATGATCTACGTCCTGGACAACGGCCGAATAGTTGAGCACGGCACGCACGCAGAGCTGATCGCCCACAGTGGTCTCTACAAAAGACTGTTCGAGGACCAGAACCAGTTCTTACTCAAGTCCAGGGCCGACGGTTCGGTCAGCCTGGCAGTCCACCGCCTGCAGGCCGTGCCGCTCTTCAGCATGCTGCCGAGCGAGCGACTGGAACCACTGGCCCGGGCGATGTCCACCGAACAGTACAAGCCGGGCCAGGTGATATGTCGCGAGGGTGAGGACGCGGACAAGCTCTACATCCTGGCCCAGGGCGAGGTGGAGCTTTTAGCCCACGATCCGGCTGGCGTCGAGCATCGCCTCAACGTGCTCTCTGGCCACGGCGTCTTCGGCGACAGTTCTCTCCTGCTGGACATCCCGCGCCAGCTCACGGCCCGCGCGCTGACCCACGTCACGGTCCAGGTGCTCTGCAAGGGCGACGTCGAGGTCTTCACCACGACGGCGCTGCCGGTCGGCGCCGCGCCGGGCGGCAACGGCCCGGCCGTCCAGCCGACAGCTGCCACGACCGAGCCGACCGCCTAGACGATCTGCGAGCCCGCGCGGACGGGCGTGAACTGGTACCTCGCCGAAGCTGGATGGGTGGCCGCGCCGGTCGTGCAAGACAGGACTTAGGCGAGAATCAAAGGCGGAGGTGGGCATGCCGGCCAACCTGCCACCCGCTTACTTCGAGGCGGAGGCCGTGTACCGCCAGGCGGCCACGCCCGCCGAAAAAGTCGAGGCGCTCCAGGCCATGCTGGCGGTCATGCCCAAGCACAAGGGCACCGACCATCTGCGGGCTGACCTGCGCGCTCGAATCGCGCGCCTGTCGCACGAGGCCGAGCGCCGCGGTGGCCCCGCTCGCTCGCAGCCTTACTCGGTCCGCAAGGAAGGCGCTGGCCAGGTCGCCCTGGTCGGTCCGCCCAACGTCGGCAAGTCGCAGCTCCTGGGAGCCCTGACCGCCGCGACGCCCAAGGTGGCGCCGTACCCATTTACCACTCAGCTTCCCCAGCCGGCGATGATGCTCTTCGAGAACGTGCACATCCAGCTTGTGGACCTGCCGCCGGTTGCCGAGCAGGCTACCCACGCCTGGATGCGGCCGATCATTCGCCAGGCGGACCTGCTGCTCCTGATGGTCGACCTGAGTGAGGACCCGTTGGCCGACCTCGAGTGCATCCTTGCCGAGCTGGCCGCCGTTCGAGTCGAGCCGGTCGCGGTGCCGGAGCCAGAGACGCTGGATGGACTCGTCCTGCAACGGCGGGCGGTGGTGGTGGCAAACAAGCTCGACGTGCCTGGCGCGGCCGATGTGTACGCGCTGCTGTTGGAGGAGGTCGCCGGCCGCTGGCCGACTGTCGCGATCTCGGCGACAAACCCACAGCGCCTAGACGAGCTTCGCGGGCTCATCTTCGACCGTTTGGAGGTCGTTCGCGTGTACACGAGGGCGCCGGGCCGTCAGCCCGATCTGTCGCGGCCGGTCATCCTGCCCACGGGCTCGACGCTGCAAGATCTGGCCGAGGCGCTCCACGTCAGCTTCAGCGGCCGTGTGCGGTACGCCCAGGTCTGGGGCTCCGGCAAGTTCCAGGGCCAGCGCGTCAGCCGCACCTACACGCCTCAGGACGGCGACGTCGTCGAGTTATACGCGTGAGCGCCGCCCGCCCGGCGTCGCCTAGCGCAGCGCCCCGACCTCGAAGCCGCGTGCTTCGAGGTCGTTCAGGACCGACTCGTAGACAGCCCGAGCCTGGCGCGCGGCGTTGCGTCCGTCGAGCTCAGTCGCTTCGGGCCAATCGCCCGGATAGCGGGCCTTCACCGCCCACCCCGACAGCACCTCCAAATCCGGGTGCTCCCCCTTGAGGAGCCAACCCTCCGGGATGCTCTCGCGGATCTCGTCGAGGTTGTGTGTCAGCGGGTAGTCGATCTGGAGGAAGATCAGCACCGCTTTCAGGGCTTTCTCGGCGGCCTGCTGCGAGAGGTAGCACGCCACGTGGGGTGCCGGGTCCTCATCGGTGGCGAGTTTCTCCGCACTCCTGAGCTCCTCGCGCGCCTGGCGCAGCCACTTCCACGTCTCGGCGACACGCTCTTCGTCCGTCACAGCCCGCGGCTCCCACCTGAGAGCCACGTCGGAACGTAGGGAACGGGGCCCGAAGTCGCCATCGCGCTCGGCATCGTACAGCACCTGCCCCTCGCGGAGCGCCGCGCGCAGAACGTCTCCCACCAGGTTTCCGCGGCGGACTATCTCTTCGGGCGTGGTGACGACGACATCCTTCGCGACATCGAAATCGCGCAGTGCGTCGCGGATGTCGAACGTAGCCTGTCGTTTGTCGTCGACGCGCGGCAGGACCACGAGGAAGTCCACGTCGCTGCGAGCACGGGCGTCGCCGCGCGCCCAAGAACCAAAGAGAATGACCTGGACCGGATGGAACCGTTCGACGATGCGCGCGGTCATCGCCGGAAGAAGTTCGGCCGTCCGAACGGCGGTGTCGCCCGTGTGGCTTGTGTCGGTCACCCTCGTCGCATCGCCTGGAGCTGTGAGCCGCGGGTTCTATTATCGCACCCATGAAGCGGGGGCGCGGCTCGGCTGTCGCCCCAGCATTGTGCGGCTGTCACCACGGCCCGTAGACTGAATCGAGCATCCGATGACTACAGTTACCGGTGCGACGCTTCTGGCCCGCGCGCTCAAGCTGGCCGGCGTGGGGCCGATCTTCACGCTGTCGGGCAACCAAATCCTACCGATCTACGAGGCCGGGCTCGAGGCTGGGCTGCGGTTTGTGGACACTCGCCACGAATCAGCCGCCGCCCACATGGCCGACGCCTGGGGCAGGTTGACCCAGCGGCCCGGAGTCTGCGTGGTGACGGCCGGGCCGGGCCACACCAACGCCCTGACCGGCGTCGCCACGGCCTGGATGGCCGAGTCACCCCTGCTCTTTCTGAGCGGCGGTTGTGATCTGGCACGCGTCGGACAGGGTGGCTTCCAGGAGCTGGACCAGATCGGGATCGCCGCCCCGATTTGCAAGGACGCCCTGTTCGCCTCGTCGGCGGCCGAGCTTCCAGCCCTGGTGGCCCACGCCCACCGCATCGCCCAGGAGGGGATACCGGGCCCGGTCCACATCACCCTGCCCTTCGACGTCCTGAACGACCAGGTCGCTGAGGCGGCCGCCTCGAAGCCGGCACCTGCCGACTTCGAGCCGACCCATCGCCGCGCCGACAAGCAGGACCTGCAGCACGCGATCGAGCTGCTGGCCCGGGCGAGCCGACTGCTCCTCCTCGCGGGCCCGGCCGCCTGGCGAGGCGTCTGCGGCGACCGCCTGCGAGCCCTGCTCGACCTGGTCGAGATGCCTGGCTTCGCGATCGAGAGCCCCCGCGGACTGAGCGACCCCTCCCTGCATGGCCTGGGCAAGGAGTTCAGGCGGGCTGATTTGGTCTTGCTGATCGCCCCGCAGGATTTCGCCGTCGGCTTCGCCGGGCCACCTGCCCTTGGCGAGTCTAGCCGCATCATCCAGATCGCTCCCGAGCGGGGTCAGATCGGGCGCAATCGTGAGGTAGAGGTCGGGCTGGTCGGCGATCCCCAGACAGTGATCGGGCAGCTTCTGGAGGCGGCACAGGGCCAGACCTGGCGCCGATCGGGTTGGCGCGACGAGCTGGCCGCGATCCAAGCGTCCAATGTCACAGAGCTGGCGCCGCGCGAGCGGAGCGATGAGCGGCCGTTGCATCCGCTCCGGGTCGCCGCCGAGGTGCGTGGGTTTCTGCGGCCCGGCGACTGTCTCGCTCTAGACGGCGGCGAGTTCGGCCAGTGGGCACGCTGGGCGCTCGCCGGTGGGCCGTACGAGACGCTAGGGAATGGCAAGCTCGGCGGCATCGGGGGTGGCATTTCGTTCGCGATCGCCGCCGCCATTGCCAGGCCGGAGGCGCGCACGGTGGCGATCGTCGGCGACGGCACGTTCGGCTTCCACGGCATGGAACTGGACACCGCCGTTCGACACCAGCTGCCGTTTGTGGTGGTTATCGGCAACGATGCCGGCTGGGCCTCCGAGCGCCATCGACAACGCGAGCTGTACGGCCCTGACCGCCTGGTCGCCACCGACCTGCTGCCGACCCGCTACGACCTGGTGGCGGAAGCGCTGGGCGCGCACGGCGAGCACGTCGAGCGACCGGACGAGCTAGGGCCCGCGCTGAAGCGCGCCTTCGCCAGCCGGCGGCCCGCCTGCGTCAACGTCGCCATCGCGAGCATCCCCAACCCGGCCGCGTCGCACGCGTGATTCCCACTCACCCCTCACCCGTAACCCCTCTCCCACAAAGGGGAGAGGGGGCTGGCCCCGACCTGCGCCCTCGCCCCTTGTGGGGGTGGGGGTGGGGGAATCCGGCTCGGGCTACAATCGCTCGGACGCCAACGCCGATTCGTACTGGGAGGTAGACGCCATGAGCGAGCCGAGGCAAAGACATGGCTCGGACCATCGGGCGACGCGCCGCGATTTCTTGAAGCTGTCGGTTGGGATCAGCGCGACGATGCTGCTGGCGGCCTGCGCGCCGACTGCGCCACCCGCTCCGACTGCCGCTCCGGCCGCCCCAAAGGCCGCCGAGACGGCAGCCCCCGTCGCGAAGCCGACCGAACCGGCCAAGCCCGCTCCCAGCCAGGCGCCCGCTGCCCAGGCAAAGGCGGGCGGCTCCCTGCGGATCGGACTGGATGTCGACGCGGACAGCCTGGATCCCCGCCTGACCAGGAACACCTCAGGCCGGCGGATCGTCGAAATGGTCTTCAACGGTCTCGCGGCGATCAGCCCGGACTACACCCCCGTCCCGGACCTCGCCGAGCGCTGGGAGAACCCTGACGACAGGACCTGGCTCTTCCGGCTGCGAAACGGCGTGAAGTTCCACGACGGCTCGGAGCTGACCGCCGAGGACGTCAAGTACACGTTCGAGACGGTCCTGAACGAGCAGTTTGGATCGCCCGCGCGAGCCTTTTACCTATCGGTCGACAAGATCGAGGCTGTCGACAACAGCACGGTCAGATTTACCCTCAAGGCGCCCTTCGCGCCGTTCTTGTCGTACATGGACCTGGGAATCGTCTCCAGGGCGGCGGCCGAGAAATTGGGCAAGGACTACGGCAGCAAGCCGGTCGGGACCGGCCCCTTCAAGCTGGATGGCTGGACGACCGGCGATTCGATCAACCTGTCTGCCAACGAGAACTTCTTCCAGGGGCGGCCGAACCTGGACCGAGTGGTGGCCAAGATCGTGCCGGACAATTCGGCCCGAGTCGTCGCCCTTGAAAGCGGCGACCTCGGTTTCGTCCAGTCGCCGCTCTCGCCGCAGGACGTGGCCCGCGTTCAGAGTGCTGGCAAGTTGAAGGTCGACCGCACCCCGGCCGCCGGCTACACCTACATCAACCTGAACACCGTCGATCCGATCCTGGCCGACAAGCGGGTGCGGCAAGCATTGTCTTTTCTGGTCAACAAGAAGCAGATCATCGAGACGATCTACAACGGCATCGGCCAGCCGGCGAACGGGCCGATTGTGCCGGGCATGTGGGCCTACACGCCCGACATCCCCTCGTACGACTACAACCCCGACAAGGCCAAACAGCTCCTCGACGAGAGTGGCTGGAAGGCTGGCCCCGATGCCGTCCGCGCCAAAGACGGCACGCGGATGGAGCTGACCGTGCGGACTCACTCGGAGGACCCGGATCGTCGCCAGCTCATCCAGGTCCTGCAGAGCGAGCTCCAAAAGGTCGGCATCGATACCAAGACGAACACGGTCGAGTTCCCCGCCTACTTCGCCGACGTGATGGCAGGCAAGTACCAGGTCGGGGTGATCGGCTGGCTCAACCTGGCCGACCCGGACCGCGCCACCTTCCGCCAGTTCACTATCGACGGCGCCGCCAACTACGGCAAGTACCGCAACGAGCAGGTCGACAGGCTGCTCAAGGACGCCAGGGCGACCCTGGACCAGGCCAAGGCGAAGCAGCTCTACACCGATGCGGTCAGGCTGATCGTGGATGACGCGCCCTACATCTTCGTCCAGGTCCAGGAGTACATCGCCATGTATACGCCGAAACTGCAGGACTACGTGATCAACCCGGTCGCCAACTGGCTGTCCATGCGCAAGGTCTCCATCTCGCCGTAGCCGTCAGCCATCAGCTGTCAGCCGTCAGCAGAGCGACGAGTGCGTCGACTGACGCTGACAGCGGACGGCCCGGCTGACAGCTGAGTGCTCCGTTACGTCGCCCAGCGACTGCTGCATACGCTGATCGTGCTGTTCGGCGTCTCGCTGCTGCTGTTCATGCTGGTCCACCTCATTCCGGGCGACCCTGTCCTGGTCATCCTCGGGACGGACGCGACCCCTGGCGAGCTCGAGCGGCTGCGGCGGCTGCTGGGGCTTGATCAGCCGCTCCACGTCCAGTACCTCCAGTATCTGGGCCGCTTGCTACGTGGCGAGATGGGCGACTCGGTCTTCCAGCACAAGCCGGTCGTCGCGCTGATCGGCGAGCGGCTGCCGGCAACGGTCGAGCTGACCGTGGCAGCGATGCTGATCGCGATCGCCATCGGGCTGTGCGTCGGGATCGTGGCAGCCCTGCGGCCGTACTCCGGATTTGACGTCGCGGCGATGCTGCTAGCCCTATCCGGCGTCGCGATGCCGGTCTTCTGGCTCGGCATGCTGGCCATCCTCGTCTTCTCGCTCCAGCTCGGCTGGCTGCCCTCGTTCGGTCGGGGCGAGGGCATCTGGGAGGCACTTCGGGCCTGGCAGCGCTACGGCCATCCGGACGACCTGGTCGGCTCCGTGAAACACCTGGTCCTGCCCTCGCTCACGCTCGGCGCCTTCTCCACGGCGCTGATCTCGCGCCTGGTCCGCTCGGCGCTGTTAGAGGTCCTTGGCGAGGACTATGTACGGACCGCGCGGGCCAAAGGGATGCGCGAGCGAAGCGTGGTCATCGCGCACGCCCTGCCCAACGCGCTGATTCCCGTCGTCACGGTGCTCGGCTTGCAAGTGGGCGCTCTGCTCGGCGGCGCCGTGATCGCCGAGACGATCTTCGCCTGGCCCGGCATGGGGCGTTTGTTGATCCAGTCGATCAGCCAGCGCGACTACCCAGTCTTGCAAGGGGTTGTGCTGGTCAGCGCGGTGGCCGTGTCGCTTATCAATCTGCTGGTCGATCTGGCTTACGCCGTCCTAAACCCACGGGTCCGCTATGAGTGAGCCGCCCGGCCGGAATCTCAGCCGCGCCTGGAGCCAGCTGCGGCGAAATCGGGCCGCCCTGGCAGGGCTGGCCATCGTGTTGGCCCTAGTGCTAATGGCGGCCTTGGCCCCGGCCCTCGCCCCGTATCAGCCTAACGTCGTTGCGCTCGAGGGGCGCCTCCAGCCGCCGGGCGGCGCGCACTGGATGGGCACCGACGAACTGGGCCGCGACATCCTGTCGCGCCTGCTCTACGGGGCGCGGGTGTCGCTGTGGGTCGGCCTGATCTCGGTCGGCCTGGCGTCGCTGATCGGCGTGTCGGCCGGGCTCGCGGCCGGCTACCTGGGCCGCTACTGGGACGCGATCATCATGCGGGTCGTCGACGTCTTCCTGGCCTTCCCGATCATCGTGCTGGCCATCGCCATCGTCGCGGTCCGCGGCCCGAGCATCACCAACGTGATGATCGCGTTGGCGCTCGTCTACTGGACGACGTACGCGCGGATGTCACGCGCGGTGATCCTGACCCTCAAGGAAGAAGAATACGCCTGGGCGGCCCGGACGATCGGAGCCCACCCGCTGCGGATTATGGTCCGCCACTTGTTGCCCAACGCTCTCGCGCCGCTGATGGTCCTGGCCTCGCTGGGGATGGGCAACGCGATCCTGGCCGAGGCAGCACTCTCGTTCCTGGGTCTCGGGATTCAGCCGCCCGAGCCTTCTTGGGGCTCGATGCTCAACTTCGGGATGCAGTTCTTACGCGAGGCCTCGCACCTGTCCACCTTTCCAGGCCTGGCGATCTTCCTGACCGTGCTGGGCTTCAATCTCCTGGGCGACGGCCTGCGCGACGCGCTAGACCCCCGCCTGCGAACGTAGGGTCTATGGCGGCCCAGCGAGCGCATCGGTGTGGAGCCAATGGGGGCGCCGAACGACATGAGGGGGCGCCTTGCGTTTGAGCCCGTCGATGGCTACAAGTGGGTCATGACGGCGATCTGGCGAAACGATGGCGGAGACTAGAGCTTGCTGGCGCCGGCCGGCTTCCCTGACGAAGCCGCGCTTCACAAGAGCGTGGCCGAGGCGCCACAGATATTGCCGCTCGCCGGCTCGCCACGCGTGATCGTGGTCGGCAAGGAGGTGACGCTCGGCAGCGGCTCCGCCGACCTGCTGGGTATCGAGCCAACAGGGCGCCTGGCGATCATCGAAGTCAAGCTGGCGAAGAATGCGGAGGCCCGGCGCGCTGTGGTCGCCCAGGTTCTTGCCTATGCGGCGTACTTAAGTGGCCTCGACCCGACGGCGCTGCAGACCGACGTCCTGGGTCGGCATCTCCGGGAGCGCGAGTACGAGAGCCTAGCGGCCGCGGTGGCTGCAAACGACCAGGATGGCTCCTTTGAGCTCGAGACATTCTCATCCGGGCTCGCCGAAAACCTGGCTCAGGGCCGCTTTCGGCTGGTCTTCGTTTTAGACGACGCCCCCGACGAGCTTATCCGCCTTGTGGGGTATCTCCAGACGATCACCGACAAGCTCCTCATCGATCTGATCACGGTGTCTGCCTATCAGGTTGAGGGTTCTCAGATCCTCGTCCCACAACGGGTCGACCCTGAACGTCGCCCACTTGAGGCGCCGGTTCAGACGCCGCGCGCCAGAGCCGAGGGAGTGTACGTCGACGGCGCGGACGACTTCGCCGCCGCAATCAACCAGGCCCGAGAAGAGCACCGCCCCGCACTGAGTCGGCTGTGTGAGTGGGCCATGTCGCTCGAGCGCGAGGGTCTTGCCAGGCTGGTCACGTACACTGGAAAGGGCCGCTTGACCCTAGCGCCGCGGTTGCGGCTAGACAACGCTGGCCTGGTCACGATCGTGAATGAGAATGGCCGCCCGTGCTTCTGGATGTGGCGGAGCGTGTTCGAGCGACGTGCGCCGAAAAGCATCCCTCGGATCGAGCAGATCACCGCGCCTATCCCCATCGGCAACGGCAACACGGTTCGGGAGGTGAACGATGAGCTACTCGAAACGCTCGCGGACGCCTACCGCGAGGCGGCGGGAGCCGGTGTCGCTGGCTGAGAGCTTGGGCACTCTATGCGTCGTCGGCGGCCGCGGCGTCGTCTGTCCAGCGCATGCTCTCCTCTAGTCTCGACCAGTCTCGATAGAGCAGTCCTGTCCTAGTCCAGGTTGGCAACCAATGTAACATCTGTGTTACGCTATGGCCAGCACCGACGGGGGTCAGCCAGTGGCAGAGACGACACGCAGCCGCTTCGAGCAGCTACGCGGGCAGAGGATGCGAAGCCCTGAGTTTCGCCAGCGGTATGAGCGTACCCGGCGATCGATTGCGCAGGTCCAGCAGATTCTCCATTTGATCGACGCGCACCGACAAGGAGCCGGGCTCTCGAAAGCGGAGGTAGCACGTCGCCTTGGGACGCACCCAGCCACTGTGCGGCGTCTTTTCGCGTCGGGATCCAACAACCCCACTTTGAGGACGTTGCTTGAGCTCATGGATGTGCTGGGGATCCAGATGCGTCTTCACGGCAGACAGCGCGGCATCAGGCGGAAAGAATCCCCGAACCGCCGTCGAAGCGGACTTGTGGCCAAGTCGCAGGGCGCCGCGGTTGGCACTTAGACTGGGGTTGTGGACCCCTGGGACATTAAGCTCTTCCAGCGCCACCCACACGACGATCCGGTGGAAAGCTGTCCCGCCGAAGACTTTCTCACAGTGCCCCGACCCTGTTGCGGCTGACCTGATCGCCATCATCGACGCCGTCGCAGGGGCACCCCCGCCCCAGTTCCGTGGAGGCGGGATGTGGGAGGCGATGCACGGCACGATGAAAGGATACTATGAGGCCCGGACCAGGGGTCCCGATCGGCATCTTTACCGTCTGTTTTGCTTCTTAGAGCGGGAAGGTCCCGGTCTCGACAGATCGTCGATCGTCATCATCTGCGGCCTGTCGAAACCCCATGGCTCGGCATTCACTGAGGCCGACTACACGCGAGTCCGGAGACTCGGCGATGAGTACCGAAGTCGTATCCCGCGAAGCGTCGTGTGACAATGCTGGGCTGGCGTGGCGACGCAAGATTTGATGGCCATCGTCATCGCCGGTGGATAGAGTGGCCGTCGAGGATCACCCACCGCACAATAGAATCACGGCCTTCTAGCCGCATGGAGGAACCGCGATGCAGGGGGAGGCGCGAATCCAGATCAACGCCAGTCCCCAGCGGGTTTGGTCGATGGTCAGCGACGTGACCCGGATGGGGGAGTGGAGTCCCGAGTGCCAGCGCTGTGAGTGGCTCGAGGAGGCGAATGAGCCGGCGGTGGGCGCGCGCTTCCGAGGGTACAACAAGGCCGGGCCGTGGAAGTGGGCGACGGTCTCGACGGTGAAGGCGGCGGAGCCCGGTCGCGAGTTCGGCTTCCAGACCGGGATCACGGCCTGGCGATACAGGCTCGAGCCGTCGGGTGATGGCGCGCAGGTGACCGAGTCCTACGAGACGACCGGCGAGCCCGGGTGGCAGCGCCTCTTCTATGCCCTTACGGGCCGCCAGAAGCAGCTAGACGCGGCGATCCGCCGAACACTCGAGCTGCTCAAGGTGGCGGCGGAGGGAGGGTGAGGTCCCTCACCCGCCTCGCTGCGCTTGGCACCCCTGGGGACGGGGGTGAGGGCCAAGCCTCGACGGCACGAGCAGCTGGCCGTGGCCTGGCGGCCCGATCGGCTCGCCGTCGCGCGCCACGAGCTTGCCCCGCACGAGCGTTGCCATCACGCGCCCCTTGAAGCGACGGCCCAGGAACGGGCTCAGCTCGTGGCGGGTCCGAAGGTCGCCCGCGCGTAGCGTCCACTCCTGCTCGAGGTCGACCAGCGCCAGGTCGGCGTCGGCGCCGGGAGCTAAGGAGCCCTTCCGCGGGTACAGGCCGAAGAGGCACGCGGGGTTGGCGGACAGGAGGCTCACCAGCCGGGTCAGCGCCAGCCCGCGGCGGTGGACCCCCTCGGTCAGCATCACCGCCAGGCTCGTCTGAACGCCTGAGATGCCACCCCAGCTCTGCCAGATGTCGCCCCCACCGCGCTGCTTCTCCTCCGGCGAGCAGGGCGAGTGGTCCGAGGCTACAAACGTGATCGAGCCATCCAGCACACACTCCCAGAGCGCCTCGACCTCCTCTCGCGTTCGCAGCGGAGGTGCGCACTTTGCCACCGCGCCGAGGCGTTCGAGGTCGTCCTCGTCGAGCGCCAGGTAGTGGGGGCAAGTCTCGGCGGTCGCCGCCTGGCCGCGTGCTCTGGCCGAGGCCACCGCCCGAGCCGCGGCGGCCGTGCTGAGGTGGACGAAGTGGGCCCGCCCGCCGCTCTGCCGCGCGAGCAGTAGCCCACGCTGGACGGCCTCCAGCTCGACAACCGGGGGCCGCGCCCCCGCCCACGCGCGAGGGTCTCTTCGATCGCATGAGCGAAGCCGCTCCGCGCCGCGCCGGACCAGCGCATCGTTCTCGGCGTGCAGGGCGAGGATGTTACCCCAGCCGCCGATCCGTTCGAAGCCGTCGAGCAAGACGCCATCGTCCGCGGCCGGGAATTCGGTTATCCCGCTGTCACACATGAACGCCTTGTAGCCGACGACGCCGCCGCGCTCGAGGCCGTCCAGGTCGGCCAGGTTGTCCGTCACCAGCCCACCCCAGTGCCCGTAGTCGACCAATGACCGGCCCGCCACAGCGCGTCGCTTCTCCGCGAGCGCCCCGGCGTTCAGGGTAGGTGGGTCCGAGTTGAGCGGCATATCCAGAACGGTGGTCACCCCGCCGACCGCGGCGGCGGCACTGCCCGTCTCGTAGCCTTCCCAGTGGGTCCGTCCCGGCTCATTGAAATGGACGTGAGCATCGACCAGGCCGGGCAGCACGTACAGCCGGCGCCCATCGATCAGCTCGTCGGCTTGTGGTGTTTCCTCCGGGTCGAGCTGCGCGGCGATTCGTCCGTCCCGAACGCCCAGATCGGCTCGATAGACGGCCTCCTCCGTCACCAGCGTGCCGCCTCGGACGAGCAGATCGAACCTCACTGCGGGTCGCTGTGGGCACTGGGAGCGCGGGCGGCTCGCCCGCTCCAATGCGCCCGAGGCGGGCGCGCTCCCAGGCCGTTCACGCCAGTGTCGAGGCGGGCTGGGCGAAGGCCGCGAACGCTCGTTCCGCGGCTGGCACCGCCTCGCCGAGTGGGACCGGGAATCCGTGGCGAGGGAGGACGGCCTCGAGCGCCTGGAGCAGGCGCCGGACGTTCTCCAGGCGGGCGTTGTAGCCCATCGTTCCGATCCGCCAAATCGTGCCTTCCAGCGGGCCGAAGGCGGCCCCGATCTCGATTCCCCAGTCCTCGAGCAGGTCCGACCGCAGCGCCGCCTCGTCGTCTACCTCGGCGGGGACGCGGACCGGCGTGATGTGTGGGATCTTGTGCGCTCGATCGCCGAACGGCTCCAGTCCGAGCGCCCGCAGCCCGGCCAGGGCGGCGGCGCCCACCCGTCGATGGCGCTCGAAGCGTGATTCGAGGCCCTCTTCGAGGACGATCCGCAGCGCCTCGTGTAGCCCGTAGACCATGCTAGTCGGAGCCGTGTGGTGGTTCAGTCGCTCGGGGCTCCAGTAGCGCTGGAGCTGGGTCAGGTCCAGGTAGTTGGTGGCTGGCGGCCGAGCTCGGTCGTATAGCGCGCGCTCGACGCGTTCGTTGTAGGTGATCGGGGCCATCCCGGACGGGCCGCCCAGGCACTTCTGAAGCCCGGCGATGCAGGCGTCGAAGCCCCATTCGTCGGTCTCCATTTCGCAGCCCCCCAGCGTCACGACCGCGTCGACTACCAGCAGCGCGTCGCGCTCGCGGCACAGGCGCGCAATCTCGTCGAGGGGCTGAAGCACGCCTGTTGAAGTCTCGCCGTGAACCATCGCCACGACCTTCGCCCCGTCACGCAGGGTGCGCTCGATCTGCCCCGGATCGACGATCCGGCCCCAGTCGGCCTTGACCGACACGACCTGGGCTCCATAGCGCTGGCTGATGTCGCGTAGGAGCAGGCCGAACCGCCCGCAGACACCCACGACGACCCGGTCACCCTCCTCGATCAGGCTGGCGAGCACGGCCTCCAGACCGGCCCGCGACGTCCCAGAGACCGGATAAGTTCTCGGGTTCTGGGTCCGGAACACCTGGCGCGAGAGCGCCATCAGGTCGTTCATCAGATCGGTGAAGCGCGGATCGAATTGGCCGAGCAGCCCGCTGGCCATTGCCCGCAGCACCCGCGGCTCGGCATTGCTCGGCCCCGGACCAAGCAGCAGACAGGCCGGGGGATCGAACGCGCGCGGAACCGCGGTCATCGCTTCGCCATCGTACGACCAGGCGCGTCCGAGCAACAAGTGGCGCCGGCACGTAGTGTGGCGTCCACACCGCGCAGAGATTCGCGCTCAGCGACGCAGCAGCGCCAGCGCCTCGTCCAATGTGCGGATCTGGGCGTACATCTTCATGGACTTGTTCAGGCTGTAGGCGTGCGCCTCGGGATCGCCGCTCCAACAGCACTCACGCACGACGACCGCTCGAATGTCCATGCTGAACGCCTCACGGACGCTCGTCTCGACGCCGCGGTTGGTGGAGCCGCCGGCGATCAGGATGACGTCACGCCGCAGCATCCGCAGCACCTCGGCCACGCCGGTA